>Ga0207675_100005175_pt1 | contig 12555 bp, 11 predicted proteins | sample KBSSwiS42_FD_184305 | JGI IMG/M metagenome (GOLD analysis project Ga0207675, IMG submission 184305) | Switchgrass rhizosphere microbial communities from Kellogg Biological Station, Michigan, USA - KBS Switchgrass S4-2 (SPAdes) (version 2) | ecosystem: Host-associated > Plants > Roots >... | reverse complement strand
ACGGACGCCAAGTACGTGTCGTTCCCCGATGCGCCGCCGCCGCTCGAGGGCACGGGCGGTCCCGCTTCGGTCGACGCTTCTGGCGGCCTGCTGCCCGGCGTCTCGAAATGGGCCGCGTCGGGAGGCACCGAGTACCGTAAGCAGGGCAACTTCTTCCGCAAGCCCGGCGAGTTCTTCACGGGGCTCGACATCTACTATCGCGGCGACTTCTCGTCGAGCCCGACGCCGTCGCAGTACTTGAACGTCGAAGGCTATTCGTTGCTGAACCTGCGCGTCGGCTTCCGCTCCGACAACGGCGGCTGGTCCGGGTACATCTGGGCGCGCAACGTGCTCGACGAGCAATACTTCGAGCAGCTGCTGGCTGCGCCGGCCGGCAACGGCGCCGGACACTACGGCGCCGTGCTCGGCGATCCTCGCGTCTACGGCGCGACGCTGCGGTTCTCGTTCTGACCTGGTGTGGATTGCACGGGCGGCGTGGAATGATCGCGCCGCCCGTGCCTTAGATCACTTCTTTAGGGCGTCGAAGCCGTACTTCTGTCCGCCGATCGTGGCGGCATACATGAGGCCGCCCTCGGCCATCGTGAACGTTTGCATGCCGTTCACGTAGCCGGCGGCCGCGCCCGTGTTCGGGTTGCCGGCGCCGGCGGACGACGACGCGCCCTGCGTGCCGGCCGAGGCTTGCGCGCTCGCCGTGACCGCGACGGCCGACGCCGAGGCGTCGAACTCGAATTTGCCGCTCGTGAACTTGTCGTACGAGGCTTTGTTCTCGAAGAAGATCACCTGCCGGTACGCCTGACCGCCGGCTTGAGCCCCGAACGTGATGTCCGTGAGGGTGCTGATGCCCGTGACGTTGCCGGCAACATAGACCTGGCCCTTCCCCCTGGCGCCGCCTATACCTAAGCCCCCGCGGCCGATGCGTGGCCAGACGGCGTAGCCGTAAGACTTCGCGAAGAACGGCGCGACCTGCGGAATGCCTTTGAACAGGTTGATCGTCTCCGAAAGATCTTCGGTTTTCTGCGCGAGCGCCATGTTCGACGTGGCTAGCATGGCGGCCGCGATCGCTACTACTGCGCGCAATTTCATGGGTGTCCTCCCAAGCTGTGATGCCCCAGCGTAGTCGCTCGCGCTCGCCGAAGTATCGGACCTTCGGGCAACGCGGCTCGGGATCGGTCGCGGACGCCCGGCTTTGGTCCAACGTCCCATGGTCGTGGCGCAAGGGGAGTGCGGAGAATCGCGGTGATGGGGCTAACGCTAGGGGGGAAGCTCATGCGCGTTTCTTTGTTGCGTTTGGCGATGGTGTTGATCGTGGCCGCCAACGGACCGGCGTTGGCCGACGTCGTGGTCATGCAGAACGGCGACCGGATCACGGGGGATGTGAAGCGGATCTGGGGAGAGGACCTCAACGTCGAGCCGGACTACACCGACGAGTACGTCATCGAGCTCGACAAGGTTGCCTACGTCGAGTCGGATCGAGACTTCGACCTAACGCTCGAGGACGGCCGAGAGGTCACCGCGCGCCTCGAGGGGGCCGGCGCCGGCGGCACGCAAACCGTCACTTATGAAGGCCAGACCCGGCAGGTTCCGATCCTCATGTTGAACCAGATCGTCGAGGCGGACGACGGTGCCTTCGATTGGGAGAGCCACATCGACTGGAGCAGCACCGTCACCTCGGGCAATACCGACAGCACGGTCGCGCGCGTCGCGGCCGACTCGAAGGTCGAGGTCGGCGACCACCGGCACATCGCGACGCTCTTGATCGCCGATGAGGAAACCGCCGGGGTGAAGACGAAGGACCAGGACTACCTCACCTACACCTACAACTGGCTCTTCTCGGACAAGTGGTTCCTCGGCGCCGGTGCGAGCTACGAGACGGACCCCATCAAGCAACTCGACCGCCGCTCGAGCATCGGCACGGGCATCGGCCGAGACATCTGGAACTTCCACGACCGCACCATGAGCTTCGAGCTCGGTCTCGGCACGCTCGAGGAATCGCTGGCCGGCGTGTCCGAGTCAAGCACGTTCGCGTACTGGAAATACCGATTCACGTACGACTTCGCGGGCCTCGACCTCCAGGCGTATCACAACCACCAGATCAGCTCCTACCTGAGCGGCCGCGACAATCTCTTCGCAAAATCGAGCACGGGCTTACGCTACGAGATCGGCGATCTGTTCTATTTGACGATGTCCCTCAACGTCGACTACGAGAGCGACCCACCGCCCGGTGTGGACACCGAGGATTCGACGTGGGTCGTGGGCGCCGGCTTCGAGTTCTGACCGCTTCTGTCACTTCCCAGCGTCGAAGTTGTACCGCTGGCCGCCAATCGTCGCGGCGTACATGAGCCCGCCTTCGGCCATCGTGAACGTTTGCATGCCGTTCACGTAACCCTTGGCAGCACCGGTGTTCGGGTTGCCCGTGCCGGCGGCGCTGGACGCGCCCTGCGTCCCGGCCGAAGCGTTCGCGCTCGCCGTGACGGCCACCGCGGACGCCGACGCGTCGAACTCGAACTTGCCGCCGGTGAATTTGTCGTACGCGGCCTTGTTCTCGAAGAAGATGACTTGCCGGTAGGCCTGACCGCCTGCTTGAGCGCCGATCGTGATGTCCATGAGGCGGCTGCTACCCGTGACTTTCCCGCCCTGGTAGACGGCACCCTTGCCCGTTGCGCCGCCGATGCCGAGGCCGCCGCGGCCGATGCGGGGCCACACGGCGTAGCCGTAAGCGTTAGCGAAGTAGGGCGCGACCGTCGGGATGCCCTTGAACATCTCGATCGTTTTCGCGACTTCCTCGGGCTTCTGTGCGAGCGCCAAGCTCGACGAGGCGAGCAAGGCGGCCGCGATCAGTACTGCGCGCAATCTCATGCAAATCCTCCCAAGCTGCAGATGCCGCATCCTAGCCGACTGCGCTTTGTCGCGCATCGGACCCGCGAGCCGCCTGTCGGCCCTTAGTCGCATTTCGGCGACGCCGCGGCCAATCGAGAATGCTGCGCGTTCATGGTCGAGCAGGGGATCGTTCGATGAGCATGCAGCGCTACCTTCGGCTCGCAGGGCTCGCCGCCGTCGCGGCGTGGTCTTGCGGCGCTTCCGCACAGAATCCGGTCAGACCGACGCAAGAGCTGTTCGAGGCGAACGCGCTCGGCGTTCCGATCGACCCCGAGACGCGAATCGATCCCGCGTCGATGCCGCGCGAGATCAACCGGCGGACGCTCGAGCCGCTCGGGCTGACGGCCGAGCAGCTCGTGACGCCGCGCGCCATCAGTTACTCGGCCGCGCATCTCGAGGACGCTTCGGGAACGTTGCAGGTGTTCTATGCGAGCGTCGTCAAGGACGGGGATCGCTGGGTGTTCTGGAGCGAGGACCTGCCGAAAGGGACGGCGCGCGAAGGCAGCGAGGTGCAGCTCACGCTAGCCACGACGAAGGGCGCTCGCTATCTCGTCGACTTCGTCATCGACTCGGCCGAGCAACAGTTCGCCGCCGTGTCCGGTGACGTCCGCACGACTCTGGCGCCATCGTTCGGTCATCTCGCGTTGATCGTGACCGGCACGGGCAAGCAGCACAAAGTTCGGCTGCTGCCGCTCGGCGACGCGAGCTACAAGAGCCGGCGCTTCACGCTGTTTCGCGTGACGGTCACCCCGATCGTCTAACGCTCGCTCAGAACCCAAACGTCACGCGACCATACAGATACCGGCCCGAGCGGCCGAACGGCGCGTAGTTCGAGAACGGCGTGTTGCCGGTCGCATTGCGCGCGACCGGGAACGCGTCGGGAAACTCGTCGAGTAGGTTCTCCGCGCCGATCGCGATGCGCAGACGCTCGGTCGGGTCGAAGCGGCCTTCGAGATCGATGATGGTTTGCGAGCCGATGATCGCATCTTGCGCGCCGATCGGTGGATCTCCCGGGTTGATCGCGATTCGCGGATCGGGATCGAGCGCCTCGCCGTAGCGCGTCGCGCGGAACGTCGCCCCGAAGCCGCCGCGCTCCCAGTTCAGTGTCGCGGCGAGCTTGCTGTCGGGGTTGCCTTCCTCGTACGTCAGCACGTTGACGCGCGCGAACAGCGGCGGCGGTGGATTCAGCGCGGCGAGCGGGGCCGTCTCCGGCACGCGCGTGACGTCCGTGTTGTTCTTGTTGGCGACGATGATCGTGTGGAAGTCGCCGAGCCGCTCGGTGTCGTGGTCCCACGTGAACACGACGTCGACGCCGCTCGTCTCGGTGTCGACACCGTTGATGAAGAAGCGCCCGCCGCCGATGCCGATGAAGCCCTGGCTCTCGAGGTACGTGCGCACGTTCGCCTGCGTGAGGTTCTCCGAGAGCACGATGCGATCGTCGATGTCGATCTGGTAGGCGTCGATCGTCAGCGTCACGGCCGAGAAGCTCATCACGGCGCCGAGCGAGAAGTTCACGGCTTCCTCGGGGTCGAGGTCCTTGGCGCCGAGCGCGCGCGCGACGGGGTCGCTGACGGGGAACGAGGTGATCTCGTATGGAATTCCGGCGATGAAGTTCGTCGACGTCGTCGCGAAGTACTGCTGCTGCAGCGACGGCGCGCGGAAGCCGGTCTGCGCCGAGGCGCGCAGCGCGAACGCATCGGTGAAGTCGTAACGTGCCGCGACCTTGCCGGAGACGTTGCTGCCGAAGTCCGAGTAGTCCTCGACCCGCATGGCGACCGAGCCCAGGAATTTCTCCGTGAGGTCCGCTTCCAGGTCGACGTAGGCGCCGATCGCGGTTCGATTGGCATCGGTTGCGTTCGCCGGGCGGAAGCCGGGGAACACCTGCGCACCCGATGCGGCCGGCTGGCCGCTCGGCAGCAGCACGCCGCCGTTGATGTAGGAGCTCGGCTCGCCGGCGAAGATCTCGTAGTTCTCGTCGCGCGCCTCGAGGCCGGTCGCGACATTGAGCGGCGACGCGAGGCCGACCTCGAACGAGCGTACGGCCGAGAGGTTCAGCACGAGCTGGTCGTACGTGAAGCCGCCGGCGTCGAATGTCGTCGGGCTCGCGGTGCCCATCGAGCGGTTCAACGTGTTCTCGACGCCGAACTGCATCTCGTTGGAGCCGAACGTCAACGACGTATCGAGAGCCCAGTCGCCCGCGTCCCAAGTCGCGCCGCCCGCCGCGCTGTAGTCCGTGACGTCGGGCGCGATGATCGGCAGGAACCCGTCCGGGTAGATCTGGATGACGTTGCGATCGTCGAGCGCGCGCCTGAAGAAGCCGGCCGAGCGCGACTCGCGGTCCTGGTAGCTGGCCCAGCCGTAGAGGTACACGCCGCCATCGAGCTCGCCGCCGCCGTTGGCGAACACGGTGAGCTGCTCGAGCTCGGGCTCGCCGTACCAGGCGTTGAATCGGTTGAACGTCGCTTCGCGCGGGTCGAACGCGCCGCCGACCAGCGGATACTGCTGCCGGAAGTCGTAGCCGCCGCGCTCCGTGCGCTCCTGGTCCTTGTACTCGGCCGCGAGCGTCAGAAATCCCGTCTCGCCGAAGCCGAGCCCTTTCCAGCCGGACACCGTCAACGACTCGCCGTCCGTGCCGCTGCTGTCGACCGTGGACGGCGCGGGCCACGTGGCGCCGGCGGGCGGCGGGCTCACCGGAACGTCGTAGTCGAAATCGCGTGTTCCGTAGGCTGCCATCACGTTGCCGCCTTCGCGGTCCTGCTTCAGGCGAACGTTGATGACGCCGGCGATCGCATCGGAGCCGTACTGCGCCGACGCGCCGTCGCGCAGCACCTCGATCGACTGCACGATCGCGGAAGGGATCGTGTTCAAGTCGACGGCCGCGGCGCCGCGGCCGATCGTGCCGTTGACGTTCACCAGCGACGACGCGTGGCGGCGCTTCGAGTTCATCAGCACGAGCGTCTGGTCGGGCGAGAGGCCCCGCAACGTCGCGGGGCGAATCGTGTCGGTGCCGTCGGCGAGACCGGGCCGGGGGAAGTTGAACGACGGCAACATGACCGAGAGCGTTTGGTTGATCTCGGTGACCCCGACATTGGCGAGCGTCTCGCCGCTGACGACGTCGACGGGCACGGCGGTCTCGGTCGCCGAGCGGTCGGGCACGCGCGTGCCGGTCACGACGATCTGCTCGATCTCGACGACCTTCGGCGCGGGCGCGTTCTGCGCGAATGCCGCGACCGGTCCGATTGCGCCGGCGATGAACGCGGCGCGTTGCAAGGTCGGGCGAAGCCGTTTGCGTTCCATGTCCGATTCCTCCCAGTCAGTCGCGAGTGCTAGAGTGCAGCGAAACACTAACAAGCGCTACATGGACGTCGCTAGTAAGACTTGTTGCCGATGCCGATGACCGCCGTGCTCGTATTCGTGTGCCTGGTCGTGGCCGTGCTGCTGGGCCGCGCTATGAGCGGGCGCTTATCCGAGAATCACCTGACGGACGAGACTCGCGACACCATCAAGCTGTCTCTCGGGCTCGTCGCGACGCTGTCTGCTCTGCTGCTGGGGCTCCTCGTGAGCTCTGCGAAGGGCGCCTACGACGCGCAGCGGCAGCAGATCGACGAGCTCGCGGCGAAGATCGCCACGCTCGACAGAGTGCTCTCGCTGTACGGCGCGGAAAGTGCGGTCGCTCGTCGAGAGCTGCACGCAACCGTCGAAAACGCGATCGCTCGGGTGTGGCCGCAACAGCCTGGCGCGAGTAGCGATCTGACGCCCGATTTTCGCAGCGGGGACGCCATTTACCGCGCGGTTCAGTCGCTCGTGCCGAGTGACGCGACGCAAAGCGAGCTCAAAGCGAAAGCGGGGGAACTCACGCTCGCGCTCGTCGAGGGGCGCGCGTTGCTCGTCTCGCGCGGGCTCGTAGGTATTTCCGTGCCGTTGCTCGTGATCGTAGTCTCTTGGCTCTTCCTCATCTTGTTCGGGTTCAGCATGCTCGCTCCGCGCAACGCCGTCGCGACGGTCGCATTGATTGTCGCTGCAGCAGCCGTGTCCGCCGCGATTCTATTGATGCTCGAATTCTATGAGCCGTTCGACGGGCTGATACAAATCTCGAGCGAGCCGATGGTCGAGGCGATCAGTCGCATTGCGAACTGACTGAACCGCCCGCGCGCTGCGCCGACGGGATACTCGGCGAGGCTCAGGCGACGAGCTCGAGCAACGCTTCCGCGACAGCCTCCGGCCGCTGCGCCGGCAAATCGTGCCCGGCGCCCTCGACGATGCGGCGCGCGACGAGCTTCGTGAAGCGTCGCTGATCGCCCGCGGCGTTCGGCGAAGGCCGGCCACCGAGGCCCGTCGCGCCGGGCGCGAGCACGATGGCGGGCACCTCGACGGGCGGCTGCTCGGCGAGCCGCCGTTCCATCTCGAGGAAGCGCGGCTCGCCGGGCGCATTCATGTTGCGATGGCGGTACGAGTGCACGACGACGTCGACGAAATCGGCGTTGTCGAACGAAGGCGCGGAACGAGCGTAAACCTCGTCCGTGTAGTGCCACTCCGGCGACCACGTGTCCCAGAGGTAACGGATGAAGTCGTGGCGATTCGCCTGCAGTGCCGCGGCTCCCTGATCGGTGTTCAAGTACCACATGTACCAGAACTGCGCGGCCTGACGCGCCTGCATCGGTTGCCCGCGCGCGATCGTGTTCTGCACGGAGTAACCGCCGATCGAGACCTGGCCGATGACGCGCTCGGGCACGAGAATCGACGCGATGCACGCGGCGCGATTGCCCCAATCCCAGCCCGCGAGCGCGAAGCGCTCGACCTTCAGCGCGTCGGCGAAGTCGACGACGTCTTGGCCGAGAGCGGCCTGCTCGGCCATCCGCGGCGCCGTAGAATCGCGAAAGCGCGTGGGGCCGTAGCCGCGCAGCCACGGCACCAACACTCGGTGCCCGGCGGCAACGAGCGGCGCTACGACGCCGTCGAACGATCGCACGTCGTAAGGAAAGCCGTGCAGCAAGATGACCGCGGTGCCGGCAGGGTTGCCGTGCTCCTCGTAACCGATGTCGAGCGCGTCGGTCTTCACCATGCGCGGCTGCGACTCCGCCGCGGTTTGCGCCATCGATCGGCCCCCCGACGCCGCGAGCGCGGTGGCGACACCGGCGGCCGTCGATTTCAAGAACTCTCGTCGCGTTGGCAGCATTGCGTTCCCCCCTCAGCTTTGGCTGCTACGATACGTCGGTCGGCGAAATCCGTCAGCATGTGCCCATGGAGAGATTCGTAGCCGCCGACGCGAGCCCACTGATCGGTCTGGCTACCGCCGGCGTCCTGCATGTGCTTCGCGACCTCTTCGGCACCGTGACCATCACGCGGCTCGTCAAGGACGAGATCACGGTCGGGCGGCGCCCGGGAGCGCAAGAGCTCGACGCCGCGATGCGTGACGGCTGGCTCCGGGTGGCGCCTGCGCCGCCCGAGACCTGGCGGCTCACCGGCATCGACGCCGGCGAGGCGAGCACGATCGCGCTCGCGGCCGAGCACGCGGGCGCGCTCGTGTTGATGGACGATACGCTGGGCCGAGCGCAGGCCGCCGCGCTCGGGCTCGAGCTGCTGGACGTGCCCGGCGTGCTGCTCGCAGCGAAGCGCGCGCGGCTCGTGCGTGCGGTAAAGCCCATCGTCGTGCGGCTCGCGCGCCGCGGCTTCACCATGCCCCCGGATGCGCGACGAGCGCTGCTGCGAGACGCGGGAGAACAATAGGCAGCGCCGACCGCCATGGATGGCGGGAGTGCCGAAAACGCAGGAGCGGTTTTCGGCCGGTACAATGCGCGCCATGAAAGCGCCGGATTCCGTTCGAGCCTCGGAGATCACACTCTCCGAGGACGACATCGAAGCTTGCATGCGCGTGCTGCGCGCGATCGAGGCCGACCGCTCGCATCTGACGCGCTTGGGCCGCGAGCTCCGCCGCGAGCTGCTGACGCTCGCGGGTCTCGTCGCTAAACCTGACCGGCACGACCTCGTGCGCATGGCCAAGGCGTTCCGGCGCGCCGAGCGCGAGGCCGCGAAGGCTCACGACCGGGAGCTCGTCGACCGAGCGCTGTTGCGCGTGCAGCGGCGCTCGGCCGTTTACGCGCCGCTAAAGCTCGAGCGCCCGACCACCGAGCAAGCGGACGCAGGCGCGGCGCTCAAGAACGAGCTCGCATGCTACGTCTGCAAGCAGCCGTTCACGAAGCTGCACCGGTATTACGATTCGCTTTGCGAGCCGTGCGGCGACTTCAACTACGCGAAGCGCGAGCAGACCGCGGATCTCACGGGCCACTACGCGCTCGTCACGGGCGCGCGCGTGAAGATCGGCTATCAGGCGGCGCTGAAGCTGCTGCGCGCCGGCGCGCACGTCGTCGTCACGACGCGGTTTCCCGTCGACGCGGCGAGCCGCTACGCGAAGGAGCCGGATTTCGCCGGCTTCGGCGGCCGCCTGCAAATCTTCGGGCTCGATCTCCGCCACACGCCGAGCGTGGAATTATTCGCGCGATCCTTGAGCGAGCGGTTGCCGCGGCTCGACTATGTCGTGAACAACGCGTGCCAGACGGTGCGCCGTCCGGCGGGCTTCTTCCGGCACTTGCTCGAGGCCGAGGCCGTGCCTCACGAGTCGTTGCCTGCGGAATCGCGCGGCGTGCTCGCCGCCCACGACGAGCTGTGCCGCGCGCTCCGAGCGCCGCACGAGCGCGGCACGCGCGCGCTCGCCGCGTTCGCAGCGGGGCAGGGCGAAGGTCTCGCGCACAGCGCGGAGCTGAGTCAGCGCCGCTATCTCGATGAGGACTACCGCGCCGACGAAACGCGGTTCCCAGAGCATCGCTACGACGAGGACCTGCAACAGGTCGACCTTCGCGAGCTGAATAGCTGGCGCTTGCGGCTGCACGAGGTCGAGACGCCCGAGCTGCTCGAGGTGCACCTCGTGAACGCGATCGCCCCGTACGTTCTCAACGCGCGGCTCAAGCCGCTGATGCTCGCGACGGCGGGCCGGCACAAGCACGTCGTCAACGTCAGCGCGATGGAAGGGCAGTTCTACCGCACGACGAAGACCGACAAGCATCCGCACACGAACATGGCCAAGGCCGCGCTGAACATGATGACGCGGACGAGCGCGCCCGATTTCGTCAAGGACGGCATCCATATGAACGCCGTCGACACCGGCTGGGTCACCGACGAGGATCCTGCCGTGCATGCGGCGCGCAAGGCGGAGCTCGGATTCTCGCCGCCGCTCGACATCATCGACGGCGCGGCGCGCATCGTGGATCCGATCTTCGTCGGCCGCTCGACCGGCGAGCACGTCTGGGGCCAGTTCCTCAAGGACTACAAGCCCGCTCCTTGGTAGTTGCGCGCAGCGGGAACCCGGCCCGCGTCGGCGTTGTCACTCTTGGTGCCGGTGTTACGGTTTCGGTTCGCGCAAAAAGTGTAGAGCGGTGCAGTGGCTGGTCGCGAACCGAAACCGTAACACCGGCACCTCTTCAAAAGCGCAAGGAGGCGAACCATGAGCAAGTCACCGGGTCATCGCGAGCATCCCGAGCACAAGGTGCTCGAGAAGCATCTGCGCGAGCGCATTCGCGCGAGCGCCGGGGGCGATCTGCTGGCCGAGTCGACGGACGTGATCAAAGTCGACGAGGACCAGCATCCGAGCCGCTACTACTTTCCGCGCTCCGACGTGCGGATGGACTTTCTCGAGCCCTCGGCGACGACGACGAAGTGTCCGTTCAAGGGAACGGCACGCTATTTCCACGTGAACGCGGATGGCACGACGCTCGAGGACGCAGTTTGGACCTACGAAGATCCATTCGACGAGCACCGCGAGCTCAAGGGCCGGCTCGCGTTCTACGACGACAAGATCCGCGAGATCCAGGTACGGCCGAAGCCCTGAGCGAGGCGCTCGGCGCCTCGCGAGGAAATCGGCGCGGCTGATCTTGCGCTAGAGCCTGTCGGTCCTAGCGCCGTTGCTCGCGACGACGATTCCGCCCGAGATGACGATCTCGACGCGGCGGTTGCGCGCGCGGCCGTCGGCCGACGCGTTGTCGGCGACCGGCCTGTGCGGGCCGAAGCCCTCCACGTCGATGCTCGAGGCCGGAACTCCGAGCGAGATCAAGTAGTCGCGGACGCTGATCGCTCGGCGCAACGAAAGATCGTTGTTCGTGAGGTCGGAGCCGACGTCGTCGGTGTGCCCCTCGATCCTGAAGCTGAGCTCCGGATACGAGGCCACGATTCCCGAAAACCTCGCGAGGCTCTCGCGTGCCGGCGGGTTCAGGTTCGCCGTGGCCGTCGCGAACTGCACGCCGCCGATCTCCGACACGAGCCCGCGCTCCGACTCCCTCGTCGGCAGCACGGCGTTAAGCCGGTTCAACAACTGAGCGCGTGCCTCGGCTCTCGCCCTCGCTTCGCCTTCCTGGGCTGCGAGGCGGGCGGCCCTCTCGATGGCCGCTTCGGTCGCGCGCTGCTGCTCCGCTGCGGCTTGCGCCGCCCGCTCGCGTTCCGCCGCCGCGGCCGCTGCGGCCGCCGCGTCGCGCTGCGTTTTCGCGTCGGAGTCCGCGCGCGCGACGAGGCCCGCGCGCCGCGCGTCCTCGCCGAGGACCACGGCCTCGCGCGCAACGCCCCGCGCGCTGTTGCGCTCGGCGCTCTTCTTCGAGGCCCACGCGTTCCGAGCCGCGAGCAGCTTCGCTTCAGCCGCCGAATACTGGTTCGGCACGAATTCCTTGGCCCCCGCCGCGGCCGCGATCGCGAGCGAGTACTCGGCCTGGATCAGCTCGATCGGCCGGCCGTCGGCCGCGATCGGCTTCAATCCGCCGTAGTCGGCGCGCTCGAACAGCGACGCGATCTTCGTCTCGGCGCCGCGGACGTCCTTGCCGACGTTGTACAGCACGACCATCTTGCTCGGCGCGCTGACCGCGAAATGCGGCTCGGCCGTCACGATCAGCGCGAATTGCGAGGCCGAGTGCTGCGTCTGGATCGAGCCGCTGCCACCGTCGGGTCCGGTGAGCACGCCTTCGTTGCTCGCGCGGCCGTCGGGCGTCAGCGCCCAGAGCACGTACGTCGTGTACGGGCCGAGCAGCGCCGGCGGCGGCATGTGCTTGACCTCGGCGGAGATGTCCGCGTTGCCGTTTTCATACTGGATGTCGGCGCTGCCTTCGCCCGTCGAGATGACGGGAGTGGCGCGGAAAATGATCTCCGACCTCTTGTGCTCTCGATAATTGAAGAGCGAGATCTGGCTCAGGACGTCGGAGCTCGCGATGTCACGCGAGCGCTCGAGACCTTGTGCCGTAGCGATTGCCGGCAGTACGCCGAGCACACCGATTGCGACCAGCGCCGCGCGCGTCGAAGGTCCAAACATTGCGCAATCCCCTTACGCAAGGTGGTGGCGAATTATGCAAGCGCACGCGCCAAGCCAATTGTGGCGCGAGTCACGTTTTTCGGTGGGGCGGAACCCGCGCCCCGCCTCGATCCTGCGCGGTTGGTGACTTAATGCAGGTAAATCGCGACGGTGTATCCTTCGGCGCATGAACAGGGAAGGGCGACATCGCTGGGTTCGCGCGCTGCGCGGTCTTGCCGCCGCTTGCTCGCTTTCGTCGCTCGCGCTGCCGGCTTTCGCCGATGCGGACGAAGGTGACGCCGCCGTGCGCGAGCAGTTTCGCGCGGCCTATGCCGCCGCGTCGCTCGGCATCGAGA
>Ga0207675_100005173_pt1 | contig 12557 bp, 11 predicted proteins | sample KBSSwiS42_FD_184305 | JGI IMG/M metagenome (GOLD analysis project Ga0207675, IMG submission 184305) | Switchgrass rhizosphere microbial communities from Kellogg Biological Station, Michigan, USA - KBS Switchgrass S4-2 (SPAdes) (version 2) | ecosystem: Host-associated > Plants > Roots >... | reverse complement strand
TCCGCTTCAATACGGCAATTGCAATTTTGAAATAATTTTTAAGCATAGCTTGTTAATTAAAAAGTAAAAAGTAAAAAATCAAAACAGTTTTCATTTTGCGCCATTATTCAGTCTGTACAACAAAATTTCATAGTAGTACTACAGCTTGGTCAATAAAAAATATTCAATAATCAATAAACAACACTCGTCCCGATAGCGACCGGGAATCAAGGCATTCACGATTCACTACTGTACCTGGCTTCCATCAAATAACCGCACTAACCGATGTGTTTTCTTTGCCATATTCTCGTCATGGGTAACCATGATAATAGTTGTGCCTTCCGTTTTATTGAGTTGCAAAAGGATCTCCATGATTTCATTTCCCATTGCGCTATCCAGGTTGCCGGTAGGTTCATCAGCAAGGATGATTTCAGGTTTGCCGACAATAGCTCTTGCTATCGCTACCCGTTGCTTTTGTCCGCCGGATAATTGAGAAGGAAAATGTTTTACCCGGTTGCTTAACCCGACTTTTGCCAATGCATCAGTTGCCAATTGTCTTCTTTCTTTCGCAGAACTGGTTCTGTAAAGCAGCGGCAACTCCACATTGTCCAGTACTTTCAAATCATTAATGAGATGATAGCTTTGAAAAATAAACCCCAGTTTTTTGTTCCTGAATTTCGCCAGTTGTTTATCAGAAAGATGATCTGTTTTTTGCTCATCAATTTTTATGTCACCTTTTGTGGGTGCATCCAGCAAACCCATTATGTTTAGCAGGGTGCTTTTTCCGCAACCCGACGGGCCCATGACAGAAAGAAATTCTCCTTTGGCAATATCAAGACTGATGCTGCTGAGTGCAAGTGTCTCAACCGTATCGGTGCGATAGACTTTTTCGATATTTTTTAATTGTATCATAATCGGGGTTTAAATTTTATTTTAATTTTCAATACTTGTAATCCTTCACCACTCACCACTCACCATTCACCTATACTTTATCTTCTCATTCTTTTCAAAATCATACAACGATAAATACCGCAATTGATAATAAGCACCCCAGAAATCGCGTAAGGCCGATATATAATCCCGCTTTGCCTGGTCTTTCTCCTGGAACGCGATACTGAGATCAGTGATACTCAGGTTACCAAGCACGTACCGGTCCTTTGCTATCTGGTATTTTTCGCTGGCAATACTATCTGCAGTTGCAGTTAATACGATCTGGTCTTTCATCATATCAAACAAAGTAACCTGCGTCACAATTTGCTGTGTAAATATCTGTTTATCCTGCTCTACTGAATACTGTGTAAACTGCAGGTTGGCTTCTGCCGTTTTTGTTCTTGACTTCGATCTTCCCCAATCCAGGATAGGAATGGTAAAGATCAATTGTATCTCCTGTTGGTCCTGCGGCGACTTGTATACCCTGGGAATTACATCCGCACTTTTTGAATAGCCTATTTGTGCAGTAAGCATGGCATTTAACCCATTATCCCCTTTCGCCTTTGCAACATCCCGGTTTGCTTCGGCCATACGCCTTGTAAAAGCAATAGCATCACTGCGGTTGGCGTATGCTTCTTCCAGCACTTTACCGGGAGAAACATCCATACTGATGTTGGAATATGGCAACGATAAAGCGATCTTTTCTGTGTTCTGTAAGCCTGTATAGGACCGGAGGTTCAATGTAGCTATTTCCATATCCCGTTTAGCAATACCTACTGCTTTCTGCGCTTTTAAGTGTTCCAGTTGCAGTTGGAGAATTTCATTCTTCGATATTTTACCGAGACCATATTTTTCATTGGCTACCTGCTGTATCTTTTGCGTATTAATGAGATTGGTTTCCGCGATCTGGAGATTTACCTGGGCCAGCAATAAATCAAAAAAATAACCATTTGCGGTAATAGCAATTTGTTCCATGGATTCTATAAAAGCCTGTTTACTTTCATCGAATTTCAACGGTTCGATCTTTTTATCCCAGCGCAATGGATTGAACTGCCATAGCGGCTGTGCATAACCGATACCAAAAGGTACGCCATTGTATAATGTGTTTTTCCTGTCGAAATCGTCGAAACGCTGTAACTGGGTAGTTCCAAAAACAGTTCCGCCTGTTGCCGCAATGCTCTGGCTAAAGGAAAGGTTCAGCGAAGAATTATTATTATGTACGGATTGAAATTGAATGGTTCCATCCGGCTGTACCACTTCTGTAAACGTTTTATTGTAGCCGGGTAGCGTACCATTGAGTGCCAACTGTGGCTGGTAATTGGAGCGATATGTACGGTACTGCCAGTATCTTGTTTCCTTCGTGGTCAAGGCTTGTTTGGATGCTATAGATTTCTCCTTAGCCATTTCAACAATCTGTTGCAAAGTAAGTGTGAGCGTATCGCCGGTTTGTGCAATCATTTTGCCAATGCAGCAAATAAAAATTAAAAAACAGGATAGTCTTCGTAACATAAAATAATAGTTTGCATTCTCCCGGTTCATAGATCCAAATTCAAATACTATTCGTTGATCGTTATTTCATTCACATTTTTATACTCACTCATATCAGACGTAATAATTACGTCGCCCGGTTTCAGGTTATCTTTTACTTCTATGTAATCAAAATTGCTCATGCCTGTATGTACGGATCTTCTTTCCGCTTTCCCGTTACTTACAATAAAGATGTCTTGCGGAGAAGCTCCTTTAAAAGCGGGGCCGTTTGCTACACGCATTACATTTGTTTGGGAGTTTGTGACCAGGTACACGTCTACTTTCATATTAGGGCGGAGCAGTTTATTATTGCGTTCATCTAATTGTATATCGAAAGACACAATGCCGTTTTGAATAGAGGGCTGAATGTTAATAACGGAACCCCTTACCTGCACTTCATTAATCCGGATGATTGCGGTCATACCCCGCTTCAATTGGTCCAGGTAATTATCGGAAATGCTTCCCTGTACTTTAAAACTGCTCAGATCCGCAATGCGTGCCAGCGCATCGCCTTCGCGTATTGCCGAACCTATATTTTTATTGACCCAGGTTACAACCCCTTCGCGGCTTGCAATAATATCTGCCAGTTGGAGTTTACGTTCCAGTTCATGCAAATCACTTTCCTGTATTGAGGCGGCAATTTCCGCTTCCTTCATTTCCACCTGCATGGTTTGCTGTTTGCTTTTTATTTCATTTTCTAATTGTTGTTTTTCCAGCCTGGCTACTTTCAATTCCAGTTCTGCTTTTTCAATATCTTCTCTTGTGCCGCCACCTGCTTTGAACAGACGTTTGGTGTTTTCCACTTCAGCTTCCAGACTGTTGATCCGTAATTGCTTTATATCATTGCTGGATTTAATGTCGTAAAAACTTTTATCGAGCTGGAGTTTCAGCTTTTTAATATCGTTTTGTTTGGAAGCTAGCTGGAATTTCAGCTTTTCATAGTCCATTTGCGAGGACGACTTATCCAATGTAAGAAGAGACTGCCCTGCTTTTACCGGGCTGCCTGCATCCAGGATTATTTTTTGTACCGACGCATTAATAGGACTGGTTAGTGTTTGCTCAAATTCCGGTAATACTTCACCGGTTGCAGTAATTGTATTTTCCACATTCCCCTTTTCAACAACTGCGGTGGTAATAGAAGATTTTTTTAATGAGGACTTAACCGTGTAACGCAACAATGCAATTGCAAGGAACAACAAAATCACCGACACAATAGCTATCCCTATAAATTTTCTTTTTCTTCGTGCACTTACCTGTTGCGAAACATCCGTATCCATGGTCCTTTTGTTTCATGGATCATTTCAATAGGGATGCCAAACATAAAAGCTTGTTATGTATTCAATTGGACAATGGACCGGCTTTCTATTTGTCCGGAATCGAACATTTTGCCCGGAATTGAAGAGGGAAAATTAGATTGAAGATTGTTGTTGTTGAATTACCAGCAGTAAATAAATTAACGAGGTGAAATGAACTCAATCAAAACTGTTTTATTAACCCGATGCCTAAAGAATTATTCTGATAAACAGGCATGATCATCGTATTGGGTAATTTGTCTTTAAATAGTTTATGCTGAAATTTCGGGTAGAGCCAATAGGCCAATTTTGTGGAAGCGATGCCAATGCCTGCACCAGCGACTACATCGTTCAGCCAATGTTTATCATTATACAGGCGCAGGTATCCGGTCGCAGCAGCCATCAGGTAGCCTGATAAACCTAACCAGGGAGAAACATCTTTATATTCCTGCCACATAAATTCAGCGCCAACAAACGCGTTCGCTGTATGACCTGAAGGAAATGAATAATAATCAGAACCATCCGGCCTTTGCTGGTGGGTGATATTTTTTAATGAGGTAACAGTGACATTCATGAATACCTGGGACATCAGAAAAATCATACTCCTGTCCCTGAAATTATTTTTCCCATGCAAGCCTGCAAGATTCAATCCATATACGGCAATTGCCGGTGACCACTGAAGATAACTATCGAGTTTTGTTTTTGAATGAGGCTCTTCTGTCCAGAGTTCCTCTTTTATCTCTTTATTCAGAGACTTCAATCCATTACTTTCCATCGTGGCGAAACCATATCCAATAGCGAGGGTTGGTATTATGAATGATTTGACCGGAAATGGTTTCTTTTCCTGCCTGATAGACTGGTTGATTAAAAAACGTGGGGCGATAACATTAACAGAATCTTTCACCTGGCAAAATGCGGGTTGAAGGACCAGCAGGCTGCAGGTGGTAGCAAGGCAGGTTTTTAATAAAGTCAAATGATTTTATTTTACTTTATAAAACTCAGAACAAATTCTGTAGAGATTCTGAAGCCAGTGGTAAACGGGTCACTTCAATTAAAATTTTACAGAAAAAACATGCATGTCACTGGCAAAACTATACTGTATATTGAAGTTATAGATTGAACAGATTTTTGAAACGATAGCAAGTCCAAGCCCGGTACTACCATTATCAGTGCCTTCTTTCTCAAAACGTTGAAAAATTTTTGAATGATCCAAGGGCCCGTCTATCGCTGTGTTTTTTATAACTAATTCATGGGTGCCAACTCCTTCAGTTATGACTGTTCCGCGAACGGGACTATGCCGTATAGCATTAGCAATAAGATTACTCACCAGTATTTCCAGGAGTGTGCGATTCGCGTCAACGGTTAATTCCCGGGAAGAATGTTTTTTAAAGGAAATGTTTTTTTGTTCGCCCATCCATGAATACTGATTTATCATTTTGTCCACGGTTTCATTCAATGATATCTTTTCCTTTTCAATAAACTGGTTGTTTTCAATTTTTGCGAGTAAAAGCAGGCTCCTGTTCAGCCGGTTCATCCTCTGGTTTGCATCAGCCAGGTCGCTGATAAGTTCTGCCTGTTCCGTATTCAATGGTTCAGTTTGCATTAGTAGTTCCAGCTTTCCCTGCAGGATAGCCAAAGGAGTTTGCATTTCATGAGCAGCATTTTCTGTAAATTCTTTTTGCGATTGGAAAGCAGAATTGTTTCTTTTTATCAGTGCAGAAATAGAATTATTCAGATCACGGAATTCATCAATATTCGTTTTTTTAAATTGCGGCGTTTCATTTTTTTCGAGATCATACTCATTCAGCGTATTTACCGTAAAATAAAAAGGCTTCCAGATTTTTTTTGATATTACCCGGTTAATAATTAAAAAACCGGCTACAATCAGTATAATTAAAATAATCATCACCATAACGATACTCTGAATAAGATCTTCATTGTCTATCAATGAACGTTTCAGTTCAGCACTATAGGTTTTGCCCCCCAGTGTTACCCGGAATTGCAATACACGATAGGGGATGTTCTCATGTGAAATTTTATCAAATGTGGTGACATTATAAAAACTATCCTGTTGCTGCAGCTGCAGGGAAGGGGTCAGTCCCATTCCGGACATCATTGACTCACTCAGAAATACACTATCGGGTAACTTTTTAAAACGCTGAATAGCTTCTTCTTTCTGTGCCACCAGGCCTTCATCTATTTCTTCATGAACGATCGCCTGGATAACCAGATAGAATACCGGAACCGCAATCAGGATGATTATGATTGAATAAACAATATACGATCGTATGGAACGATTCAGCAGTTTCATAACTTCACTTCAAATTTATAGCCCATGCCATACACGGACCGTATATAATCTTCGCAACCGGCCGTCGTCAGTTTGCGTTTAAGGTTTTTTATATGAGTATAGATAAAATCGAAATTATCGAAAAAGCCTTCTTCGCTGCCCGACAAATGTTCCGCGATAGCATTTTTTGATATTACCCTGTTTTTATTAATAAACAGGTAAAGCAACAGGTCATATTCTTTTCGTGTTATATCCACGTATGTATTATTTACCAATACAGTTTTGGCTTCCGTATTTATTTCCAGTTCATTCAGGGAAAGGGTCTTGTTACCTCCGAACCTTCTTCTTCTTATGATAGCTGCGACACGGGCACCCAGTTCGGATAAATGAAATGGCTTTGATAGATAATCGTCCGCGCCAAGATTCAGGCCTTTAATGCGATCGTCAATAGAATTACGTGCTGAAATAATGATAATACCTTCCGAACGATTATTGGCCTTCAGTTCTTTCAGAATATTCAATCCATTGCCGCCTGGTAAAGAGATATCCAGTAATATACAGTCGTAATCAAAAGCCTCGCTTTTTGCCGTTGCAGTTTCAAAGTCTGCGGCTATATCACAATTATAATTTTCGGCCTCCAGGTATTCCGACATGTTCCTGCTCAGTTCCTTTTCATCTTCTATAATAAGAATCTTCATCCCGAAAATTTAGTAAAGAAAACTACGAATTCTGAATTAAATCTGAGCGGGTGCCGGTTTACTATAAATTTCCAGTTATACAGCTATCTGTAAATACAACCTTGCTGTCAGTAACGGCTAATTTTTAATTAACAGGATAGCGTTAAAGTGTAAATTATTATCGCTGTTATAATACTTACAACCTGAATACCGGTCTTGGGTATCCAGGTTTAAATGCAGCAGGATTACTCTCTATTATTTTGCAGTCCGATTGCAGTTCTGTTTCTTGTATTGCATCTTTCACCAATGCAGAAATTGTCTCCGGTGTTTCCTGTATCCGGATATTGATCAGCAATGTTGTCATCATTGCCGGTCCCCATTTTAACCGTATCGGTGGTTCATTGTTTGAAGTGAAACTTATTTTCCTTGTCCCGTTTATAAAAAACTTTAAATGGCCTATACTGTATTTCTGTTCTATTATTTTTTTATAAATCCTGTTGATTAACGCTTCAGCCTGTCGAAAGGCGCTGTCAGCACTGCTGTATATTTCCAGGTCCTGGTCAAACCATGCCATGTTCGATTCGCCTTCTGCATATATATCATAGTCTATACTTAATGATTGCAGAGATGCGGATGATTGATAATTATCCAGTGTGTTCAGCCATTTCTTTATACTTTCTTCATCCAGCGAATGCTGGTAAATCAATACTTTATTTCCATATTTTTCCTGCATCAGTTGTTTAACGGCTGCCAGCTCCTGTTCAGAGACGAGGTCAATTTTATTAACGACAATAATACCGGCTTCTTCCAGTTGCTTTAAATAGATATAGCTTACCGAGTCATCAAATGAGCTGTTTCCAGCAAGCATCATTTGCATGAGCCGGATATCCGCGAATGTTGAAACGGTTACCAATGCGTCCGGACGAAATTGCAGCAGGGGCTTCAAAACTGTAGCAACTATATCTGTACAGGAGCCTACCGATTCGGCGAAAATAATTTCTGTACTATTTGTTTCAATTAATGATTGGATACCTGCATCAAGTTCATTATAGTTACAACAAAAGCATCCATTGACCACTTGCCTTTCGGGGATATTCAACGCTTTAAACAAATCTCCATCTACAAGCCTTGTTCCCTGGTCGTTGGTGATTACCGCTACCCGTTCGCCTTCATGCAGCAAACCAAGAACAGCGTGCTGTATCGCAGTTGTTTTGCCGCTACCCAAAAAACCGGTCAGTAAGTGGATTTTCATATAAATTTTTGTGCTTTAAGTGATATAACAATCACAATCAGCTTCACATTTCTGAATAACAGGTTTTACAGGATAACCCAACATGATTTCTTCTTCAGAAGCTATACTTACCTCATCTACTATAACCTCGAAAACAAAATCTTCAGAGGTAAGTCCGGAAGACGCCGGCAGGTAAACTATTTTTTTATCTCCTCTTTTTAACCCCTCCAGTTGTTCCTGCAAAAGTTGTTGTATGCCGGATGAGCCATGCAGATAACTTACAGGAATGCCGTTCATTGTATTTTCAAGAACTTCTTCTTTGCTATTCTTCATTATATAGCGGATAGAAACGATCCTGTTTTTCGCAACCTCCGTCATTCTTACAGTGTTTTACCGGCTACAATTGTTTTGTTTACATCAATGGTTCCGTAGGTAACATGCAACGAAGTTTTACCGCCTTTAAAAGACACGGTTCCAAAACCTGTTTCTGTAGAAATAAAGGAAGTAAAATCACCCACTTTTGAGTCAACAAATAATGTTTTATCAACGGCATCATAACGTACACCAGTAAGCGCCTGCAGGTATCCATAACTGGAAAGGGCTCTTGCATACCAATGGCCGCATTCATATTCATTAAATGGATTCCGTACCCGTCCGTCGTAACGGTTACGGGAAGCACGTACGATGTCGAGTCCTTCTTTTACATATCCCATCAGCATCAGGTGCGATGCTACCTGGTGTTCAATGCCCGTCCATACTTCGTCGCTGTATACAAATGGTAATGATAGTTTGCCGCCTTTTGGCCATGTACATAAGAGGAGGCCGCCTTCATCACCCAAAGCATATGAAGGTCGCTGAGGATTTGCATGTTCTGTCAGCGTTTGTTTCAGGTTGTATTTGTGTATTGCCAGCAAATGACTTTTGATTTTGGCGGCGTCCATAGGATCCTTTAATCCACACATCCTGGCTATCCACGCACCCAGCACACCATCGGATAAGCAACCTTTTCCATATTGATATTTCGGTCCTTCTTTTTCCAGCAGTTCTTTTGCTTCTGCGGAATAATCACCGCCAAACGATTTTTCAGTCAACGGGTCTTTTGCTTTCAATCCGCGAAACTGAATTTTCTGAATGAAGTATTCGCCATCATATAATTCGGATTCGATCATCTTTTTTCCAAGGGCTGCCAGTTGCTTATATCTGGTTACATCTTTTCCGAGGTAATCACCCATTTCAGAAATTGCATTCAGGGCGCCGATATAAAAACTGGTGTGCATTCCATCTGGTCCCCAGAATTCGATATCATATGTATTGTGATGCGGTTCTTCAATTATGCCTTTTTCTCCGGGGTCCCAGGTACTGATACTATAATCCATACTTTTTTGAACCATCGGGAAAATCTTTTGGAGCCATTCCTTATTGCCGCTGATGCGCCAGTCGCGATGTATCTTCATAATACCACCCAGTTGACCATCGGCAGCGGAATGAAAATTATGTGTAGCCGGTTGGATAGGCAGCGTCGCCCGGAAATTCTGATGCCCATCTTCGCGTTGGCTTTCACAAAACTCTGTATTGCGCAGGCTTCTTTCCAATGCAGGAAACAGATGCGGAATGGCCTGCGCATAATTCCATACATGATTACATGACCCATGACAACATCCTCCCGTGTCAGCACATCCTTCAAAGCTCCATAACCGGCCGTCGTATTGCCGCAACACCGTTGGTGATTTTAAAATAGTAAGATTGGAAGCAACGGCTTCAATCACTTCGGGTGGCAGTGTACTTGCATAAAAAGCATCTTTAAATAATGTGCTTTTTTTTCGTAAGTCACTATATTGTTTCGACCAATAATCAATCACCTCATTAATATCAGCAAACCGGCTGCTGTACCAGGGCTTATAATATTTGCCATTAAAATTTTTATCGTACTTATCCAACCCGATATCAGCAGGTGAATTGCAGCAACCAGTGGCCGGATCGCAATTTTGTTTTGCCTCGCCGATATCACCATGAACCTGGTCTGTATCCGGTGAATACCAGGCCATCATTACCTTGATTGTTTTTTCTTTCCCTGGTGCCAGTTTGAACGGAACATATAATGACGCGCCGGGGGCATTTGCATCTACGGGGGCAACTGATTTGATTTCTGCGTTCTTAACAGCGTTCCAGGCCATTGTTAATGGATCCCACCAACCGCCGCGAAACCAGCAATGGTCCACAACTGTTGTGTCATCATCCGTGAAGAATGCCATATCCGTACGTAAAGGCTTGTCTTTTATTCCTTCTTCGGTTAATATAAATCCATTCTTGGCTGCAGTTATTTTATTTTTCCCATCATCAACCTTTACAAAGTTTTTTGAATTAAAAGAAAATATTGCATCAACGGAAGTGTTGCCTGTATTTACAAATTGATATTCGAGTGCTGCTACCGGCAGACTTGAATTATCATCATCGGTCGGTATAAACGGGCTCCACCCGGTTACTTTAATTTTTAATGGCAGGTCATTATCAGAGATATCAAGATAGCTGAAAGGAAATCTTGTTAAAAGAGATGCATTCCGGAAGCGGGGCAATCCCGTGGTTGACCCTTCAAGGCCGTTGCCGGCGCTTTGACGACCAAACTTTTTCCAGTCGGGTACCGGCCCTTCCAGAACTTTTGAACCATTCGCTATTCCTTTTACAGCGATCGCTGCAAAGATGCTTGGCTCATTGAAAATATCCGGCTTATTTTTTATAGATACATGTGATAGGCACCCGGTACCCTCCATACAAATCATACCTGCACCCATGCCACCCATCGGAAATGCGACCCGGTTCAGGTATTCATTTTTATAAAAAGAATTATAGGTTCTCGCACTCTTACCGGTAGCAGGCCCGGTTCCCGTTTCGGCAACATCTTTCTTTTCAACCTCATTGGTTAGAGTTGAAGGAATAATTGCAGCACTCATGGTGCCTATTCCTATATTTTTTATGAACGATCGGCGGTCTGACCTTTTATTCATGCAAGCAACGTTTGTATAAAAGTAAAAGGTAAATATTGTATAAAATGAAATAGAAGAGGAAAATATTTCAGCAGAGCAGTCAGTGATTTCGCTGATAGTTTACTTTCAAGCGTTGACTTGCCATCCGCTGAAGGGCTTTACAGTTCCGCAATTAGGTCCATTATCTTTTCCGGTGCCGGGTACGCGTGTTTCCAGAAACAGTTTGATACCAGGGGACAGTTTATCAATCATTTCAAAGCTGATTCCGTACAATGGAATTTTTAACCGTCTGCCCCAAACAGAATCACTTTGTCCTGCATACGTGCCGATATCAATGTAAACAAACCGTTCATTAACGGGCCCCTGTACAAAAGGCCCGCGGAAATCAGGTGCTGATGAATCTTCTCTGCGCCTGACTGATGCGGTGAATTCAAAATGCAAATCTTTTGAAACCGATCTTTGTTTCTGCACTGTTTCATAATTGCTGCCACTACCTTTCTGCAAACCGTAATCAACACCGGCAGGTGGTTGTTCCAGAATGATTGAGAATGTTATTTGCTTATCCATATTGTTACAATATTCTGATGAAAGATATAGTTACCGTTATAATACCCATGCTATTTCTCCAAAAGCAAATCTTTCTTCCATTATTGTATTAAATGTAATGAGCTCCCCGGTTTCACTGACGCCCTTTATCGCAGCCTGAAAAACGGAATTCCCCTTTTTCAATCTTACAGTCTCATTTAATTTATAAAGGCATTGATTATATTCTTCGAAAATTTCATCAAAGCCTCCCTGCATTAGTTTGGTAAAGTAACTATCAAGGAAAGAGCAGATTTCTTTTGCCAACACGGTGGTATCAAAACTTTTCCCTGTTACCTGTTTTAATGAAACCGGGTTTGATAATTCCGGGTCAAACAAAGTTTGGTTAATATTTATACCGATACCGGCCACTGCCCATAGCCATCCTGGTTGTGCACCGCCGATTATATTTTCAATCAAAATGCCGCCCATCTTCCTGTCCTTCCAGTACAAATCATTCGGCCATTTTATTTTTATGTCATCTCCGGCATACCGGGTAAGGAATTTCTGAACAGCTATTGCAATACAGGTGCTGAGCCGGAATTGCATGGAAATCAATAACGATTCAGGTTGTATTACAACACTTAACGCAATATTTGCTCCCTTTTCGGATACCCATTGCCGCCCCATCTGACCTTTGCCAGCGGTTTGTTCGCCGGTAAAAAAAGCTGTTCCGTGTCCTGCCTGACCTTCCCTGATTTTGGCAAGGGCATAATTATTGGTGCTGTCTACGGAAGATAATTCGATAAACGGTGAGCCCAAAGGGTTTATAACAGGTTGTTGTTGCAATTAATTCCTATTTTTGACAAAGATAACTGGGCATGGGCCAACGTGCAGGTACGAAACTAAATACCGGAACATCCGGAATAAAATAAAATGACCCGACGTTCGTCTTATAAATAAAACAAAACGCTTCAGAAAAATTTCATTCACTAAAATAATTTGATTATTGGAACAATTGGCTTTACTCGCTACCCGTAAAAAGAGTGCAGCACGGTTAACGCGGAATTCAAAAATTATCAAAACTATTATCAACGCCATACAGCAAAAAAAAGGAGAGAATATTAT
>Ga0207675_100005172_pt1 | contig 12557 bp, 10 predicted proteins | sample KBSSwiS42_FD_184305 | JGI IMG/M metagenome (GOLD analysis project Ga0207675, IMG submission 184305) | Switchgrass rhizosphere microbial communities from Kellogg Biological Station, Michigan, USA - KBS Switchgrass S4-2 (SPAdes) (version 2) | ecosystem: Host-associated > Plants > Roots >... | reverse complement strand
ATTGCTGGCTTCGGGGTGACGGTCAACGCCGTGCCGTGCGATGCGCCGATCACCGAAGAGCTGATCAGCCCGGCGCGCGCGATCGTGATCGAGGCGGTGCCGAGCTCGACCCAATCGCTCGGGCGGCTAGCGGCGCTGCGCGCGGCGCATTCGCATCTGCCGATCGTCGCCGCGGTGCGCGAGCCTTCGGTGCAGGTGGTGCGCGCGCTGCTCAAGGCGGGCGTCAACGATGTTGTCAGCCTGCCGCTCAAGGTCGAGGAGCTGCGCTCGGTGCTCGAGCAGCTGCGCGCCGACATGGCCCGCCACGCCACTTCCGAGCAGAAGACCGGCAAAATCGTTTCGATCGTGCGCAGCGTCGGCGGCGTCGGCGCGACCACGCTGGCGACCCAGGCGGCGAGCATGCACGCGCGGCTCGATGCCGCACAGGGCCGCAAGACCTGCCTGTTCGATCTCGATCTGCAGTTCGGCAATGCCGGCACCTATCTCGGCGTGCATCCGAAGCTCACGCTGCAGGATCTGCTCGAGGCCGGATCGCGGGTCGATGGCGAGCTGCTCAAGACCGCCTGCGTGCAGACCACGACCGGGCTCAACGTGATCGCCGCGCCGGCGGACATCGTGCCGCTCGAATCGGTGAGCTCCGATCAGGTGATGAACATCGTCGAGCTCGCTTCGCACGAGTTCGACACCGTCTATCTCGATCTGCCCGGCAACTGGACGAACTGGTCGCTCTCTCTGGTCGCGCGCTCGGATGCGGTGCTGCTGGTGGTCGAGGAGACCATCGCCAGCCTGCGCCAGGCCAAGCGCCAGCTCCAGCTCATGCGCAGCCAGGGCCTTGCGGACGCGCCGATCTACATCGTGGTCAACCGCGTCGAGAAGAAGCTATTCAAGGCGATCAGCCTCGCCGATGTCGAGCGCGCGCTTGGCCATGACGTCAGCTATTCGATCGCCAATGATTTCAACCTGGTCAGCACCGCGCTCGATCAGGGCGTGCTGGTCAGCGATCTGAAGGCCGGCGGCAAGGTTGCCAAGGATATCGGCGAAATCGTCAATGGCTGTGAAATCCTGTTCGAGCGGAGTAGTGCGTAATGTGGCAAATCAAGAAATCGGGGACGGCGCCCAGCTTCCTCGATAGCGTCGGCACCGCCGACCTTCGCTATGACACCCCGGTCGCCGTGGTGAACGAGGAGAGCGACCGCCATACCGATCTGAAGGTCGAACTGCACAAGAAGCTGCTCGATCTGATCAATCTCTCGGCGCTGGACACGATGTCGCGCGCGCAGGTGCAAGCCGAGATCGGCGACATCGTGCACGAGCAGCTCGCCCAGCAGAAGCATGCGCTGAACCAGAAGGAACGGATGCAGCTTGTCGAGGACGTGCTCGACGAGCTGCTCGGCCTCGGACCGCTCGAGCCGCTGCTCAAGGACGAGACGATCACCGACATTCTGGTCAACGGCTACAATTTGGTTTTCGTGGAACGCCACGGCCGGCTGGAGGAATCGAAGGTCCGCTTCAAGGATGATCGCCACCTCCAGCGCATCATCCAGAAGATCGTGGGCGCGGTCGGCCGCCGCATCGACGAATCCTCGCCCTATGTCGATGCGCGGCTGGCCGATGGCTCGCGCATCAACGCGATCATTCCGCCGCTCGCGGTCGATGGCGCGCTGCTCTCGATCCGCAAATTCGCCAAGATCCCGATCAATATGGCCAAGCTGATCGAGTTCGGCAGCATTCCCGCGCCGGTCGCGGAGATATTGCGCGCGATCGTGCAAGCGCGGCGCAACGTGCTGATCTCGGGCGGCACCGGCTCGGGCAAGACGACGCTGCTCAATGCGATGTCGGCCTATATCGACGGCACCGAACGCATTGTCACGATCGAGGATTCGGCTGAGCTTCAGCTTCAGCAGCGGCACATCGCGCGGCTCGAAACGCGTCCGCCCAATATCGAGGGGCGCGGCGAGGTCACCCAGCGCGATCTCGTCAAGAACGCGCTGCGTATGCGGCCGGACCGGATCATCGTCGGCGAGGTGCGCGCCGGCGAAGCGTTCGACATGCTGCAGGCAATGAATACCGGCCACGATGGATCGATGACCACCGTCCACGCCAACACCGCACGCGACGCGCTGGCCCGTATCGAGCAGATGATCGGCATGAGCGGCGTGGATATCCCTCTGCGCTCGGCACGCGCGCAGATCGCCTCGGCGCTCAATGTGGTGATCCAGGTTAGCCGCCTTTCGGATGGGCGGCGCAAGCTGATGAGCTTGTCCGAGCTGACCGGCATGGAGGGCGATGTGATCACCATGCAGGAGATTTTCCGCTTCAAGATGTCAGGTCGCGACGAAAAGGGTCGCGTGCTCGGCCATTTCGAGGCGACCGGCATCCGGCCCAAATTCATGAGCGAGCTGGCCGATCGCGGTATCGCACTGCCGGCCGATCTGTTCCGGCCCGACCAGAGGATCGATTAATGGATCCCGCCTGGCTGAAGCTGCTTCTTCTCATCCTGGTTTTCGGGACGGTACTGCTCGCCGTCGAAGGCGTGGTCGGCCTCGTTCGTAACCAGCATGAGCGCAATCGCCGCATGAACAAGCGGCTGCAGATGATCGGTGACGGCGCCAGCCGCGAGGCCGTCTATTCGCGGCTTCGCCGCCAGCGGCCCGAGGGGCTTGGCTCGCTGCCTGGGCTGCTCGGCCGCGCCGGAAGGCAGATCGAAGGCACGCTCACGGTCACCGGACTGCCATGGTCCGCGCGCACGGTCATGATGCTGATGGCGGGCACGGTGCTCGGCATCATCGTCATCGGCCTGCTGTTCATCATGGCGGCCGGGCTCGTGCTCACCGGCGGCATGGTGCTGATGCTGCTGACCTTCGCCTTCGCCGCGGGCTTCGGCCTGCCGATGATGGTGCTCTCGCGCATGGCCGATCGCCGGCGCAGGAAAATGCAGGAGCAGTTCCCGGTTGCACTGGATATCTTCGTGCGCGGCTTGCGCGCAGGCCATCCGGTCTCGTCGGCGCTCAATTTGCTGACCGAAGAAATGACCGATCCGATCGGCAGCGAATTCGGCCTGGTGGTCGATGAAGTGACCTATGGCGCCGAGCTGCGCGACGCGCTGCAGAACATGGCCGATCGCTGGGGGATCGAGGATATCCACATGTTCGTCGTGTCGCTCTCGGTGCAGACCGAAACCGGCGGCAATCTCGCTGAGATCCTCGAAAATCTCAGCGGTGTGATCCGCGAGCGTGCCTCCATGATGCTGAAGGTGCGCTCGCTCAGCTCCGAGGGCAGGATGACGGCAGTGATCCTCACCGCGCTGCCGGTGCTCGCCTTCGTCGGCCTGTTCCTGCTCAACCCCAGCTTCTTTCTGGATGTAGCCAAGGATCCGGCGTTTGTGCCAGGCTATGCGATCCTGATTACTCTGTATGCGCTCGGCTTCTTCTGGATCCGGCGCCTGGTCGATCTGAAGGTCTGATGCGATGACCGAGCTTCTGGCGCAGCCCCTGTTCCGCGGTCTTCTCCTCGCAGGCTTGTTCCTGTTCGTGACGGGAATCGCCTTTGTCCTGAGCCGCGCCTTCGACCGCCGCCTGGCCGTGCGGCAACGGCTGGAGGAGACTACCAGCACGCGCGCGGTGACCGGCGGCCAATCGACGCTACGGGCGCAAGCCACCAAATCGGCATGGACGAAGCTGGTCGACACGATCGAGACCAGCGGGCTCTCGCTTGCCGACAGCAAGGGCGATGTGCTGCGCAAGAAGCTGATCGCGGCGGGCTTCACCGCCCCGGTCGCGCCGCGCCTGTTCACGCTGATCCGGCTTGTGCTGACGCTGGCGCTGCCGACCCTGTTCATCACCTTGCTGTATGTGACAGGCGGCGCGCCGTCGCTGATCAAGGTCTATTTCTTCGGCGCCATCTTGGCGCTGCTGGGGCTCTATCTCCCCAATCTGTTCGTCACCGCGCGCGCTGACCGCCGCCGCGAGCAACTCGTCAACAGCTTCCCGAACGCGCTGGATCTGATGCTGGTCTGTGTCGAAGCCGGGCTCGGGCTCGAAGCGGCGTTCGATCGCGTCGGCCGCGAGATGAGCCTGTCGCACCCACTTCTCTCCGAACTGCTGGGGTCGGTCGTGCTGGAGCTGCGCGCCGGCCGCGCGCGCGAGGATGCCTTGCGCGGCATGGCCGATCGGGCTGGCGTGGAGGAGATCCGCTCCTTTGCGACCTTGCTGATCCAGTCGGACAAGCTCGGCTCTAGCATCGGGCAGACCCTTCGGGTCTATGCCGCCGAGATGCGCGAGAAGCGCCGGCTGCGTGCCGAGGAAAAGGCGCACCGGCTGCCGGTGCTCATATCGATCCCGCTCGTCACCTGCATGCTGCCGGTGATGATCGGCGTACTGATGTTGCCGGCCGGCATTCGGGTGGTCCGCGTGCTGTTGCCCGCCATGCAAGGACATGTCGGATGAACAGGAAAGTGGCTGCCGCACTGCTGCTTACGGTTTCGGCGATAGGCTGCACCCATTCGAAGCTGGCGGTGCGCTCCTTGCCCGTGCCGGAGAGCGCCAGCACGGCTGACGAGGCTTCGCTGGCAAAGGGCCGTATGCTGTTCGCTCGCGGCGAATTCGCGCTCGCCGCCGACGCCTTTCAAAAGGCAGCGCGTTACGATCCGAAGAGCGCCGACGCCTATAACGGCCTCGCCGCCAGCTATGACCAGCTCGGCCGCTACGATCTGAGCCGCCGTTATTATGAGCTGGCGCTGGCGCAATCGCCGGAAGACGGCCGCGTTCTTCGTAATTTCGCGCGCTCGATGCTCCGCCAGGGCGACCAGCTGGCGGCGCGAAAGCTGATCGCGGAAGCCGCCGCGCTGGAGCATGACGGCACATCCCAAGCCGCCGGCCAAGCACAGCCCCAACCGAGCGCACCCGCCGCCCCCGTTCAGCAAGCCTATGCGGATGGGGCATCGCCCACCTCGGTGACGATGTCGATCGCGCCCGAGCCGCTGCCGGCGGCCGCGCCCGTCACCGTGGCCAATTCCCCCTCGCTGTTCCAGCGTGTCGCGGCGACGGTGATCGAGGCCTTCCCGCAGAGTCAGAGCGGCGTCAATGTGCTACTCGATGCACCTGCACCGCGCGCGGCGCCTGCGTCTGTCCTTGCGCAGGCAGCAGCGCCCGCAATTGCATCCTCGACCCCGCATCTGCATATCATGAACGCGGTCGGCCGTAAGCGTCAGGCCGCGCGCATGAGCTCCTATCTCAAGCAGGATGGCTGGGCGACCATCTCCACCGGCGACAGCCGCAACAAGCTCATGCGGTCCCGCATTCTCTTCGGCGCAGCCGATGCCGCAGCCGCCCGCAAGCTTGCCGCCACGCTGCCATTCCAGCCGCGGCTTCAGCGGATGCGCAACGCCCCGGCAATGTTCCTGCTGCTGGGCAGGGATGCGCTGGTCTTCGACAATCAATTGCGCGCGCCGAAGCGAAGCTGATGCCACGCCTGCCCCTGCTCGCGCTGGCGCTGCTCGGCTGCTCAACGCTCGCGCCGGCGGCAGAGCTGACCGGCGCGTCCTTTACCGCGGCGGTGGAACGGGCGATCGCGGGCAATCGCCTGTTGCAAGCCGAGGCCATGCTCGATCGCACGGACGTGACGATCGAGGCGCAGGATCGTTCGCAATTGATCGCATCGCTGTTCCTGGCGCAGCATCGCGATCAGGCGGCGTCCGGTCGTTTCGAAGCCCTGCTCAAGCAGCAACCAGGCGATTGCCGCTTGCAATCGGGCGCCGGGATAGCCGCGCTCCGGCTCAATCAGCCGGAGATAGCCGAGGCGCGGCTGAATGCTGCGGTGGCGACGTGCCCCAACGACGCCGACGCATGGGGCGCCCTTGCTGTCATCGAGGACAAGGCCGGCCGCTGGGAGCGCAGCACCGCCGCCTATGCCAAGGCGATCGCATTGAAGAAGGACGATCCGGCGCTGCTCAACAACGCCGGCGTATCCCTGCTCGCGCAGCATCGCTATGCCGATGCCGCGCGGTTGTTCCGTCAGGCATTGTTGCTCCATCCTTCCAATCAGCGCGCCAAGAATAATCTCGATATCGCGCAGGTCTCGGCTGGCGCACGCCCTTCCTTTGATGCGGAAGACGACAGTCGGACGCGGGCCGAACGGCTCAACAATGCAGGCTATGCAGCGCTGCTTGCGGGCGACGATCAGGCAGCAGCCCAATATTTCGCGCAAGCGATCAAGGACAATCCGTTTCAGTTCGAAACCGCCGAAGCAAATCTGCACGATGTGGCCGGTCCGAACGGCGGTGCTCCGTGAATCAGTATATCCTCATCGGCTTCTACCTCATCCTTGCGGGTGCGGCTCTTCAGGATATCGCGATGCTGCGCATCTCGAACTTGTTCTCCATCGCTTTAATCCTGCTGTTCGGCGCATGGCTTTGGTCCAACGGGCTCCCTGCGACATTGTGGCAGAATGCTGTTCTGTTCGCCGTGGTCCTGTTGGTCGGGCTTGTGCTGTTCGCCGCTAAATGGTTCGGCGGCGGCGACGTGAAATTTCTATCCGCCGGCGCCTTATGGTTCGATCTTCAAGGCGGGCTGGCATTGTTCGTCTATATGACGCTTTGCGGAGGGCTGCTGAGCCTCCTGCTGGTGATCGCACGAAGGATGTTGCCCGCAGGCGTGCGCGAACGGCTGGGCTGGCCCGGGCTGCAGCCGCGCGGGCCGATTCCCTACGGCGTGGCGATCTCATTTGGTCTCTTGCTCGCGCTTTCGCTGAACGGTGCCAATCCCGACGGCCGGCTCAGATTGCCCGATCTTCACATGAGCGGATTCCCGGCCGCGCCTTCTGGGAAGTGACGATGGGGCGATGGTCCAGAAATATTAACTTGCTTTGTACTAAGATGGCCGCCGAGCGCGTTATTCGGCCAGGAGATCTGAACCAGCCGCAATCCAGCGCCGCAGCTCAAGTCGCTGCGCTGGTGTGTGAGGATCTCCGTCCGGGCCGCGCGAAAGGCGGGAGTATATGGTAATGGCCGTTCCACGGCGAATTCTTGTGACCGGCGGCGCCGGTTTCCTCGGCTCGTTCCTCTGTGAGCGGTTGCTGGAGCGCGGCGACGAGGTGCTGTGCGTGGATAATTTTTACACAGGCACGCGCTTCAATATCGAGCATCTGATCGGCCATCCGCGCTTTGAGCTGATGCGCCACGACGTCACCTTCCCGCTTTATGTGGAAGTGGACGAGATCTACAATCTCGCCTGCCCCGCGTCACCCATCCATTATCAATATGATCCGGTGCAGACGACCAAGACGAGCGTCCACGGCGCAATCAACATGCTCGGGTTGGCCAAGCGCCTGAAGGCGAAGATCCTACAGGCTTCCACCAGCGAGATCTACGGCGATCCGATTGTGCACCCCCAGACAGAGGATTATTGGGGCAACGTCAATCCGATTGGCGTGCGCTCCTGCTACGACGAGGGCAAGCGCTGCGCTGAAACGCTGTTTTTCGACTATCATCGTCAGCACCGCGTGGGGATCAAGGTCGCGCGCATCTTCAACACCTATGGCCCGCGCATGCACCCCAATGACGGACGGGTCGTCTCCAATTTCATCGTTCAGGCGCTCAAGGGCGAACCGATCACCGTCTACGGCGATGGCAGCCAGACCAGATCCTTCTGTTTCGCCAGCGATCTGGTGAGCGGGCTGATCGCGCTGATGGACAGCGGCCCTGAGATTACCGGCCCGATCAATCTCGGCAATCCGGTGGAATTCACCGTCCGCGAGCTGGCTGCCTTGGTGATCACCCTGACCGGCTCACGCTCGAAAATCGTGCACGAGCCGCTGCCGCACGACGATCCCAGACAGCGCAAGCCGGACATAAGCCTTGCCAAGGCCCAGCTTGGCTGGGAGCCCAAGATCAGCCTCGATCAGGGGCTGAGGCAAACCATCGCCTACTTCGAAAAGGCGATCGTTGCCCCACCGGCCATCAGCCGCCGGGGCGTCGCATGAGCGCGGTGCTCGTGGCCGGTGGCGCGGGCTATATCGGATCGCATACCTGCAAGGCGCTTCACGCCGCGGGCCATCAGCCGGTCGTGTTCGACAATCTTTCCGCCGGCCATCGCTGGGCGGTTCGCTGGGGCCCGCTTGAAGTAGGCGACATTTCGGATCCGGTCGCACTCGATCGAGCGATCGAACAGCATCGGCCCACCGCCATCATTCACTTCGCGGCCGATGCCCTGGTGGGCGAATCGGTGGTCGATCCCGCGAAATATTATCGCAACAACACGATCGGGAGCTTCACGCTTCTCGAAGCTGCGCGCCGCCACAATGTCAAGAACCTGGTATTTTCCAGCACGTGCGCCTCTTACGGCGTCCCGTCGGTGGTACCGATTCCGGAGGATCACCCGCAACGCCCGATCAACGCCTATGGATCGAGCAAGCTCGCGGTGGAGCACATGCTCACCCATTATGCGCCGGCTTATGGGTTGAGTTCGGTCGCGCTACGCTATTTCAACGCCGCGGGCGCGTCACAGGACGGCGAACTCGGCGAGGAGCATGATCCCGAAACGCATCTCATCCCGCTGGCCATCGGCGCGGCGCTCGGCTCCCGCCCGCCGCTGAAGATTTTCGGAACGGACTATGACACGCCCGATGGCACGGCCGTTCGCGATTATATCCATGTCGAGGATCTCGCGGACGCCCATGTCGCTGCGCTCAATTATTTGCTGGCTGGCGGCGAGACGACGCAGCTCAATCTTGGTACCGGCCATGGGCTTTCGGTGCGCGAGATCATCGCAACAGTCGAAAAGGTCCTGAACCGTACGGTCCCGCACGAAGAGGCGCCGCGCCGGCCGGGCGATCCGCCCGCGCTGGTCGCCAATCCCGAGCGGGCGGCGCAACTGCTCGGCTGGCGCACAACGCGCAGCGACCCCGAGAACATCGTCCGCAGCGCCGGCCGCTGGCACGCGGCGCGACTGGAAAGTAGTGCGCATCCAGACGTCCCGATCTCGGGCGAACGAGCGGCGGCAGGCTAGTGGACGGCGCGTTGACGAAAGATGGTTTTGACATTGATCGCGGCCCATTTCACGAAGCGCATTGTGAACAACGACCATGTTGATGTCGGATAAGCCGCGTCCAGCAACGCGAGTGCTGATGGTGGCGCCGCAGCCTTTTTACGAGGACCGCGGCACCCCAATCGCGATACGGCATGTGCTTGAGGCACTGAGCAACGCCGGCTACATGGTCGATCTGCTGACTTTCAGCGCGGGTGCGGACATCAGCTTGCCCGGCTTGCGCATCATCCGGGTTGGCGGGTTGCTGCGGATCAGAAACATTCCTATCGGTTTTTCGCTCAAGAAGCTGCTGCTCGACATCGCGATGACCTTCGCCCTGCTGCGGATGCTACGCAGGCAGCATTATTGGTGCGTGCATGCCGTGGAGGAAGCTGTGTTCCCGGCTTTGCTGATAGGGCGCCATCGTGGCATTCCCGTGATCTACGACATGCAGTCCTGCCTGCCCGACCAGCTCAGCGACCATCCGTTGTTTGGGACTACGATCGTTCAGCGCTTTCTCCAGCGCTGCGAACGATGGGCGCTCAGGCATGCGGCGATGGTGGTAGGAAGCGCCGGCCTCAAGCCGTATGTGATGCGGACCGAACCCACCGCCCGCGTGGAAGAGTGGAATTTTCCGGGCCAGCCGCATAATCCCGATCCGACCCAGGCCGCCGAGCGCCGCCGCGCCTGCGAGATCGCGGACGATGCACCTGTCGTTCTCTATTCGGGCAATTTCGCCCGCTATCAGGGTGTTGACTCGTTGATCGAAGCAATCTCCGACGTGCTGGAGCAGGTTCCCGACACTGTCTTCGTATTGGTCGGCGGCGACCGGGAGAGCTTTTCACCGGAGATACGCAAGGCGGTGGAAGCCTTATCCCCCCAATCGATCAGAATCCTGCCCCGGCAGCCGCGCGAGGCGCTTCCCTCCTTCATCGCCATGGCCGACATATTGGTCTCGCCGCGGGCTGGGGGCGACAATCTTCCGCTCAAGGTGTTCGATTATATCGCGGCCGGCAAGGCGATCGTGGCGACCGATTATCCGATCCACCGCACCATATTGGATGAGAATTGCGCCGTGCTTGTAGAGCCGCGCGCCGACGCCATCGCCCGCGGCATCGTTCATCTGCTGCGGGATCCGCCGCTCGCGAGCAGGCTTGGCGCTGCCGCCCGCGCGCGATCCGAGACCCATTATGGCCTGGCACCCTTTCAGCGTTTCGTAGATGATGTGTATCGCCGTGTCAGCAGCGACTTGAAACTGGCAGTCAAGCTCCAGTGAGCAGCCCTTCATCGGCGGCCGGTGACGTGAACGCCCGCGCGCTTGCTGCCTTCCCCATCATCTCAGTGATCATACCCTGCCGCAACGAGGAAGCCGCGATTGGCGGCGTCATCGATCGGGTTAAGGCGCAGACTCCGAGCGGCAGCGAGCTTGAAGTGATCGTGGTCGACGATGCCTCGACCGACCGCACCATTGCAGTCGCGGAAGCAGCGGGCGCGCGCGTACTGGCGCTGCCTGCCCGCCCCGGCGGCGGCAATCCGGCGGCCGCGCGAAATCGGGGTGCGGCGATCAGCCGTGGCGATCCCATCATCTTTCTGGACTCCGATTGCACCCCGCATGAAGGCTGGCTCCAGGCGCTGCTAGCGGAACATGCGAAGGGCTATGAGGTCGTCGGCGGTTCGCTTGGGCTGCCCGACGGCCTAAGTTTCTCCGCACGCTGCGACTATTATTGCGGCTGGTATCATGTGCACCCTCGGCGGCGGGCGGCCTCCGTGCTCCACCATCCGCCCTGCAATCTCAGCGTCCGCCGCGACGTTTTTCGTGCGACCAAGGGTTATGTCGAGCAGCAGCCGATCGCCTATGCGCATGAGGAACTGGAGTGGCAGGCAGACGTGCTGGCGAAGGGCGGCCGCATCTTCTTCCAGCCGCAGGCGGTGGTCGATCATCATAACCGGCCCGGTTTCGGCAATCTTCTGCGCCGCAACTATCGCTGGGGCTACAGCGCCCTGCCCTCCAAGATCAGCACCGGGACGGCGCGCTTCGCTTTCCTTTACGAGCACCCGCGGCTGCTCGTGCTGGCGAGCTTCCCACTCGCTTTGGCTTCGACGGCCTATATTCTCGGCTGCTGGATAAAGGCACGCATGTTCGAGCCGGTGCTGATGGCTCCGGCGATGCTGCTGGCCCGGCTGGCCTATTCAGCCGGCATGGCGGCCGGCGGACTCTTCTGGCTCAGAAAACCCGAAGAGCGCGCGTTTGAGCACCGTCCGCGCTGGGAATGACGCTTAGCTGCCGTAATTTTTGAGCTCGTCGCCTGTCAGCCTGACGACGTGAAGCACATTAGTGGAGCCCGGGGTCCCGAACGGCACGCCGGCCATCAGCACCAGCCTGTCGCCTGCCTTGCCGACGCCATGGCGCAGCGCCATGCGCTTGGACTTGCCGACCATTTCCTCGAAGCTTGCCACGTCGCGCGTCCGCACCGCGTGCGCGCCCCAAAGCAGGCCGAGCCTGCGCGCGGTTACAAGGCGCGGCGTGAGCACGAGCAGCGGCACCGTCGGCCGTTCGCGCGCCACGCGCCGCGCGGTCGAACCCGACAGGGTGAAACATATCGTTGCCGCCACGGAAACAGCCTGCGCAATGCTTCCGGCAGCTTCGGCAAGCGCATCGGCGGTCGTGGCGTCGGGCCGGGTTTCCGTGAAATGAACGCGCGCGTGGTAGCTTGGATCGGCTTCGACCGACTGGGCAATCCGGTCCATCATCGTCACTGCCTCTTCCGGCCATGCGCCCGCCGCCGATTCGGCCGAGAGCATCACGGCATCGGCGCCGTCGTAAATCGCGGTGGCGACATCCGAGACCTCAGCGCGGGTTGGGCTGGGCGAGGCGATCATCGATTCGAGCATCTGGGTAGCGACGACAACCGGCCGCCCCATGCGGCGGGCCAGTTCGACGATGCGCTTCTGCAGCGGCGGGACCTGTTCGGGCGGCAACTCGACGCCGAGATCGCCACGCGCCACCATTGCGGCATCGGCAAGCTCCAATATCTCTTCGAGGCGATCGAGCGCGGAAGGCTTCTCGATCTTGACGAGCAGCGAAGCCTTGCCGCCGATCAGCCGACGGGCCTCGGCGACGTCATCGGGGCGCTGGACGAAGCTCAGCGCAATCCAGTCCGCGCCCTGATCGAGCGCGAAGGTGAGATCGGCGCGGTCCTTCTCCGTCAGCGCCGCAAGCGGCACCACCACGTCCGGAACGTTCAAGCCCTTGTTGTTCGAAAGCGGCCCGCCGACCTCCACCTTGGTGGTGATCCGCTCGGCCTCCACCCGCGACACCCGCAGCACTAGCTTGCCATCGTCGAGTAGCAGACGGGCGCCCTTCTCCAGCGCCAGGAACAGCTCATGATGGGGCAGCTCGACGCGCTTTGCCGTTCCTGGCGCCGGATCGCGATCGAGCACGAAGGTTGATCCGGTCTTGAGCTCCACCCGCCCGCCCTCGAACTTGCCGACGCGGAGCTTCGGTCCTTGCAGATCGAACAATATCGTCGTCGCGTG
>Ga0207675_100005171_pt1 | contig 12558 bp, 8 predicted proteins | sample KBSSwiS42_FD_184305 | JGI IMG/M metagenome (GOLD analysis project Ga0207675, IMG submission 184305) | Switchgrass rhizosphere microbial communities from Kellogg Biological Station, Michigan, USA - KBS Switchgrass S4-2 (SPAdes) (version 2) | ecosystem: Host-associated > Plants > Roots >... | reverse complement strand
AGTTCACGAAGAAGAAACGAGAGAAGAATGATCTTCTTCGTGTCCTTCGTGGCCTTCGTGTCTTTCGTGGCTACTCGAAGCTGGTTGCTGCTCCTGGCAATCGCGCGCTAGAACCCCAGCCGCACCGACAGTTGCATCACGCGCGGATCGCCGGCCAGCGTCGAGATGACGCCCGCCGTCGCGCTGGCGATGTTGGTGTCCGGCAGGCCGAAGTTGGCGCGGTTGAAGACATTGAACGCATCCAGGCGCAGCGTCGCGTTGACGCGGTTGGTCAGGTTCAGCCGCCGCTGCACGCTCATGTCGAACGTCACCCAGCCCGGCCCGCGCAGGATGTTGCGCCCCGCGTTGCCGAACATGCCCGACGCCACCTGCGTGAACGCGGCCGGGTTGTACCACTGCTCGACCGTCTCGGCGCCCTGCGGATCGCCGGTCAGGTTCGGCAGGCCGGTCATCCCGGCGCCGACGTTGTTGTTGCCCTGCACCACGGTGATCGGCCGGCCGGATCGCGCGCTGTAAATCCCGGTGACCAGCCAGCCGCCGAGAATCTTGCTGGCGACGCCCTGCTGCAGATACGGCTTGCCCTCGCCGAACGGCAGTTCGGCGATGAAGTTGGCGACCAGGCGATGGCGGATGTCGAAGTCGCTCGCCGCCTCCCACGCCGCCAGGTCGCGCCCGTTCTGCGGCCGCGGCGACGATGCATTGAGGTGCTCGGGCGCCTGATCGCGGGCGTTGCCCAGCGTGTACGACGCGCGGTAGCTGTAGCCCTTGCTCATCCGCTTCTCGAACGACAGGTCGACGCCCTTGTAGCTGCCCTCGCCTACCATCTCGCGCCACTGCACGTTGCCGAAGTTCGGGTACGGCAGCGGGCCGTTCGCGTCGCGCGTGCCCGCCAGGTTCTGATTGAGGTTGCGCAGCACGGCGAGGTGATCGGTGGTCGAGCCGACGAAGTCGACCGACGCCACGAAGTCGCGTCCCACCTGCTGCTCGATGCCGGCGCCGGCCTGCTGCACCATCGTCCGCGGGTTGTTGCGGTCGGAGGTGCGGATCATCAGCCGGCTGAGAACGATGTTCGACGAATCGAGGAAGTTCGCGGGGAAGCCGTCGCGCATGAAGAACACCGGCGTCGTGCTCGGCGAGCCGGGAGCCGTGATGTCGATGTTCTGCAGTCCGGGCGGGTTGAGCGCGAGCTGATCTTCCGAGCCGATGCGCTCGAACTGGTTATAGAACATGCCGTAGCCGCCGCGGAGGATCGTCCGGTCGGTCAGCTTGTAGACCAAACCGACCCTCGGCGAGAAGTTGTTGCGATCGGGATTGACCAGCGCGCGATCCTCGATCGAACCGTCCTTGGCGAAGACCAGCGCGCCGGCGCCGGCCGGATCGAAGTTCGCCATCCGGTTGTTCTTCTCGACCGCGGGCGTCATGTAGTCGTAGCGCAGCCCGAGGTTCACGGTCAGCTTGTCGCTGGCGCGCCAGTCGTCCTGCGCGAAGAAGGACTGCGAGTGCAGCTCCTGCGCCACGACGAAGACGTTGGTCAGCTGCGCACGCTGCACGTAGCCGAGCAGGAAGTCGGCGAACGCGTTGCCGGTGTACTGGGCCGTGAACGACAGGTTGCCTCGGGTCGGCGCGACGTCGAAGTACTCGTTGCTCATCGGCAGCATCAGATCCGCGCCGGCCTTGACCTGGTGCCGGCCCCTGACCCAGCTCAGGCTGTCGATCCATTGCACCTGGTTGGTGTGCTGGAACTTCGGCATGAAGTTCGGCGAGCCGATGCGGATGTGACCGGCGATGTCCATGCCGGTGATGCCGCCGAGGACAACGGGGTTGGCCGGAACGCCGCGCAGCCCGATCTGCGAGTTGCCGTCCTCGCCGAACGGGTCCTGCGTGCCGTCGTTGGTGCCGCGCGCCCACGAGAAGCGGGCCTCGTTCACCAGGCTCGAGCCGAGCACCTTGGTCCAGCCGCCAACCAGGCCGTTCGACTTGAGGTAGTTCCGCCCCCACGCCGAGGTCGACGTGCCGTCGACGATGCCGCCGAACCACCCGGGCACGTAGCGGAACCGGTCGCTCCAGATGTAGCGGGCGAAGACGGTGTCGTTGTCCGACAGGTGCATGTCGACGCGGCCGAGGAAGCGGTCCGATTCGTCCTCGACGTTCGGCTGCCGGATGAAGTTGTTGCCGCCGGTTGTGTTCGGCAGCGGCAGGAGCGCGGCCACCTTCGCCGCCACCGGATCGATGCGGTTGCTGGGGATGGTGTTGTTCGCGAACGGCTGGCCGGTCAGCGGATCGCGGATCGTGCCGCTGAAGACGCCGTTGCGCTCGGCCTGGGTCAGCACCCGGCCGGTGCGCAGCACGCCCTGCGCGATGCGCGTCGCCTCGTAGTCGCCGAAGAAGAACATCCGGTTCTTGACCAGCGGACCGCCCAGGTTGCCGCCGAACTGGTTCTGCTTGTTCGTCGGCTTCGGCTGGTTCGCTTTCTTCGCGAAGTAGTTGATCGTGTCGAGCTTGTCGTTGCGGAAGAACTCGTAGCCGGTGCCATGCAGCGAGTTGGTGCCCGACTTGGTGTTGACGACGATCGACGCGCCCGGCGCCCACCCGTACTCCGCCGCATAGGGGCTGGTGATCACCTTGAACTCGGAAATCGCGTCGACCGACGGCCGCGAAATCTGCGTCGTCAACTCCTGGACGTTGGTGGAGAAGCTGTTGTTGGCGACGCCGTCGAGGAGGAAGTTGTTCTGGAGGCTGCGGTTGCCGTGAACGCTGACGCCGCCGGTGCGGCCCGCCGAGGTGCCGCCGGCCTGCTCCGTGTAGCGGTCGCTCTGCACGCCGGGCACCATCGCCATCAGGTCGTCCCAGTTGCGGATCGCCAGCGGCAGCTTCGACACCTCATCGTTGTTGACGACGGTGCCGAGCGCGGCCGACTCGGTGCTGAGCAGCGGCGTCACGCCGGCAACCGTCACCAGTTCGCCGATCGTTCCCACCGGCAGCGAGATGTCGAGCCGCGCGCGCGAGCCGATTTCGAGCGCGATCGTCTGCTCGAAGCGCTGGAAGCCGGTCATCTCGGCCTGCACCAAATACTGCCCGGGCAGCAGGTTCACCACCAGGTAGGTGCCGTCGTTGTTGGTCGTCGTCCTGGCGACGACGTTGGTGGCGAGGTTGGTCAGCGTAACCTGCGCCTGCGGGATCACCGCATCCGACGGGTCCCTCACGATGCCGGTGAGTGTGGCGCGATCGACCTGCGCCCATGCGGCCGTTGCGTGCAGCAGGAACACGGCGACGAGGGCGAGCGGGCCGTGCAGCGTCCGTTTCATGAAAGGTCCTCCAGAGTCGTTGGGTTGCTCGTGGCTGGTTGCTAGCTGTCGAGAGCCACGCGTTCTATACACCCGCCCGGCCCGGCGGAACAACCAATGGCAGCCTCGCATCGGGCGCCGGCCAGGCGTGGCGGAAGCGAGCGTACCGCGGGTCGTCGCTCGCCGCCATCGAACGGCGAGAGCCCGCCAGGACGTTCAGGTAGTAGGCATCGTATCCGTACGCCGTGACGAACGGATGATAGCCGTCGCGGACCGCCACCACGTCGCCGTGCGTCACCCGCACGGTCTCGTCGCGCCGGTTGGTGTACACACGGTGGAACCCGTAGCCGTCCGGTTCCTTGTAGCGGAAATAGTAGATCTCTTCGAGGTCGGCCTCGCGCGGCGGGTCGTCGGTGTCGTGCTTGTGCGGCGGATAGCTGGACCAGTTGCCGCTCGGCGTGTAGACCTCGCAAATGAGGAGGCGATCGGCCGGAAACGCCGGCGGCATGATGTCGACGATCTGCCGCGTCGCGTTGCCGCCGCCGCGGATCTCGTAGCCGCAGTCGTCGGGACGGATCACCCGAGGCGCGAACGCTTCGGTCGACCGCGCACGGCAGTCCGCGATCTCGCACGCCTGGTCGGCGACGACGTTGAACGCGGTTCCGGGCGGCACGTAGACGGCATGCGGGTAGCCGCTGAAGACGTCGGCACGCGGGCCGACCTTGTGCCAGGCGCCGTTCCACCTGACGCTGAACGCGCCGCGCAGCAGCACGAGGCACCGTTCCTCGTTCCGCGACAGCCCCGACCATACCCCGCCCGCCGCCAGATGACGCACGGCGAAGTGAATCCGCTCCCAGCCGAGCGCGCGCGGCGTCAGGTTCAGTGCCGTGCCGGTGCGGCCGGGCGCGGTCTTCGCTGATCGATACAACAGCTTCTGCGTCATCGGCGGGTAGGCGAAGGCGATGGCAAAGCGCTTCGCCGGCGACACAGGATGATGGCCGAAAAATGCGATGTCAAGGCTTTTTCACGCCATCTAAGCGCTTCGCTGCGAACGTGTATTAGAATCGTCGCCGCAGATCCAACGCGCCGAACTGCGACTGTATGTCGAATATCTACGACGTGGCCAGACGCGCGCGCGTCTCCGTCGCGACCGTGTCGGCGGTGCTCAACGACAGCGCGTTCGTCAGCGCCGATCTGAAGACGCGGGTGCAGGAGGCGGTCGCGACCCTGCGCTACCAGCCGAACCCGCTCGCCCGCAGCCTGGCGAAGCAGCGGACGCAGACCTTCGGCATGATCGTGCCCGACATCGCCAACCCGTTCTTCCCCGAAGTCGTGCGCGGCGCCGAAGACGTGGCGCGCGGCGGCGGCTACGCGCTGCTCATCGCCAGCAGCGACAACGACCTCGCGAAGGAGGAGGTCTACCTGCGGCTGTTCCTCTCGCGCCGCGTCGACGGCATCATCCTGACCAAGGCGCCCGGCCGCCTGCCGCCCGACCTGCCGCGCGCGCTCGCCCGGGCGAAGATCCCGGTGCTGCAGCTCGCCCGCACCGTGCCAGGCCTCACCGGCGACGTCGTCGAGCTCGACGACCGCGCCGCCGCGCGCGAAGGGGTGACGCATCTGGTGCGCCTTGGCTACCGCCGCATCGGCTTCATCGGCGGGCTGCCGGGCGCGAGCACCAGCCGCAAGCGCGTCGAGGGCTACAAGGCGGCGCTGCGCGACGCCAGGATCAAGCTCGATCCGGCGCTCGTCGTCGACGGCGACTTCCGCGTCGAGTCGGGATACCGCCAGGGACTGCAGCTGCTCAAGAACCGTCCCGACGCCGTCTTCATCGCCAACTACCTGATGACGGTCGGCTTCATGGAGGCGCTGCGGCAGTATCGGCTGCGCTGTCCCGAGGACGTCGCGCTGGTCACCTGCGACGACTACCCGTGGATGGATTCGTTCTCGCCGCGCCTGACGACCATCGATCTGCCGAAGCGCGATCTCGGCGCCGCCGCGGCGCAGCTGCTGATCGAGCGGATCGCCAGGCCGCGCGCCGCCGCCCGCGCGCTCATGCTGCCCAACGCGATGCGCATCCGCGAATCGTGCGGCTGCGGCCTGCGCAAGCGGCACGCCTTCGCGCGGTAGCCCGGTGGCCAGAGATCCCCTCGACGACACCCGACGCCTCTACGACGTCCTGGCGATGGGACGAAGCAGCATCGACTTGTACGCGCACGAGATCGGACGGCCGATTGCCGAGGTCAGGAGCTTCGACGCCTACGTCGGCGGCTGTCCCACCAACGTCAGCGTCGGCACGCGGCGCCTGGGCCTGCGATCGGTGCTGCTGACGGCGGTCGGCGACGATCAGGTGGGCGATTTCGTCACTGCCTTTCTCGATCGCGAGCAGGTCGAGACGCGCTTCATCCCGCGCAAGGCGGGACGGCGCACCAGTGCGGTCGTGCTCACGATCCAGCCGCCCGACCGCTTTCCGCTCACCTTCTACCGCGACAACTGCGCCGATCGCGCGCTGACCCCGGACGATGTGGCGCGGGCGCCGATCGGGGAGAGCCGCGTCGTCTTTCTCACGGGCACCGGCCTGAGCCACGAGCCGGCTCGAGCGGCCACCTTCGCGGCGGCCGCGGCCGCACGCGACGCCGGCGTGCCGATCGTCGTCGATCTCGACTACCGCGCCGATCAATGGGAGCACCCGGCGGCGTTCGCGGACGCGGTGCAGCAGCTGGTCGAGTCGGCCACCATCGCTGTGGGCACCGAGGAAGAACTGGCCGCGGCGACCGGCACCGCTGACGTCGGAGCGGGGGCGACGACGTTGTTCGACCGCGGCATCCATGCGCTCGTCCTGAAGCGCGGCGCGCGCGGCTCGACCGTCTATCGCGCCGATCGGCAGCCGGCCGACGTGGCGCCGTTTCCGATCGAGGTGCTCAACGTGCTCGGCGCCGGCGACGCGTTCGCCAGCGGGTTCCTGTACGGCTATCTTCAGGGGTGGCCGCTCGAACGCGCGGCCCGCATGGGCAACGCCTGCGGCGCCATCGTCGTCACCCGGCACGGCTGCGCCAACTTCATGCCGACGCTCGACGAGGTGGCCGCGTTCGTCGCCGGACGGGGAGATCCGCCGATATGAAAACGCCGAACGGAACCGTGCGCCTCACCATGGCGCAGGCGGTGGTGCGGTTCATGGCGCAGCAGCGATCGGCGCGCGACGGCCGCGAGCAGCCGTTCTTCGGCGGCGTGTTCGGCATCTTCGGCCACGGCAACGTCGCCGGCATCGGCCAGGCGCTGCAGGAGCAGCGCGACACGCTGCCCTATTACCTCGCGCGCAACGAGCAGGCGATGGTGCACATCGCCGCCGCCTACGCGAAAATGCACAACCGGCTGCGCACGCTGGCGTGCACAACCTCGATCGGGCCGGGCGCCACCAACATGCTGACCGGCGCGGCCGGCGCGACGATCAACCGCATCCCGGTGCTGCTGCTGCCCGGCGACATCTTTGCCGGCCGGCGGCCGGCGCCGGTGCTGCAGCAGCTCGAGTCGAGCCAGTCGCAAGAGGTCTCGGTCAACGACTGCTTCAAGCCGGTGTCGCGCTACTGGGATCGCATCAACCGGCCGGAGCAGCTGGTGACGGCGCTGCCCGAGGCGATGCGCGTGCTGACCTCGCCGGCCGAAACCGGCGCGGTGACGCTGGCGCTGCCGCAGGACGTGCAGGCGGAGGCGCACGACTATCCGATCGCGCTGTTCGAGCCGCGCGTGTGGACGGTGCCGCGGCTGCGGCCCGACATCGGGCTGCTGATTGAGGCGGCGCGGCGGATCCGCGAGAGCCGGCGGCCGATGATCGTCGCCGGCGGCGGCGTGATCTACAGCGAGGCGACCGACGCGCTTCGCCAGTTCGTCGATGCGACCGGCATTCCGGTTGGCGAGACCCAGGCCGGGAAGGGGGCGCTGCCCGAGCCGCATCCGCTCGCGCTCGGCGGCGTCGGCGCCACCGGCACGCTGGCCGCAAACGTGATCGCGCGCGACGCCGATCTCGTGATCGTCGTCGGCTCGCGGTTGAGCGATTTCACGACCGCCTCGAAGACCGCGTTCCAGCACGAGCAGGTCGGCTTCATCGCCATCAACGTCGCCGAATTCGACAGCGCCAAGCAGGGCGCGCTGCCGCTGGTCGGCGACGCGCGCGCGACGCTCGCCGAGCTGCTGCCGCTGGTCGCCGGCTACCACGTCGGCACGGAGTACACGGAAACAATCGCGACGTTGCAGAAAGCCTGGCAGGAGGAAGTGGACCGCATCTACGCTCGGGCGCAATCCCCAATCCCCACTCAATCCCCAATCCCCACTCAATCCCCAATCCCCAATCAATCCGCAATCCGCAATCCGCAATCCGCAATGTCGCAAGCGCAAGTCATCGGGTTGCTCCAGGAGACGCTCAACCCCACCGACGTCATCGTCTGCGCCGCCGGCAGCCTGCCGGGCGATCTGCACAAGCTGTGGCGCGCGCGCGATCCGAAGGGCTACCACATGGAGTACGGCTACTCGTGCATGGGCTACGAGATCGCCGGCGGCCTCGGCGTGAAGATGGCCGCGCCCGAACGCGAGGTCTACGTGCTCGTGGGCGACGGCTCGTACCTGATGATGGCGCAGGAAATCGTCACCGCCGTGCAGGAGCATCTCGCGATCACGATCGTGCTGTTCGACAACCACGGCTTCGCCAGCATCGGCGGGCTGTCCGAGTCGGTGGGCAGCGGCGGCTTCGGCACACGCTACCGGTATCGCAACCACGAGACCGGCGAGCTCGACGGCGCGGTGCTGGCGGTCGACTTCGCGGCCAACGCGGCGTCGCTGGGGGCGCGCGCGTTCCGCGCCGGCACGGTCGACGAGCTGCGCCGCGCGCTCGCCGACGCGAAAGGCGAGCAGCGGGCGTCGGTGATCGTCGTGCCGGTCGACCGCGAGGCGCGCGTCGGCGGCTACGAGTCGTGGTGGGACGTGCCGGTCGCGGAGGTGTCGTCGGCGCGCGAGGTGCAGGCGGCGCGCGCGCGCTGGGAAGAGGCGCGGCGGAAAGAGCGCGACTTCCTGTGATTGCCGTCGCCAACGCCCCCTGCTCGTGGGGGGTGCTCGAATTCGAAACCCTTCGACCCGGCTCAGGGCAGGCTGCCGAGGGCGCCCCTGCGACACAGGTGCTCGACGAGATGGCGGCCGCCGGCTACGCCGGCACCGAACTCGGCGATTGGGGATTCCTGCCGACCGATCCGGCCGCGCTCGCGAACGACGTCGGGCAACGCAAGCTGGCGCTGGTCGGCGGCTTCGTGCCGATCGCGCTCGCACGGGAGGACGCGCTGGAGGAGGGAATTGACCGTGCGGTGCGCACCGCCCGGCTGATGCGCGCAGCGCAGTCCGACGGAGCGGCGCCGGTGGTCGTCCTTTCCGACGACAACGCGACCGTGCCCCATCGAACGACGCGGGCCGGGCGCATCCGACCGGAAGACGGCCTGTCGCCGGCGGAATGGGACCGCTTCGCGGAACGCGCGACGCGCGTCGCCGCCGCGGTCAAGGACCTCGCCGGCGTGCGCACGGTGTTTCATCATCACTGTGCCGGCTACGTCGAGACGCCGGCCGAGATCGACGCCTTGATGTCGCGCACGCCCGCGGATCTGCTCGGCCTCTGCCTCGACACAGGGCACCTGACGTACGGCGGCGGCAACGCCACCGACGCGATCGCGAAGTACCGCGGCCGCATCTGGCACGTCCACTTCAAGGATTGCGATCCCGAGCTGGCGCGCCGCGCGCGCGACGAAGGGTGGGACTATCACACGGCGGTGCGGCACGGCATCTTCTGCGAGCTCGGACAGGGGAGGGTGCCCTTCCGGCAGGTGCTCGATGCGCTGCGCGTCGCGCAGTACGACGGCTGGATCGTCGTCGAGCAGGACGTGCTGCCCGGCCTCGGCACGCCTGCGGCCAGCGCCCGCCGCAACCGTGAATATCTGGCGCGGCTGGGCCTGTAGCCGCGCGTGCGAAGCGCATGAACAGCGAACGAGTCTACATGCTGGCCGCCGACCACCGCTGGCAATGGGAAGAATGGTGTGACGCGAGTCAGATCCCGCGCGAGCGCATTGGCGAGGCGAAGCGCGTCGCCTGCGACGGCTTTCTCGCCGCGCGCGAGCGTTCGGCGGCGGTGCGCGCCTTTGGCGCGCTGCTCCTCGACGAGCAGTACGCCGCCTCCGTGATCGCCGATGCGTTGAAGGCCGGCGTCGACGTCGGCACGCCCGCGGAGAAAGCCGGCGCGTTTCCGCTCGCGTGGTCGACCGACCCGTTCTCGCGCGCGCTCACCGGCGCCTTCGTCAAGGTGCTCGTGCGCTATCGCCCCGACGATGACGCAGCGATTCGGGAGGAGCAGTGGCGGAAGCTCGACGCGTTGCAGGCCTGGTGCCGCGGCGCCGCCAAGCCGCTGGTCATCGAGATCCTGGTGGCCCGTCGCGACGAGCCCGAGGACGAGTTCGAGGAGACCGGCAGGCCCGCGATGCTGGCCGGCTTCATCGCCGATGCCTACCGCCGCGGCCTGACCCCTGAGTTCTGGAAGATCGAAGGGACGCTGTCGCGCGCCGGCGCGCGGACGATCGACGCCGCGATTGCCGCGAACCCGTCGTGCCGGCAAATCCTGCTGGGCAAGGCGGCGGGGATCTCGACCATCGCCCGCTGGTTCGCCGCCGCCGCGGAGAGCCGCACCGCGTCCGGTTTCGCGATCGGCCGCTCGGTCTTCTGGGCGCCGTCGGCGGCGTTTCTCAGCGGCGAGACCACCGCCGGCCAGGCCGCCGCCGACATCGCCGCCAACTACCTCCAACTCGTGGACGCCTGGCAGCAAAGCCGCGTATAGTCGGCCCCCATGGGGAACCTGCTTGGCGACGTTCGCTACGCCCTGCGGTCGCTGGCGCGCCAGCCGACGTTTGCGGCGGTGGCCATCCTCACGCTCGTCCTCGGCATCGGCACCAACACCGCGATCTTCAGCGTGATCAAGGCGGTGCTCCTCAACCAGCTGCCGTATCAGCGTCCCTCGCAGCTGGTCGTCGTCGCCGAACAGAACCCCGACGGCAACACCGATCTCGTCGCGCCGCTCACCTTCGTCGACTGGCAGGCCCAGTCGCGCGCGATTGCGTCGATGGCGGCGTTCCGGCAGCTGCGCTACGCGTTTGCCGGCAGCGCCGAGCCGTTGAACGTCCCGAGCGTTCGCGCGACGCCGAACATCTTCACGCTGCTCGGCGTCAACCCGATGCTGGGCCGCGCGTTTCTCGCCGAGGAAGGCGTCACCGGCGCCGACCGCGTCGCCGTCCTCAGCCGCGCGTTCTGGGAGCGGCACTACGGCGGGTCGCCGGGCGCGATTGGCCGCACCATTCAGCTCGACGCGGTGCCGTACACGATTGTCGGCGTCATGCCGGCGGAGTTCGACTTCCCGCCGAGCGGCAACATCGACATCTGGACGCCGCTCTCCTTCGATCCCAACGACGCCCACGGACGCTCGCGCCGCGCGCGGTCGCTCAACGTCGTCGGCCGGCTTGCGGATGGCGCGTCGAGCGAGCAGGCGCAGCGCGAGATGACGGTGGTCGCGTCGCGCCTCGCCACCAGCTATCCCGACAGCAACACCGGCTGGGGCGCGCGCGTGATCCCGGCGCAGGAGCAGCTGGTCACCACGGTGCGTCCCGCGCTGCTGATGATTTCGGCCGCCGTCGGCTTCCTGCTGCTGATCGTGTGCGCCAACGTCGCCAACCTGATCCTGGCGCGGCTGTCGAGCCGGCGCGGCGAGATTGCCGTGCGCGCGGCGCTCGGCGCCGGCCGCGCGCAGCTCGTCCGACAGGTGCTCGCTGAAAGCTTCGTCCTCTCGGCAATCGGCGGCGCCCTCGGCCTCGTCGTCGCCTGGGCGGGCGTTCGCTTCGTTCACGCTCTGCCCGAAGGCAGCCTGCCGCGGATGCAGGACGTTCGCCTCGACGGCGGCGTGCTGCTCTTCGCGCTGGTGGTGTCGGTCGTGGTCGCGCTCGTGTTCGGGTTGGTGCCGGCGATCCAGGCGTCGCGCGCCGGGCTGCGCGACACGATGAACGCGTTTTCCGGCGCGACCTCCGGCACGAGCGGCCGCCTGCTCGCCGGGCTCGTGGTGGCGGAAGTCGCGCTCGCGCTGATGCTGCTCGTCGGCGCCGGGCTGATGACGCGCAGCTTCGCGCAGCTGATGCGGGTGTCACCGGGATTCGAGCCGTCCAATCTCCTGGCGCTGCAGATCTACCTGCCGCAGGCGAAGTACAAGACCGGCATCGATCGCACGCGCTTCTACATGACCGCGATTCGACGCATCGGCGCGCTGCCCGGCGTGCGATCGGCCGCCGGCGTCAGCGCGCTGCCGATGTACCCGGTCGGCATCGACTTCGCGCTCCCCTTCACCGTCGAAGGGCAGGCGGCGCCGGCCAACGGCGAAGAGCCACGGGCAGACATCCGCACCGCCACCCCCGGCTACTTCGAGACGATGAAGATCGCGCTCGTCCGCGGCCGGTTCATCGACGGCCGCGACTACCAGGGCGCGCCCGGCACCATCGTCATCAACGAGACGATGGCGCGCCGGTATTTCAACGGGCAGGATCCGATCGGCAAGGTGGTGCGCAACCCGCACGGCAAGGGCGAAGTGGTCGGCATCGTCGGCGACGTCAAGCACTACGGGCTCGACGGCGGGCCGCGGGCGGAGCTGTTCATGCCGGCCTGGCAGTCGCCGCTGAACGGCATGGCGCTCATCGTCCGCACCGAGGCCGATCCGAAGCTGTTCGTCGATACGATCCGCCGCGAAGTGCTCGCGGTCGATGCCGAGCAGCCGATCTACGCGGTCAGCACGATGGTCGACGTCGTCGCGCGCTCGGTCTTCCTGCCGCGGATCAGCATGCTGCTGCTCGGCGCGTTTGCCGTGTCGGCGCTGCTGCTGGCCGTCGTCGGCATCTACGGCGTCGTTTCCTACAGCGTGACGCAGCGCACGCGCGAGCTCGGCGTGCGGATGGCGCTCGGCGCCGATGCGCCGGCGACGCTGCGGCTGGTGCTGGGGAAGAGCATGCTGCTCGTCGGGGCCGGCACCATTTGCGGCCTGCTGGCGTCGTTCGCGCTCACGCGGGCGATGGCCGGTCTCCTCTACGACGTCAGCCCGCTCGATCCGATCGTGTTCGCGGCGGTGTCGATGCTGCTCGCGACCGCCGGGTTCGTCGCCAGCCTGATTCCCGCGCGGCGCGCCACGCGGCTGGATCCGATCCTCGCGCTGCGGGTGCCGTGA
>Ga0207675_100005169_pt1 | contig 12565 bp, 10 predicted proteins | sample KBSSwiS42_FD_184305 | JGI IMG/M metagenome (GOLD analysis project Ga0207675, IMG submission 184305) | Switchgrass rhizosphere microbial communities from Kellogg Biological Station, Michigan, USA - KBS Switchgrass S4-2 (SPAdes) (version 2) | ecosystem: Host-associated > Plants > Roots >... | reverse complement strand
GCCTCGCTTGGCGCTCAGGGCCGCGCGGTGAATTCCACCCGCTCGAGCGGCGCGCCGTCCGGCGGTATCCTGCAGTCCAGCGTGCCCCGCACGCCTTCGACATCGGCCTGCTCGAGCGACACGCGGCAGCCGCCACCGGTCGCCATCCCCTGGCCATCCACGGTCATGTTGACGAGGGGAGGGGATGCGACGCTTCGATTCGCGCCGATGTCCAGCAAGTCCATGGAAACGCAATTGCGGTTGTCCATGCAGTAGACCAGCGCCGCCGTGCGGGTGCCGTCACTCAAACCCTTGTACAGGCCGCCCGGCAGAATGGGATCCGTGCGCAACGGAAACACTTTTTCCCGGCCCTGGTGCCACAGCCGGGCCTCACCCTGCGTGTAACGCACCAGCCGCAGGTTGAGAAACCGCGGCGGCGGAGGCACGGCGACGAGCTTGAAGCCCTGTGGCAATCGCTCCTTGTGGTATTTCGTGATTTCCAGCGCCACACGGATCTGTTCGGTGTCGCCGAGCATCCTCAGGTAGATCCGCGGCTCGCGCTTCGCGTAGCCCATGCGCTGCACGAACAGCGTCAGCTCCATCTGTTTCTTCTGCAGCGCGGTCTCGATGCCATGCGGATGGAGCAGCAGCCAGTGTTTGCCTCCACCCTGCTCGAACTCCGCCTCGTAGTCGGGAAAGAACTCCGCGCTGATGGGCTGCCCGGCGGCGCCGTCCTCGGCATCGCGGTTATCGCGCCAGGCGAGGACCAGTCTCTTGGATTCACTGTCGGCGTAGCGCCATTGACCCGTGAAACGGGCATGTTCGATGCGAAACCACTGGCCGGGTGGGGACAGCTCGATGGCCGCCGTGTCCGATCGCGGTTTCAGGGCGAACAACTGGTCGAGTGAGGGTCCGAACTCATAGGCGCCGAAGTTGTCGTCCTCCAGCGGCGTCGCCGCCAGCGACACCGCCGCCACGCAACACAGGCCTGCCAGCATCCGGAGCTTCATGTTGCCCCCAACTACTTCGCCGGCGCGAGCCAGCCCGAGATCTCGGTCCAGTCGATGAACTGCTTCTCGATGTCGTGCGTGATGTCGGCGTAACCCTCGCAGCCGCTGTTCAGCAGCTGCATCAGCATGCTCTGTCCGTCCGGCGCCGAGCGCATGACGGTGAGCACCGGTCGATCCTTGAGGCAGGTACCACGCTTGATCTTGGCTTCGGGATCGAGCACCCCGCTGCGCACCACGGTCGCCAGCACTTCGCCATACACCTGCCGGTCCAGCTGTTTCTTCCAGACGCCGGACTTGCCGGTGAACTTCTTGCCGCGAAAGATGATCCGGCCGTCGTCGAAGACGTACAGTTCATACACCGGGCAGGTCCCCGAGCACGCTCCGCCGGCGATGGCGACGAATTTCTCGCCGGGATTCCACAGCGGAATGCCGCCCGAAGGTGAACCGGCCGCGTACGGGCGTACTTCCGGTTTTTCCGCCAGGGCGGGCATAACCAAACATGCGGCCGTCAATGCGGCAGCGGCGAGCAGCTTCTTCATGATCCCTCTCTAACACTCGACGATGTTGACGGCGAGCCCGCCGCGCGAAGTTTCCTTGTACTTGGTCTTCATGTCCGCCCCGGTCTCCCGCATGGTCTTGATGACCTTGTCCAGGGACACGTAGTGAGTGCCGTCGCCGCGCAGCGCCATGCGCGCCACGTTGATGGCTTTGGCAGCGCCGATGGCATTTCGTTCAATACACGGGATCTGGACCAGGCCGCCCACCGGATCGCAGGTGAGTCCCAGGTGGTGCTCCATCGCGATCTCGGCGGCATTCTCCACCTGCGCGGGTGTGCCGCCCAGCACGGCGGTCAACGCCGCCGCCGCCATCGAGCAGGCCACCCCCACCTCGCCCTGGCAGCCGACCTCGGCACCCGAGATCGAGGCGTTCTCCTTGTACAAGAACCCGATCGCGGCCGCGGTCAGCAGGAAATCGACGATGCCCGCATCGTTCGCACCGTGCACGAAGCGTGCGTAATAGTGCAGCAGCGCGGGCACGATGCCGGCGGCGCCGTTGGTCGGCGCCGTGACCACGCGACCCCCGGCGGCGTTTTCCTCGTTGACCGCCAGTGCCCACAAGTTCACCCAGTCGAGCGCGATCAGTGGATCGTGCGGCGCCGCCATCTGCGGCGCGGTCAGTTGTCTGTAGAGCTCGGGCGCGCGCCGCTTCACCTTGTATCCCCCCGGCAGCACGCCGGGGGATTCGCAGCCGCGCCGCACGCAGGCCTGCATCACCTGCCAGATCCGCAGCAGCCCGGCGTCGATCTGCGCATCGCTGCGCCAGCAACGCTCGTTGCGGCGCATGATGCCGGCGATCGAAGTCTGCTCGCGTTCGCACAGCGCCAGCAGCTCGTCGCCACTGCGAAACGGCAACGGCAGTGCGGTGAGATCGGGCACGATGCGTTTCTCCGTGCCACCGCCGGCCGCAGGTTCATCGCTCACCACGAATCCGCCGCCCACCGAGTAGTAAGTCCCCGCGGCGAGCTCCGCGCCCGCGGCGTCGAAAGCCATGAATCGCATGCCGTTGGAATGCAGCGGCAGCGTGTTCTTGTGATCGAAGACGAGGTCGGCGCGTTCGTTGAAGCCGATGCCGTGCCCACCGGTCAGTTCGAGCCGCCCCGACGAACGGATGCGTTCGACCATGCCGGCGATGGCGTTGACGTCCACCGTGTCGGGCTCGTGCCCGCCGAGTCCGAGCAGGATCGCCTTGTCGCTGCCGTGTCCCTTGCCGGTTGCGCCGAGCGAGCCGTACAACGTCACGCTGATCCGCGCGACGCGTGTGAGCAGCCCGCCATCGCGCAGCCGCAGGGCGAACTGACGCGCGGCCCGCATCGGCCCCACGGTGTGTGAGCTCGAGGGGCCGATACCGATCTTGAACAGGTCGAAGACACTCAACGCCATGCGCGGCATGGTACCGCGGCAGTGGAGGTTTCCTAACTGGTTGATCAGGAAGGCGTATTGCCTGGATTGTCGGGGCGCTTGAGGCGCCGGGCCCCATGCCAGCGGATCCACAGCACCAGCGCGGCCACGGCCAGCACAGCCAGCACCAGCCATTTCTCGTGGGGGCGCATGTCTTCGAACAGGCGCGACACCGCGCGGCTGACGCCGAATCCCACCAAAGCAAACGTGCACGACCACACCGCCGCGGACACCAGGTTGAGCCAGAAGAAACGCCGCGCGTTCATGGTAGTTAGGCCGAGCGCCACCGGCAGCGCGATGCGCAGCCCCCACAGGAAACGCATCGTCAGCACGATCTTGACCTGGTGATCCTCGACGCGGCGCAACGCGATGTTCACCTTGTCGCGCAGCTTCGGAAACCGTTCGAGCAGCCCCTTGGCATGCCGCCGGCCGAGATGGAAGAACAGCTGGTCGCCGCACAGCGCGCCGACGAAGGCGGTGACCATCACCGCGCCGAGATCGAGATAACCGCGGTGCGCGAAGTAGCCCGCCAGCACGAGCACCGTCTCACCCTCGGCCAGGGTGCCGAAGAACACGAGGAAGTAACCGTATTGCTCGAGCAGTGCGGGCAGATCCATCGGCGCAACATAACTGCTTTGCCGGGCATCCGCATGGGTCGTTGCCCGGGCTCGGGCAGAGACTAGAACGTCACCGGCCGCGCCAGGAACTCATCCGTTCCGAAGAACATCTCCAGCCCGACACCCACGCCCCAGCTCGCCTCCCGTGTCTGCAGCGGATCGTCCTTCGGGAACGTGAGGCTGATACGGGTCTCGAGCACCAGCCAGTCGCGCACGACGCTGCGGCGGTAGGCGAGTTTCACGCCGTAGTTGCCCAGCGGCACATCGGCGTCCATCTCGCCCTCGGTGAACAGCTCGGCGCAGATCGCGCGCCGGTCCGGAAGTCCGCGCATGGCGCTGAGCGCGGTGTAGCCGCGGACACCTTCGGTACGCTGCGAGATCGTGCCCGACAGTGTCCAGCGCATCAGCCAGCTGTCGTCGAAGATGCGCTCGATGTCCATGCGGCTGGTGACGCCGAACTTCTCGGTGTTCTGCCAGAACGCGGTCTCGCGCAGCGAGAACAGCGTGGATTCCGAGGTGCCATGCTCGAAGCGCCAGCTGCCCTTCACGAAGGGGTCGAGCGGCGAACGGATGCGCAGACCGGCGTCTGCCTCGAATCGTCCCCCCTGCTTGGGCTCGCGGTAGCGGATGCCAAACAAGGTCTCGTCGTCTTCCACGGGGCCGTACTGCCGCGCGAACGCGCCGGAGCCGGGTTTGCGTTCGGTGACGTATTCGTCGCGGTTCACCCGCCCGATGAAAGCGTGGAATCGTTCATTGAGCTGCGGCAGCGGCACGTCCACCTGGAAACGCAACTTCGGCTGGAAGCCGTCGAACTGGTCGTAGAGCAGGGCAGGCGCGATCGAACCGCTGGTCTGCATGTACGCGGCGTCGTCGGCGGTCGAGCCAAACCACTGGTCCATGCGCATGGCCGAACGCCACACCGAATTGAAAACACCCTGGTGCAGGCGATCGATCCACGGGTCCTTGACGTTGACGTAGCCAATGGGCACTTCGGCCGTGCCCACGCCGGTCAACGCGTCGTCGTCCGCGCAAGCGAGCGCGGGAATAAGCAAAAGCAACCATGCAAGGCGCGGCCCCATGCAGGCCACGATGCGCTGTCGTGGCGGATCGCCGCGTGGGAGGTCGGCGCACGCCGGGGTCGGTGAATTCCGTCAGCGCGCGCAGGAGGGGACGCTGTTGTTAGTGCGTCACTGAGAGTACGCGCCGCAAATCCGCGAAATCCACGGGCTTGACGAGGTGGTGCACGAAACCCGCCTCGCGGGCCCGGACGCGGTCGGTCTCCTGGCCATATCCCGTAATGGCGATCAGCTGGATGCCCAGCTTGCCGTGTTTCGCGCGGATGCGCTCGGCCACGCCGTAGCCGTCGAGTCCGGGCAGGCCGATGTCGAGCAGCACCACCGCAGGCTGGAATTCGTCGACGCGTTCGAGCGCCTGCGCGCCGGAATAGGCCGTGTCCACTTCGTGGCCTTCCATCTTGAGGATCATGGCCAGCGTGTTGGCGGCGTCTTCGTTGTCGTCGACCACCAGCACGCGACGTGACAGCCCATCCTGCGGTGTGGCCGCCGGCTGCGCATCGACCGCGCCGTCGTAGAGCGGCAGGCGCAGCTCGAATCTCGTGCCGCGACGTTCGCCCTCACTGCTGATGCGCACATTGCCATCGTGCATTTCGACCAGCCTGCGGACGATGGACAGGCCGATGCCGAGCCCGCCCTGCGAGCGGTCGAGGGTGCGTTCACCCTGCACGAACAGCTCGAACACCCGCGGCAGCAGCTCGGGCGCGATGCCGACGCCGTTGTCGGTCACCGTGATGGTGACCATGCCGGCCTCGTCGCGCGTGTCGACGTGGATCTCGCCGCCCGGCTCGGTGTACTTGGCGGCATTGGTGAGCACGTTGGCGAGGCATTGCACCAGCCGCTCGGGATCCACGTTGACGTAGAGATTCCAGTGACTCGCGCCGATCGAGACCTGGTGACGCTTGCGGCGGATCAGCGGATCCACCGTTTCGAGTGAACGCGCCACGATGTCGGCCACCGACGTCGGCTCGCGGCGCAGCTCGATGCGGCCCTGCGTGATGCGCGACACATCGAGCAAGTCATCGACCAGCCGGGTGAGGTGCGTGACCTGGCGTTCGATGGTGTGTACCGCGGTGCGCATCGACACGTCGGCGGGCAGGTTGCGCGACAGGATCTCGCCCGCGTTGCGGATCGGCGCCAGCGGATTGCGCAGCTCGTGCGCGAGCATGGCGAGGAATTCGTCTTTCTGTCGCGAGGCGAGCTCCAGCTCGCAGCGCTGGCGTTCTTCGCTTTCGCGGCGCGCGCGTGTCAGCTCCAGCAGGGCGCCGACGCGCGCCAGCAGCTCGCGCGCCGAGAAGGGTTTCACCATGTAGTCGTCGGCGCCGGTATTCAGCCCTTCGATGCGCGCTTCTTCGCCGGCGCGCGCCGAGAGCATGATCACCGGTACGTGCCGCAGCGCCGCGTCGGCGCGCAACGCCTGCAGCAGACCCAGGCCGTCGAGGCGGGGCATCATGACGTCGGAGATCAGCAGGTCGGGAGGCGCGCGGCGCGCCGCCGCGAGCGCCTGCTCACCGTCGCAGGCCACCTCGATCTGGTAGTGCTCGCCCAGCAACTCCCGCACATAGTTGCGCATGTCGGCGTTGTCGTCCGCCAGCACGATGCGCGATCCGAATGTCGAGGCGAAGCGCAGGTCCGGCGCGCGCAACGCGGATGAAGTGGTGCTCATGCCGGGTTGGTGCGGATCCGTGTCGGGGAGCCAGCGCAGCGCCTCCTGCACGAAGGGCTGCGCGCCCACGGCGGTGGGGCCCGCGGCGCGCGGCGCGCGCGTCTGGCCGATGGGCAGGTGCGCGATGCCGAGCGGAATGCGCACGCGGAATGTCGTGCCGCGCCCCAGCTCGCTTTCCACTTCGATGGAACCGCCGTGCAGCTTGACCAGTTCGTTGACCAGCGCCAGCCCGATCCCGGATCCTTCGTGGGTGCGTGCCTGCGCACCTTCGATCCGATGAAAGCGCTCGAACAGGCGCGGTAGTTCGTCACGCGCGACGCCACAACCGGTATCGGCGACCTCGAGCACCGCCTGCTGTCCTTCGCGGTACAGCCGCACGCCGATGCGGCCTTCGAGCGTGAACTTGAAGGCATTCGAGAGAAGATTGAGCACGATCTTCTCCCACATCTCGCGATCGACGTGCACGGCCGCCGCGAGCGGGGCGCAGCGCACCTCGTATTGCAGGCCAGCCCGTTCCAAGGCCGAGCGGAAGTTGCTCGCCAGGTCCTCGGTGAATGCCGGCAGGTCGACGGGTTCGAATGACGCGGTGGCGCGGCCCGCCTCGATGCGCGCGAAATCGAGCAGCGAGTTCACCAGCTTGAGCAGGCGCTGCGAGTTGCGGTACGCGATGTCGAGCTGGGAGCGCAGGGGCACCGGCAGGTCGCTGTCTTCGAGCGCGTCCTGCAGGGGACCGAGCATCAGGGTCAGCGGCGTACGGAATTCGTGGCTGACATTCGAGAAGAACAGCGTCTTGGCGCGGTCGATTTCGGCCAGCGCGGTGGCGCGGCGCCGCTCCTCTTCGTAGGCGCGCGCGTTGGCTACGGCGGTTGCGATTTGCGAACCGACCAGTTCGAGAAAGCTCGAATACAACTCGTCCAGCCGGATGCGCGGGCTGACTCCCACGACCAGCGCACCCGCGGGTCTGTGCGCGATGTTGGACTTGATGGGGATGACCGCGACCGTGTCGGGCAGGTGTGTTGCCGCGCCGTAGTTCACGGCCGGCAGCTTCTCGAGGCCGCGCGCCACCTGGGTGACCTCGGTACGGACCGCTTCCACCAGCGGCCAGGGCGCCGTACCGGCATGGTGCTCGAGATCGATCGTGGCGGGGCCGACGCGCTCCGCGTCGATGCCCGTGCGGCTCACGAGCCGCAACCGGCGGCCGTCCGCATCCATCAGATAGAGCAGCGCGAACGGCAGATCCTTGGGATGTTGCGCCAGGATGTTGGTGGCCGAGATGCAGGCCTCGACCTCGGTACGGGTTTCCGCGACACGCGCACCCAGGTCGCGCAGGATGCCGACGCGCCGCTCGCCGATGACCTTTTCGGTGATCTCGTGCACGGTCGCGAGTACGCCGCCGATGCCGCTCGGCACGCTTTCGTCGGGCACGCGGCTGTAGCCCACCGTGAAATGCGCTTCCTCGGTGAAACCGTGACGCTGCAGTTCCAGGTCGAAGTCTTCGATCCAGGTGGCGGGACCGCCGTGGAAGGGAGTGTCGATCAGCGGCCGCAGTACATCCCAGACCTCCGTCCACACTTCGCGCACGGGCTTGCCCATGGCCGAGGGATGTTTCGCACCCAGCACGGGGGCGTAAGCATCGTTGTAGATGCAGATGTAGTCGGCACCCCACCAGAGCAGATTCGGAAAACGATTGGCGAGCACGAACGGCGCCATCATGCGCAGCGCCGGACTCCAGCTGTCGGGATGTCCCAGCGGCGTCGACGCCCAGTCGATGGAGTGCGCGATGCGGCCGCACTCGGTGTCGTCCGGGATGAAATCGAGCGCGTGGGAGGGAGACTCGAGGAAGTCCGGCTTCGCGTTCACGCCGGGATTCTAGGGACTCTGGCGGTTCGTCGCCGTAGGAAGACGCCGACAGTTTCGGTTCGTCCTAACAAGCGGGTCGGGCTCCAGGCCCGGGGCGGGCCCTGCGGCCCGCCCGTTTCGGTCAGGACTTGGGGGTTTCGAGCGGCGGTCCGGACAATTCGGTTTCGATGGCGATCTCGACCTGGTCGCCGACACCCATGGTGGTGCCCGGCGCCGGGATGCCGTAACTCACCCCGAATTCCGAGCGCTTGAGCGTCCCATGTGCCGAAAATCCGATGCGGGCGTGCGGGTCGAAAGGATGCCCGGCGTAGCCACCGTTGTAGCGAGCGTCGAGGGCAAGGGGCCTGGTGACGCCGTGCAGGGTGAGCTCGCCGCGGATCCGGAAGGTCTTCGCACCGGTGGATTCCACCGATTTCGAACGGAAGGTCATCTGCGGAAAGCGATCCGCATCCAGCCAGTCTTTGCCGGCGAGGGTCTGCAGGAACCCCGCGGGCGCATTGTCGGCTTCGATGCTGCGCGGGTCGATGGTGACGCTGACGCGTGACGCGGCGATGTTCTCCGGGTCGAAATCGAGCTTCACATCGAGGCCCGTGAATCGTCCCGTGTACATCGAAAAGCCCACGTGGCTGACGCGGAAGATCAGGCTGGTGTGCGCCTTGTCGACCGTGTACGCCCCCTTGGGGACCGGGGCGGTGGAGGCCTGCGGCGTGTCGTTGGCGGCGAGGGCGGTGCCCGCCAGGGTGAAGGCTGCTGCGAAGATCGCGGATCGCATGGGAATCTCCTGTAATTCGTTACTTCAGTTCGATGAATAGTCGAACGGTAGCGGCGGATTTCGACAGCCTTGCAACCCCGTGATCCCGCCGTTCGTCTTATCCCCGATATCCCGGGAGGAAGGATGCGTAACCTGATTCCATTGAGCCTGCTCGCGCTGGCGGCCTGTGCGACTCCGCCGGCCGGCGAGCCTCCACCGCCCCTCACCACCGTCACCATCCCCGACTATGACAGCGACCGGGGAATCCGCTGGAGCTCGAGCCGCGAAGCATACGACGCCGCCCGCGCGGATACCCGTTACGTCATGGAGCAGTTCACCTACCTGAGCGACGGGCTGACCGTGGGCGCCTATCTATATCGGGCGCGCCAGCCTGGTTCGCGAGCCGCGCCGGTGATCGTCTTCAACCGCGGCAGTTTCGTGCGGCCGCAGGGCTTCGCGGGCGAGATGCTGGTGATGGCCAACCGTTATGCCCAGGCGGGGTACATCGTGGTCGCGCCCCAGTATCGCGGCAGCAATGGCTGGGCGGGCAAGGATGAGTTGGGTGGCGCGGATTTGCACGACCTCATGAACCTCGTGCCGGAGCTGAAGAAGATTCCGGGCGCGGATGCCTCGCGCCTCTATCTCTCGGGTGAATCCCGCGGCGGCGCCATGGTGTACATGGCGCTGCGCGACGGATTCCCGGCGCGCGCGGCGGCGGTGTGGGGCGCGTTCACCGACCTCGAATCGTTGGTCGCGCCCGGCTCGCCGCTGGAGAAGATGGGGCACGTCGTCTGGCCGGATCTCGACCAGCACCATGAAGAGATCGTCCGCACGCGCTCGGCGCTGCGCTGGGCGGAGAAGATCAGCGTGCCCGTGCTGATCATGCACGGCGGCGCCGACGCCGACATGCCGGCGTCGCAGTCACAACGCATGGATGCGCGGCTCACCGAGCTCGGCAAGACGCACAAGCTCATCATCTTCGATGGAGAGCAACACGTGATCGGCGGGCGAGGCGCGGAGCGCGACGCCGCGGCGCTGGAATGGTTTCAGAAGTTCAAATGATCAGCCGCGCGAGTTGGCCGCGCGCCGCGCGTGCCTGGCCCGCAACGGGACGACGTTGGACGAGTCCTCGAGCCAGGCGGCGAGATGAGCACCCAGGTCGCGCACGTCGTCTTCGGCGCCGTGGATGAAGCTGGATTTCCGCCGGCGCATGAAGTTGAGCCCGAGCACGTAGAGTCCCGGAACGTCGACGATGCCGCCGTGGTGACGCAGGCGGCCCTTGTGGTCGAAGGCCGGCAGCTGCAGGAAAGAAAAGTCCGGGCGAAATCCCGTGGCCCAGATCACCGTGCCGATCCGCTCGCGGGCGAGATCGATTGCCAGGCGCGGCGATTCATCGATGCGCGTGGCGGCGTAGCGCTGCGGCGTGCCCAGCATGTCGCCGACCGACGACGCGTCCGCCAGCGCGTCGAAGTTGTCGAGCATGCGGCCTAACTTCAGGTCCGCCATGGCGCATTCGTTGCGCAGCGTGCCCGAGAACTGCAACCTGCGGCCGTCGATTCCGACCAGCCGCCCGACCACCTGCACGCCGCGATCCGTGAGTGCATTCAGATCCAGCGTCGCGCGCTCCGGCGTGCCGATGAGCTGGGGCGAGGGCACTCGCCGGGCGCGCACCAGGTCTTCGACGGCATCGAAGCGCTGATCGAGAATGCCGGCGACGTACAGCCACCACTGGATGTCACGGCCGCGGTACACGCGCGGCATGCGGATGTGTTCGCCCACCGCGAGCGTGACCTCGCGGCCCGAGGCGCGCAGCTCGTCGGCGAGCTGCAGCCCGGTGGCAGACGCGCCGACGATCAGGACGCCCGCGTCGTCGATCTGCCCCGGGTGCTTGTAATCCCTGGCGGTGAGCGTTTTCACCGAGGCGGGTAGTGAGGCGGCGAGCGCCGGTACGTTGGGGATGCCATGCGCGCCGCTCGCCATCACCACCGCACGGCAACGCCACTCGCCGCCCTGGGTCATCACGCGAAATCCGTCGCCGTCCTGGCGCACGGAGGTCACATTGACGCCGGTACGCACCGGCGCGCCGACGAACGCCGCGTAGCGGTCGATGAACTGGATCACTTCCGGCATCGTCATGAAGCCGTCGGGCGGGCCGTCGAAACGGTAGCCCGGCAGGCGGCTCTGCCAGTTGGGCGTGAGCAGCCGCAGGGAATCCCAGCGCTCGTGGCGCCAGGAATTCGCGACCTCACCGCGCTCGAACACCACGTGCTCGACCGAATGCGCGGCGAGCCGCGCACTCATGGCGAGCCCGGAGTGCCCGGCGCCGATGACGATGACGTCGGTACGGTTCATCGCACCTCGACGGACACGTTCGTCGGGTTGGTGACGATGTCGAATACCGCCGAGCGGCGCTGCGACTGGGCCACCAGCGAGGCGATTTCTTCTTTCGTCGCGTCGGCGTCGATGTCGTAAACGACCTTGATCCCGGAGAAGCCGTTGCGCACTTCCGAGTCGATGCCGAGGATGCCCTGCAGGTCCATGCCGGCTTCGAGCGTGGCCTTCACGGACCGCAGCTGGATCTTGCGGTTCTGTGCGACCGCAGCAATTCCGGCCGTGAGGCAGGAGGCCAGGCCCACGAGCACGTACTCGACCGGCGTCGCGCCCTTGTCTTCGGAGGCGAAGATCGCCGGGTGGTCGGCGTCGTACTTGAACTCGGTGTTGTGCGACTGCTCGCTGCCGAGGCCGAAAAAGCTCTGCACCGTCGAGCGGCTGTGGGTGCCACGCACCCAGCTGCAGGTGGCGCGCCACTTGAATTGCGCGGCTTCCGGCGTATCCGTGAGCGCCTGGCGTGCGCCCAGCAGGGCTTCGACATTGACGCCGTTGTCCACGGCCTGGATGGTCTGTTTCATTCCGATGCTCCTCTTTATGGATGGATACCGGCGACAGGCCGGCTATCCCGGGAGCTTTGCGCGGCAGCGTTGTAGCCAGCGTGGAAATGGGAATGTCCCCATTTTTCCCACGCCGACTCCCACGCTGGGGTCCGAACATCGCCGGCCAAAGGAGATCCTCACATGGCCCGCTACCAGAACATTCTCGAAACCATTGGCGACACCCCCGTCGTCAAGCTCAACAAGCTCGCTCCCCCGGGCGTCAACGTGTACGTCAAGGTGGAAGCCTTCAATCCCATGGGTTCGGTCAAGGACCGCATGGCGAACGCCGTCATCGAAGACGCCGAGCGCAGTGGTGCGCTGCAGCCCGGGCAGACCGTCATCGAAGCCACCAGCGGCAACACCGGCATCGGCCTCGCCATGGTGTGTGCGCAGAAGGGTTATCCGCTGGTCGTCACGATGGCGGAGAACTTCAGCGTGGAGCGCCGCAAGCTGCTGCGATTCCTCGGTGCCAAGGTGGTGCTGACACCTGCGTCGGAGAAAGGCAGCGGCATGCTGAACAAGGCGATCGAACTGGCCGAGCGGCACGGCTACTACCTCTGCAGGCAGTTCGAAAACGAAGCGAACGCCGATACCCACTCCGCCACCACGGCGCAGGAGATCCTGCGCGACTTCGAAGGCGAACGGCTCGACTACTTCGTCACCACGTTCGGTACCGGCGGCACGTTGAAGGGCGTTTCGCGCGCGCTGAAAGCCGCGCGCT
>Ga0207675_100005167_pt1 | contig 12566 bp, 13 predicted proteins | sample KBSSwiS42_FD_184305 | JGI IMG/M metagenome (GOLD analysis project Ga0207675, IMG submission 184305) | Switchgrass rhizosphere microbial communities from Kellogg Biological Station, Michigan, USA - KBS Switchgrass S4-2 (SPAdes) (version 2) | ecosystem: Host-associated > Plants > Roots >... | reverse complement strand
GAGGCGTCGGCGTACTGGCCGAGAGCCGCGCTCGAGAGCTGGGCTTGGTGGGGATGGCAGCCCGCGCGTCGGGCGTCGCCATCGACGCGCGCGAGTCACGCGGAGCCTACGGCCTCTTGCCCCTGCGCAGCGTGCGCATGAGCGGAGGAGACTGCTGGGCTCGCGCGCGGCTCCGCATCGAAGAGCTGGATGCGTCGCTGGCCTGGCTGTCGGGCATGCTGGGGCTATACCCGAGCTGGCAGCGCTCGCGCCAGGCTATCGGGCGGCTCGTGCCCTCGCAACTCGTGCTCGCGCTCGTGGAAGGCTGGCGCGGAGAGGTGATACATTGCCTCGAGACGGACGCCTCCGGCGGGCTCTTGCACTACAAGGTGCAGGATCCGTCCTTGCGAAACTGGATGGGGCTGGCCATCGCGGTTCGACAGAACGAGATCTCGGATTTCCCGATCTGCAACAAGAGCTTCGATCTCTCGTACTGCGGGAACGACCTCTAGACTAGAGGTCGTCTTGCTCTGCCTCCGCCGCCGTGCGCGGGAGCTCGTCATCGAGCAGCATGCGCAGCGGCGGCGTGTCGAGATCGTCGAGCTGGCCGTGGCGCGCCGCCCACAGGAACGCCATGACTCCGGCGCACGCGAGCAGCACGGCCACCGGAACGGCAACGAACAGGACACTCATGGACAGCTCCGGAACATCTGACGCCGATAGGAGTGGGCGACGACGCTGAGCGAGCTGAGCGGCATGATCACCGCCGCCCAGATGGGCGTGATGTGGCCGCCCAGCGTGAGCCCTACGGCGAGCACGTTGTAGACGAGGGAAACGGCGAGATTGGTGCGCAGCACCGCGACTGCGCGGCGCGCGCCCTGCATCAGCTCGAGCACGGGCCGCACACCGGCCCGCGTCGCGAACACGTGCGCGGCTTGCAGGCTGGCTTCGGCCCCTCCGTGCACGGCGATGCCAACGCTCGCGGCGGCGAGAGCGCCGGCGTCGTTGACGCCGTCGCCGACCATGAAGACGCTGCCCCTGGCGCGCATCTCTTCCACCCAGGCGAGCTTGTCTTCCGGGCTCAGCTCGCCCTGCTGCTGTTCGAACAAGTGCGTTGCCGCCTGCGCCTCCAGCCGCCCGGCGAGCGCATCGACCACCCGCTGTCGATCACCCGACAGGATGGCGAGTCGATGGCCGAGAGCGCGCAGGCGCAGCAGCGTTTGGACTGCATCGCTGCGCAGCGGATCGCCGAGACCGAGCAGCGCGCGAACCTCGCCGTCGACGCACACCACGACAGGCGTGTGGGCCTCGCGCGAGAGCCGCTCCGCGGCGGCTTCCGCCCAGGCCGGCAGCGGAGCAGGCAGCGCGTGCAGGGCGCCCAGCGTCACGCGCCGGCCGCCGATGGTACCCGCGACGCCAGAGCCGATGCGCTGCTGGAAATCCTCGACCGGCAAGCACTCGACATCCGCGAGCGCGTCGACCAGGGCCCTCGCGATCGGGTGCGCCGACGCCGCCTCCAGTGACTTGACCTCCCGCTTCAGGCTGGTGTCGCCCTCCCAGGCGACCAGTCGCAGCTTGCCCTCCGTCAGCGTGCCGGTCTTGTCGAAGGCGATCCAGCCGGGGCGCGCCAGCGCCTCGAGGAACTCACCGCCCTTGATCAAGAGCCCGGCGCGCGCTGCCTGCCCGAGCGCGGAGCTCACGGCGAGCGGTGTGGCCAGCGACAGGCCACAGGGACAGGTCACGACGAGCAGGGCTATTGCCGTGTCGAGCGCGGTGCCGACGCCCGCCGGCAACCAGAGCAAGAAGCAGAGGAGCGAAGCGAACAGCACGCCCACCAGAAAGTAGGCCGATACGCGATCGGCCAAGAGCGCGGTGGGCGCCCGGCGCAGCGCGGCGCGCTCCACGTCGCGCAGGATGCGCGCGGCCCGCGTCGCCGAGCCGCTCTGCTCGCTGCGCAGCACGAGGCGCGCCGAAAGATTCGTGGTGCCCGCGAGCACGGCGCTGCCGGGCTGCACGGCCTCGGGCTGCGACTCGCCGGTGAGCCAGCCCCGGTCGACGGACGATTGTCCGAGCTCGACGCGGCCGTCCACTGGAAAGGTCTCGCCCGCGAGCACCTCGATGCGCGCGCCCTCGGGCACGCTCTCGGCGGGCACCACCTGTACCGTGCCATCGCCGCCCAGGCGCCGGGCCGTGTGAGGTGTGAGCGCCTGGGCGCTGCCAGCACGCTGCTCGGCGCGCCGCTGCTGGGCGCTTTGCAGGTAGCGCGCCGCGAGCAGCACGAAGATCAGCATGGTGAGCGAATCGAAGTAGATGTCGCCCTGGGCCCGGAGCACATTGAACGTGCCGGAGAGCGCCGCCAGCACGATGCCGAGGCTGAGCGGCAGATCCATGTGCGGGCTGCGCGCGCGCAGCGCCCCGAGCGCGCCCCGGTAGAAGACCTGCGCCGACCAGAGCACGCTCGGCAGTGACACCAGCACGCTCCAGGCTCGGAAGTAGCGCGAGAGCGCCGGGTCCATGTCGGAGAAGGCGCCGCTGTACAGGGCCAGCGCGAACAGCATGCTGCTGCCGGCGCAGGCCGCGGCGACCGCCAGCCGTGTCAACAGATCGCGATCTTCGCGGCGCTCGATCTGCGCGCGGGCAGCGCTGCGGTAGGGATGCGGCGGATAGCCGAGGCGATCGAGCGTCTGGGCGATGCGCGAAGGCTGCACGCCGGCGCCCGCCTCCGTCCAGGTCACGTGCGCGAGGCGGCGCGCGTAGTCGAGCCGGCAGCTGGTGACACCGGGCACGAGCGCGGGCAGCTTCTCCACGAGCCACACGCAGGCGGCGCAGTGCACCCCTTCGAGCAGCAGCTCGGCGCTGCGCTCGCCGCCCTGACAGCTGCTGAACGAGTCGAGGAACGCCGGGTCGTCGAACTCTGCATACTCGCGCTCGCTGGCGAGCGCCGGCTGCGGCGCACGGGCGTCGCCTCGCGGTTGCGCGTAGTAGCCTTCCAGCTCGTGCTCGCGCAGCATGTGAAACACCGTGCGGCAGCCCGGGCAGCAAAACTGCTCCGCCGAGCTCGGGTCGAAGCTCGCGCTCGACACGGGCAGGCCGCAGTGCCGGCACTCGACGCTACGGGCTGCGGCGTCAGGCAGCGAGCCCACGAGCGAGCCGGCCGTTGCCGCGGACAGGGAATCAGAGTGCAGCATGATGACAGCTCGGAGCTGCGCCGCTGCCGTCGGCGGCTGCGGCGACGGGCCAGCGCTGGAACACCGTATACGCACCGAGCGCGAGCATCAGCAGCGCGCTCAGCCGCGGCACCTGGGCACGCCAGCGTTGCGTCAGCCGTTGCACCCCCAGCCCGAGCCCGAGCAGCGCCGGCAACGTGCCCGACCAGAACGCCGCCAGCAAGAGCGCGCCGCGGCCCGCCGAACCCGTGCCCGCTGCCAGCACCGCGAACGCGTACAGCCAGCCGCAGGGCAAGAGCGCAGAGGAGAGCCCGAGCAGCGCCGCGCGCGCGAGCGGCGGCTGCTGTCGTGCCCGGCGCACCAGCGCCACCAGGCGCGCTTCCAGCCGGCGCCAGAGGTGGGGTGCTGCCGGTGCCGCGCGCCGCAGCGGGATCAGCCGCGCGGTCTGCGCTGCACGCGGCCAGCGCAGCGCGGCCCAGATCACCATCACCGCTCCGGCGAGCAGCGCGCCGAGATGCCCCAGGCCGACGCCGCTCCCGGCCAGATCGAGCGCGGCGCCGAGTTGACCGGCGCTGGCGCCGAGCGCCGAGTACGCCAGCAGGCGAGTCAGATGATAGGCGCCGTGCGAGAGCCAGGGCCGCTGGCGCTGGCCCGTCGCTCCGGAGGCATAAAAGCCAATCAGCCCGCCACACATCCCTACACAATGCAGGCTGCCGAGGACGCTGGCGGCCACGACGGAGCCGAGGCCGGTCACGGCGACACCTGCCGCGCCGACACGCTCTGGCGCAGCACTTCGCCGAAGCGATCGCTGCCGCGCGTGGCCTCCAGCCGGAACTCCCAGAGCCCGAGCACGCTGCTCGGGATTTCGCCCGTGTAGGTGCCAGCAGGCGCCTCTACCAGCGAGGCCTCCAGGACTCGCGCCGCCCGCGCATTGGCGAAGGCCTGCACGTGCACCAGAGCGCCGCTGAGCGGTCCGCCCTGCGCGTCGCGCAGCTGCACTCGCAGCGCGACGCCGCGTGCCTGCGGCGCGGGCTCGGCAGAGAGCTGCGCGTGCCAGCCGAGCGCCTGGCTGGCACGCGCCCGCTCCTGCCGGGCGTCCCAGGACACCGCCTTGCGGTAGTAGTCGGACTCGAGGGCGAAGCTCGGGTCGTCGAGCACCGAGTGCAGCACCGTGAGCTGCGTGCCGAGCAAGGCGGCGAGCAACACTCCGGGCAGCCACGCCCAGAGCCGCCCCTTGGAGAACACCACCGCCAGCTTGGATGTCGTGGCCGTCATGAACCTGCCCTCCCGGGGCCGAGCAGGCGATAGCGCCGCTCGTGGACTTCACCCTGCGCTTCACGAAACACGAGCTGCACGTCCAGGCTGTTGCCGTGGAAAGCGCTGGCGGGCAGGGTCACGAACACGCTCGTGGTAAAGCGCCCGCCCGCCGCGACGCCGATGGGGTTTTCCGGAGCGACGAGCTCCGCGCCGGAGGCGTGCTCGAGCTCGAGCTGGTAGCTGACCGCCTCGGCCTTGCGATTCTCGATCTTGATGCGGATCTGATTCTGCACCCGGTCCCCCTGCAGCTGAAAGGGCGCGCCGATGCCACGCAACAGCGTGATCTCGGCGCGCGCGGCGCCGTGCACGTAGACCGCCAGCGCCGTCAATATTCCGCCGAGCAGGAGCGCATACACCGCCACGCGCCCGCGGCCCCGCCGCGCCGGGATGGATGGCTGGGCGGGGGAAAAACTCCGTGCCGTCGCGTAGCGGATCAGCCCCAGCGGCCGCTGCAGCTTGTGCATGACCGAATCACAGGCATCCACGCACTGCGCGCAGGCGATGCATTCGAGCTGTACGCCCTCGCGGATGTCGATGCCCGTGGGGCAGGTCACCACGCACGCGCCGCAGTCGATGCAGTCGCCTTTCTGCTCTCCCCGCCCGCGCGGCTCGCCGCGGCCCTGATCATAGCCGATGCTGAGCGAGCTCGGGTCGATCAGCGCCGACTGCAGCCGCGCGTAGGGGCAAGCGATCGTGCACATCTGTTCGCGGAAGTAGCCGAAGTCGGCGAAGACCAAGAGCGCCGTCGTGCCGACCACCAGAAAGCCGCTCGGGTGCTCGAACGGCGATCGGGTCAGCCAGTGCGCGAGGCGCTCGAGCCCGACGAAGTAGGCGAGGAAGACGTGCGCCAGCAGCAGGGCGAGCAGGGCGAACACGGCGTGCTTGAGCGCGCGCCGCCAGTTGCCCCCGCTCTGATCGAGCCGCTTCTGCGCGTTCAGGCCGCCCTCCAGCCAGCGCTCGAGCGGGCGAAACAGAAATTCCATGTACACGGTCTGCGGGCAGGCCCAGCCGCACCAGGCGCGTCCGACCCACGCCGTCACCAGGAACACAGCGACGAAGATCGCCAGCAGCGCCAGCATCAGGATCACGCCGTCCGTGGCGCGAAGGGTGGTGCCGAAGAACGTGAACTCGCGAGCGACGATATCGAGCAGCACCGCGGGTTTGCCCGCCACCCGTACGAAGGGCAGCCCGGCAAAGAGCAGCATCAGTCCCACTGCCACGCGCCGGCGCGCGTGCCAGAAGCGGCCCTCGAACGTGCGCGGCCGGATGCGCCGCCGGCTGCCGTCGGTGTTCAGGGTCGGCAGCACGCGCAGCTGCGCGCGCGGCGGACTGCCTGGCGCCGCGGCGGCAGGGGCAGGGGCAGCATTCGGCTGCGACCGAGCCGCGGCGGGTTCGCGTATGCTCGACATCAGTGACCTTCGGCGGCAGCAGGACGCGCCGCGCCACGCGGATCGACCGAGGTATGGATCTCGGCCGCGGGGGGAGCCGTCGCTGCCGGCGTTGCCGGCGCTTCGACCACGACCTTGTTGCCCTGTGGTGCCCGGCCCGGCACGTTCGTGTGGCTCAGCGTGCCCACGTACGCCACCACCTGCGCGAGCTCGATCGGCCGGAGCTTCTGCCCCCAGTTGGGCATGCCCTTCAGAGTGCGACCGTTGGACACGATCTCATACAAGTCTTCGAGCTTGCCGCCGCCGTTGAGCCAGTAGTCGTCCGTGAGGTTGGGCCCGATGTTGCCCTGGCCGTGATCGGCATGGCACTGCACGCAACGAGCCACGAACACGGTCCGGGCGTCGCGCATCAAGACGGGGTCCTTCATCAGGCGCACCAGACCCTCTTCCGTCACCTTCTCGCCGAGCGCCTGTGCGGCCTGGAGCTCCCGGAACTCGCGCATGTCTTCGGCGTAGCTCTGCTCCACGCTCGCGCCGTTGCCCGTCAGCTGAAAGTGCGCGAAGTAGCCGAGCGAGAAGGCGAAGGTGGCCCAGAACACCCGCCGCCACCAGGCGGGCATCGGATTGTCGAATTCCTGGATGCCGTCGTACGAATGGCTGGTGAGCGGAGCGCTCTCCCGGTGGCTGTCGAGAGCATCGTTGCGGCTGTCGTTGGATCGGCTCATGGCTGGTGGTTCCCCGGGGCAATGGCACTGGTCGGTGCGCCGCACGCAGCGCTGGGGCTCGGCTCCGTGCCATCGAGCGGCAGCTGACGGCAGCGCTCCCACTCTTCGCTCTTGCGGCCCCAGAAGAGGGAGACCGCCACGGCGATGAACGCTCCCAGAAACAGCAGCAGCGCGACCTCCGCGTAGGAGCTCAGCTGCATGCTGCTCATGATGTCACTGAGCCGCATGGCTCACCTCCTCGCTCGCTTGATGGCCGGAGGAGCCGAGCACGAGGCCCGGCGGGGCACTTGCCGGCGCGCTGGGCTCGGCCACGAGCGGGGCCGCGGGATCGGTCGGCGGCGGTGCCTTCATCAGGTCCGTGCCCAGGCGCTGCAGATAGGCCACGAGGGCGACGATCTGCTTGTCTTCCAGCCCGGCAGGGCCACCTTGCGCGATGATCTCCTGCGCGATCTGCCGTGCCTGTTCGCGCGCCACCGGTTCGGCGCGGTCGATCAGGTTGCCGTAGGGCACGCCCAGCATCAAGAGGGCGTCGATGCGACGCTGGATACTCGCGAAGTCCGCGGGTGCCTCCAGCATCCAGGCGTAGCGGGGCATGATCGAGCCGGGCGTGACGCTGGCGGGATCCTCCATGTGGCGGACATGCCAGAGGCTCGGGTACTTGCCGCCGACGCGGTGCAGATCGGGACCGATGCGGCGCGAACCCCACTGGAAGGGGTGGTCGTAGATGAACTCACCCGGCTTGCTGTACTCGCCGTAGCGCTCCGTCTCTGCCCGGATCGGCCGCACCATCTGCGAGTGACAGTTGTAACAACCCTCGGCGACGTACTCATCGCGGCCGAGCACCTCGAGCGGCGTGTACGGCTGCACCGAACGGATCGTCGGCAGGTTGGAGCGAATCAGGAACGTCGGTAGCATCTCGAACAGAGAAGCCACGACCACGGCCGCGGTCACCCAGGCAGTGAGCCGTAGCGGCTTGCGCTCCCAGACACGGTGCCAGGCCGCCTGCGCGAAGAACTGCAGCTGATAGCCCAGGCGCAGCATGCTGGGGTAGCGCGGGATCACCACCTGGGGCTCGATCTCCCCGGACGGCTCGCTGAGCGCGGCTGCTTCGATCACCGGCACCACGTAGCGTGCCGGGCGCCGCCGCCAGGTCATGACCAGGTTCACCAGGCAGAGCACGACGCCCGTCACGTACATCGAGCCGCCGAGCACGCGCACCCAGTACATGGGCAGGATGCGCACCACGGTCTCGATGAAGTCCGGGTACATGAGCCGACCGGTGCTGTCGAAGGCACGCCACATCAGGCCCTGGGTCACGCCCGCCGCGTAGATCGCGACGATGTAAAACAGGATGCCCAGCGTCCCCAGCCAGAAATGCAAGTTGCTCAGGCGCCGCGACCACAGCTCGGTCTGAAACAGCCGCGGAGCGAGCCAGTACAGCATGCCAAACGCCATGAAGCCGTTCCAGCCGAGCGCGCCCGAGTGCACGTGAGCGATGGTCCAGTCCGTGTAGTGGGAGAGGGCGTTGACGCTCTTGATGCTGAGCAGCGGTCCCTCGAAGGTCGCCATGCCGTAGAACGTGATGCCCACGACGAAGAATTTGAGCACCGGGGTCTCCGCCACCTTGTGCCAGGCCCCGCGCAGGGTGAGCAGGCCGTTGATCATGCCGCCCCAGGAGGGCATCCAGAGCATCACGCTGAACAGCATGCCCAGCGTGGAAGCCCACTCGGGCAGCGCCGTGTAGTGCAGGTGGTGCGGGCCCGCCCAGATGTACAGAAACACCAGCGACCAGAAGTGCAGAATCGAGAGCTTGTACGAGAAGACAGGGCGCTCGGCGGCCTTGGGCAGGAAGTAGTACATCAGCCCGAGAAAGGGTGTGGTCAGAAAGAACGCGACCGCGTTGTGCCCGTACCACCACTGCATGAAGGCGTCTTGCACGCCGCCATACAACGAGTAGCTCTTGAACAGACCCGCCGGCACCACCAGGTTGTTGAAGATGTGCAGGAGCGCGACCGTGATGATGGTGGCGATGTAGAACCAGATCGCGACGTACAGATGCCGCTCGCGCCGGCGCGCGATGGTGCCGAAGAAGTTGATGGCAAAGAGCACCCAGACCAGCGCGATGGCGATGTCGATCGGCCACTCCAGCTCCGCGTACTCCTTGCTCTGGGTGATCCCGAAGGGCAGCGTGAGCGCGGCCGAGACGATGATCGCCTGCCAGCCCCAGAAGTGAATGCGGCTGAGCAGGTCGGAGAACATCCGTGCCTTCAGCAGCCGCTGGCTCGAGTAATACACCGCGGCAAACACCGCGTTGCCCGCGAACGCGAAGATGGCCGCGTTCGTGTGCAGCGGTCGCAAGCGACCGAAGCTCAGAAACGGCAGGCCCGCGCTCAGCCCGGGCAGCACCAGCTCCAGGGCGATGAACAGGCCCAGGAGCGTCGCCACCAGAGCCCAGACGATGGTCGCGAAGGTGAACTTTCGGACGACATCGTCGTCGTAACTGAACTGCTCCATTTTCGTTTGCATGAACCGTCCTGCCCCTCGCTGGGCCTGCCCTGTGCAACTTTGTTGCCAGCGGCAAATGCCGGGTTTTCGCGGGTCGCCGAGCGCGGGCGGCGCAAAGTTTTCGTTCTTCGAGGGAGGCCCGTGGAGCGGGCAAGCAGCCTCACAAGTGGCCGCGAGCAGTCTGGTTTTGCCGCCTGCACACGACGCTCGGGCGCTCGGGCGGCGGCGCTGACGCGCACGCCTTGCGTGGGGCGGCTGCGGGCGTGCCGAGCGCGCTGCTCAGCGCTCGCGGCGGCGCACGGAGCGGGTAGGTGCCACCCCCACGGCACCCTCGCTCGCTTCGAGACCGGCGTGCGGCATCAGTCCCTCGCCGGCGAGGGACTGGGCACGGCCTACTGCCGCTCGGCGCTCACGGGCGCCGAGCGGCGGGGCGTTCATTCGGCGGCGAGCGACTGGCCGCGCGGGCGCCGCTGCGTGACCGCGGCGAGCAACTGGAAGGCGAGCTCTTCCGCCTCCCTCTGGCCCAGCAGCGTGGCTGCACGGACCACGTCTCCGAGCGACACGATGCCGACGAGTCGCCCCGCGGAGTCGATCACGGGCACTCGCCGCACCTGGGCCTCGACCATCATGCCGATCGCGCGCCGCAGCGGATCTTCCAGCGAGCAACTGTGAACGTGACGCGACATGACCTCGCTCACCCGCACCGCGTGCGGCGGCTGGCCTCTGGTGTAAGTGGCCATGCACACGTCGCGATCCGTGATCATTCCACAGGGCCGCTGCGCCGCATCCACGACCGGCACCGCCCCGCAGTCATTCTCCCACATGATCTGCGCGGCGCGGGCCAGCGAATCGTCGGGCGAGCAGCTGTGCACGGGCTCTGTCATGATGGTCTCCAGCCGGTCTGCGCGCGGGCCGGGCATGCTGGCCTCGCCGCGCAGCGACTCCTGCACCGTCTTGGTCAGCTGACGCGCCTTGTCGGCGGCGGTGGCCAGCGCTTGGTGGATGCCGCGGTCGAGCCGCTGCTCCACGGTGTCGAGACCCGCCCCGAGCTCTCCCGTGCGCCGACGCGCCTCCAGGGCCAGTAGATGAAGTTGCAGGCGTGCGCCCTCGCTGGCGTTGCCGAGGTCCTCCAGCGCGTGCTTCAAGAGTGTGATTCCAGCAGTTTCTCGAGCCATGTTTTTCGATCCCTTCTTGCGATGTCGCCTGCGGCCGGAGCCGGGGTGGGTGCGGCGTCTCGTTCGCTTCCGGCACGGTACGGGCTGCGCGCGAGGATCTTGCGTGGCCCTGCGGTTTGTGGGCATTTGCCCCAGCGGCTGCTGGTACGACGTTCCGGCGTCAGCCGAGAGCGTACCCCCGGTGCGCGGCTCCTCGCGCGCGTGCGCACCCGCCGATTTCCAGCAAACCGGCCTGGTGGTTGCTGGCGTCGGGCTGCAGATTCTCTGCAGGAACCGATGATTCCTCTGTACGCTGAAAATCCGCGCCTGCGTGCGCCCCTGGTCACGATCGGATTGGTGCTGAGCATTGGCGCCGTATGGCTGTTTGTTCAAGCCGGCGGCTTCGACTCGTTCACGCTCGCGGCGAGCGTCTGCAACTGGGGCCTGGTGCCCGGCGAGATCACGCAGCGCGCCGCGCTCGGGACGGCCGTTCCGCTCGGCCAGGGCCTCGCTTGCCTCGTCGACCGCGAGCCGATCAACCTCTTGACCCCGCTGACGTCCATGTTTCTTCATGGCGGCTGGGGGCACGTGCTCGGCAATCTGCTGTTTCTCTGGGTGTTCGGCAGCGGCATCGAGGACAGCATGGGGCGCTTGCGCTTCGCCGCCTTCTATCTGCTGTGCGGCCTCGCGGCGGCCGCTGCACAGGTCCTCATCAATCCAGCTTCTCCGGTGCCCATGGTCGGCGCCTCGGGGGCCATCTCCGGGGTGATGGGGGCCTTTCTGGTGCTCTATCCGCGCGTGCGGGTCCACCTGTTGGTGTTCCTGTTCTTCTTCATCGACGTCGTGGCTGTGCCGGCCTGGTTGCTCTTGGTCTACTGGTTTGCCGTGCAGCTCTTGACGGGGCTGCCGCAGCTCTCTGCGCTCCGCCCCGAAGTCTCCGACGGGGTCGCGGTCTGGGCCCACGTCGGCGGCTTCGCTGCCGGCGCGCTCTTGATACGAGTTTTCGCCCGACCGGAGCTGGTGCGCGAGCGCCGCTCGCGGCGCGTCCCGGAGCGCGTGCGCGGGCGCCTGCGGCGTTCCCTGTGAGACGCGCTCGCTCAGCTCGCGGCTGAACGGCGAGCTCGCCCGAGATGTCGCTTGCTGGACACGCTCGCAGGCAGTCGCTCGCAGGCAGTCGCTCGCGGACAGTCGCTCGCAGGCAGTCGCTCGCGGACACTCCATGCCGTGCGCGGCGCAATTTGCGACAAGCTGGTGGAAAAGCCGCTCTCGCGCCCGGTCGCGTTGCAGCGGGGGCGATGGCTGAGCCAGCTTCCACTATCTGGTTAGCAGGCGCGGCGCTGAAGATCGAGACGGAACGTCGCCCGACACTGAGCAGAAGGAGTCATCGTGAACCAAAAGACGGTCTTGGTAGTGGACGACGACGCGGATATCCGCGAGTCACTCCGCGACGCCTTCGAGGACGCCGGCTATCTCGTGCGCTGCGCCGCCAATGGGCGGGAAGGGCTCGAAGCGCTGCAACGCTTCGATCGCCCGTCCGTGGTCGTTCTGGATCTGATCATGCCAATCATGACAGGCAACGAGCTCTATGACGCGATGCAGGCGGATCCCCAGTTCGCGGACGTGCCGGTCATCCTGTCCACGTCCGATGCCTCCCGAGCCCCGAGCGGCGTGCCGCTGCTCCAGAAGCCCATCAACCTGCAGCGCATGCTGACGACGATCGAGAGCTTCTGTCACTAGAAACTAGTGCCGCTCGCCAGAAATTGGCAGGGAGCTGACCTCGTGTAACGGAAGGTCATGAATCGACGTCGACGTTGCGCCGACGTCCACGTGGTCGTGATCGTTGACCTTGACCTTGACGTTGACCTTGACATGGTCGTGGTCGTGAACCTTGACGGCGACGACGACGTGGACGGGGACGGCCACGTTGACGGTCCGAGCATCTTCGTCAGCGTCGCGACCACGCTTTCGAGAAGCCGGCTTCCCGGACTCGTACCGCTCCGGAGCGACAACTTTCGCAGCTTCATGACGTCGAGCGAAGCCGCGCACAGCGGGCGATCTCGTAGTGCTTCGCGCTGTCGGCTTCCGACCACCGACCTGGCTCCCTCCGCGATGTTGCGCACGACGGGCCGCGCGCACGAGTGGGTCGCTCCGTTCAGCTCAGCATGCAGCCCTGTTCGACCTGCCGCCGCGACCGTTGCTAGGAAGGCCAAGCTTCAATCGTCAACGCGGGCGTCCACGTCCACGTCGTCGTCGCCGTCAAGGTTCACGACCACGACCATGTCAAGGTCAACGTCAACGACAACGACTCCCACGTCTGAACTTCCGGCCCGA
>Ga0207675_100005166_pt1 | contig 12567 bp, 10 predicted proteins | sample KBSSwiS42_FD_184305 | JGI IMG/M metagenome (GOLD analysis project Ga0207675, IMG submission 184305) | Switchgrass rhizosphere microbial communities from Kellogg Biological Station, Michigan, USA - KBS Switchgrass S4-2 (SPAdes) (version 2) | ecosystem: Host-associated > Plants > Roots >... | reverse complement strand
GGCGCGTAGAGCGACAGTTGGTTGAGGCCGACAAGAATGACGAGTCCTATGAGGACAAAGGACAGCCGACGGTTCAAGGGAGCGAGCGGGCACATCCTTGCCATCATTAACATCGTGAAAGCGAGTGATGGTCCGAGAAAAATGCTTGTTGCGCGGACCGTGCGAATTTCGGCGTCCAACGCAGCCATCGTGAATATACCCACGCTCGGGTTGGTCGCGGGCCAGTCGGGAAAGAAACGTGACATGGCCAGTAACCAATGAGGCATCACGTCTTCTATCCAGCGTAGCGTGCCGTTTGCTTGAAGGACGAATATGAGTCCATAGAAGATGCAAATCAGCAGACCGAAAACAATCTTGTCAGGCCATTTGGCCTGCACGGTGCAGAGAATGGCCACGCAGGGCGGCAACAATGAATAAAACATAAGATGAGTTGGGGAATGCGTCAGCAGTTCATATGGCGCACGCACATAGAACATCGCTAGAGCGGCATCTGTTAAGTAGAAGGTCATCACGTAAACAAGCGAAAAGATGGCGAGGTAGCCAATACTTGTTCGGGCCGCTGGCTCCTTCGGCACGGCTGCCCATCTTCTTGCTCCGACGCATGTTGCAAATCCGAATGCAATGAAGGTCAACAGCGGGGCCAGTTGGCGGGGAAAGCTGATGCCCAGCCAACCAAAAGCTGTTTGCCAAAATGCTTCTGTCCAATTGTGCCATGCTATCGCTAGCCATCGCGCCCAATCCGCCAGATTAAGAACGCCCTGCAGATTGGTGAACAGGGTAATCCCACCGCCCACTATCCCAACCCACGTCAGCACCTGATAGCGCAACGTCCTGCCTGCCAACCACAGTGCGCTCGGGTGAACTGCAGGCTTCGCCAACTGAGCCACAACGGCGGCGCGGATTAGCTCGCGCTTCGCCAAGTCTTCGGTGTGCATCTCGCCAAACGGCAGCGGGATATCGCCATAGGAGACGCGATCCTTGACGGGGATGAGTTTGCCATCCGCCTTCGCACGTCCTGCCTCGGCCCGAACGAAGTCCGACTTCACGGAGGTTGACGTCCACACCACGACAACGGCTCGCGCAAGGCGAGTTGTTTCATGATTTCGTCGCGATAGGCGTCGCCGATGGCGAGACTGCTGTCCCACCACATCGTCCAGCCTTCACTTTCAAGATAGGCGGCGAGCAACACCACCGTGTCGCGGTCGGCCTTGGAATAGCTGATGAAAACATCGACCATCGCCTTGCTCCCCCTAAAGCAAAGACTTTGGCACGACAACAGTCACTGAGCTAGGACAATGCCACTTGCGCACCTTGCTCTTGACGGCCCACGGCTCAATCATTCGTTGTGTACCAAATCCAACGGCCTCGAAAGGCAAAGGGCCGACCAGCAGCGCTAAACAAGCGACGCGAGACGAGCAGACTGGATCGACAAGGGTGGTTCCTCTTCGGCGCCAGCATCGCCCTCGTGCTCGTCTTCGGCGTGATGTCCGTTATGTTTCCCCAGCAGGGAGTGAGGTATTGCACAGAGGGCTCGGCACCTGCATTGTCAGTCCACCACGCGGCAATTGGCGTGTTCTTGGGTACATCGTGTCCCGCTGGACAGTACTGCGGTTTATCTCTCTCGGCGGCCTGCAAATACGCCGCTGTCATTTGATCCTGGTGTCTTTCGTCACCTTTCAACGTCTGCCCTGCCGCATGCGGTAGCGTTGTGGATAGTGAGGAACGGACAGCGGACCCCGCGCTAAAGCAGACGTTGGACGTGCAATGTCCGCACCCCTGCCGTTCCCCCGTCCTCGACAAATCGATTCGCCCAGCACCGCGCTTTGACCTAGATCAAAGATGGCAGACCACACGTCCTCACGGGACCAATTGCCAAGCGTAGTCATTGACTACTACACAGGGCCGCAATTTTCAGCCCCTGGACAACATTCAGTTCGCGCCAGCCTTGCACCGTCGCAATCGACTAAAGCCTGGCCTTGGCCCCGCTAGTTGGAACCTCATCGAAGGGTTGGTGCGTTGTCTGATTATGAGGACGGTTTCTGCCTCACAGAGCAGCAACCCATTTGTCGGGCGCTCGATCTTGATCGTCCAAAAACAATGGCTCGTTGCCCGTGGTCTAGCACTAGCGTTCGAGGCCAAGGGAGCGCGAGCGTTGCTGGCGCGTGACGCCGCAGTTGGTTTGGAACTTTCCAACTATCCTGATCTTGCCGCCGCTGTTCTAGACAGCGACAGCGCGCAGCTATGGCGCTTTCTGAACGAGAAGAAAATCCCGTGTGTGGTCTATTCGGGGAGCGAGCAGATCGACGATGAATGGGCGGGCGCCACCGTAATCCGCAAGCCCGCGAGCGCTAACGAGGTCGTTGGATCGGTCGAACGTATGCTCGGGCCACGCGACCACGCACCCTGACTTGCCCAACCGCCGAGTTGCCAACTGACCGTTGGCGGCGGTCACCAGGGCGTTTTTCAAGAAGCGGTAAGCCGTACAAATGCGAGCAAGCCAGCGACCACTGCTGCGAGCAACTTGGCCACAATGGAATGGGCGCACCATTCGGCGCAATCTCCCAACCAGAAACCGCGCGCGCAAGCTGGAGGACCGCAATGATCGCAAAAATGATGGCAGCGAGCCGCGAGTAGCTCTTAGCGTCCACGGTGGTTCTCCCTGCCGTATCCGCATTCGCGCACGGGTCATGAGAGCGCTCGGAACACTTGACCCTGATGCCACTTCGCGAAGTGTACCGCGACACGTGGTCCGCAACAGCCAGTGCAATTGCCTCGGCGAACTGTCTTTCTGGCGTGGGCGGAAGTTCGTACCTGATGCTTGACCGCAACAGAGGCTCCGTTTCCCAATTTAAGCGGGCGGTGTTGGATTCGGAACGGTCCCTTTATAGAAAATCACCTTCGACCTGTCGGTGCTGACCCTCAAGGAGGAGAGGGAGGCGGTGGCGCTTGCTGATCGGCTCCAGCGTGCAGGTCATGGTGACCCAGCAATGGCGGGTCAGCCGGGCAAGGCACTGGGGGGCACAGTGGAGCAGGACAAGTGCACCCGCGTCGTTGCTTGCTTCCGATGCCATTGGAAGTGTCAGTGGCCACTGACAATGCTGGCCTGAAGCTGGCCTACGACAGCTCAACAGGTGGCCGGTCGGCAAGCTGTGCGCCGCTTGTTTTGATGCCGAGGCCGAGAAGGCAAAGGTGCGTTACACGTTCGTCGCCGTGACGGCGCAAAGCTGGTCCGAGGAACCGCCGCCGCGCAATCCATTCAAGCGACGCAAATAGTTTTTCACCGTGCTGCCGCCGGCCGCGACATAGACCGCTGCCCCGGCGCTGTGAGGAGAAAGGCTAGATGGGAAATGAGCATGGGTGCTTCAACCAGGACGTGCGCCGCTTCCAATGATCGCCGGCATCGGCACAATTAATTCCCCGGTGGGTGCTCGGAAGCGGTTCAGATAGTCGGCGATGTAAGAGCGAACGCCAGCCGCCTCAGCACCCGACTGTGCGGCAAGCACGGCACGCGCGCGAACTGTGCCTGTGAGAATGGACTCGATGTAACGGTCCGCGTTGGCCACACGCCAATCTTGGCGAAAGGAATACGCCGCGGTGTCGGCGAAACCCGCCTCCGCTAGCGCCGCCAACATTCGCTCCGGCGATCCGAACTGAAAAAAATCGGGCCCGTGCGGCAGAGAAAAGTCCACATTGCCTTGAGCACGAACAGCTTCATAGACTAGGCCAAATCCAAACCCAGTTGCGTCCCAAACGCTGAGCGCAGATCGGCAACCAGGGCGCAGCACGCGCAGTATTTCGCGCAGTGCCGCGGCGGGTTCCGGCAAGTGCATGAGGCCGTAGCCGCAGAGCACGGCATCGAAATGTACAGCCGGGAACGGTAGCGCCTGTGCGTCGCCCCGCTCAAAACGGCCCTTGGGCACCTGCGTTCGGGCCAGTTCGACCGCCTCGAGGGAGAAATCAATGCCGACCGCCTCCGCACCCCGATCCAATGCCCCCGCCGACAGCATGCCGGGGCCACAACAAACATCCAGCACCCGCATGCCGCTTTTCACATGTGCCGCTTCGAGCATAGACCCCACCGTCTGGCGTGCCACCGCCCCAAAGGCCAAATCGTAGCCGGTGATGTTGCTGTCCCACCCCGCCAATTCGAAAGCGGAGAATAGCTGCGGGTCCCGAGATTTCTCGATAGGCATTGGCGGCCCTCCACTAATATGGTGTAAGGGCCAAATTGCGGTGGAGTGAAGTCCAAACTCGACCGCCAATAAGCGAAATCAACGCGCGCACCCTGACACTGGCGTGTAACAGGTTCAAGCGTTCATCCATCGGGCCAGCCAACTGCGTCACCACGAGTGACCGTGGGTAAGCCGACATGGAGTTTGAGATGGATGAGAGGTCGGGGCAATGTAATCGGTATTCTTAGTCGAACGTTCTCTGGAGCAAGGACGCTTACACGCGAGCGCTGACATGCTGGGCTGGTTTCAGCGGCTGATGCCGCATACGCAACTGTTCTTTCCTCTCTTCGAGCGTCACGCGACGACGGTGACGGCAGGCGCCGAGGCACTACGGCAGATGCTGGACGGCGGTGAACGTGCGTCGCAGCATTGCCGAGACATCATGCGCTTGGAGGAAGAGGCTGACGGGATTACGCGAGAAGTCCTCATTGGCATCCGCAGCACATTCATAACGCCCTTCGATCGCGGTGACATCAAAGATCTAATCACGTCAATGGACGATGCGATCGACGAGATGCAGAAGACTGCAAAGGCAATTAACCTCTTCGAGCTTACCACCTTCGAGCCCGACATGCGCGCAATGGCTGATGCCATCGTGCAATGCGCCCGTTTGGTTGCGCGCGCCATGCCACTGCTTTCAAGCATCGGCCAGCACGCAGGACAGCTCAATGAGATCTGTTTGCAGGTGACCCAGATAGAAGGGCGCGGAGACGAAATTCACGAACGCGGTCTGAAGATCCTCTACGAAAGGTCTAAAGCGGGCGATCCCATGGATTTTGTGCGCGGGCAGGAAATCTACGACCACTTGGAGCAGGTGATCGACAGTTTTGACAATGTCAGCGACCAGATTCAGGCCGTCGTCATTGAGCACGCGTGACCGGGGCGCGGCGGAGACACCAGAATGGATGCGACCGCCCTCGGCCTCCTTATCGGGCTCATTGCCGTTGCTCTCATTTTCGACTTCCTCAACGGACTTCATGACGCAGCCAATTCGATTGCCACGATTGTCTCAACCCGAGTCCTACCGCCGAAGGCTGCTGTGTTCTGGGCTGCCTTCTTTAATTTCATCGCATTCCTCTTCTTCGGACTACATGTCGCGCAAACGATTGGAACCGGCATTGTCGATCCAGCGGTGGTTAGTCCGAGCGTTATCTTCGCTGCACTGATGGGCGCGATCTCGTGGAGCCTGATCACCTGGTGGGCCGGCATCCCGTCAAGCAGCTCGCACGCTTTGATTGGCGGTCTGCTCGGTGCCGGGATAGCCAAGGCCGGTAGTGTCGCCATCGTTTGGAAAGGTGTCCTAACCACGACAGGAGCGATCTTCCTTTCGCCAATGGTTGGCTTTCTGTTGGCCGTTGCTCTGGTCCTTGCCGTGTCTTGGATATTTGTCCGGAGAACGCCTTTAGCTGTCGACAGGACCTTCCGTGTGTTGCAGTTCGGCTCAGCTTCGCTCTATTCGCTGGGACACGGCGGCAATGACGCACAGAAGACTATGGGCATCATCGCTGGACTCCTGTTCGCGCAGGGGCATCTTGGCCAGCAGTTCTACGTGCCGTTTTGGGTTGTCCTCAGCTGTCAAGCAGCCATGGCGCTTGGAACCCTGTTCGGTGGTTGGCGCATTGTACGAACCATGGGCTCGAAGATTACCCGCCTCACTCCGATGCAGGGCTTCTGCGCAGAGACCGGCGGAGCGGCAACGTTGTTCTTGGCGACTTCGCTCGGGATACCCGTGTCAACCACGCACACGATTACTGGGGCAATCGTCGGCGTGGGGGCAGCGCGACGGATCTCAGCAGTGCGCTGGAATGTGGCCAGCAACATAGTTTTCGCTTGGATCGTGACCATGCCCGCGGCGGCCATTGTCGCGGCCTTGTTTTATTTTCTTGCGACATTGATCGGATAAGCTGATCCCATTGACCAACATTCGACCGGCTGGTGCTACTTCAGACGAAGCCGGCCATTCGACATCGCTGGCCAAGGCTGATGTCCCGCCGTGATGGCTGCAATGGGTCAACGGCACGCCTGCGTGTCGGCTGGTCCACACGGCAGGATTACCCCGCAAGCTGACGAACTTGTGCAGCGCCCGAACGGGGAATGAGTGCCAGAACCAGACACTCTCGTGGTCTGTCATCAACCAGGGTGATGCCGTACCGGTCGCCGTCGCGCGGCTCGCACCGCAGCTGAGTGTGACTGCGCAAAACGCTGAGAGTCCGCAGTGAAATTCGCCGAGGCGGCATTGTCTCTTATTCTTGGAAATATTTTGGTTGAATAGTCTTGACGCCCATCGCCAAGTTGTTCGGGCCGATCAATACTGACCTTCTTCAGTGTCTCTTTCAATACACTCCAACACCGCGAGGGAACCTATGGACCTTCAGGAACAGAGACTCACGTGCCTACGCATGGCACTCGAAATGGGTGCAAATCCGATACCATCGTCAAAGTCGCGACCGAGTTGCAGGCCTTCTTGTCGGGCGTGGCGCCGGCCGCCGCCAACTCTGGAGAAGAAAGATCGGATGAGGTGATCGCGGCCTGCGGAACGGCTCTTGTTGCATCGGAAGCCGCTGACCTTGTTGCGCAGGCGGAGCCAGCGAGAGCGGCTGATGCTCCGGCGGCTGCTGCGATCTCACGGGAAACCCTGCTGGAGCCACTACCAACGCCAAGCGAAGTCCCCGCGGCTCAGGAAATATCTGCCGCGGCCGTGGCAGAAGTGGCTGTCGAACCGATACCGGCACAGACTACGGTCGGGGTGCAGTCTGGGGAACTTGCTCCGACGTCCAAACAGAGCCGAACCGAGCCAGCCTCGGCGGCAGAAGCCAGCAAGGTAGCTGATGACGAGCATACCAGCGCCCAAGCGACCGAGGTGGCAGCGGCGACCAACGGAGTTGCTCAAGGAGGGGCCACGGGGGCGGCCGGTTGACACCTCGGCGTGGTGGCGCCATCCCGGACTTGTCGGCCCTTCGACCGGTTCGGGAACCGCTTGCGCCACGCGTAGATCGTCCGCTCGGCGACGCCATACTGCTTGCGACACTCGCCATCGGATCGCGATCTGCACAGCGCAGGATCGCCACAGTCCGTGAACCTCAATTTGCGTGATGCGCGCGGATCATTGAGAGACGGCCGCATTGAAGACGGCGCTTGCCATTTGTCACGCTAGGTACCTCGACCTTGCCTCACTCGAGGATGACCGAGTAACCTGTCTCGATGCGGGCCACGATGCAAAAGACGACGGCAGACTTGCGCGCCCGTGAAAGACGGGGCGCCGTTGCCGGAGTTCGGCCCGGATGTGAATCGGCCAGCGCCTGACACGGTCATCGGCGCCGAATATTGACCCCTGCGTCGAAGCCCTCCGCTGCTGCGCTACGCTCCGCAGCTCCGGTCTCCGACGCGCTCTAGACCATCGGCAAGAGGGGGTCCCGATTGCGCGCCGATCAGGGTGAAGATAATCGTTGCTTGCATCGCGTATCCGAATACGCTCCCTACCGGACTACGCGCTCGGGGGTCACACTGCGTCGCTCGGCTTGTGCTGGCTGCCAGCCGGCACGCTTCCGGGCTTTCCGGATGGCATGGTCGTCGGGCAGCACGGATCCTGGAATCGCAGCACGCTAAGCGGCTACAAGGTCGTCTTCATCCCGTTCGTGAACGGGCTGCCGGTCGGTCCGCCGCGGGATATCCTGTCGGGCTTTCTCGCACCCGACGAGAAGGTGTCCTATGGCCGACCGGTCGGCGTCACACTTGGTCCCGATGGTTCGCTGCTGATGGCGGACGATGTGGGCGATGTAATCTGGCGCGTCACGGGCGACTAAGCAGCGTCCTGCTCACACAACTCTACAGGAGCCAACGCGATTTGGCCCCCAAGAGCGGACGTCATCGTGGCCGAACGCATTCGGCCGCTTTGTGCCAAGGACGGACATGAGCGCAGGTTAACGCGCGTACCCGAGGTGATGTCAGCAGGTGTTCAACGCCTGGGGTGAAGTCCGTGAGGTTACCGTGATTGAAAGTTTGCTTCTAAAGTGCGCACGCTGGATGTAGTGGTCCGGTTTCCTGGAGGCGCGGAAAATTTGATCAGTCCGCCCGCTCGAAAGACCGGGTTATTAAAGACATCGGCGCTCACATTGCATTCTTGGTGGCGGTTCGACGACCGACCGTGCCCGTTTGTGAGTTCACGCCGATTTAGCCCGCTGCGCTATTTGTGCCGAGGTTGGTCGTGCCGGCATGCCGTCCGCCTCGGGAGCGACTGTTGTCGCTCGACTTAAGTGCCTTCTCTGAAAGTCCTTCAGCAATTCGACGCTGATTTCGGAACCGGACATTGGTCGTCCGAAGAAGAATCCCTGTACCTGATCGGCGTTGATCCTATCCAGAAATGTTGCCTGTTGCGCCGTCTCGACACCTTCCACAGTGACCCGCATATGCAATTCGCGTGCGAGTGCGATGATGGTCTTCACCACCGTTTCCACATCCCGGCCGCAGGCATCGAAGCCCTGCATAAAGCTGCGGTCGATCTTGATCTTGTCGAAGGGGAAGCGCCACAAATAGCTGAGACTTGAATACCCGGTTCCAAAATCATCCATGACGATGACAACACCCATTGCCTTGAGCGATCCGAGCTCCGTCGTGATGGCTTCGCTGTTGCCGAGCAACGTGCTCTCGGTGATCTCCAGCTCAAGACGATGCGGAGCAAGGCCCGCCTGCTCGAGGGCAGCCGCCACAATGGCGCTAACGCTGCCGGTTTCGAATTGCGCGGGCGACAAATTGACAGCAACAGTCAGCGAATCCGGCCAGGTCGCGGCGGTGCGGCAGGCCTCGCGCAGGACCCAGGCGCCAATCTTATCGATCAGGCGCATGTCTTCAGCGAGAGGAATGAATGTCGCCGGCGGGATCAGGCTACCGTCCGCTGCACGCAAGCGCACCAGGGCCTCGAAACCGGAGAGCTGGCGATCGGAGACTTCAAACACCGGTTGATACTGCAAAACAAAGCACTCGTGCAGTACAGCATCGCGAATGGTTTTCTCGATCGCCATGCGCGCCTGCATCGCCGCATCCATCTCGGGCGTAAAAAACTGGATACAATTGCGGCCGTCGGCCTTGCTTTTGTGAAGCGCCAGATCCGCACTTTTCAGAAGCCTCTCCGGGTCGTTTGCGTCCGCCGGCGCCAGCGCGACGCCGAGGCTGGCCGCGGTCACGATCTCATGGCCCTTGAACATCATGGGCGCCGTAACGGCCGAGATAAGACAAGCTGCGAAATCCTCGGCCTGGTTCTTCCTGCTGAGTCTGGCCTGGACCACCACGAACTCGTCACCGCCAAATCGCGCCGCAACATCGTCGTTGCGGATCACCGCACGCAGGCGTTCGGCCACGGTCGTCAGAAGAAAATCGCCGGCGTCGTGGCCAAGGTCATCGTTTATCTCCTTGAAGCGGTCGAGATCGATGAGGTGCAGGGCAAGGCCACCGCGCCCAACAGGCAGGATGGCCAGCATCTTCTCCAATTGTTCAAGGAGCTGTGCCCGGTTGGCCAAGCCCGTGAGCGCGTCATGGTGAGCGAGAAAACGGACGCGCTGGTTGGCCATCTTCTTTTCTTTCGTTTGGAGGTACCAAGCAATCGTCGGAACGGCAAACGATAAGCCCGTCAATAGACAGAGCGCTGCCGCAGCTTTCAGGAACGTGGCATTGAAACTGTTGCGCTGCGCGGTCTGGTCGACATAGGCCGCGACCACAGCGATGACGCGGTCGTCGCTCAAGACAGGCACGAAAGCCTGCGCAAAAAAGGATGGTTGGTCAGGCCCGACGCCCTCCCTCGTGCCGACCACGGGTTGTCCCGTTTTGCCAGCACGTGCCGCGTCAGGGCTGAAGTCCGAGATGTCGACCAGCGCGACCTTATTATGGTCTGAGACAAGCAGAGAAAAGCCCTGGCGATCATAAATCTCGTAGCGGAATACCTGGTCGGCCTTCTGCGAATGCTGGAAAAAAACCATGCTCTCGACTGAGGGTCTTTCGCCGCCGGCCATCTGTTCCAGATCGTTAGCGTTCGAAGCGAGGTACTGAGCCCAGCTGCGCGCAGTCGACGTGGCGTTTTCATAAAGCAAGTGGCCTGTGGTCGCGTTGACCACGGCCCAGGTCCCGCCAAGGAGAAGCCACAGCATGCCAGCGAAGATGGCGACATTGCGCAGGAGCGATGCGGTGAGCGGTGTCATCCCCGTCCTAGTGGCGTGACTGCATCTTTCCGATTTCCGACCTGACCATGTTCAGCAGGCTACGGTTGTGCGGTTGTTTCGCGACCCACTCGTCGATGACCTCGCCAAAGGCAACATCAATCCGGATCCGATCGGCCTGTGAGGGAAAGATGACATGGCGTTTGGGTTCCGAAAGCAACTGCTGCATGGATTTAGCGTTGATCTCTTCGAAGAATGCATTTGACTTAGCAACCGACCATTCGCCGCTGTGCTTCTGGATGATGTCCTGGGCTCGTGGCGACAAACTCGCGAACTTCGAACGGCTCATCACAAGTGCGAGTGAGGGCGTGTCGGCACGGATCATGTAGTGATAGGTAGCTAAGCGCCCTAAGCCGAACTCCGCCAGCATTGCTGGCGGAAGCGCTGCGCCGTCGATCTCCCCGCTTCCGATTGCGTCGGCAATCTGGTTGACCGGCATGACGATGGCTCGCATGCCAAGTTTCTCGAAGGTCGCCGCTTCGGTCGGGTTGTTTACGCGTATCTTGAGCCCCTTGAGGTCATCCAGAGACGCTATGGGCCGGCGCGTGTGGATGCTGTGAGGTTCAACGGTGAAGGCCGTAATTACGATAAAGTCCTCATAACCCCTTAGGGCGTTCGCCGCGATCATGCGCGTGTAGGCGAGACTGGCTTCCTGCTGGTCACGAAACAGTCCGGGCAGCTCGATGACCGCATTGTCTGGAAACTGTGCCGCGGTGTAGCCGGGCACGATGAAAGCGATATCCGCGACCCCGTCGCGCACCAACTGAGGCTGTTGTGCAGGCGCCTTGCCGAGCGCGCCACTGAAGAAAACTTCTATCTCCAGAAGACCTTTCGCCTCGGAATTGACAGCGTCGACGAACGGTTTCACGCCACCGCCATAAAGCATCGCGCTGTCAGACGAGAAGAACGACAGTTTCAGCCTGACCGGCTCAGTGGCAGACGCCGCGGCCGGCAACAACGCGAGTGAGAACAACAGGCAACGCGCAAGAGTCTTGAGCATAGGCCCATTCCTTAAGACTGTAATCGTGCAGGCGATTGCCAGTATGCAGATCAGCAGTTAAGGGATGGGGCCAACCCGGGCATCTCTCAAACAACAGAGGCGCGTGCTTTCGGGCAGGTTAATGCTGAAATACCATTCAAGGAGTTACTATTCACCGCAACTCACCGGCGCGAGGTTTGGCCGCGAAGCGGAGCCACCCCCAGCCAGCCTGCTTGCCAAGCCCGTATCGCGAGGTTGTCGTCACCGTCCGCCATGACGTCACTACGCCAGGTGATGTCAGCGGCAGCCAAAACCGGCAACCAATAGTCCCCTCCGGCAGGGACTGTCCCACCAGGCAGGCGGTTAAGATCACCGTGGGCGGGGAACCCTCGGGCTTCACTGCTTGGGTAGTCCAGATTGGGTTTCTAGTCGTCGGGCCCTGACAGCTCAGGGCGCGCCTCAAGATGCTTCCGGAGCAGCTCCTCGCGTATCCTGCGGATGGCGGTGCTGGCGACCTGGGCAGCGTCAAGCTGATGGTCAGCCGCCAACTCCAGCACGATGGCGGCCAGGCGATCGCGGGCGGCCTGGAGGTCGGCGCCCGCCGACCCCAGCTCGGTGTGCACCAGAGCCCAGACCACGTCGAACAGGTGACCCAGCTCTCGGAACTGACTGGGCTCGAAGACCACTGAGGGACGACTGTAGGAGTTCTTGGCCACGAGTTCCTCCGGCGGTGGACAGCAGAAGGCCCGCCACGCCAAGAAAAAGCTCGGGGTTTCAGCGCGCGGCGGCTCAGGAGCGGAGAGTTTTGTCAAAGACCAGACCTCAGTCAATATCCCGCTAGACCGCACGCCGCCCCGCAGTTGCTGACCAGTATTATCTGCCCGGAGGTCACCTCGGGGGCTACCTCATAGGGTAGTCGGTGGGGTTGGGGTCGTCTTTGTGAGGACCCTCTAGGGGACTACCCGCAGAGACTTGGCAGAGATCTGCCGGCGCTGTGCTCACACAGTTCTTGCGCAGTATTATCTGCGCGCACTCCCTGCAGTTTCTAGCCAGTATTGATAGCAATGGCTAAGTGGCGAGTTGTGCTGACATTTCGGGCCATTGCTCTGAATGACTAGAAGCCTCGCCCAGCTAGCAGAATTCCCATCGG
>Ga0207675_100005165_pt1 | contig 12569 bp, 7 predicted proteins | sample KBSSwiS42_FD_184305 | JGI IMG/M metagenome (GOLD analysis project Ga0207675, IMG submission 184305) | Switchgrass rhizosphere microbial communities from Kellogg Biological Station, Michigan, USA - KBS Switchgrass S4-2 (SPAdes) (version 2) | ecosystem: Host-associated > Plants > Roots >... | reverse complement strand
GCCATACACCGCCGCGGCGAGTCCTGCCGGCCCCGCCCCGACGACGACGAGATCGTTGACGCGCGTTTGGTCGACGGTCTCATTGAAGCCGAGGCAGTCCGCGATCTGCGCGTTCGTCGGATTCCGTAACACCGTCTCGACCCCGCAGATCAGCACCGGCACGTCCGCGACGCTGACATGAAACCGGTCGAGCAGCTCCTGCGCGTCCGCATCCCGATCAAGATCGACGAAGTGGAACGGATGCCCGTTCCGCGTCAGGAACTCCCTGATCCTGAGGGTTCCGGCGTTGTACGTGGATCCGATGACCACGACCCCGCCCACGTCGCGCGCGAGCAACTCGAGACGGCGCAGCAGGAAGGCGCGCATCAGGATCTCGCTCAGCTCCGCATCGGTCTGCACCAATGCAAGCAGCTGCTCGCGACTGAGTTCAATCACTTCGCCTGGTTCGCTGACGCGCAGCTTTGCCATCGACGGCCGGCCCGAAATCAAGTTGGCTTCGCCCGTGAAGCTCCCGGGGCCATGGCTGACAATGAGCGTTTCCGCCCCGCCGGAGACCTGCAGCGCGTGAATCTCGCCCGCGACCACGACAAAGCACGGCGCGACCCGATCGCCGACGTCGACCAACACTTCGCTGCGCGCGGTCGCTCGTCGTCGGCCATGCGAGGTGATGCGGGCCAGCTGCGCGGGCGTGAGCTTCGGAAACAAGCGCTCCGGACGCGAGACCGTCACCGCAAAAGGCGTTCGCGTTGTCACGGGATCGGGAGTATCCATGCTTTCGAGCACAACCCTATGCTCATCCCTTCAGACGCGTTTTCGCAACCGTGCGTTTCAGGAATACGTTTCCAGGCCGACTGCCGGTTCTTTCGGCTGACGCCGCCGGGACCTGCGACGTGCTATCTCCCGACGAGTCGCAGGATATGCAGCCGTCCCGCCACGTCCCCGACAGCGACGGCGTCGTCGTTTGACGCGATGGCTAGCGAGCGCAGCGCGGAATCTGCAGTGAAGGCGGCGATCTCCTCGCCTGTTTCGAGGTCCCACACCCGCACTGAGCGATCGCGGGAGCACGACACCGCGCGCCTCCCGTCGCGCGTGAAAGCGACGGCATTGATTTTCTCCGAGTGACCGTCCAGCGTCGCCAGGCGCTGGTCGCCCCGAAGATCCCAGAGTTCCAGCGAATGATCTGCCCTCGCCCAGAGCATCTTGGCGCCTTCTGCGTCGATCGTGAACGCGCTGATTGGTTCCTTCTGTGGTGTGTTCACCGAATGAACCTCCCAGGTGCTCAGGTTGAGTGCGAGGATGCACACACTGTCGGGTGAGGGCGCGGCGGCCTCCCTGGCTGGCTGCCCTGCTGCAGTCCTGAGACTGCCCTCCTCGCGTCGAGTTGCGCTGAACAACGCATGAGTCCCATCCACGCTCATCCGGATCACGATCACGTCGTAGACGGATTCACCTGGAAGATACGAGTCGGGATCGGCGTCGCCTCGCAGAACGGAGCGCCGCCGGGAGGGTCTGATCAGGTGACTGAACAGCCGTCTCGTGCCATAGCGCTCCACGAGCGCGCCACTGGGAACGTCCCAGACGTAGACGAATCGATCTCCACACGACGTTGTCAGATACCGGGCGCTGGCGCTCAATGCACAGTAGTCAACCGGCGAGACGTGCCGAACCGGGATCCACGTGCCGGCACCATCCGCAATGGTCCAGAGCCAGTATTGATCGTCGATTCCGGCCGACAAGACGCAGCTGCCGTCCTGCGTGAATGCGAGCGAACGCACCGGCGCGGTGTGCGCATCGATGACTCTCACGACGCGCCCAGACTCGACATCGCGGATCATGACGCGGCCGTCGTCTCCACCGGACGCGCACATTCGACCGTCCGCGCTGAACACCACCGAGATCACGGCGCCGGCGTGAGCCCCCATCGAGACCGGAGCGCGAAGATCATCAAGCCGCCACAACTTGATCGTGCGGTCGACCGATCCCGTGGCCGCGTGAATGCCGGTGTCGTCGATCAGCACGGCTGTGACCGCATCGCTGTGACCGTCGAACGTCGCGAGAATGCTCCCGGTGTGGAGGTCCCACAACCGGGCACTCCGGTCGGACGATCCGGACAGCGCGCGCCAGGCACCATCCGCGAGGCCGACCGAGGTGACGCTTGCTGCATGCCCCGCCAGCGTGCGCAGGCATGTTCCGCTCTCAGCATCCCACAGCTTGAGCATCCGATCGCTCGAGCCCGACAACGCGTGCCGTCCGTCACCACTGATCGCCACCGCATTGACCGGGCCGGCATGACCTTCGAGCGTGCGTTCGAGCGCCCCCGAGGTGACATTCCACACACGCACCGTGCAGTCGTCCGATCCAGAAACGGCGCGCCCTCCATCTGCCGACAACGCGACTGAGGTGACCCGTTCGCCGTGCCCATCGAGCAGACGAAGCAACTTGCGCCCATCGACGTCCCACACCCGGAGAACGCGTTCGCGAGATCCAGACACCGCCAGGCAGCCGTCGGCGGACAACGCGACCGCGGTGACACCAGGTCCGCGTTCTCCCCAAAAACCATGAAGCCGTTCGCCTCGAGCGACGTCCCACAGATAGATCAGTCCGTCGGCGCCACCGCTCATGGCAACTGCGCCATCGCGGCTCGACGACACAGCCCGGGCGCCGAGGGTCCGGTGGCGCAACTCGCGCAGGAGCTGACCATCACGGAGGTCCCAGACGCGGAGCGTGCCGTCGTTCGAGGCTGAGAGCAGGGACCGTTGACCGGCGTCGCTCGCCAACGACGTCACCTCGCCTTCATGCCCCACCAACGTCATCAGCAGCATGCCGCCAGGCGCGTCGAGCGTCGGATGCAAGACACTCAGCCAGGGGCGGTTCGCCGACTGCCGGAGCCGCTCGCGAAACGCGACCACCTCCGGCTCCACCCGTGTCATCAGACGGCCGATGAGCTGCGCGCCCAGCTGTCGCGCGTCGGCCGCGACGCCTGGCGCCGACAACCGTAGCGCGTCACGGACCAGGGCGAGCACCGGCTCGTTGGATGCGTGCTCGAAGTCGCCGATGAGTGCGTGGACGTCCGTCGCTCGCAGCTTGGCGACGAGCCAGCGCGGATCGAGAAGCAGTTCGCGCAGCCGGGCGTTCCTGCCGGCACCGTGAAGGTGATAGGCGTAGCGGCGCCACGCGTAGCCGTCGGGCAACGCATAGGCGTCGCCCCAGGATTCGATCAGCCTGCCGTGCACAGCCGCCGCGTCCGCTACCCGCGCGCTCAGAAATGCACGCAGCACGTCGTGCATGCGCAGGTGTCCGCTGCGCAGATCGAATTCCACCAGGGCCAGATCGTCGAGCCTGCGCGCCTGGTCCTCGGCGTCGATGTCATCGAGCTGCCAAAGCGCCCTCGCCGCGGCGAGCGGAATTGCCGCATCCTCCGGAAAGATCGCCAGGTCAGCACAGTGCTGCCGCGCCTCAGGCGCGAGGAGATCGAGGCTCGCCGCAATGGTACGCGCCACCGCGCCCTCACGTCCGGATGTCTGATCGGTGTCGAAGGCCGTAATGCCGCGTTTGTCGAGCGCGCGGAGGACATAGTCCAATGCCTTCATGGCCGTGTCTCCGCGCTCGAGGCGCTGCCGCATCGCTGAGCCCGCGAGCTTGATCGGCAGCGGCCATTCGCCCAGTCGCGAGACCAGGCGCCGGAACGGCTCGATGTCAGGAGGCGCAACCCCCGCTCGGGTGAGCAGCAACTGCAACGCTTCGGCCGGCTCCATCTCGTCGACCTCGACGCGTCGAGCGTCCACGGCAACCTCGAACAGCCGTGTCGTGACCAACCGCGCGCACCCTGCCCCTCCCGACAGGAATGGCCTGACGTGGGCGGCGTTCCAGGCATCGTCGATGACGATGAGGCAATTCCTGTTTTCCAGTTTGAGCGCCAGCTCGCGCGCGGCATCCTCGACGTCGACGAATCCCGGTCGCTCACCGGTCAACGCCGCGTAACACTTGACCAGTTCGTTCAGCAGGTTTGGCGATTGGCCGAGAGTCACCCAGAGCACGCCGTCATCGAAGCTGTCGAGCACGCGATCGTCATGGCAAATCGCGGCCGCCAGCGTGGTCTTGCCGAAGCCGCCGGCGCCGCGCAGCGCGGTCGTGATGGCGATCGGATCGTTCGTTTCCCTCGTCTGCAACAAGTGGATCAGCGCGTTTGTCTCGCGCGGGCGCGGAACGAAACTTGCCGGCAGCGGCGGAGCCATGTACGGGACGCGTGTCACGAGGCAACCACGCCGCAGGTGCGCGACCAGCTTGTGCCATTCGAGATCGGGATCGTAGAAATGAGCCTTGCCGATCCAGTTCGGCAGGCTCGCGTAGTCGAGGTCCGAGTCGGGTGCGCCTTTGACGGGATACACACAGACGCCGCGTTGCCGTGCGCTGCGCCACTCCCGCCGCGTATTCTCAGACCGCATCGCCGCAGGCGTCATGACGAGGAGCAGGAACTCGGCGCGGTCGAGTTGCTGCTCGATCTGGTTCCACCAGCCGATGCCGCCTTCGATCTCGTGGCGATCGAGCCAGGCCGTAACGTCAGGGACCTCCGCGGCGAAACGCGCGTGGAGCGCACGGGCGGCCGGCTCTCCGTCTTCGCGGGCGTAGGAAATGAACACGCCTTGCCGGGCGTGACCTGGCGTCTTCATTGGCAGGGCCGTACCGTCCCAGTCAGCCGGTCGACGACTGGATGGGAGCGCGGCACGTATGGCACCATCTTAATCTCCCGGACATCGAGAGAGTGTGAGGAGACGGTGTCATGACGACAGTCCAGAGCACATCGCAAACACTCGAGACGCGCATCGGCACGCTTGAATTCAACCACGACTTCGCCAACGGCGCGACTTTCAGCGCGCCCGTCAGGCGTAACTCTGGGGCCTGCCGGCCGTCTCGTTCACCGCGTGGGATGGAGTACTGGCAGCGGCTCGACGACGTTATCCAGCGCGAGCCGGTGGAACCGGACCGGCGATGGCATCGAAGCGGCCCGGGCCTTCTTCAGCGTATTTGGGCGCCTACAAGGACCAGGCCGGCGAGTGGCTGGATGGTTCGCGTACTTTCGTTTCGACCGGCCCCCGACCCATTGCCGGACTTCGAACCCATATAGAACGATCGCACGACCTGCTCGAGGTCATTCGGGTCGCCCGATCTGCCGCATGATATCGACGTATCGTGGTTCCGATGCAATGGTCTTGAACGGCGGATACAACGCCGGCTGCGCGAATTCGATCGCGTGATCCTCGTACGCGCGCTCCAGCGCCGCCAGCGCCGGTTGCTTCTGTCCGAGCGCGTCGTGGACCAAGGCAATGTTGAACGACGAGACGTATTGTTCGCGGCGACGCCCCTCGAGCTCGCTCAGCACGCGGCGTGCATCGTGGGTCCGGCCTGCCGCTGCGAACGCGTACGCGAGGTAGCCTTCGAATCGCGACCGTGCGCCCTGCGACTGTTTCACGGCCGCCTCGAGCTCGCGAATCGCATCGCCCGGCCGCTCCATGGCGACCAGGGTTGCGCCGAGCTGAAAGTGGGCACGTGCGTGCCCCGGGCTCATCTCGAGCGCCCGCCGGAATTCTTCGACCGCACGCGCGTACTGGCGGGCCTCGCGGTACGCCGTGCCCACCTCGACCTGGGCGTTGAACGACAGCGGGTCGAGCGTGCGCGCGCGTTCCGCGACGGCAACCGCTTCCGCCGCGCGTCCGGCGCGAACGAGCGATGACCGCGACGCCGGGGACGACGCTGCGGCCCCTGGCGCACGCAATGCCGCGGCGCGCCGAAACGCCTCGTCCGCCGCGTCCCATTTCCAATGGTAGGTGCTCAGAATCTGCCCGAGGATGAAGTGCGCTCGAGCGAGTGTGTCGTCGAGCAGCAACGCCTTCCGTGCGGCGGTTTCGGCTTTCGGGATGGCGTCGCGCGGGGACAGCGGACCACTGAACACGAACTGAAACTGCGCAGACGCCAGCTCCGCGTAGGCATGGGCAAAGTCCGGTTGCCGCGCAATCGCCTCCTCGAAGTAACCCACGGCCCTGCGGTTGTCTTCGTAGGCCACTCCAACCGCGGTGAGGCCCTTCACATACGCTTCGTACGCCTGCGGATCGACCACCTGTCGAATACCCGCCGTCAGGCCCGATGGCACGGCCCGCCCCGCTGCCACAGCAACGTCCAAGGCGATCCGTTGCTGCACGGCCAGCATGTCCCCGAGTTCGCTGTCGTAGCTGTGCGCCCAGATGTGACGATCGGTCGCGACCCGGATGAGCTGGGCCGTGACCCTCACACGTGATCCGGATCGCACCACCGATCCTTCGACCACCGCGTCGACGTTCAGTTCCTCGCCGATTTCGCTCAGCCGCTTCAGCGCAGGTTGGTAGCGGCGCGCTGATGTCCGCGAGATCACATCGAGGCCCTCCACCTGCGCAAGATGCGTCGTCAGCGCATCGGTGACGGCATCGACGAAGTACGCCTGTGCGGCATCACCGGTCAGGTTTTCGAACGGCAACACCACCAGCGAACGGACCGGAGCTTCTGTATCTCCCGCCTGCGATGAAACGCGCCGCTGGTTCATCACAAACGCGGCCGCGGCCATCGAGACGAGCACCACGCCCGCCGCCATCCACAAGCCTCTGCGTAACCGCAATGGGGGATTGATCGCGCCAGGCGCACGCAACCCCGGTGTCTCCGCGGACGTGGCCCCGGCTCTGTCCGCATCGACCTTGACGGGATCGACCGCGACGGGTCCGACGAAACGGTACCCGCGGCGCGGCAGCGTTTCGACGAAGCGCGGATTCTCCGCGGAATCATCCAGCGCCTCGCGCAGCTTGCGCACGGCGCTGTTCAGTCCAACTTCGAAATCCACGAACGTGTCTGACGTCCAAAGCACCTGCTGAAGCTCCTCGCGGGTCACCACGTCGCCCGGGCGGCTCAGCAGCAGTTTCACGACCTGGAAGGATTGCTCCGGGAGTCGAATCTTCAGGCCGTTCTTGCGAAGTTCGCCGGAAACCGTGTCGAGCTCGAAGACACCGAACCTCAGCAGAAAGGCAGCCGGCGTGGCCATGTTGGTGCGCTTCCTTCCAAGCGTGGCGCAACTGTATCCCGTTCGCTTCTCCGCACGCCAGTCACACGCCCTCGCAACTTTTTTGTCGGCAGCAACTTGCCTGGTCACGTGCGAACCACCCGCAAGTCAGGGCGAAGTCATTGATCGCCAACGGCGTTTACGTTGACTCTGATGCCCGAAGCAGCCATGAAGGAGACAGCTATGACACGAATCGTGCGCGCGTTGTTGCTCTTTGCAATTGTGATCCTCGGTTTCGCGGCGAACACCGGCGCTCAGGCGGTCGATGATGCCGTCGTGCAATTTGGTCCGCCTCATCCGCAACCTGCCGCGCCTCTACTTCATCGGCTCGTTCCGGATGAAGTCAGCATCCACAAAGGCGGCACGGTGCTGTTCATCATGAACGGCGGTGGGCATCGCGTCGCTATTTATCAAGTCAGCAATCACACGACCCGTGCGGATATCGAATCGGATCTTTGCCAGGGCGGCGTGGAGGTCTGCAATGTCACCGCCGCGACGCAGAACCTGCAATACCTGATCACCGATGGTAAGGGTGATCTCATCATCGATACCCAGACGAATGTGCAGCAGCCGTCACTCAACTACCTGCCGGGTCAGCTGCTCTCGGCCGGCGGCCCTCTCGTCCTCACCGGGACGACGCCGGTGGCAGGATCTGTCGGCCACCAAGTACGGTATCGCTTCGAAAAGACCGGTCGTTACCTTGTCATCTGCACGACACGGGGGCACTCGTTGAATGACCGGATGTTCGGGTTTGTAGACGTCGTTGGGGCTGAAGCGCCGTAACGACGCGGAACGTGCCGCTTCCTTGGATACCGGGCGTTCGATCGCCGGGGCTGATCGGCGCTCGAGGAGTTACTGATTCACGGGCGACGAGCGCGGATGCACGACCGCTATCACGCCCGCACCGGATGCGCTGGCGCCCGGTGCGAGCGCGACGTTGTACCGGCCGGCGTGCAACGTCACCGTCCGTTCCGCCGCAATTCCCATCGCCGCGCCGAAGATCACATCGCTCAGGTAGTGCCGGTTGTCATGCACGCGTGCGGTCGCCACATAGGCCGCGACCACCGCCGCCGGCACACCGGCCTTCCAGCCGTAATGGCGTTGCAGCACGCCCGCCGTGGCAAACGCACTGGCAGAGTGCCCGGATGGGAACGATTGGTTGTTCGATTGGTCGGGCCGCTCACGCCGGACCGTGTATTTGAGCGCCTGGACGTAGACCTGACTGAGGATCTGCGCGCGCATGATGTCTCCACCCGTACGCGCCAGCCGCTCCTTCTTCGCAATCCAGCCGCCGGTATACATGCCAACGCCGATGAGAGCCTGCATCGAGAACGCGCCGTAGGTGTGGCCGGGCGCCATGGCGTCATTGAGACTGACGTTGGTTTCGATCTCGTCGGCCAGATCGTCGTCCCAGATATGTCCGACGAGAGCGGCGGCTCCGCCGACGCCCAGCACGGCGGCGGTATCCCAGGAGATGAAGTGCCACAAATCGCGCGGCATTTCCCGGAGCACGGCACCTATCGATGGCGGGGAGGGAGTGGCGGTCTGTGCCGCCGGGGAGCCGACCCCGGCAACGAGGGTCATGAGCAGGGCCGCACACGCACGGCGGAACCACGGAATGTCGGAGCCTGCCCCGGAGGACACGTCTGCTGTCTCCATAAATCCTCGGAAAAAAGATCGCTGAGTAGAGAAGCCTGGCTGGACAGCACGATCTGTGCCTGCCGGTGTGTTCCGCCTCGTTTTCGGAACGAGCTCACCGAGCGCCGAAATGGCGGGGTGTACCCGTTACGGCACCAGGCGTTCGAGCTCTCTGCGCCAGTTCAGCACGACCTGAATCGCCGGCCGGGGCGCCGAACCTCCCTCGCCCACTCTCAGATCGCCGGCGTTCATGAGGAACCGTTTCCCATCTTTGGTCACGGCGTACCGCGCCGCGGACACACCGTAGAGGAGGCCCGCCAGATGAAACAGCGGGCGTGCCTGGCCCACCGACAGAACCGGGCTCGTGCCGATCGGCACGGTCATCAGTGCGCTATCGCTGATACGGCGATAGAACACTTCGCCGCTCCGTCCCCACACGAGATCGCCGGCGCCGCCTGCGGACAGCGGCCGCTTCGGCCCCGGTCCGGGGAACGGGACGATGTACGCCTCTGACTGACCGGTCTCGTTCGAGAGATAGGCCACGTAGCGCCAATCCGGCGAGAACACCGCGGCTGTCTCCTCCGCCGGACCCGCAGCGAAAGGCCTCGGCTCGGACGCATTGCCATCCTCGACGGAGATCATGAGGACGTCTGCGTCACTGTCGATCTTGTGATGGTGGACGGCGAGCGTCCGCCCATCGGGCGACCACGAATCCACGTCCACCTGCCCGGTGAGCGTCGTCAGTCGTCTCGGGGCGCTGCCGTCAGCAGGCTGCAGCCACACATTGGTCATGCCCGCCTTTTCGGCTCTCGACGACGTGTATGCCACCGCGCCGTCCGCGCGCCACGCCGGGAAACCCGATCGGCCGTCGGAGGTCACTCGCATCTCGCCCCCGGTCAGCAGGTCGTAGACGCGGATATCCTGGTCGGCGGCGACGAGCACCCGCAGATCGTCGGCGGACAGCCGCGGCGTGCGGAAGAAACTGGGCCGGAGGCCGGGAATGGCCTCGGTGCCTCCGTCTCGATCGATCCACGTCAGCGGACTGCGTGTCGCCGCGCCCGCGCCGGCGACGTACACCAACGTTCCTCCGTCGGACACGTCGTAATTGGCGCTGGCGCTGGTCAGCGCCCGACCGACGCCGACGAGCACGGAGACGGGGCCGCCCTTCGTTGCAAGCGTTTTGGCATCGAACCGCACCGCGTGCAGGCCGTCCTCGACGGCGTAGACGAGATGTCCATTGCTCACGTATCGCGCATCGGCGGCGTTTGGCAGCAGCGTCTTGCGCGTTCCGGACTTGAGCGACTGCGCCACGACTTCGGCGGAATCCCAGTGGTTGCGCTGCGTGAACACCGCGGACCGCGACGCACTGAAGAGGAGCGTGTCGTTGTCCGGTAGCAGTCGAGGAACATCCAGCTGCTCGCGCTCCGCGGCGGTGACGACCAGCGCCGGCGTGCCGCCGCCGGCATTGACGCGCATGATGCCCCGGGGCTCGGCGTAGTAGATCGAACCATCGGTTGCCCAGTGCGCGCCGAACGGGTTGGCGACGGACGCGATGATGACCGGAGCGCCGCCGCTGAGAGCCAGGCGCTTCAATTGCCCGCTTTGGAAGTAACCGACCGACTGGCCATCGGGTGAGAGGAACGGTGCTTCGAGCCGATCCTCGGTCCCGGGCAGGAGACGACCGTCGCTTTCGTCCATGCCTCGCACGTAGAGACCGCGATTGGTCGCGTACACGTATCGCTGGCCGTCACGCGAGAGCGCGAACACGTTCTGGCCGGAGTACGCGAAGTTCACGCCCGGTGGCAGGACCTGGCTGAAGCGGATCGGGCCGTCAATCTCGCCCGAGGCGGGCCGCCAGAACGCCCTCGTCATCAGGCCGCCGGCAATCGCGGCGGCGATCGCGATCGCGACGGGGAGAATCAGCGGGCGGCGAGTAGAAACTGATTCCGCCACGGCCACAGTTGTCTCGAACGCGCCGTCGAGGGCGAGGCGGAGGTCCTGCACGTGCGCGAGCCGCCTCCGGACGTCCTTCTGCAGGCACGCGCGCATGAGCATCCGGATGCGCGACGGCGTATCGGGCAATGCGTCCCAGTCCGGGTCCGCCCGCAGCACCGCGGCAAGCACTTCCGCCGTGCTCTCGGCCGCGAAGGCGCGCCGGCCCGACAGCATCTCGAAGAGGATCAGGCCGAAGGCCCAGATATCGGTCCGTCCGTCGACGGGTCGACCGGACGCCTGCTCGGGCGACATATAGGCCACGGTGCCGAGGATCACCCCGGCCTCTGTCACGCTGGCACTCCGCGTCAACGCATCCGGCAAGTGTCCCGGGACGTGCGAAGGCTGGAGGCTCTTGGCCAGTCCGAAGTCCAGCACCTTGACGACCCCGTCGGGCCGCACCATGACGTTGGCCGGCTTCAGATCGCGATGGACGATCCCTTGTCCGTGGGCGGCCTCGAGCGCGTCGATGATCTGCCGTGCGAGCGCAAGCGCCTCGTCGAGCGGCACGGGTCCCTGTGCGATGCGGTCCGCGAGCGTCGCCCCCTCGACCAGCTCCATCACGAGCGCGGGGGTGCTGCCGGACTGCTCGACTCCGTAGATGGCGGCGATGTTCGGGTGATTCAGCGCGGCCAACGCCCGCGCTTCGCGATCGAGCCGCGACAGTCGTGCTGGATCCCGCGCCGATGCGTCGTCGAGCGCTTTGAGCGCGACCTGGCGGCCGAGAGCGCCGTCGGTGGCGCGCCACACTTGTCCCATCCCGCCGGCGCCGAGGTGGCCGGTGATCTCGTAGGCACCGATTCGGGAACCGACGGCTAACGGCACGGCGGGGGCCGTATGGCCACGCGTTCGATGATACCTCAGCGCTCCCGAACAGGATGGCGAAGCTGAATCCGCCGAATATTATCGCGACACTGCGGGCACGTTCGCGTATCGCCGTCAGAGGGACGTGGAGACGCCGTCATGACCATCGGGCCGATCGAGTAGATGCCGAAGTTCGGTTGCAAGTTCGTCGGGTAAACATGGCTTCACGAACAACCCGGCACACCCCTCATGCTTGGCTCGTTGTCGCAACGACGGTGCTGCGTAGCCGGTGAGCAGCACGACCGGAATGCCTCGCGTTCGTGGCTCACGCTTCAGATCCTGAATCAGCTGCCATCCCTCACCGCCACGCAGCGTCAGGTCGGTGACGACGATGTCCGGATGAACGTGCCAAGCTCGGCGGTAAGCCTGCTCGCAATCAGCGGCCCCGAGTGCCTCGAAACCGAAAGCGGCAAGACTCTGAACGTACAGCTCGCGCGTGTCGTCGTGATCGTCGACGACGAGTACCAGCGGCCGGGTCGGCGGGTTCCTGGGACGACGGCGATCCATCGGTTCGTACGACCTTGAAAAAAACCGAGGACAATCAAAATATCGCCAGGCAGGGGCACTGATCTGTCGTGTTTCTGACAAATCCAAGCGTGAGTGGTAGCCTTGATGAAGGTTTAAGGGACTAGCGCCTGCCTCGCCCTGAAATTGGGGAGAGCTTGGCCCGCGACAGCCTCTTGAGAATGGCCGTCAACGTGACGGTCGAAGGAGGCTGGCCATGGTCAGGCGGCGCGCCCAACCCTCAGCGGATCGACCGCCGCCCACTGGCAACGCCAACCGTTTGCTTGCCGCGCTTCCCGCCGCCGATTACTCCCGAATTCTTCCGGCGCTCACCGTCATTCCGCTCAAGTTGAAAGATGTTCTTCACAAACCCGGCGAACCGATTCGAGACGTGTATTTTCCGGGCGGCGGGTTCTGTTCAATGCTGACCGTGCTCGAAGACGGCAGCATGGTGGAAATTGCGACGGTCGGGCGAGAAGGGATGATCGGG
>Ga0207675_100005163_pt1 | contig 12569 bp, 12 predicted proteins | sample KBSSwiS42_FD_184305 | JGI IMG/M metagenome (GOLD analysis project Ga0207675, IMG submission 184305) | Switchgrass rhizosphere microbial communities from Kellogg Biological Station, Michigan, USA - KBS Switchgrass S4-2 (SPAdes) (version 2) | ecosystem: Host-associated > Plants > Roots >... | reverse complement strand
GGTCGAGCCGCTGCACGTGTACGTGTAGGGCGGGCCGGCTTCCGTCCAGGCGACCGAGCACTTGTCGATCACCATCTGCAGGCCGTTCGTGACGTCGGTGTCGAGCAGCGAGCTGGCCGTCGCCGAGGTCGTCAGCGTGACCGACGCGAGATCGAGCGAGCCCTGGTTGATCAGGTCGACGCTGCGCTGGATCGTGTCACCGGGGGCGATTGCCGTCGCCCCGATGTTGAGCCTGTTCGTCGAGGCGCCCGTCGCGCCCAGCGCGATCGTGACCGTGCCGGACGAGACCGTGTGGCTCGCGGACGTCGAGCTGGTAAAGGTCGCGAACGTCCCGAGACCCGCGATGCTCGCGGCCGCGCCCAGCACGGCAAGCGATGCCAGCAGCTTGCGCGTCGGGGACCAGGTCGAGCGCGGTCGAGGTGTTCGTTTCATCTCCGGATCTCCTGTCGTCGTTTGCCGCATGGATAGAGGAACTGAATGCTCATCGGCGCGCGCGCAGCCCCTCTTTAGAGGTTTCAGAAAGGCAACGCCCGTCGTGAATTGCAGGGCCGGAGCTACGCTGCTCCTGTGGGCGCTCGAATCGAGGTCACTCCTCACGCCGACGAGCGGCTGTGGTTGCGTCGCGCGGTGACCGTGCTGGCAAACCCAGGCGAGGTCTTCGCAGCGCTCCGCGACGACTCCGACGCTGCGGCGCGGCTCCGTAGTGAAGCGGTGCTCGCGCTGATCCTGCTCTCCGGGATCGCGTCGGTGCTCTGGACGCCGAACTACGGGCGGCTGATGGACGACGTTGCGTACGACGGGCTGCTCGTCGCCGTGGTCGCCTTCATCGGCGGTGGGATCTACGGTGCCGCTGTCTACTACGCGGGCGGCCTGATCCTGCACTGGGCCACGCGTCTCGTCGGCGGCACGACCTTCCGGCAGGCTCGGCACGTGCTCGCCTTCGCCTCAGCCCCGATCGCGCTCTCGCTGTTCGTCGTGTGGCCGGTCCGCCTCGCGGTCTACGGCGAGGACGTGTTCCGCAGCGGGGGTAGCGACAACGGGGCCGGCGACGCCGCCTTCCGCGTGATCGAGCTGGCCTTCGTCGCCTGGGCCGTCGGCCTCCTCGTCTTCGGCGTGCGCGAGCTCTACCGGCGCTAGGGAGGGCTTGACGAAATATCGACTGTGACGAGCGCTATCTCGTCAAACCCTCCTAGACCCGCGCGCCGAGCCAGGCCTCGAACGCGTCGAGCTCCTCGTCGGGGATGGCGTAGGTGTGCTGCTCCTCCGGGAAGCGGCCCTCGCGCACGTCCGCGACGTACGCCTCGAGCGCTCGCCTCGCCGCGTCGCCCAGGTCCGCGTAGCGCTTGACGAAACGCGGCGCCTTGCCTTCGTAGAGGCCGAGCAGGTCGTGCCAGACGAGAACCTGGCCGTCGCACTCGGCGCCTGCCCCGATCCCGATCGTCGGCACCTGCAGCGCCTCGGTTACGCGCGAGGCGATCGCGGCGGGCACCGCCTCGAGCACGATCGCGAAGCACCCGGCCGCCTCGAGCGCGAGCGCGTCCTCGTAGAGGCGCTCGGCCTTCTCGGCGGTTCGGCCCTGGGCCTTGAACCCGCCGAGCATCGTTGCCGACTGCGGCGTCAGGCCGACGTGCCCCATCGCCGGCACTCCGGCACCGACGATGGCTTGCGCCCGCGACAGCGTGGGACCCGCGCCCTCGAGCTTCACGGCGTCGGCGCCGGCCTCCTTGACGAAACGAACGGCGTTCGCGACCGCGTCGTCGTCGGAGACCTGGAACGAGCCGAAGGGCATGTCCGCGATCACCAGCGGTCGCTTGGCGCCGCGCGTGACCGCACGGGTCAACAGGAGCAGCTCCTCCATCGTCGCGGGCACCGTGGAGTCGTGCCCGAGCACGACCATCGCCGCCGAGTCGCCGACGAGGACGAGCTCGACACCTGCTTCGTCGGCGATACGCCCGCTCGGGAAGTCGTACGCGGTCACCATCGCGATCTTCTGGCCGCGGCGCTTGAGCTCGAGCAGCTCGGGCAGCGGCAGCTTGCCGTGGGTCCACGATGCGTACTTGCTCACGACGGATCTCCTTCCAGGACGACGTTGTCGATCAGGCGGGTGCCGCCGACGCGAACCGCGGCGGCGAGAACACGGGGCTCGAAGTCGGCCTCCTCGAAGTAGTCGACCTCGAGGCCGTCCAGCAGGTTCTGGTCGCGCGCCGCGAGAGCCCGCGGCAGCGACAGCGCGCGCTCGCGCTCCTCGGGCGAGAGGAGGTCGTTGCGTGACGACAGTGCGAGCCCGCTCGCGTCTCGCACAGTCGGCAGGACGCGGATCTCGACCGGCACCGCAAGATCCCGAACCATCTGCTTGACAACGGCAACCTGCTGCGCGTCCTTCTGGCCGAAGTACGCGCGCTGCGGGCGGACGAGGTTGAAGAGCTTCAGGCAGACCGTCGCGACGCCACGGAAGTGGCCCGGACGGTGTTGGCCCTCGAGCATGGAGCCGAGCTGCTCCACCTCCACCCACGTCTGGAAGCCGGGTGGGTACATCTCGTCGCGGTTAGGGACGAAGAGCACGTCCACGCCGGCCTCGTCGGCGAGCTCGAAGTCGCGCGTTGCGTTGCGCGGATACCGGCCAAGATCCTCGTCCTCGTCGAACTGGGCCGGGTTCACGAACAGGCTCACGACGACGACCTCGTTCTCTTCACGTGCGGCGCGGAAGAGCGAGAGGTGTCCATCGTGGAACGCGCCCATAGTCGGCACGAAGCCGATCTCGCCCTCGAGCTGCAGGTCGGAGGGTGTCTCGACGACTCTCACTGCGCGGTCGCCTCCGCGAGCAGGTCGTAGAGCGTCTCGAGCTCGGGCCGGACGCGGCGGACCGCTTCGCGGTGCGCCTGGATCGTGGCGAGGTCGCCGCGCACCAACGGGCCGGTCGGCTCGAAACCGTTCTCGATCGTGCGCCGCATGAGCGGCTCGAGCGCCTCGGGTGGCGCGCCGGCAGCCGCTACGAGGCTCGCCGCGATGTCGTGCAGGGTGACCAGGTAGCTCGAAGCGACCGCGGCGCCGGCGTGGTAGAGCGGGCGGTCGGCGTCGGCGAGCTCGAACGGCTCCAGCCCGAGCACGCGGGCCAGCTCGAGCCCGAGCTCGAGCGCCTCGTCGGTCTCGGCCGTGACCGCGGCCCAGGCGCCGTCGAGCTGCTCGGGTCCACGCGCGCGAGTGAACGTCTGCAGTGGGTGGAGCGAGAAGCGCCGCACGTGCGGATCGAGCGCCGAGAGCGGTGTCGCGCCGCTGACGTGAGCGACCCAACTGCCATGTCCCGGGGTCAGACCCCGGGCCACGTCGGGAATGGCCGCGTCCGGTACGCAGAGCAGCGCGAGCTCGGCTCCGTCCTCGCGCAGCTCGACGCCGCGCTCCTCGAGCCGGGCGGCGAGCGCCGAGCCGGCGCGGCCGCGACCGATGACGTTCACGCTTTCGACCATCGAAGCTCCAGTTCCATAGCGGATACCGGGCGCCGAAAGTCTAGCCCGAGAGCCTGTCCTCGAGCGCTTGCTTCACGGCCGGCCAGTCGTCGTCGATCACGGCATACCAGGCAGAGTCGCGCCGCTCCCCGCCCCGGACGAGCATGTGCTTGCGGTGAATGCCCTCGAACTCGGAGGGCAGTGCCGCCAGAGCGCCGCGCGCCCGCTCGTTGAGCGCGTCGGTCTTGAACTCGACCCGGCGGCATCCCACCACCTCGAACGCGTGCCCGAGCAGAAGGTACTTCGCCTCGACGTTCGCGCCGGTGCTCCAGGTGGACGGGTTCATCCAGGTGTTGCCGATCTCAAGCCGGAGGTGCTCGGGCGCGAGCGACATGTAGCTCGACGAGCCGACGACGACCCCGTCTTCGAGGATGGCGAAGGGCTGGCGACCTTGCTCCCCGAGCGCATCGGAGATCCACTGCTCGATGTCGCGCGTGACCATCCAGGTCCAGATCCGGTCATCCGCGGCGGCGGCGCGCAGGCCGTCCACGTGCTCGGGGCCTAGCGGCTCCAGCACCACGATCCGTCCCTCGAGTCGCTGGGCGAGCTTTTCGAACACCGTCGCGTGCATGATGATGGAGACGTGAGCCGTCACACGGGGGCAGAGAAGGCAGAGCTGCTGCTCGCGGCCGCGCGGCACCTGAACGAGACCCTGGAGCCGGAGCGGGTCTACGACCGCTTTCGGGAGATCCTGGCCGAGCCCGTCCCCCACGGCGGTGTCGTCGTCTCCTCCTTCGATCCCGAGACGGAGCTGATCCGTTGCGAGTACGCCTGGGTCGACGGCGAGAAGCTCGATCCGGCGATCCTGCCGGAGCTGCCGCTGAACCGCGCGGGCGGCGGGATGCAGAGCCGGGTGATCGTGAGCGGCGAGCCGTTGCTAGTCAACGACGTCCCCGAGCAGGTGAAGGACCCGGCGGGCGTCTACTACGACGTCGACCGCGAGGGGCACCTGCGGAAGCTCCCGGACGAGGAGCCGCCCGGCGTGCAGTCGGCGATGATGCTTCCGGTCAAGCACGAGGGCGAGGTCGTCGGCGTCGTCCAGCTGATGCACGAGCGCTCGACCTACGACCAGGAGCAGCTCGAGCTCGCCGAGGGCCTGATCGGGCTGATGGCAGCCGCGGTCCGGAACGCGCGGCTGCACGAGCAGGCGCAGTCAGAGGCCGCCGCGCGCGCCCGGGCCGAGGCGACGGCGGCCGAGCGCGAGCACGCGGCGAGGGTCCTCGCGGCCGTTGGTGAAGGCGTCTTCTTGGTCGACGACGAAGGCATCGTCCGCTTCTGGAACCGCGCCGCCGAGCTCATCACCGGCCGTTCCGGCGAGGGGGCCCGTGGGCGTCGGGCCTCGGAGATCTTCGAGAGCTGGGACGCCGTCGCGGCCGAGATCCCGATCTCGGAGGGAGCGGCGGCGCCCACCCCGATGACGCTGCCCATCGACGTGGACGGCCGGGAGCTCTGGCTCTCGTTCGTCGCCGTCCGCAGCTACACCGGCGTGGTCTACGCCTTCCGCGACCTCACGGTCGAGCGCCGCCTCGACGAGGCCAAGAGCGATTTCATCGCCACCGTCTCGCACGAGCTGCGGACGCCGATGACCGCGGTGCTCGGCGCGGCGAAGACGCTCTTGCGGGAGGACATCGTCCTCTCGCCGGAGCGGCGGCGACAGCTGCTCGAGATGATCGGTGCGCAGGGGACTCGACTCACGCAGATCACCGAGGAGGTTCTCCTCGCCAGCCGACTGGACCGCGGCGACCTCAGGATCGATCGCGAGCCCGTGGATGTCGGCGATCTCGTCCGGCATGCGATCGCGACGATGAGGGAGCAGGCCCCTGATTCGATCTCGCTGAGCGCCGCGGTCCAGAGGAACGGTCGCGCGGTGGTGGGCGATCGCAATCGGATCGAGCAGGTGCTCGTCAACCTGATCGACAACGCCGTCAAGTACTCGCCGGATGGCGGTCGCGTCACCGTCTCGACGGCGCCCTCGGGGATCGGGGTTCGCGTTCAGGTCGAGGACGAAGGCATCGGGATCCCGCTCTCGGAGCAACCCTCCGTCTTCGAGAAGTTCTACCGGGCCGACCCGCACCAGCGAGAGGTCCCGGGCGGTACCGGCCTCGGGCTCTACATCTCCCGCGAGCTCATCCGTCGCATGGGCGGGACGATCGGCGTCCACTCCCGGCCCGGGGAGGGCTCGACGTTCTTCTTCGAGCTACCCGCGGCCTGAGCGGCTCCGTCCGACCCGAAGTCGAAGATGCTGACCCGTTGCTAGGGTCTGCTCACACGGTGCCGATCTACGAATACGTCTGCATGGAGTGCGAGTCGCACTTCGAGGAGCTCGTCCGGAACGGCGAGGAGCCGGATTGCCCGGACTGCGCCTCCGCGAACGTACGCAAGCAGTTCTCGGTGTTCGCGACGCATGGCATCGCCGAGCAGCCCAGCTTCGGAGGACCTTCGGGCGGCTGTTGCGGTGGGTCGTGTGGCTGCGGCCATTGAGCAGCCGCTGACCGACCTCGAGGCGTTCGCGCGCCAGGTCGCGGGCTGCACGCGCTGCCGCCTCGCTCAGGGACGCACCCAGGTCGTCTTCGGGGCCGGCGATCCGCACGCCGACCTGATGTTCGTCGGCGAGGCGCCCGGCTTCCACGAGGACAAGCAGGGGTTCCCGTTCGTCGGGCAGGCCGGAAAGCTTCTCGACAAGCTGCTCGCCGGCATCGGGCTCGACCGCGACAGCGTCTACATCGCCAACGTGCTCAAGTGCCGGCCGCCGGGCAACCGCGACCCGGCTCCGGACGAGATCGAGGCGTGTGAGGGTCATCTCTTCCGCCAGATCGAGCTGATCGAACCGCGTGTCGTCGCGACCCTGGGCAACTTCGCGACGAAGCTCCTGTCGGGCAAGCCGGCGGGGATCACCCGGGTCCACGGCGCCGAGCAGGACGTGACCCTCGGCAGCAGCCGCGTGCTGCTCTATCCGCTCTACCACCCGGCCGCGGCGCTCTACACGCCCGCGATGCTGAAGGTGCTCGAGGAGGACTTCGCGCGCTTGCCCGCGATCCTCGGGCGACCTGCGGCCGAGGCCGAGCCAGAGCTCGCGCCGCAAGAGCTGGCTCCGGTCGCGTCCGAGCCCGCGGTTCAGCTCGGCCTCTTCTGAGCGGTGGAGGTGCGCTCCGCCTCCGCGGCGGAGACCGAGGCGCTCGGGGCGGCGCTCGCGCGGGAGCTGCAGGCTGGAGACGTCGTTACCGTCTCGGGCGAGCTCGGCAGCGGGAAGACGACCTTCGTTCGGGGTGCCTGCAGGGCTCTGGGTGTCACCGTGCCGGTGACGAGCCCCACCTTCACCGTCGGCCACCGCTACCCCGCCGATCCCGACGTCTCGCACCTCGATCTCTTCCGATTCCAGGGCTTTTCCGCGGCCGAGTGGGGCGACCTGGAACCGTATTTCGACGATGCGATCTGCTTCGTGGAATGGCCCGAAGCGGCGCTCGACGCCCTCCCGCCGGTCCGGGTCGAGGTACGTTTGTCACACGTGGACCCCGCTCATCGACAGATCACGCTCGACAGTCCGGACAACGACCTGCTCGACCGGCTTTCCGGAGGTGCTGACACTCGCGTTTGACACCGCGACGAGCGTCGCCACGGCAGCGCTCGTCCGCGACGGAGAAGTGCTGGGTGAGCGTGCCTCCCGGGCGGTCCGTGTGCTCGCGGACGCAGACGACCTGCTGCGTGAGGCGGGAAGGGACTGCTCGGAGCTCGGCGGCATCGTCGTGGGCGTGGGCCCCGGGAGCTTTACCGGCCTTCGTCTCGGGCTCGCGGCGGCGCGGGGGCTGGCGTTCGCGTTGGACCTGCCCGTGGCAGGGGTCTCGACGCTCGACGCACTCGCAGCCGGCGCGCCCGGCGCGCTTCCGATCATCGATGCGGGCCGCCGGGAAGTGTTCACGCGCGTGAAAGATGAACCCGTCGCCGTGGCGCCGCAGGAGCTCGAGCTCGAGCCCTGGACGCTCTGCGTCGGCGACGGCGCGCTGCGCTACCGGACCGCGTTGGAGGAGCGCGGCGCCGAGATTCCGGACGACGGCGACGAGCGGCACCGCCCTCGCGCCCGCTTCCACGCCGAGCTTGCGAAACGGTTCGGCCCGCCCGACGAGGTCGAGCCCCTCTACCTGCGCATCCCCGACGCGGAGCGGAACACGTGACGAACGTCGTTGAGCTTCGCCGGCTCGAGCTGCGCGACCTCAACGAGATCGAGGAGATCGAGCGCGGGTCCTACCCGACCCCGTGGTCGCGCTCGATGTTCGCCAGCGAGCTCGCCAAGCCGTCGTCGCTCTGCCTCGGCGCCTTCGACTCGGAGAGCGGGCGCCTGGTCGGCTACCTCGTGATCTCGCGCTATGTCGACGCCTGGCACGTCATGAACGTCGCCGTCGCTCCTGCGCGGCGGCGCCAGGGGATCGCGTCCATGCTGCTCCAGCGGCTGTTCGAGCTCACCTCCGGGCGCAGCCGGCGCGGGTACACGCTCGAGGTGCGCGTCTCCAACGCCGGGGCCATCAAGCTCTACGAGCGGTTGGGCTTCCGCCCGCGCGGGGTGCGGCGCGGCTACTACACCGACAACCGCGAGGACGCGCTGATCATGTGGAAAGACCCGGTGCCCGAGGCGGCGGCGCAACCCTGATCCTGGGGCTCGAGACCTCGTGCGACGAGACCGCCGGGGCGCTCGTCACCGCCGACGGGGAGCTTCGGTCGGCAGTGACGTCCTCGCAGGCGCACCTGCACGCACGCTTCGGCGGGGTCGTTCCCGAGGTGGCCTCGCGCCGGCACCTCGAGCTCGTGCTTCCGGTCATCCGCGAGACGCTCGAGCGCGCGGAGGCCGGCCTGGACGATCTCGAGGCCGTCGCGGTCACGCAGGGCCCCGGCCTGATCGGCGCGCTCCTCGTCGGGCTCTCCGCTGCCAAGGGCCTCGCCTGGGGGCGCGGCTTGCCGCTCGTGCCGGTCAACCACTTGCACGGGCACGTCGCCTCGCTCTACCTGGAGCCGGACCCGCTCGAGCCGCCCTTCCTCTGCCTGCTGGCGAGCGGCGGGCACACGCTGCTGGTCGACGTACAGGAGCGTGGGGCCTTTCGCGCGATCGGGACGACCGTCGACGACGCGGCGGGCGAGGCCTTCGACAAGGGTGCGCGGCTGCTCGGCCTCGGCTACCCCGGCGGCGCCGAGATCGACCGGCTCGCACGTGAGGGCGATCCGGAGGCGCATGCGTTCCCGGTCGCCCGGGTGCCCGGGCTCGACTTCTCGTTCTCCGGGGTGAAGACGGCGCTGCTCTACGAGGTGCGGAAGAGCAACCTCGAGGAGCGGCGCGCCGACCTCGCGGCCAGCTACCAGCGCGCGATCGTCCGGGCGCTCGCGCAGCGCACGCTTCAGGCCGCCGAGGAGCTCGGCGCCGACCGGATGGCGATCGTCGGCGGTGTCGCCGCCAATTCGGAGCTGCGTGCCGCGCTCCCGGACGCCGTCGCGCCGCCGCTCGAGCTCTGCACCGACAACGCAGCGATGATCGCCTCCGCGGCGCGCTTCGTCGAGGCGATCCCACCGCCCGGATATCTTGCGCTCGATGCGTATGCGTCGGTTTCCTGAGGCATCGCTCGCGATGCCGCAATCAGGGCGTGCGGGATTTGCCCGCGCGTCCGTCTGAAATGACCGGTCGAACCGCCCGTTTCACTCGCACGGTCGACGCACGGCGCGTTGTACCGGCGGCGATCATCGCCCTCGCGGCGATGCTGCTCGTGGTCGGCTTCGGCGTCAGCCGTGCGAAGCAGCGCTCCCTGGTCTCGGAGGCGTCGTCGTGGCGAGGTCTCGTGGGCGGCGCCCGGCCGAGCGTCGAGGTCGGCCAGCGCAAGCTCGTCGTCCTGAAGGCTCCGTCGCTGGCCCAACGGGTCGCGGCGAACGGCGGGTTCGCGAGCGACGCCGCCGAGCGACGCTGGACGGCGGCGGCCCTGGCGGCCCAGAAGCGGCTGCTCTTGGATCTCGGCACGCACGGCATCCGCATGCGCGTCGAGTTCAGCTTCACGCGCGTGCTCAACGGCTTTTCCGCCCCACTCGACGCCCGGGCGGTCGCGCTGCTCGAGCGCAGGCCGGAGGTTGCGGGTGTCTACCCGGTGCGGGTCGCCTATCCCGCGTCGGTCTCGTCCGAGCTGCTCGGGAAGACCGAGCTCGCGCGCGGCGCCGGGCACCTGCCCGCAGTGACGCTCCCGGGCTACGACGGGCGCGGGGTCACGATCGCGCTCCTCGACACCGGGGTCGACCGGGCACAACCGCACCTACGGGGTCGCGTCATGCAGGGGCTCGACATCGTGGACGGGCGCGACGGCGCACCGGCGGTGGCCGATCCCGACGGGTCCGGCCAGCTCGAGCGCCACGGGACCGAGCTGGCGGGGATCCTCGTCGGCGCAGGCGGATCGGGTGGAATCTCTGGCGTGGCCACAGGCGCCACGGTGCTGCCGATCCGCGTGGCCGGCTGGCAACGCGACCTGACCGGCAACTGGGCCGTCTACTCCCGCACCGACCAGCTGATCGAGGGTCTCGAGCGCGCCGTCGACCCCAACGTCGACGGCGATGCGCACGATGCCGCGCGGATCGCGCTGATCGGCGTCGCCGCCCCCTTCGGTGCCTTCGCCGACTCGCCCGAGGCGCGGGCGATCAGGGGCGCGCTTCGGCTCGACACCCTCGTCGTCACGCCGGTCGGCAACGACGGCCCGGCAGGCCCGGGCTACGGCAGCGTCTCCAGCCCGGGCGGATCGCCCGACGCCCTCACGGTCGGTGCAGCCGACCTGCGCCCGGAAGCCGAAGAGCTGCCGATCGCGGTGCGCACGGGCCTCGATCTACTCCTCGACCGGCCCCTGCCGCTAGCGGGCGCCGTCGTCTCCGCTCGACCGATGCAGCTCGAGCTCGCGGCGCCCGAGGCCGCGTCTCCAGGAGCCACTGCGCCGGAGCTGGGGCAGTTCTTCGACGGGCGAGGCATCAGCCTCGTTGCCGGCCGCGCGGCGCTCGTGCACGGGGGCGAGGACCCGCAGCTCGCGGCCGAGTACGCGGCCCGAGCAGGCGCTTCCGCAGTCGTGCTTTACGGCACTCAGCTCCCGGCCGGCGGCCTCGGCCTCGATGAGAGCGTCGACGTGCCGGTGCTGAGCCTCCCGCCGCGCGTCGGCCGCCTTGCAGCTGCCGCGATTCGCCGGCACGAGCACCCGGCGATCGCGATCGGCGTCCCACAGATCGCGCGCAACGGCAGCTCCGGCGAGATCGCGCCGTTCTCCTCCCGGGGGCTCGCCTTCGACGGCAGGGTGAAGCCCGACCTGGTCGCGCCGGGCGTCGTCGTCGCGACCTCCGAGCCTGGCGCGAACGACGACGGGACGCCTCGCTTCGGCACGGTCAACGGATCGAGCGCCGCGGCTGCCGTGGTGGCCGGGGCCGCGGCCGTCCTCGCCCAGGCACGGCCGGGCCTGCGCGGGGATGATCTGCGCAGCCTCCTCACCGGCACCGCACGCTCGCTCCCGGATGCGAGCGTGTCCGCGCAGGGAGCGGGCCTGCTCGATCTCGGGTCTGCCTCCGCCTCGGAAGTCACGGCCGATCCGGTCACCCTTGCGTTCGGCCGGGCCGAGGGCGACGGCTGGCAGTCGACCCAGGACGTGACGATTCGCAACGTCTCGACGAGGCGCCTCCTCGTCCGTGTCCACACTCCGGGGCAGGGCGGGCTGCTGATCGACTCGACGCCGAAGTGGGTGCGCCTCAAGCCCGGCGGCCACGCGACCGTCAGCCTGCGCGCCCGCCTGCGGGGAGCGCCGCCCGAGGACGGCTCGGCCGAGGGAGCGGTTCTGCTGATCGCGCGAGGGGCCGGCCCCTTGAAGATCCCGTGGGCGATCACCTTCGGCCCCGGGCCGACGACCCTGGTCTCCGCGATCGGGCTCTCGGCATCGGAGTTCAAGCCCTCGGACACCACTCCGGCGGTCCTCTCGCTGCAGGCGGGAAGCGTGCTCCAGGCGCCCACCGGGCCGCGGGTTCAGCCGGTCAAGCGGCTCGACGTCGAGCTCTGGCGCGGCCGCGTGCGGCTCGGGCTGCTCGCCCGCCTACGGGATCTGCTTCCCGGCCGCGTGGCGATCGGCCTCACCGGCCGAGACCCCGACGGCACCGTCCTGCGGCGAGGCAAGTACACGATCAAGCTGCTCGCGCTCCCCACGACCAACGGCGCTGTGACGCGTAAGACGATCGACTTCAAGATCGAGTAGGGGCCGTCCAGGAGGGGCCTGCACTCCTATACTCAGCGCGGCGTGACCACAATCGAGGCGCCTCAGACTCACCTTCGAGAGAACCCGTTCGAGATCGCACGGGAGCAGCTGCGCCGAGTCGCGGAGATCTTCGACATCGACCAGCGCCTGGTGAACGTGCTCCAGGAGTGCAAGAAGGCCGTCGTCGTCTCGGTGCCGGTGACGATGGACGACCGGACGATCCAGGCCTTCGAGGGCTACCGCGTCACGCACAACATCGCACGGGGCCCGTCGAAGGGCGGCATCCGCTACCACCCCGACGTCACCTTGGACGAGGTCAAGGCCCTGGCGATGTGGATGACCTGGAAGTGCGCGCTGATGAACATCCCGTTCGGCGGCGCCAAGGGGGGCGTGATCTGCGACCCCAAGAAGCTCTCGCGCGGCGAGCTCGAGCGCATGACGCGCCGCTACACCACCGAGATCATCAACGAGATCGGGCCGGAGAAGGACATCCCGGCCCCCGACGTCGGCACCGACCCGACCGTGATGGCCTGGATCTTCGACACGTACTCGATGAACAAGGGCCATTCGGTGCTCGGCGTCGTCACGGGAAAGCCGCTCAACGTCGGCGGTTCGCTCGGCAGGCTCGAGGCGACCGCACGCGGGGCGCTCTACTGCATCCAGGAGGCGGTCCGCAAGAAGGAGCTCAGCCTCCAGGGCCTCCGGGTCGCCGTGCAGGGCTTCGGCAACGTCGGCAGCTACCTGGCGAAGTTCCTCGCCGAGGAGGGCGCCACGGTGATCGCGATCTCCGACTCGCGCAGCGGGCTCTACAACACGAACGGAATCGACG
>Ga0207675_100005160_pt1 | contig 12579 bp, 8 predicted proteins | sample KBSSwiS42_FD_184305 | JGI IMG/M metagenome (GOLD analysis project Ga0207675, IMG submission 184305) | Switchgrass rhizosphere microbial communities from Kellogg Biological Station, Michigan, USA - KBS Switchgrass S4-2 (SPAdes) (version 2) | ecosystem: Host-associated > Plants > Roots >... | reverse complement strand
GACGAGATCGAGCTTCGTGTAGCCCGCCTTCGGAAAGAGCACCTTGCGGGGATTCGAGATCGCCACCTCGCGTCCGGCGACCGTCAGGATCTCTTGTTCAGGGCGGCTCGGCATGATCAACCAAGGTTAGTCAAAATCAACACAAACGAAGGCGGAAACGCGGAAAGGCGGAAAGGCCGCAAGGTCCGAGGCTGAAGGGTCCGAAGGCGAAAGTTCCCGCCTTCCCACCTTTTCGCCTTCCGACCTTCCTGGTTTTCAAACTCTCCTGTTCAAAACTGAAATCTGCACGGCCGTTCCATCCCGGTGGATCTCGCGCACATCGAAAAACGTGATCCTCACGGGTTTGCTCATATTTCTCGCTGGTTCTGCCACGGTGAGCCGCTTGCAGCTTCACGTCGTCTTAACCCTGCATGCCTGACTGCCCTGGCGATGCCCCAGGGCTGGGGAGAGCCACATGGATCGAGCACGCGTCGTACTGGCGGCGGTCGTCGTGTCGGCGTTCTGCGGGCCGGCCGGAGGCCTGATTGCGCAGGCGCCGGCGACCGCCGACGGCTGGGTCGTCCTGCCCGTCGAAGAATATCGCGCGCTGCGTGAGCGGGCCATTCCGCCGGCACCGTTGCCTCCGGCGCCGCCGGTTGACGCCACGCTGACTCGGGTCGACTACGACCTTCGCGTCGACGGCGATTCGATCGCCGGGCGCGCGCTCCTGACGATCGACGTCCTCAAGGCCGGCTGGACCCGCGTCCAGATTCCGGCGGGCCTGATGGTGCGCGATGCGCGGCTCGACGGCCAGCCGGTCTCCCTGGTCGAAGGGCCGCCGCCGCACGTGCTGCTCGGCCGCGCCGGCCGCGCCATGCTCACCCTCGACATCGTCATCCCGCTCACGGCGTCGGCGGGCTCGGAATCGATCGCGCTGCCTGCGTCGCCATCGCCGATCTCGCGGATTGCGCTCGTGCTGCCGAAGAGCGGGGTCGACCTCTCGGTGACCGGCGGCTTCATCGCCGACCACGCCGAGACGGCCGGCGAGAGCCGATGGACCGCATTCGGCCGTCCGAACCAGCCGCTCATCGTGTCGTGGAAGCGCAAGGTCGACGATCGCCGCGCCGAGCTGCCGCTTCGCGTGCGCGCGCGGCTGACGAGCGTGGTCGGACTCGGCGAAGACGCCTGTCAGGTGACGACGGCCGTGCGGGTTGAAGTGCTGCAGGGGCTGGCGCGGGAGGTCACCCTGGCGCTGCCGGCGGGCCTGGTGGTCAATCACGTGAACGGGGCCACAGTCGGCGACTGGGAGAGCGCCGGCGCGATGCTGCGAGTGCGGCTGCTCGAACCGGTCTCCACTGAGATCTCCTTTGTCGTGCAGGGCGACATGCGGGCTCCGCGCGACGGCCCGTTCAATGTGCCGCTCGTGAGGATGCCGTCGGCCGAGCGCGAAAGCGGCGGGGTGGCGGTCGATGTCGTGGGCGCCGGCGAAATCGCCGGCCGGCAGGCGCGGGGTCTCGAGCCGACCGACCCGTCCGAGCTGGGCGAGGCCGCCGCGGGCCGCGAGTCGCCGTCGATGATCGCGTTTCGTCTGAAGCCTCTCGCCGGCACCGAGCCGCGCTCGCTCGCCGTCACCGTCGTCCGCTACACGCCGCAGGCAGTGCTGGTCGCGAACGTCGAAGAGGCGCGCTATCGCGCGCTCGCGTCCGAAGATGGACGGCTGCTCGTCCACGTGCGCTACGCCGTGCGCAACAACCAGCGCAGCTTCCTCAAGGTGACGATGCCCTCGGGATCGACCGTCTGGAGCGCGGAGGTCGCCGGGCGTCCGATTCGGCCGGGCGCGGCGGAGATGGACGCGCTCCTGTTGCCGCTCGAGAAGGGACGCGCGGGCGTCGAGGCCCCGACCTTCGCCGTCGACCTCGTGTACTTGCAGCGGATCGACGCGTGGACCGACAAGGGACGGGCGCGCCTCGATCTCCCGGCGCTCGACCTGCCCGTGTCGCGTACCGGCCTCGAGCTGTACTACTCGCCGCGTTTCCACGTGGAGGCGCAGCCGGGCGTCTTCCGCGTCGGCAACGATCCCGGCGTCTTCGCGGAGGCGCTGCGCGGGCCGTCGCCGACAGCCTTCGTCGAGATGAAGACCATCGGTGAGTCGCGGGGCGCCAGCGGACTGCAGGCGCTCGTCGACCGTTTCAGGAACGAGCCTGGCGGGCGCACCGTGGTCGGCTCGCTGCCGGTGCACGTGACGTTTCCGGCGTTCGGGCCGACGGTCTTTCTGGCGTCCGAGCTGACCGCCGAAGGATCTGCGCCGTCGGTGGATCTCACCTTCAAGCGGACGAGGAACTGATCATGACGACACTGAAAACGCGAGCGTTCGCCGTCGTGTTCGTCGCCTGCACCACCTCCGCCGCCGCGCAGCAGCCGCTTCGTCCGAACGAGTCGCCGAGATCGGTCACGCTCTCGCTCGCCGAATACAACCGTCTGATCGACCTTGCCGGCCGTCCGGCGGCGGAGCCGGCGGTTGCGCCGGTGGCGTCGGTGCTGGCGAGCGCCGATCTGCGCGTCCGCGTGGAGCGCGACACCGCCCGCGGCGTCTTCACGCTGAGCGGAGACGTGCTGCGCGCCGGCATCAGCCGCGTCGGCCTGATGTCGGGAGCAACGCTGATCGAGGCGAGCGTGGCGGGCCGCCCGGTGCCGCTGACGGCGGACGGCCAGGCGCACACGGCGCTGCTGCCAGGGCCGGGTCCGTTTTCGCTCGCGCTCGAATGGGGCGCGCCGCTCGCCTTCGCCCCCGGACGCGCCTCGTTCGTGCTGCCGGTGCCGCCCTCGGGCACCGCACGGGCGACGATCGATCTTCCGGGCGACCAGGCCGACGTTCATCTCTCCACCGGCCTCGTCACGCGCCGCTCGATCTCCGCAGGACGCACGATCGTGGAGGCCACCCTGGATCCGGGCTCGTCCACCGAAGTGTGGTGGTCGATGCGCGACAGCGCGCCGGCGGCGGCGGCGCGCGAAGTCCGGACGCTGGCCGACGTGATGACGCTCCTGACCCTTGGCGACTCCGATGTGCGGATGGTGGCCCTGGTCGACGTCACCGTCGTGCAGGGGGAGCCGCGGACGCTCGAGATCCGCCTGCCGCCGGAGTACGAGCTGACGAGCATTTCGGGCGGCTCGCTGGTCTCGAGCGATCAGCGCGACGGCGGCGTCGTGCTGACGGTCGGCGAGCCGGCGGCGCGCCGGCACCAGTTCCTGGTCAGCCTCGAGCGCCAGCACGAGAGCGGATCGTTCAGGCTGGACACGGGCGTCGTGACGCTGCCCGACGCTCAACGCGAGCGCGGCGAGATCGCGCTCGAGGGCGTCGGGACGCTCGAGCTCACCGCCGCCGAACGCGAGGGGATGCATCGCATCGACGTGCGCGAGCTCAATCACGCGCTGCAGTCCCTCGCCCGGCTCCCGATTCTTTCGGCGTTCCGGTATCAACGCAGCGCCGCCGCGACGGCCGGGCTGGCGCTCGACGTGAAGCGGTTCGCCGACGCCGGTGTGCTCGCGGCCGTCGCCGACCGCGCCGTGGCGACCACGCTCGTCACCACCGAAGGGCGGGCGCTCACCGAGATCGTCCTGACGGTGCAGAACCGCGCGCAGCCGTTCCTGAAAGTCACGCTGCCGGCCGGCGCGTCGATCGTCTCGGTGGACGTCGCCGGCGAAGCCGCGAAACCGGTGCTCGGCGCCGACGGGACGCGCGTGCCGCTCCTGCGCCCCGGCTTCCGTCCCAGCGGATCGTACGCGGTGACGTTCGTCTACCTGCACGCCGGGACGCCGTTCGCCAGGAAAGGCGAGATGCAGATGGCGCTGCCGAGGATGGACATGCCGGTGGGCATCATCGAATGGGAAGTGTTCGTCCCCGACAACTATTCGGTGCGCGCCACCGACGGCAACGTCATCGATCGACGATCGATCGAAAAGATCGCCGGCACGTGGAGCGGCGGGAAGGACGGATCCCGTGTCGGCTCAGGTCTGGCGCCGGGCGCCGGCGGAGGCGTCGGCGGCGGCATCTACCAGGTGGCCGCGCCGAGCGCGCTCGCCGGTCAGATTCGCGGAAAGGTGGCGGACACGACCGGTGGGGTCCTGCCAGGAGTCACCGTCGTGCTCGAGGCCGGACGATCGCGGCAGGTCGCGACCACCGGCCCTGATGGCTCGTTCCTCTTGTCGGCGGTGCCCTCGGGTCCCGTGACCATCGTGGCGGAGATCGCGGGATTTCTTCCGGCCAGTCACTCGTTCGTCTTCGATCAGCAGCCGCAACAGGTGGATTTCTCATTGCCCGTGGCCGGCGTCGCGGAGTCGATGGCGGTGACCACGGACGTGTCCGGACACTTCGATCGGTCGAAATCGCGCGAGGCGCCGCCGCCGCCGGCGAAGCCGTCCCAGAACGTGATCAACCTCCAGCGCCGAGCCGCCGGCGTGCTGCCGGTCCGCGTCGATGTTCCGCGAGCCGGCACGTCGCACCAGTTCGTCAAGCCGCTCGTGGTCGACCAGGAAGCCACGGTGATGTTCCGCTACAAGCGGCGGTAGTCCGAGCCGGGACCACGAAACCACGAAGAGCACGAAGGTACACGAAAAAGAAATCTTCTTCGTGTACTCTTCGTGCTTTCGAGTCTTCGTGGTTGCATTTGCGTCACCCCGCGGTGACCTCCCGCAGCCGGCGCTCGAGAAACCGGCGCTCGCTGTCGTTGGTCACCAGCGCGAGCGCTCGCGTGTAGCTCGCCGCGGCCTCGGACGGGGCGCCCAGCCGGCGGAGCAGATCGGCGCGGGCCGCGTGCAGCAGGTGATAGCCATCGAGGTCGCCGGCGTCGGCGAGCGCGGCAATCAGCGTCAGCGCCGCTCGAGGGCCATCGACCATGGCGATCGCGACCGCCCGGTTGAGCGACACGATCGGCGAGGGCTGCAGCCGCTCGAGCCGATCGTAGAGCCGGACGATCTGCGGCCAGTCGGTCTCGTCGGCGTGCGCCGCCTGGCAATGGAGCGCGGCGATCGCCGCCTGCAGCGCGAACGCGCCCGGCCCGCCGCGCAGCGCCTCCTCGACGAGCGGCAGCGCCTCGGCGATCTGCCGGCGATCCCATTTCCCGCGGTCCTGCTCTTCGAGCACCACCAGGTCGCCGCGTTCATCCGACCGCGCGTCGCGGCGCGAGTCGTGAAGCAGCATGAGGGCGACGAGCGCGGTGGCTTCCGGAGGCGGCGGCGCGATCAACGCCCGCACCAGGCGACCCAGGCGGATTGCTTCGGCTGACAGATCGGTGCGCACCAGCGGGGTGCCGCGCGTCGGCGCATAGCCTTCGTTGAAGATCAGGTAGATCACGGTCAGGACCGCGTCGAGCCGCGCCGGCATGTCGTTGGTGTCCGGCACCGCATACGGAATCCCGGCGGCGCGAATCTTTCGCTTGGCCCGCACCAATCGCTGCGCCATCGTCGGCGCCGGAACGAGGAAGGCGCGCGCAATCTCGTCGGTGTCAAGGCCGCCGAGCGTCCGGAGCGTCAGGGCGACCTGCGAGTCGAGCGCAATCGCGGGATGGCAGCAGGTAAAGATCAGGCGAAGGCGATCGTCGGGGATCTCGCTGGTGTCGTAGTCGGGCTCCTCGACGGTCCGGTTGAACCATGACGCCCCGTGCCCGTCGAGCGCCTCCGCCGAACGCGCCCGGCGCCGGATGCGGTCGATGGCCTTGTGCCGCGCGGTCTGGATGACCCAGGCGCGCGGGAACTCCGGCACGCCGGTGGTCCGCCACTGGTCAACGGCGGCTGTAAACGCTTCCTGCGCCGAGTCTTCGGCGATCTCGAAGTCGCCGACCAGCCTGATCAGCGTGGCGACGATCCGGCCCCAGTCGGAGCGATAGACTGCGTCGACCGCCGCCGCGGCGTCCGGGGCCATGGCCGATGGTAAATACTTTCCGCCGGGCTGTCGATCCGCGCGGCTGCCGTTCGATTCACTCACGGAGGCACACACATGAAGTACATGATGCTGATTTGCGACGATGAAAAGGCGTGGGGCAAGATGAGCGAGGCCGACCGGCAGCGGATTTACGGCGAATACGGGCAATTCGGCCAGCAGATCAAGGACACCGGCAACTATCTGGCCGGCGCCCAGCTCCAGCCGACCAGCACGGCGACCAGCGTCCGAGTGCGCGACGGGAAGCGCCTCGTCACCGACGGCCCGTTCGCGGAGACGCGCGAGCAGTTGGGCGGCTACTACCTGATCGAAGCGAAGGACCTCGACGAGGCCATCAGCATCGCGGCCCGGATCCCGTCGGCGAAAAACGGGACCATCGAAGTCCGTCCCGTCGTCGAAATGGGGCAGCAATCAGAAGTCTGAAGTCCGAAGTCTGAAGTCTGAAGAAAACGTACGTAGTGTCCGGCTTTAGCCGGACCGTGAAGGTCCGCCTGAAGGCGGACACTACGTACGCGGACTCTATCGCTGGGGCAGCGCGAACGCGGTGAGCGCGCTTCCCGAGGGCACCAGCAGGTACTGGCGGCCGTCCACCATGTAGGTCGTGCCGCCGGTCGAGCGTATCTGCGTGCCCAGCAGGTAGTGCCAGAGGTTCTTGCCGGTGCGCGAGTCGAACGCCAGGATGTTGCCGTCGCCGTCGCCGGCGAAGACCAGGCCCGACGCGGTGGTCAGCACGCCGGACGCCGACACCGACGGGTAGCGGAACTCCCATTTCCGCTCGTGGGACACCGGATCGATCGCGCGCAGCGCGCCGAAGTTCTTCTGATCGCGCGGCCGCGACGTGGCTCCGCCCGTGTACTGGTCGCCGACGGTGAACTTCTGGTCGTAGCCGAAGTAGGTCGCGCAGGTCTCGCGCGCGGTGACGTAGAACAAGTGCGTGTTCGGATCGTAGGACGGGGAGAAGAAGTTGGTGCCGCCGCCCAGATCGGGGCAGGTCTTGGATCCGTCTTCGTCCGGCAAGTGCCCCGGCAGGAGCACGGGCCGCCCGTCGGCGCCAATTTCCTTGGCCCAGGTCGTCTCGACAAACGGCTTGGCGATGATCACCTTGCCGGTCACGCGATCGAGCGTGTAGAAGAACCCGTTGCGGTTCGCGAACAGCACGGTCTTCCGCGGCTGGCCGTTGATCGTCAAATCGGCGAGCACCGGCACTTGTGTCGAGTCCCAGTCGTGCAGGTCGTGCGGCGTGAACTGATAGTGCCAGCGGAGCTTGCCGGTGTCCGCGTCGAGCGCCACGAGCGACGCGGTATAGAGGTTGTCGCCTTCGCGGGCGCTGCTGTAGTAGTCGGGCCCGGGGTTGCCGGTGCCCCAGAACACCAGGTTCTGCTGCGGGTCGTAGGTGCCGGTCACCCAGATCGATCCGCCGCCGCGCTTGTAGGCGTCGCTGTCTTTCGGCCAGGTGTGTCCGCCGGGCTCGTCGGGCCCGGCCACGGTGTAAAAGCGCCACGCTTTCTTTCCCGTCTGGGCGTCAAAGGCATCGATGAACCCGCGGATGCCGTATTCGGCGCCCGCAATGCCGACGATCACCTTGTCTTTCACGACGAGCGGGGCGACGGTGGCGGAGTAGCCGACGTGGTAGTCCGCGAGCTCGACGTCGAACAGGACGCCGCCGGTCTTCATGTCGAGCGCGAGCAGGTGCGCATCGGCGGTCGTCATGTAGAGCCGCTCGCCCAGCACGCCGAAGCCGCGGTTCACCGCGCCGCAGCACAGCTTCAAATCGTCGGGGAGGTTCCTGCGATAGCGCCAGATCTGGCGGCCGGAGCGCGCGTCGATCGCCCACGCGTTGTTGTTGAAGCCGGTGGCATAGATCACGCCGTCGGCGACGATGGGGGTGGTCTGAAAACTGCCGAGCGTGCCGGTCTGGAACGTCCACTGCGCCGACAGCTGATTGACGTTCTCGGGCGTGATCTGCGTCAGCGGGCTGTTGCGGGTGCCGCTGTAGTCGCCGCCGTAGGTCAGCCAGCGCGTCGGGTCCTTGAGACCGTCGAGCAGATCCTGCGATGTCACCTGCGGCCCGGCCGTCTGCGCCGCCAGGGTGACTGAGCCGATCAGAATCATCAGCAAAGCTCGCATAAGACTCTCCTTAACGAACCAACACATCCACGCCGCGCAGCGTGGTGAGGTAGCCGACCAGATCGTTCAGATCGCTGTCGCTCAACCGTCCCGGGGCAAACGCCGGCATCAACGAGCCTTTTTCGTAGATCACTTCCTGCAGGTTGGCCTTCTGGTATCCCTGGATTCGCTCGCGCGTGTCCATGACCTGAATGGAGAAGACGTCTTCGTTCTTCTTGGCGCCGCGAATGCGCTGGCCGTCTTTGGTCACGAGCGTGACCGTCTCGAAGGTTGGCGGCACCCATTCACCGGGCGTGCGGATCTCGCGGACGAGCGCCGCGCGCGACCGGGCCACGCCGACCCTGCTCAGGTCCGGACCGAGCCGGCCGCCACGGGTGCCGACCCGATGGCAGCTCGCGCACTGGGCGCCGAACAACCGTGCGCCGTTTTCGACGTTCCCCACCGTTTTTTCGGCAGGCGCCGGGGTGGCGAGCTTGCGCAGATACGCGATCAGCAGCAGGAGATCGTCGTCCGGGTCGTCGCTCGACGGCATCTCGGTCCCGGGCACGCCCTTGCGCAGCGTATGAAACAGCCGTTCGTCACTGACATCGGTGGCCAGGAGCGCCGTCAGGTCGGGCCCCCGGTAGCCCGTGGCATCCATGCCGTGACAATCGGCACAGCGAATGCGGTAGAGGGCCATGCCGGCTCGGATCGAATCGGCTTTGCCCAGATGCGGGTTGTTCGCCGCCGGGTTCCCCACGATGGGACGTTCCTGCGGCGGCTGGGCCGCTCCGGCTGAGAGCCTCGCGGCGCCGGCAGTCGCGGACACCAGCGCCAGTGCCACGAGGATCGATCCACTGCGCGTCATAGGACCTCCTTACCGCGCGCAATTTAGCACGAGACGCGTCCCGCGCGCGAAAACCACTTGACATCGATTCCTGGCGGCGCATCATCGCGGGCATGGATCTCCTATCGATGGCGCGTCAGGTCGCGGTCCTCGGCGTTCTGGGTGGACTCTCCATCAGTCTCGTCGCCGCGCCGCCTCCGGCCGCGCAAGATCAGCCCCGGCGTCCCGGGCCGGCCGCGGCGGGGTTCACCGCGGCGCAGGCGGAGGCCGGCCGCGCGGCGTACGAGGTCAACTGCTCGGCCTGTCACCTGCGCGATCTCAAGGGCTCGAACGAGGCGGCGCAGCTCGCGGGCCCGAACTTTCTGAATCAGTGGGGCGACAAGACCATCGCCGAGCTCCATACCTATCTGATGGCGTCGATGCCGCCGGGCAGTCCCGGCGCGCCCGGCAGCCCGACCATGCTCGATATCGTCGCCTATCTGTTGCAGGCGAACGGCGCCTCGGCCGGATCGCAGCCGCTCGCGCGCGATGCAACGTCGACTGTCCGCTCGGGGATCACGGCGTCAGGCCAGGCGCAGGCGCCGGCGCCGCGGCCCGCCGCGGGTGCCGCCGCGCAGGCACCGCCAGCGCCCGCACCGAGAGGCCTCACCGTGAGGGGCGAGGTGAAGAACTTCGTGCCGGTCACCGACCAGATGCTGCGGAAGCCCGATCCCGGCGACTGGCTGATGTTCCGCGGCAACTATCATGGCTGGAGCTACAGTCCGCTCAAGGAGATTACCAGCCAGAACGTGTCCGACCTCGAGCTCGCCTGGGTGTGGGCGATGTCGGAAGGCGGCGCCAACCAGTCGCATCCGATCGTCCACGACGGCACGCTCTTTCTGCTCAACCCGAACAACATCGTCCAGGCGCTCGATGCCCGGACCGGCAACCTGATCTGGGAGCAGCGCGCCGGCCCCGAGCAGCGCCCGGGCTACGGCGGACTTCGCAGCTTTTCGATCTCGCAGGACAAGATCCTGTTTGCGGCGAGCGACGCGCGCATGGTCGCGCTCGATGCGCGGACCGGGAAGCTCCTCTGGGAAACGCCGGTCGGCGACACGAAGCAAGGCCATTTCGCGACGAGCGGATCGATCGCCATCAACGGCAAGGTGCTCCAGGGTCTCAGCGGATGCGCGCGCTTCAACGGGCTGGGCTGCTGGATCAGCGCGGTGGACATCGCGACCGGCAAGATCGCGTGGAAGTTCAACGTGATCGCGCAGGAAGGGACGCCGGGCGGCGATACGTGGGGCACGCTGTCGAACATGTTCCGGGCGGGCGGGGAAACGTGGATCGCCGGGAGCTACGACCCGGAGCTGAATCTCACCTACTGGGGCACCGCGCAAGCCAAGCCCTGGGTGCCGGCGAGCCGCGGCCTGACGGTGCGCGACAAAGTGCTGTACACCGGATCGACGGTGGCGCTCAATCCCGATACGGGCAAGCTCGTCTGGTATTTCCAGCATGCGCCCGCCGAGTCGCTGGACCTCGACGAAGTGTTCGAGCGGGTGCTCGTGGACATCGGCGATCAGAAGGTGGTGTTCAGCGCCGGCAAGGCCGGCATTCTCTGGAAGCTCGATCGCCGGACGGGCAAGTACCTCGATCACAAGGAAACCGTCTTTCAGAACGTCTGGGACCACATCGATCCGAAAACCGGCACGCCCGAGTACCGCAGCGACATCATGGAGATGCGCATCGGCTCGTGGGTCCAGTCGTGCCCGAGCACCGCGGGCGGCAAGAACTGGCAGGCGATGAGCTACAACCCCGAGGCGGGCGTGGTGATCCTGCCCTTGAGCCAATCGTGCATGGAGATGAACGCCCGCAAGGTCGAATTCAAGGAGGGATCGGGCGGCACCGCCGCCGATCGCCGCTTCTTCGAGATGCCGGGCAGCGACGGCAACGTCGGCAAGCTGGCCGCCTACGACGTCCGGACGATGAAGGAGGTCTGGAGCCACGAGCAGCGCGCGTCGTACCTGACGGGAGTGCTGTCCACGGCCGGCGGCATCGCCTTCGCGGGCGATCTCGATCGCTCTTTCCGCGCCCACGACGTGCGCACCGGCAAGGTGCTCTGGCAGGCACGCCTCGGCACGTCCGTGCAGGGCTTCCCGATCTCGTTCAGCGCGGGCGGCCACCAGTACATCGCCGTGACGACCGGGCTTGGCGGCGGCAGTCCGAGAAACGTGCCGGAGACGATCATCCCGGAGATCGAGTATCCGAGAACCGGCCAGGCGCTCTACGTGTTCAGGCTGCGCGAGAAGAAATGACCGCCTCTACGTGCGACTCGGCCCGATGCTGTCGTCGGGCGCCGCTTTAGCGGTGCCACTGATGCGTCACACATCATGTTGTGTGGGACACTGTGTGAGTGCCGACGAATCTCCCCGGTTTCATGAGCGACTCGGAGTCCCCTGAAGCGCTCGCCTGGGCCGAACTGCTGCGCCGTGGATCGATCCGGCCGCGCTATCTCCGGAACCTGGAGGACGAGGTCGGATCCGAGCTCGCGCGCTGTCTCGATCCGTTCGTGCACGAGCAGGACATCCGCCCGTACGGCGCGATCGTCGCGCGCGAGATGCCGCACCTCCAGCGTCTCGGCCGCATCGTCGATACGACCGGCCTGTCGCGCGAGGTGATCCGCAGCCTTGCGGACGCCCGCCACAGCCTCGTGCTGGTCGTGAAAGGGCAGTCGCCGCAGCTGCTCCTGCTGCACGAGCGCATGGACACGGATCAGGATTACGCGTCGCACGCCGTCTGGGTCGACGGCGTCATCATCTGCAACGACGGCAGCGGCACCGTCCGCATCGTCACCGACAGCTCGGTCACGATGGTCGAGGGGCGGCGGTGGATCGCCAAGGACCTCGTCTACGAGGCCGCCGACGACATCGTCCAGGTCGTGCCGGCCGCCGACGGCGAGGTGGTGCGGCGCCTGCTGGAGCTGTCGCACCATCGCATCAGCGCGAACAGGTTCGGCGCGACGCTGCTGTACCAGCTGACCGAGCAGCCGGTCACGCTGCGGCGCCGCGACGAGGGGATCGACGTCACGACGCTCCATCTGTCGGTGCTCGACGCCGGCGACGAGCCGCTGCTGCTGCACCAGGCGCGCTATCGCGACGGCGCGCTGCTCATCAGCCGAGATGGCCGCCTGCTGGCGGTGAACGTCATCCTGCGTCCGACGCGCGCGAGCGAGGAGGCGGTGGTCGCAACCAAAGGGACGCGGCATACCTCCGCGGCCCGGCATACCTACGATTGCCCGGACATGCTCGCGTTCGTCGTGTCGACCGACGGGCCGGTCACGGTGTTCAGCGACGGCCAGCGCATCGCGGATCTGAAGCGCGCGGCGTTCAAGAAGACGTCCGAGACGATCGACGGGCTGGCGGCGCTACGGCGCGAAGAGCGGCGCCGCTAAAGAATTAGGAATTACGAATGAGGAATTGAGAATTCGTGCATCCGTCCACGCCTTCAGCCCGGCGGTCGCAAAGCCGATCGCGAATTCTTCATTCTTCATTCTTAATTCTTAATTACAGCGGCCGTCTGCGGCCGCGTGAGCGCCTGCGCCTTCCGGCGATAGCCCTCGAGCAGCGCATGCGTGACGGGGCCTGGGGCGCCGGAGCCGATCTTCCTGTCGTCGACCTGCACGATCGGCACGAGCTCGCGGGTCGTGCTCGTGAGGAACGATTCATCGGCGCCG
>Ga0207675_100005155_pt1 | contig 12585 bp, 9 predicted proteins | sample KBSSwiS42_FD_184305 | JGI IMG/M metagenome (GOLD analysis project Ga0207675, IMG submission 184305) | Switchgrass rhizosphere microbial communities from Kellogg Biological Station, Michigan, USA - KBS Switchgrass S4-2 (SPAdes) (version 2) | ecosystem: Host-associated > Plants > Roots >... | reverse complement strand
CGTCAGCGACGAGGAGCCGACCTTGACCACGACCCGCGTCGCGGTGGCGATATCAGCGCGCTCGGCGGTCGCGGTGTCCGGGACGGTCACGGGGACAGCCGGGGGTCGGTGCCGCGCGGGCCGTGCCGGCCGCGCGGGCCGGATCCGCGGGCACCGCTGGAACCGCTGGCCATCGGGGCGGCGGGATCCCAGTCGAACACCACGGCGTCATCCGGGTCGCCGATCAGGACCTCGGCACCCGGCTCGGCGCCCGCCTCGGCGAGGGCTACCTCGACGCCCAGGCGGGCCAGCCGGTCCGCCAGGTAGCCGACGGCCTCGTCGTTGCTGAAGTCGGTCTGCTGGACCCAGCGCCGCGGCTTCTCGCCCATGATGAGGAAGCTGTCGCCGAGCCTGACCACCTCGAAGCCGGGCTCGTCGGCGGCCTGCACCTTGACCCTGACCCGCCTCCGCTCGGCGGGCTGCTCGGCCGGGCGGGCGGCCCGGTCGGCCGCGACCAGCGCCGCCATCGCGAAGCCCAGCGGGCGCAGTCCCTCGCCGGTGGCGGCGGAGATCTCGAAGACCTGGTAGCCGCGTTTTTCAAACTCCGGCCTGACCAGTTCGGCCATGTCACGGGCGGCCGGGACGTCGATCTTGTTGAGCGCGATCAGGCGGGGCCGGGTGACCAGTTCGGCACCGGTCGCGTCGCCGTAGGCGGCCAGTTCCTCCTCGATCGCGGCCAGGTCGGCGACCGGGTCGCGGCCCGGCTCCTCGGTCGCGCAGTCGAGCACGTGGACCAGGGTGGAGCAGCGTTCCACGTGCCGCAGGAAGTCATGCCCGAGGCCCTTGCCCCGGCTGGCGCCCGGGATCAGGCCGGGCACGTCGGCCACGACGAACTGGACGTCCCCGGCCTCGACCACGCCGAGGTTCGGGATCAAGGTGGTGAACGGGTAGTTCGCGATCTTCGGCCGGGCCGCGGACATCGCCGAGATCAGGCTTGACTTCCCGGCATTCGGGAAGCCGACTAGCCCGACGTCGGCCACCGTCTTCAGCTCGAGGATGAGGTCGCGGTGCTCCCCCGGCTCGCCCTTGAGCGCGAACCCGGGCGCCTTGCGCCGCGGGCTCGCGAGGGCCGCATTACCGAGGCCTCCCCGGCCGCCGGCCGCCGCGACGAACCGGGTGCCGACCCCGATCAGGTCGGCGAGAACCTCACCGTCCGCGGTCTTGACCTCGGTCCCGTTCGGCACCGGGATGACCAGGTCGGTGGCGTCGGCGCCGGTCCGGTTCGACCCCTCTCCCTGCCGGCCGTTGCCGGCCCTTCGAACCGGCCGGCGGTGGAAGTCGAGCAGGGTGGCCGAGCTGGCATCCACCTCGAGGATCACGTCACCGCCGCGGCCGCCGTTGCCGCCGTCCGGGCCGCCCAGCGGCTTGAACTTCTCCCGGTGAATCGAGGCGCAGCCGTTTCCGCCGTGGCCGGCCTGCACCTGCAGCGTGACCCGGTCGGCGAACTCCGCCACTGTGATTCCTCGTTCTCGCATAGGAAAGGCGGGCCAGGTAGCCCGGCCCGCCTCCGTGTTTTACGCTGTGCCCGGCGAGCCGCTATTCCTGCGGCTCGGCCGGGACGACACTGATGGCCCGGCGACCGCGGACCTTGCCGAAATTCACGGTCCCGCCGACCAGCGCGAACAGCGTGTCATCGCCGCCGCGGCCGACGCCGTTGCCGGGGTGGAAGTGCGTGCCGCGCTGACGGACGAGGATCTCGCCCGCGTTCACGACCTGGCCGCCGTAACGCTTGACGCCGAGGCGCTGGGCATTCGAGTCGCGGCCGTTGCGGCTGGACGAGGCGCCCTTCTTGTGTGCCATCTCAGGCCTCCTCTGCCTTCGCCGTGGCCTTCGCTGTGGCCTTTGCCTTGGCCTTCGGCTTGGTGTCGCCGATACCGGTGATCCGGACCTGGGTGTACCGCTGCCGGTGGCCAAGGCGGCGCCGGTAGCCGGTCTTGTTCCGGTACTGGATCATATTGATCTTGGGGCCAGCCGCGTCACCGACGATGTCCGCCGTGACCTGGTAACGGCCGACCTCGGCGGGGTCGCTGATGACCCGGTCGCCGTCTACCACCAGCAAGGCCGTGAGCGTGATGCTCGAACCGACCTCACCAGGCAGCTTGTCGACGGTGACGACGTCGTCCAGCGCGACCTTCTCCTGCCTGCCGCCGCAGCGCACAATCGCGTACACCCGAGAACTCTCTCTTTCGTTTGCGCTTCCTAGCGTGCCTCGGAACTCCGGTGTCACCACGGCGGGCTCGCTTGAACGTGCACACGGGCGCCCGCGCAGCGGGCTTACTCCCGACCGCCAAGGCTACCAGACCTCAGCGCCAACACGAACCCGGGCCGTTCGGCTGCCGTGATCTTGGGTTGGGGCCGCAGGCTGATGCTCGCGGCGGGCGCATCCTGTCCCTTTTGTCCGATTTAACGTGGTTGATTGGGGCTATGCGGTTGATCCGGGGGTCCAGAGTGCACCCAATCAACCACGAAGCCCCGATCCACCACGCTATTTTCCGGGCTCTCGCGACAAAGGCATCGTTGCGTAACGCGTGAGCTCGGTGTTGCGGATGCGATTCGGCACCGCCCTGAGCGCCGCCCTGGGCTGGGGGCATCTCGGCGGATGCTTCTGGCCTCGGTGGCTCTGGTGCACCCGAGGTCACCGGGACAGGGGAGGAATTCGAGGCGGCCGGGGTACCCGGGCTGGCTGGGGCGGCGGAGGTAGTGGCCGAGGTGTCCGGGGGGGTTGGGGCTTGCGTGATGTCGGCCTGGCTGGCCGGGGCATCGGCTGGGGTGGCCGAGGTGTCGGCTGCGGTGGCTGAGCTGTCGGCTGGGGTGGCCGGGGCGGTAGCGGCGGCGGGCCTGCGGCGCCGGCGGCGGCCGCTGGAGCGCGCGGGCTCGCGCTCGGTGTCCGGGACCTGGCCGTTGGCCACCTGGGTGGCGTTCGGGTCGGCGCTGTCCGCCGAGGCCGGGACCAGGGCCGGGCCCGAGGCGAGGGCCGGGGCCGGGGCGCCAGCGGCGTCCGCGGGGGACGTGTCGGCGGGGGCGCTGGCCGAGGGCTCCGCGGGCGCGGAGGACTCGGCGGAACGGGCGCGGGCGGCGACCATGGCCGGGCTGGGTCCGCGGCCGCCGTTGCCGTGACCGCCATTCCCGTGCCCGCCATTCCCGTGACCGCCGTTGCCGTGGCCGCGGGAGTGCGTGTGCTGCGTGGCGTGGCCGTCGGAGTCGGGATCGAAGGTGAGGATGACGCCGCGGCCGTTGCAGCACTCGCACGGCGTGGAGAAGGCCTCGAGCAGGCCGGCGCCGACGCGTTTCCTGGTCATCTGGACCAGGCCGAGCGAGGTCACCTCGGCGACCTGGTGCTTGGTCCGGTCCCGGGACAGGCACTCCAGCAGCCGCCGGAGGACCAGTTCCCTGTTGCTCTCCAGCACCATGTCGATGAAGTCGATGACGACGATGCCGCCCACGTCGCGCAGCCGGAGCTGGCGCACGATCTCCTCGGCAGCCTCGAGGTTGTTCCTGGTGACGGTCTCTTCCAGGTTCCCGCCCTGGCCGGTGAACTTGCCCGTGTTGACGTCGACCACGGTCATGGCCTCGGTCTTGTCGATGACCAGCGAACCGCCGCTGGGCAGCCAGACCTTGCGCTCGAGCGCCTTGGCCAGCTGCTCGTCGATGCGGTACTCGGCGAATGCGTCACGGTCGCCCTGCCAGCGGGTAACCCGGTCGGCCAGGTGCGGGGCGACGTACCTGACGTACTCGTCGACCACGTCCCAGGCTTCCTCGCCGGAGACCACCAGCTTGCTGAAGTCCTCGTTGAATACGTCCCTGATCACGCGGATGGTCAGGTCGGGCTCGCCGTAGAGCATCGCGGGGGCACTGGCCGTCTTGGACTTCTTCTCGATCGCCTCCCACTGGGCGGCGAGCCGGGAAACGTCCCGGGACAGCTCCTCCTCGGCGGCCCCCTCGGCCGCGGTGCGCACGATGACGCCCGCGTTCTCCGGCATCACCTTCTTGAGGATCTGCTTGAGGCGGTTGCGTTCGGTGTCGGGCAGCTTGCGGCTGATGCCGGTCATCGACGCGCCGGGCACGTAGACCAGGTAGCGCCCTGGCAGGCTGATCTGGCTGGTCAGCCGGGCCCCCTTGTGACCGACCGGGTCCTTGGTGACCTGCACGATCACCGACTGGCCCGCTTTGAGCGCCGACTCGATGCGCTTGGGCTGGCCCTCGAGGCCGCTGACGTCGAAGTTCACCTCGCCGGCGTAGAGCACCGCGTTGCGGCCCTTGCCGACGTCGACGAAGGCGGCCTCCATCGACGGCAGCACGTTCTGGACCTTGCCCAGGTACACGTTGCCGACGTAGGACTGGTGGCTGGACCGGTTCACGTAGTGCTCGACCAGCACGCCGTCCTCGAGCACCGCGATCTGGGTGCGGTCGTTGCGCTGGCGGACCACCATGGACCGCTCGACCGACTCGCGCCGGGCGAGGAACTCGGACTCGGTGATGATCGGCGGACGGCGGCGACCGGTCTCCCGGCCCTCGCGGCGCCGCTGCTTCTTGGCCTCGAGCCTGGTGGAACCCTTGACCGAGCGGACGTCGTCGCTCCCGTTCGGCTCGCGCACGTGCACCACGGTGTCCGGCGGGTCGTCCGACCCGGGAGCGTCGGGGCCGTCCCCGGCCGAACCCCGGCGGCGCTTGCGCCGCCGCCGTCGGCCGCTGCCCCCAGCGTCGCCGTCGGCGTCGGCCGACCCGGCGTCGCCCTCGCCGCTGTCGTCGGCCGGAGCCTCGGCCGCGGGCGCGTCCGGCTGGGCGTCTGTCCCGTCCCCGCCGGCGCCGCTCTTGGCGCTCCTGCGGCTGCGGCTACGGGAGGACGACCGCCGGCTCTCGCCCTGGCCGCCGTCGGCGCTGCCGCCTGAGCCGCCTGAGCCGGTTGTGCCGGCGGGGCTGCCCGAGCCGGCTGCGCCGCCGGGGGCGTCCTGGCCTGGCTCACTGCCCTGCGACTCCGGCGGTGCGTCGGTGCCCTCGGCCGCGGTGTCCTGGTCGCCGGTCCGGCCGCGGGTGCGGCTCGAACGCCGCCTGCGGCGACGTCCCGTGCCGGTGCCGTCGTCATCGTCGCCGGCGCCATCGCCGTTGCCGGCCGGGCCCGCGGATCCCGCCCGGTCCGCTGGTCCCGCCTGGCCTGCGGTTTCCGGCCGGCCTGCGGTTTCCGGCCGGCCTGCGGTCTCCGGCCGGGCCGGAGGCTCGGACTCGGGCTTCGCCGCGGGCTCGGGACGCGCCGCGGGCGGCTGGAACACCACCTGCGGCGGCTGGAACACCGCCGCGGGCACCGCCGGGGCCGGGTTTACGTCGCCGGCACCAGGGCCGCCTGTCGTGTTGTCATGTGATTCTCTGTCGTGCAGCTCGCTGTCGAGCATCCGGGCAATCTCCAGTCAGGCTCCCGGGCGCGCGGTACCGCGCACCGCACGGGAGCTCCTTGTCAACGTAGGCCCTGGCGGGACCGCGTGAGCGGTCCTGAGCGCGCGCGGTCACCACGCGGGCTCGGCAGCACCGGGCCGTTATCTCTGTCTCTGAATTCAGGGGTACGGCGCCCCGGTACGTCCGTGTCGCGCTCATGACGTGCCCTTACCGGCCAGCAGGGCTCGCGGGCCCTGGGCCAGGCGGGTGGTCATGGACGGCGACGACGGCGCGATGCCGTCCTGTCCGCACAGCGCGGTCACTACATCCTCGGGCCGCACGGCAGGTGCCGTATGTAGAACAACCATTCGAAGAATGGCACAATCCTCATTACCTATTGCGGCGGCGTGCTCGCTGACATACATCTCGAGCACGGCCGCGCGGGCGTCAAGCCGTCGGACGCCCTTGTCCGTGAGGCGCTCCACCGGCGCCTCGTCCCGGGCCAGGAAGGCCGCGACGGCCAGCCCCGCCGCCGCCGGCTCCACGCCGGGCAAAACTAGTTCCCACTCCGAGGCTTCCAGATGACCGAAGGTAGTTCCGGCCCCCGGGGACGCTCCCCCGGTAGCCCCCTCCAGTTCGGTCACGTCAATCACATCAATCCCATCAGGCAGTGCCGCGTTCAGCCGCTGGCACACCTGCGCCTCCGCCTGCCGGGCGGTCAGCGCAAGGCTCAGGTACTCGGCCTCGCTCGCCACACAGGTCGGCGCACCACCCGGGTACGAAATCTTCGGGTGCGGCGTGAACCCGGCAGAATAGGCGATCGGCAGCCCTGCCGTGCGCACTCCCCGCTCGAAGGCGCGCGCCACGTCCCTGTGGCTGGCAAAACGCATCTTCCCGCGCTTAGCATACCGGACCACCAGATACTGCACCGCAGGCCTGGTGGGTGCCGGGCCCGTGTTGGCCGACGTTGCGCTGGCCGACACTGTGCTGGCCGACACTGGCACGCTACCTCCCGCCGACCACGGGAAGCAGCCGCCTCCCGTCGAGACGCTCCCCGGTGGGGCCAACCTGGATCTCGGTGCCCATGGCCGGACAGACCCCGCATTCATAACACGGCGTCCAGCGACAATCTTCCACCTCGCCCGCGCCCTCGGGCGCGATGGAATCCTGCCAGTCCTGCCACAGCCAGTCGCGGTCAAGGCCCGCGTCCAGGTGATCCCACGGGAGCACCTCGCTGTAATCACGTTCGCGCGTAGTATACCATGCAAGATCCACCGGCTCCCCGGCCAGCGCCTCGTCCGCGCATCGCTGCCAGCGCTCGAACGAGAAGTACTCGCTCCAGCCGTCGAACCGCGCGCCGTCCCGCCACGCCGCCAGGATCACGGCGCCCACCCGGCGGTCGCCGCGGGACAGCAACCCCTCGATCAGGCCGGGCTGCCCGTCGTGATAGCGATACCCGATCGACTTGCCGTAGCCGCGGTCCGCGCGCAGCGCGCCGCCGAGCGCGCGCAGCCGCGCGTCCACCACCTCCGCCGGGCACTGCGCCGCCCACTGGAACGGCGTGTGCGGCTTGGGCACGAACCCGCCGATCGACACCGTGCACCTGATATCGCGCCGCCCGGTCACCTCCCGCCCGGCCGCGATGACCTTGCGTGCCAGCTGCGCGATCGCCATCACGTCGGCGTCGGTCTCGGTCGGCAGGCCGCACATGAAGTACAGCTTCACCTGGCGCCAGCCGCTGGCGTAGGCGGTGGTGACGGTCCTGATCAGGTCCTCTTCGGTGACCATCTTGTTGATCACCTTGCGCATCCGCTCCGAACCACCCTCGGGAGCGAACGTCAGCCCGGACCGGCGCCCGTTCCGGCTCAGCTCGTCGGCCAGCGTGACGTTGAACGCGTCGACCCGGGTGGAGGGCAGCGACAGGCCGACGTTGGTCCCCTCGTAGCAGTCGGCCAGGTCGACGGCGATCTCGTTGATCTCGCTGTGGTCGGCGCTGGACAGCGAGAGCAGCCCGACCTCGCTGAACCCGCTGGCCGCCACGCCCTCGGCGACCATCGAGCCGATCGTGCCGATGGACCGCTCGCGCACCGGCCGGGTGATCATCCCGGCCTGGCAGAACCGGCAGCCGCGGGTGCAGCCGCGGAAGATCTCCACGCTGTACCGCTCGTGCACGGTCTCCGCGACCGGCACGATGGGCTTGCGCGGGTACGGCCACGCGTCCAGGTCCATCACGGTGTGCTTCGAAACTGTGGGCGATACGCCGGGGCGGTTCGGAGTTATGTTTGAAATCCTGCCGTCAGCGTGATAGGTTACGTCGTAGAAGCGGGGAACGTAGACGATTCCAGATAGCCGCAGCAGCAGACCGTCCCGGCCGCCGGGGCGCCCGGCCCGCTTCCAGTCACGGATCACATCGGTAATGGCCAGCACGGCCTGCTCGCCGTCGCCGAGCACCACCGCGTCCAGGAAGTCCGCCACCGGCTCGGGGTTGAACGCCGCGTGGCCCCCGGCTATCACGAGGGGGTGAGACCCGGCCCGTTCGGAAGAAAAAAGAGGGATGCCCGCCAGGTCGAGCACGGTCAGCAGGTTGGTGTACGCCATCTCGGTAGCGAAGCTCAGCCCGAGCACGTCGAAGGCGCCGACGGGCCGGTGGCTGTCCACCGTGAACTGCGGCACGCCGTGCTCGCGCATCAGCGCCTCGAGGTCGGGCCAGACCGTGTAGGTGCGCTCGGCGAGCACCCCGTCGCGCTCGTTCAGCACCTCGTAGAGGATCTGGACGCCCTGGTTGGGCAGGCCGACCTCGTAGGCGTCCGGATAGCACAGGGCCCACCGGACGTCGGCGCCGTCCCAGTCCTTGACCACCGAGCCAACCTCGCCGCCGACGTACTGGATCGGCTTGCGCACGCGCGGCAGCAGCGGCTCAAGGTCGGGGTACACCGATTCGGCGGGCATCAAAACAGAGTAGCCGAACGGGCCGGGTTGACCGCGGTCGCGTCGGACCGAGCCCGGCCGTGTCAAGATCGCCCGATGTCGCCGACCTGCGACACAATCGCGACACGCCCGGAATGACACCCCTCTAGGTTTAGCGCCTGCACGTCCTCCCCCTCACTCAGGCGCCTGCTAAGGAAGCCCATGAATACGTACCGCTCTGCCGCGGTGGCCCTGGCCGCGTGCGCGGCCAGCCTGTCGCTGACGGCGTGCACCGCCGGGACCACGACGGCCAGCACGGCCGCGACGAGCCCCGCGGCTCGTAACTCGTCTTCGGCCTCGGCCTCGGCCTTGGCCTCGGTGAGCCAAGCGGGTCCGGCCCTAGCCGGCCGCACGATCAAGGTGAGCGGTGAGTCCGGCAGCTTCCCGATTCCGGCCAGGGCGAAAGTGGTCGAGAACGTCTCCAGCGACCCGGGGGCCATTGTCTTCTTCGACCGGGTGACCCCGGCCAAGGTGTCGAGCTTCTACGCCCAGGCGCTGCCGCGGGCCGGTTATACGATCACCGTCAACTCGGTGATCAGCCAGTCCGGCGGCACCGTGGCGTTTATCCAGTTCACCGGCCACGGCGTCAAGGGCACCATCGACGCGCTGTCCAAGTTCACCGACTCCTCCGTCAGCATCGCCGGGCTGGGCCACAAGAACGTGACCACGATCTCGATCAGGCCGAAGTAGGGCGACCGGCGCCGGGCGGGGCGCCGGGTTACTCGAACACGGTGCGGCGGCGATGCACCGACTGGAGCAGGCCGATCGCGATCATGTCGGCGAAGATGGCGGAGCCGCCGTAGGAGACGAACGGAAGCGGGAGCCCGGTGATCGGCATGATGCCGATCGTCATGCCGATGTTCACGAACGACTGGAACGCGAACCACATCGCGACCCCGGACGCGACGAGCAGGCCGAACAGGTCGTCCGCCCGGGTGGCGATGCGCAGCGCGCGCAGGATCACCACGCCCAGCAGGAACACGATCACGATCGTGCCGACGAAGCCGAGTTCCTCGCCGGCCACGGTGAAGATGAAGTCGGTCTGCTGGGACGGGACGAAGTTGCCCGCCACCAGCTGGCCGTGGAACAGGCCCTGGCCGAACATCCCGCCGGAGCCGACCGCGATCTTGGCCTGGGCCGCGTTGTAACCGGCGCCGGCCAGGTCCTGGGACGGGTGCAGGAACGAGGTGAACCGGGTGAGCTGGTAATCCTTCAGCAGGTCCAGGCCGCCCGCCGCGGCGATGATCACCGCCACCACGGCGGTGAGGGCGGCGATCACGCGCAGTCGCAGGCCAGACAGGACGATCATGGTGGCGGTCACCACCACGAGCACCAGGGCGACGCCCAGGGCCGGCTCGACTACCACCAGGCCGATCAGCGGCGCGGCGCAGGCCAGCGCGATGAATAGCGACCGGACGCGGGGGCCGCCCGAGGCGGTGGGATGGCTCTGGCTGAAGATCATCGCGGTGATCAGGATCAGCGCGATCTTGCCGAACTCGTTCGGCTCGACCTGGAAGCCGCCCGGCAGGGAGAACCAGGCCTGCGCGCCGTTGACCACCGAGCCGAGCGGGGTCAGCACGGCCAGCAGGGCGAGCACGGTGCCGCCGTAGAAGAACGGCGCCCAGGTCCGCAGCTGCCTGGTGTCGACCAGGCTGACCCCGATCATGAGGACCAGCCCGATCGCGACGTTGAGCAGCTGCTTCTTCAGGTACGTCCGCGGGTCCTGGCCCGCCGCGTCCAGGCCGGGCTCGGTGGCCGACCAGACCAGCAGGGTGCCGATCGCGGTCAGCCCCAGCACCACCACGACCAGGATCCAGTCCATGTGCCGCAGCGGGGAGTTCCTGGCAAAGGCGCGGGCCAGCAGGGAGCGCGGCCGTCGGGCGGCGAACGCGCCCGGGCGCGGCGTGGTCAGACCGCGCGGGCTGTAGCTTGTCGGACGGCCCAGCATTACTTCCCCCCGCCCGACTGGGCGTAACCGGACGGCGGCTTGATCGTCCCGGTCGTGGTGATCTGTGGCAGCGCGGACGGCACCAGGCCACCGGCCACCGCGGCCTTCTTACCCTCGAGCCCGTAGATGCCATCCCAGATCTGCCGCACCGCGGGCGCGGCCACGTCGGCGCCGTAGCCCGAGTCCGGGACCATGACCAGCACCACGTACTTGGGGTGGTCGCAGGGCGCGAACGAGGCGAACACCGAGGTCGCGTTCTTGCCGAAGAGCTGGGCGGTTCCGGTCTTGCCCGCCACGCACACCTTGTCCAGCGGGAAGCCGCCGAAGGCGCCCGCCGCGGTGCCCTGGGTCACCACCCCGGCCAGCGCGTGGCGGATGTACGCCAGCGTCCGGCCGGAGACCGGCAGGTGCCTGATCACCGGCGGGTTGATCTTCTGGACGACCTTGCCGGTGGTCGGTGACACCAGTGCCTTGCCGATCCGCGGGCTGTACAGCGTGCCCCCGTTGGCCAGGGCGGCGTAGGCGTTGGCCAGCTGAAGCGGCGTGGAGGTGATGTAGCCCTGGCCGATCGCGGCGATGGCCGCCTGGCCGGGCTCCCACTGCCACCCGCTCTGGCAGTCCTGCCATTCGATCTGCTGCACGTAGCTGCCGTACTGCTTGCCGTTCTTGCACCAGTTCTGGCCGGTGTGGGCGTTGTCCTTCCACAGGTTGTACAGCCACTGCCGGGTCGGGATGGTGCCGGTGGACTCCTCGGGCAGGTCGACGCCGGTGGTCTTGCCGAAGCCCCAGTCCAGCTCCATCTTCTGCATCTTCTGTATGGGGGCGTTCGGCGACGCCTTGCTGTTGGCCTTCGGATTGTCCCTGAGGTACATGTCGTATCCCAGGTTGTAGTACACGGTGTCGCAGGACTGGATGAGCGCCTCGTTGAACGTCATGTCGCCCAGGCTCGGCTCGCCGTCGTTGCCGAAGGTGTGCCCGGCGATGGTGACCGAGCCGGGGCAGCCGTACAGGCCGTACAGCGAGTACCCGTCGGCCACCGCGGCGGCGGTCGAGGTGACCTTGAAGGTGGAGCCGGGCGCGTACTGGCCCTGGGTGGTCCAGTTGATGATCGGCTGCCCTCCGGACTTGCCGAACAGCGCGTTGAACTGCCGCTGGGAGATGCCACCGGTCCACACGCTGGGGTCGTAGTCCGGGTAGCTGGCCATGGCGACCACCCGGCCTGTGGTCGTCATGACCACCGCCGCGCCCTGGTTCGCGGCGTTCCCTGACGCCCGCGATCGCGCGATGGCGCCGTCGAGCGCATTCTGCGCCACCGTCTGGACCTGAGCGTTCAGGCTGGTCACGAGGTCGTCGCCGTTGGCGGGCGCGGTCTGGCTGACGGTGCCGGTGACGTCACCGGCGGCGTTGACCGATACCACCTGGGTCCCGGCCTTGCCGCGCAGCTGGCTGTCGTACTCGGCTTCCAGGCCGGCCTGGCCGACCAGGTCCACGCCGGAGAACCCGGTCACCGGCAGGTGCCGGCTCTTGACCTGCTCCGGGGTGATGGGCTGCAGGTAGCCGAGCACCTGAGCCGGGTTGGCCCCGCCCGGCATCGGGTACTGGACCACCGGCTGGACCTGCGCGGTCACCCCGGGGAACGTCTTATGCTGCTCCATCACCTGCAGCGCGATCCGGGGCGAGACGTTCTGCGCCACCGGGATGGGCTGGTAGGGCGAGCCCGCCCAGCACGGTTGCGGGACGCCCTTGGTGCACAGCCGGGTCTTGTCCGACAGCAACTGGTAGGACATGCCGAGCAGGGGCGCCAGCCGGTGCAGCACCGGCGTGGCGCCGCCGGGCTGCTGGGACAGGTTCATCATGTCCACCGAGACGACCAGGGCGGTCTTGTTGGTGACCAGGCGGTTGCCCACGTCGTCCAGGATCTGGCCGCGGACCGCGGGCACGATCACGTTCCTGGTCTGGTTCGCCGCGGCCAGCTTGGTGAAGGCGGTGTTGTTCATCACCTGCAGGTACCAGAGCCTGCCGCCGAGCGAGATCAGCATGGCGGCCGCGACCGCGTAGAGCACGAGCAGCCGACGCCGCGACGCCAGGTTCATCGGTATCCTCCCGAGCGCCATCTCCGCCTGGACTTCGGCCGCGGCATGCGCAGCCGTGCTGAGCCCGCATGGCCGAGCCCGCGGCCGCCCAGCCCGCGGCCGGTTAGCCCGCGGCCGGTTAGGCTACGGCCACCCAAGTTGCCGCCCGCCAGGCTGCGGCCGGCTGGGTTG
>Ga0207675_100005154_pt1 | contig 12587 bp, 11 predicted proteins | sample KBSSwiS42_FD_184305 | JGI IMG/M metagenome (GOLD analysis project Ga0207675, IMG submission 184305) | Switchgrass rhizosphere microbial communities from Kellogg Biological Station, Michigan, USA - KBS Switchgrass S4-2 (SPAdes) (version 2) | ecosystem: Host-associated > Plants > Roots >... | reverse complement strand
GAAGACGCTCGAGGAATGGTTCGTCGAGGTCATGGGCGAAGATCAGAGGCCGGGCTGACGACATGCACGGCACGCTGCTGATCGCCCGCCTCACCTGGCTCGAGACGCGCCGCCGCAAGATCGCGCTCGCTGCGCTGATCTGCGGCCTCTTGTTTCTCGCCGTATTCGGTACAGCGATGTACTTCGGCTTCAACTTGGCGAGAGCGGGAGGCCCGTTGGGAGACGCGCCTCCAGATCCGGTAGGGATGCGAGTCGCAGCGACAGTGTTGACGGTCGCCGGGCTCTACGTCGTGAACTTCCTCGTGAACGCCGTTGCGATCCTGCTGCCGATCGACTCGCTGTCCGGCGAGATCGGCTCGGGCGTCATTCAGACGCTCGCGTCGAAGCCCGTCGACCGCGCCGCGATCGTCGTCGGCAAGTGGCTCGCGTATTTGCTGATGACGGCCGCGTACCTCGCGTTGATGGGAGGCGGCATCGTTCTGATCATGCGCGTGTTCGCGGACTACACGGCGCCATCCGTGCTGGCGCCGATGGGGCTCATGCTGCTCGGCGCTGCGACGATGCTGTCGATCACGATCGCCGGCGGCGTGCGCCTTTCGACGATCACGAACGGCATCGTCGCGTTCGGCTTCTACGGCGTCGCCTTCATCGCGGGTTGGATCGAGCAGATCTTGAGCATCTTCGGCAACTCGACGGCACGGCACGTCGGCACCGTCGTGAGCTTGCTGAGCCCGTCGGACTCCATGTGGCGGCGCGCCGCGTACGAGCTGCAGCCGCTCGCGAGCGTCGTGTTGCAGAACGGGCCGTTCGGCGTCGTCTCCGTGCCGAGCGCCGCCATGATCGTGTGGGCGGCGCTGTTCAGCCTCGGCGTTCTCTGCTTCGCCGCCTGGCAATTCCGCCGCCGGCCGCTCTGAAGCCGGCGGTCCGAAGTCACCGCTGTCTGAACTTCGGCGCGTTCGTCGTCTCGAGCGCGTCGTGCGCTGCCTCGAGCATCACGAGCACCTCGCACGGGCGATTCAGCGCGAGCATCGCTTGCGTGCGGATGTTCAGCCACTCGATGTTGGGCTGAAACTGATCCATCGGCAGGCTGCCGAGCGCCTTGACGCCCGCGAGGCACTCGCCCTCGGCGCGCAATCTCGCAAGATCGGTTTCGCTGAGCTTCACCGACGGATGACGCGCGATGATCGCGGCGTAGCTCAGGCTGGGGTCGTCTTGACCGAACGCAGCAGGAAACACGAGCAGGCCCAAAGCGAGTGCGACGATCTTGGTTCGCATGGTTGTCTCCAAATGGTCTAGGTCTAGCGCGGGTTCATTTGACGGCGGTGGCCTCGATCTCGATCATGAGACCGGGAAACGCGAGCTTGGCGACGCCGAGCAATGTTCCGGAAGGCTGCGACGCGGCAGCCGCCAATCGGCTGCCGAAGACGTCTCCCGCTTCGAGAAACGCGTCGACGTCCGTCGTGTAGTAGTTGAGCCGCACGACGTTCGCGAGGCCGAAGCCGGATGCCTTCAGCACCGTTTCGAGATTCCGAAACGCTTGCTCGATTTGCTTGCGCATGTCGCCGACATGCACGGGTTTGCCGTTCTCGTCGACGGAGGCTTGCCCCGCGCAGTACAGCACGCGGCTAGCGTTCGTCACCTCGATGCCTTGCGAGAATCCGTACTGGTCCTGCCACTTCCAAGGGTTGACCTTTCGCTGTTCCACGTTCGGTTCCTTGCGATCAGAGCGGCGCGAGCGGATTGTCGCGTTGCTTGAAGGTCTGGTCGAAACGATCCGGCAGCCCGCTGTCGGAGCTGATGTAGCGCTTGCTGATGAGCCACTTGCCGCCCACCTTGACGAGCTCGGTGTCCTCGCGGCCCTGCTCGTAGAGGCTCGGCGCCTCCCCGACACCTTTGTTCGTGACGCCGGTCCAGATCACGTGCGCCTGCGCGCGGTTGCCTTTGACCTCGATGACGGGATTGGTCAGCAGCATGCCGTTGTGTGGCCGCGGCGCGGCATTCGGATCGCGTGCGCGACCGCCGCCGTAGAGCTTCTCGATTTCGGCGCGCCCTTTGGCGATCGTGCCGTCGACATCGAGCATCGCGTCTTCCGTGAAGTACTCCGACATCTCATGGGCTCTGCCCGACGCAAGGTCGTAGTAGTACTTCACGAGCAGATCTTCGATCTGGATTCGGTCGAGCAGCGTTTCCATCGTGACTTGCTGCGCGAGTGCCGGCGCGGCCAGCGACAGATGCAGCAGGGCCAGGGCTGCGGCCAGGCCGTGAACGAAACGAAAACCGCTCTCGCTTGCAAAGGTGTAGCGCAACATGGAATCCCCCCTCTGGTGATAGGCGGATAGTACTTCGCCGGATGCTCGCGAGCACCCGGAGTTGAGCGCGGTGACAGGTGGACGGCGCTACTCGGGGCGTAGCGCCGTGATCGGATCGATGCGCGATCAGCGTTCGCTGCGCCCGCGCGCTTGCGTCGCATTTATTGCAGCAAGAACGGCGATGTAAAGAACCCGCTGGGGCTCGTTGGCAGTGTGTTGATCAGCGTCAACGCGCCGGTGGACGGATCGATCGAGTACGACGATACGGTCGAGGCATTCTCGTCCGTGACGTAGAGATACTTGCCCGACGCATCCTGAATCAAGAAGACGTTTGCCGCACCGGGCAACGTTGTAACGTCGGGCAAGACGGTCGGCTCTCCCGTGCCCGGGTCGATCGAGAAACGCTGGATGCTCGGCGGCGCGCTGTTTCTGTTGTACTGATACAGAAAGCGGCCGGACACGTGTAGCTGCACGCTACCGCCTGAACCGTTCGTGCCATGCAGCGCGCCGACAGAAGAGACCGCGCCCGTAGCGGGATCGAGGCGAAACGTTGCGACGTTCGCGGGCCCAGGTGGAACGTGCGTCGTATAGAAGACGTTGTTACGCCGGTTGTAAACGATGCCGAACGACCTCGCTCCGGGCGGCCCTGTGGGAACAGGCGCGATGAGGGGCGTGAGCGTCCCGGCGGTCTTGTTGACGGCGAACACCATCAGCGTGCTGGAGTTGAGGTGCGTAGTCAGCAAGTAGTCGCCGTTCGGGGTCAGGACCGCCCCGAAAGGGGTGTTGCCGGAGGTTGGGAAAGAGCCGATCAGCGTTAGCACGCCGGACGGTACGTTGACGAAAAAGCTGCGGATCTCCCCATCGCCATTCGTCGTTGCATTCGTCGATACGAATACGAAGCCACCCGTGGCGTCGTAGGTCATACCCGTCATACCGAACCCCATGTTGATCGGCGTGCCTGGGATTTGTGTGAGCTCGCCGGTCGTCGGATTGATCGTCGCCCCGTAGAGCATGCTCGGCGAGGAGCTCGGTAGGGAAACGTGGCCGAACGTGCCCGATGGGTGGACAAACATGGGCAGGTTTAACCCCTGACCCGGCGTCGTATCGAGGAGGTAGGGTGAGCCGGCAATTTCGGATAGCGCGCCCGTAACGTTATCGGCCCTATAGACGGACATTTGCGGCGGCACGAAGAATGGGTCCCCCCGCGTTGCGAGGAACACGAACTTACCGCTCGGATCGGGCATCGGGGTCACCGGCCCGGAAGGAGTCGGAATAGGCTGCCACGGCAGCGCCGTCAGGCTGCCACTGGCGGCGTCGATCGCGTAGCCTCGCAGCTCGTTAGCGGAAGCGCTCGTGATGTACAGGAACTTGTAAACGCGCGACACGCACGCGATCGCGACGTTCGTGATTGCGCTGCTCGCGACCGTCCCGCTGCCATTGGTCAGCGAGCAGACCTGCACGGGCCCGATGTTCGGCTGCGTCTTGATCGTGACCGAATAGGCGGAGCCGCTCGAAAGCTGTGCCGGGAAAGTGAATGCGCCGCTGGCGGAAATCGCGAGCTCCGGACCGGCGTTGTTCTGCAGCACGAGGCCGACGGCGTCCAGTCCCGAAACAGTGCCGCCGACGGAGAACGTCGCTGCGGGCGGAGGAGGCGTAGGAGGAGGGGGAGTGGTGCTGCCTCCGCCGCCGCCGTGCCCGCCGCAGCCGGCGGGCAATAGGCAGATGTAGGCAACGACCCCCGCACGGCGCATCGATATGGACATGCTCAGCCGGATCTTCTTGTCGGCAAGACTACCGCGGTTCGGGCAGTGTCGGAGCGCGGGGCACCGAAGTCAACGTGGCGCGTGATCGGCTTCGCGCAGCCGGCGCGTTTGGAACGTCACCGCCCTTTAAGTCAATTCGCGATCGCGAATTCCCGCTCGCGCCCCCCGGCTCGTCTTGTCGTTAGTCGGCGCGGAGCGCCGTGATCGGATCGATGCGCGCCGCGCGTAGCGCGGGGCCGGCGCACCCCAAGGCGCCGGCTACCGCGAGCGCAAGCGCGACGCCGGCGAGCATCAGCGGATCGGCCGGCGGCGTCGCGAACAGATAGCCGCGCAGCGCGAGACCGAACAGCACGGCGAGCGGCACGCCGATCGCGAGTCCGATGGCGACGAGCTTGAAGCCCTGCTTGAGCACCATCGCGAGCACGCCGCGCGCGCTCGCACCGACGGCCATGCGCAAGCCGATCTCACGCGTGCGCTGCGCGATCGACGTTGCGATGACGCCGGCGATGCCGGTCACCGTGATGCAGAGCGCGAGCCCCGCGAAGATCGTGAGCAGTAGCGCGGTGAGCCTCGGCGTGGCGAGGTATGCCGCGCGAATCGTGTCGAGCGTCTGCATGCGCTCGATCGGCATGTCGGGGTCGACGCTCTGGATCGCGCTGCGGATCGCCGCCATCGCCACGCCGGGGTCGCCGGCCGTGCGCGCGAGAATGCGGCCCTGCAGATTGCCGTTCGCCTGCGCGAGCGCGACGTACGCTTGCGCTACGGGCTCGACGTCGAGGCCGAAGTTGCGAACGTCACCGACGACGCCCACGACTCTGTACCACGTGCGCCCGCCGTCCGCGGAGACGCGCGCGCCGAGCGGGTCGCGGCCGCCCCATTGGCGCACGCCGGCGTCGTTGATGACGGCAACGCGCTCCGTCGTCTCGGTATCGGTCGTCGCGAACACGCGGCCGCGCAGCAGCGGGACGCCGAGCGTGTCGAAATATGCGGGGCTCGCGATGCGCACGTCGACGGTCGGCGCGAGCTCGGCGTCGCCGAGGCCCTCGACCTGCAACCGCGTCTGACCCGGCCGCATGCCGGAGAGCGGCACGGCATTCGTGATGGCGGCGGACGCGACACCCGGCACGGCCTGCATGCGCTCGAGCACGTCCTCGTAGAGGCGATGGCGCGACTCCGGCGTCGCGTACTTCGAGAAGTTCGCGAAGATCTCCGCCGACAGCACGCGGTCGACGCGATAGCCGGCGTCGACGCTCTGTAGCCTCGCAACGCTGAGCAGCAGCAATCCCGCGGCCGCGAGCAGCACGACGGACACCATCACCTGGCCCGCGACGAGCGCGTGCTGCAAGCGGCGGCGCGGCGTGCCGCCGCCTTTCGAGCCCGTCTTCATCGCGCCCGCGACGTCGACGCGCGCGCCGAGCGCCGGCAGCACGCCGAGCAGCACGCCGGCGACGAGCGCGATTCCCATCGTGAACGCTAGGACGGGCCACGCGATCCCGATCTCCCCGGCACGCGACGTGAAGCGGCCGATGAACGCGGCGAGGACCTTCAACGTCAGCGAAGCGAATACGATCCCGACGACGGCGCCAGCGAGCGTGACGAGCGCGCTCTCTGCGAGCGGCTGCGCGAGCAGGCTCATCCGACCCGCGCCGAGCGCCGCGCGCGTGGCGCGCTCGTGCGAGCGCTGCAGCGTGCGCGCGAGCATGAGGTTGCCGACGTTCGCGCACGCGAGCAGCAGCACGAGCGCCGTGATGCCGAGCAGCACTAGCAGCATCGGCCGCGCGTTCTGCGTGAGCGCCTCCTGCACGCCGAGCGTTTCCGCGCGGAAGCCGGCTTCCGGCCGATAGACGCTCGGGAACTCGCGCGCGAAGTCGTCGCCGAGCGCCGTCACTTCCGCGGCCGCTGTTTCGGGCAACACGCCGTCCTTGAGCTTGCCGAACACGCGCAACAACGAGAACGCGCGCCGGTTGGCTTCCATCTGCTGCTCGCCGGCTGCGCGAAACGGGCACGCCACGGTCGGCATGAAGACGTCGACTTCGTTCGGATAGAGCGCGACGGGCGGCAGCACGCCGACCACGGTGTGCGGGCGGTCGTTCATCTCGAAGACTTGCCCGATCACGTTCGGATCGCCGCCGAAGCGGTTTTGCCAATATGCGTAGCCGAGCACGAGCACGGCTTCCGCGCCGGCGCGGTCGTCGGCCTCGACGAACGTGCGGCCGTGGAGCGGCCGAATGCCGAGCACGTCGAAAAAATTGTGCGAAACGACGCCCGTCGCGACGCGATCGGGATCGCCGCGACGCAGCAAGTCGAAGTCCATCTGGTGGAACTCGACGAGCGCGTCGAAGCTCGCGAGGCGCTCGCGGTAGTCGTAGAGCTCGCGGATCGAGACGCCGACGTCGTTCTGGCCGGCGAGGGGCGCCGACTGGCGGATCAGCACGAGCCGGCCCGCGTCGTCGTACGGCAGCGGCGCGAGCAGCACCGAATGGATCACGCTGAAGATCGCGGTGTTCACGCCGATGCCCAAGCCCAGCGTGAGAACTGCGACGCCGGTGAACCACGGGCTCTTGATGAGCCCGCGCCACGCGTAGCGCAGGGCGCGCCGTGCCTCTTCGATCCGGTTCAATCCCGCAGCGCTCATGGCCCAAGTCCCCCGTGCCGCCCGGGGAAGTGTCCGCGCGCGCCAGCGCTGCTGCCACGCGAATCGACGAGCCGCGGCGCTTCGCCGCCGAGACGTGGGCTTTGGCCGCCGAGCCGCGCTACTCGCGGGCGTTCAGGGCCTCGTACAGCGCATCCTTGTAGCTGCGGCTCAGGCGCAAGACAGTGCCGTCGTGCAGCACGACCTCGTGGTCGCCGCTGTCCTTCGCGACGAGCTCGCCGACGCTTGCAAGCTTCACGAGCGTCGAGCGGTGGATGCGCAGAAAGCCGTGTGCCGCGAGCCGCGCCTCGAGGTTGCGCAGCGAATCGCGCACGAGGTGCGATTTGCCCGCAGCGTGGATGGTCACGTAGTCGCCCGCAGCCTCCACCCAGTCGATCTTCAGCGGATCGAGCACGTGCACGCGGCCGTTCGTTCGCACGAGGATGCGCTCGGGTGCGTCAGCCGCGGGGCGCTCGTGCGCGAATTTGTCGACGAGCGCGCGCAGCTCGCCGCGCCACGCGCCGATCGCGTCTTGCGCGTGCCGGCGGCGAGCGCGCTCGACGCTCTTGCGCAGATCCTCGGCGTCGATCGGCTTCAGTAGATAGTCGAGCGCGTCGATGCGGAACGCGCGCAGCGCGTGCTGCTCGTAGGCCGTCAGGAAAATCACGAGCGGCATCTTGTCCGCGCCGATCTCGCCGATCACGCCGAAGCCATCCAGGCCCGGCATCTTGATGTCGAGGAACACGAGATCCGGCTCGAGCTCCCGGATCGCGCGGACGGCGCTCGGCCCGTCGCCGCAGCTGCCGACGATCTCGACGTCGCGTTCCTTCGCGAGCGCGAGCGCGACGCCCTCGCGCGCGAGCGGCTCGTCGTCGACGATCAGCGTGCGGAGCTTCATTGCGTGGCGAACAGCGCCGTCGGAAGCAACGGCACGCGGACCTCGATGCGCGTCCCCGCGCCGGGCTTGCTCGTCAGCGAGAACGTGTGGTCGCGGCCGTACATCTGCTCGAGACGGCCGCGCACGTTCGTGAGACCGATGCCTTCTGCGAACCTCGGATCCGTGTAGAACTTACCGCCCACGCCGTCGTCCTCGATCGTGATCGCGAGGCGGTCGTCGTCGGCGCGGCACGCGAGCGTGAGCGCGCAGGGGCCCACCTTGTCGCCGAAGCCGTGGATGACGGCGTTCTCGATGAGCGGCTGGAGCAGCATCGCGGGCACCGGGGTCGCACGCACACTCTCGTCGCAGCGCTCGTCGACGGTGAGACGGTCGCCGAAGCGGACCTGCACGATAGCGATGTATTGCCGCACCAGCTCGAGCTCCTCGTCGAGCGTGACCCAATGCCGATCGGCGCTCTCGAGCGTCTGGCGGAAAAAGCTGCTGAGCCGCCCGAGCGTCTGCTCGGCGCGCTCGTTGTCGCCCTTCTTGATGAGCACGGACACGGCGTTCATCGCGTTGAACAGGAAGTGCGGGTCGATCTGCATGCGCAGCGTCTGCAGCTGCAGCTCGGCGAGGCGCTGACTGAGCGTGCTCGCGTCGAGCTCTTGCTGGCGCACGATCTCGAAGAAGTTGCGGATGTTCAGCGTCGCCGCGAGTGAGGCGTACACGACCATGTCGAACAGCAGCATGTCGTCGCCGAACAGGAAGTGGCCGGCGTGCTGCCAAGGTTGATACGTGGCCATGTCAGTGCTCGCGGCCATGTAGTGATAGATGATGCCGATGCCGAGGCCGTGCACGAGCGCGATTCCGAGCAGCAGCAGCGAGTGGGCGAGCAGCGCGAATGGCCAGTGGCCGGGACGGATGGGCACGCGCGCCGAGCCCACGGCGACGAGCGGCGCGAAGAGGACCCAGGGCAGCCAGTAATAGAGGGTGAGACTCGTCAGAGATCCGAAGAATCTCGGCGTGAAGTCGCGAAGCGTGAGGAGCCCCGAGACTTGCTGCAACGCCGTGTAGACCGCGAAGCCGACCCAGACGAGCGCCAGTGCTCCAGCGAGGCTACGGAAGGTGGGCTTGCGGACGTCCATTGCGGTCCGAAAGATTACCTGAAGTCGAAGATGCCCTCGTCAGGCGCGGGGCGCTTCATGCCTTGCTCGAAATACTCCTCCCAGATCCGTGCCCAAGGCCGGTCGTACCAGTCGGGGATGCGGTACGGGATGACGGTGCCGGGCGCCACGGGCTGGAGCCGGCCGTTCACGTTCCAGAGCGCTTGCTGACACTCCTTCCATTGGTAGCGCTGCGCGGAGTCCGGGCCCGCAATGAACGAATAGATCGCCTCGAGGCGCAGCGGCGCGACGAACGCCAGCGGATCGTAGATCGTGATCTCGAGGTGGATGTTGCGGCTCGCGTCGCGCGTGAAGACCTCGATCGACTCGAGCTCGTTGCTGAACTCGGGCAGCGCGTGCGACATCGACCAGCCCTGCACGTGGTCGGTCCACGCCACGAGCGTTTCGCCGTTCCAGAAGCCGACGGTCTCGCCGTACCACTGCGAGATCAACGTCACGTGCTTCTGGCCGATGAGGATTTGTCTCAGGATATTGAGCGCGGTGCCGGACAGCAGCTGAACCTGATGCGGCGTCACGGTGACCTGAATGTCGCGAATGCCTTGCGCCCACCAGCGGATCAAGCCTTCGGGATAGCACGTCGACGACACCCACTGCGCCGAGTTGCTGACGCCGACGTGATAGAGCGACTGCGTGAACCGGCGTTGATACTCCGGTGTCAGCACTTGCATCAGCGCCGCCGATTGCACGTTGTTGCCGAAGCTCCACTGCTGTTGCTGCAACGTACGTGAGTTGTAGTAGCCGTCCCAATCCGGTGGCGGATGGTTGCGATCGTAGATCGCCGGCCCGCCGTTGGCTTTCGCTTGCGCGAGCAGCGCGTTGTAGTGCTCTTCGGCCGTCTTGTACGGATAGGGGCTTTTCAGCTCCTGCGCCTCGAGGCCGTAATCGCAGTCTCCCCATTGGCCGACGACACCGCGGACCCACATCTCGTCGATCTGCCGCGGAGTGTTGCAGCGCGTGTAGCGTGGATCCTGCCAACGCTCGGCATCCAGATAGAAGTCTTTGGTCGTGAAGAGATCGATTGGCAGCGGCTCGATGCCCGGCGGCGGCCGCTGCTCCGCGATGGTTGCGCGCACCTCCGCGGTCACTTGCGCCGGCAGTGTCGGCTCGAGCAGCAATGCGCTCGTCAACGCGAACGCCGACGCGACCGTGACGATTCTCGTCGCCAATCGTTTCCCCGCGCGAAAGGAAACCCCACGCCCAGGGGGGCGTGGGGTACGCGTAGCGTTAGGCCGGAACGCCCTTCGGCCAGACGAACTCGGGACGCAGCCCTTCGTAGACCTTGCCTTCCTTCGGCTTCGGCGTGCCGGACTTCGGATCGTAGAAGGCGTGATAAGTCGCGGCCGGAATCTTCGAGTGACCCATCAGGTTCGGCACAATCACGCGAATCCGCTTTTGCTTGTCGTCGAGCATGATCGGCTTGCCGCACTTCGCGCACGTGCAGAGCTCGAGCGGGCCTTTCGGATTCTGGTCGTTGAACGGCTGGCGCTTCAGGCCCGCCATGTTGTCGACCTTCAGGTCGTTGTAGTTGAAGAACACGACGTGAGTCGTGCCCTGTCCCGTCACGCGTTTGCAGACGGAGCAATGACAGGTGTGATTATCGATTGGATCCTTGTCCGACGTCGTGTGGACGTGCTCGCATCCCCCAGAGTACTTCGCCATGTGTCATCACCTTACTGTTGTTGATGTCGAATTTGCGTCGACCTTTAGGCCGGCGATGTGCCCAGCGATTATATAGAAGCCCGCGGATGATTGTGCCTATCGGGCGAGGCCGTCCCCGTCAAGGCGTCGCGCTGGAGCGACGCGCGCCGAGAATTCGGGGTTGCAGTGAGCGGCGGACCGCCGATAACATCGCGTTTCTCCGGCGCTCATGGATAGAGTCGTGCTGCCTAAAGGAACCTGGCAACTACGGATCCTCGTTGCTTTCGCCGCGTTTTGCGCGGTGCGCGCTGTCGCGTGCGCGCAAACTGAAACGCTGCCGGATGCCACGGAGGCGGTCGAGGACGTGCCTGTCCCCGCGCCCGATCCGACTTCGATCGAGCCCGAGTCTCCGCTCGCCGTGAGCGAGTCGCCCGAAGAATTTCCCGAGGCGCCGCCCGAGTCAGCGTTGCCCGATGGGGCGACGCTCTCGGCCGCCGAGCCGGCCGACGCTGCGGCGATCGGCAACGCGGACATTCAAGAGATGGTAGCGGCCGCGTTCAGCGATTCGACGATCATCGCCGTCATCGACGCCAACGCCGTCGAGTTCGACCTGTCGCCGCGCGCGCTCGTCGCGCTGAAGAGCGCGGGGGTGTCGGAGCCCGTCATCGAAGCGATGCTCGCGGCGGAGACCGAGAAGAAACAGGTCGCCGAGCCGCAGCACGCGGTGGCACAGCCTGTCGAGACTCAGCCGTCGGCCGAGTACGCGAAGCTCACGACCATGATCGAGCAGCTGGCCGCGCGGCAAGAAGACGCGGAGAAGGCGCGCCGCGCGCCGGAGCCGCCCGTGTCGCGCGCGGATCCGACGCCGCGAGTCTGGCTCGTCGAGGGCGGCGAGCGAGCGCCGGTTGCGCCGACGATCGCGCAAGTCGCGCTCGCCGGCGGCAGCGGCAAGCGCGGCGACCGCATGAAGAACCTGCAAGGGCTCGCGAATCAGGCGCTCGCGTTCGCGAGCCCCGCCGTCAGCGGTATCGCGACGACGCTCGGCAGCCTATTTCGCCCCAACGAAGAGCGCACGGCCGTGTGGGCGCTCGCGTCGCCGCAGAGCGCGCGAGTGCTCGAAGCGACACCCGTGTTCGAGATCGACTATGCGCACATCCCCGGCATCGATCCCGAGAAGTATCAGCCGGCGATCGTGCAGCTCGTGCCGACGAGCGACAACTACCGTCTCGTCGCCGCCGCGGAGACCGACGGCGCGAACGCGCGCGCAATGCCGCACGGACCGATCATCGAGGAAAGCGTCGCTACGAACAGCACGCGCCTCGACCGCGGCCGATATCGAGTGGCGCCGCGCGGCGAGCTCGGTCCCGGCGAGTACGCGCTCGTGCTGCGTCCGATTCCGGAGACGGGCCGCCGGCGCGGGCGCGACTCGGAAACCTCTCTCGGCGAGCTGCTCGGCGGCAGCACCAGCCAGATTCTCTATCTGACCTGGGAGTTCTCGCTCGCCGGCTAGGCGATTGCGAGCGCTCGAGCGCCCTGCGCCTCCGCGGCTCGTGCCGTCGGCTGCGTGCTATGCTCTGCGCGCACCATATTTCCGCGTTTGCCGCCTCGTATCTCAACAACAAAGGGGGCTCAAGCCGTGAGGGAAGTGAACTACACGCCGCCAAGCTCGAGCAGCGTGTTCCGCCTGGGACTCTCGGTGCTCGTCGGTCTCGTGATTGCCTACTTGGCTTTCGGTTCCTGGTATCAGGTCGATCAAGGCGAGCGCGCCGTCGTGCTGCGGTTCGGCGAGCTCGTCGGCGAGAACGGTGCGGGGTTCCACTTCAAGCTTCCGTGGGTCGACTCCGTGCGCAGGATCACCGCGCAGACCCAAACGAAGCGCTACCAGAACCTCGACGCCTATTCGCGCGACCAGCAGCCGGCGGATCTCACCGTCAGCGTGACGTACGTCGTCTCGAATGCGAGCGAGGTCTACGCGCAATACGGCGATCTTGACGTGGCCGTCCTTCGGCTCATCGACCCGCGGCTCACTGCCGGGATCAAGACGATCTTCGGTCAGTACGATGCTGTCCGCGCAATTCAGGAGCGCGCGGCGCTCAACAACGACTTCGCCGCGGCCGTCACGTCGGCGATCGACGGCGGTCCGATCAACATCATCAGCGTGCAGATCGAGAACATCGACTTCTC
>Ga0207675_100005150_pt1 | contig 12590 bp, 11 predicted proteins | sample KBSSwiS42_FD_184305 | JGI IMG/M metagenome (GOLD analysis project Ga0207675, IMG submission 184305) | Switchgrass rhizosphere microbial communities from Kellogg Biological Station, Michigan, USA - KBS Switchgrass S4-2 (SPAdes) (version 2) | ecosystem: Host-associated > Plants > Roots >... | reverse complement strand
CTCAAGGCGCTCGACTCGACCGGCCCCGACATCTCGCGGCCGGCCGGTGCCGATACGTTCGGCTCGCCGGGCGCGATCGGCGAGCTGCTGCTCACCGACTTCCTGCTGCCGTTCGAGGCTGCGTCCTTCCTGCTGCTCATGGCGGCCGTGGGCGCCGTCGTGCTGGCGCGGCGCCGCCGCGGCCTCGAGGACGAGGGCACCGGGCCGATGCGCAGCCGCGACGAGCCGCCGCCCACCGAGACGCTGGAGGTCCGCGTCTAAGTGGACATCACCTGGTACCTCGTCCTCTCGGCGTTCATCTTCGCCATCGGCGTCGCGGGCGTTATCTCGCGCCGGAACCCGCTCGTCGTGCTGCTCTGCCTCGAGCTGATGCTGAACGCGGGCAACCTCGCGCTGGTTGCGTTCGCTCGCATGCACGGGAGCGAGGCCGGCCAGGTCTTCGCCCTGATCGTGATGGTGATCGCGGCGTGTGAGGTCGTGATCGGCCTCGGGATCATCGTCGCGATGTACCGCAACCGGCTCCCGATCGACATCGACGAGATGTCCGAGCTAAGAGGATGAGCGCGACCACATTCGGCTGGCTCGTGCTGGCGTTCCCGCTTGCGGGGACCGTGATCAACTCGCTCGGCTGGCGCGTGCTGCCCGGGCGGCTCCCGGGCTGGATCGCCTCGTCGGCCATCTTCCTCGCCTTCCTCTCCTCGATCGGCGCGCTGATCAAGCTGCAGGACCACCCGGCGGAGGAGCGGCACCTCGTCGACAGCCTCTGGACCTACGCCTCCACTGCGGACTTCCACGTGGACCTGGCGATCCTCATCGACCCGCTGTCGGTGTTCATGTGCCTCGTGGTGAGCGGGGTGTCGTTCCTGATCCACGTCTACTCGGTCGCCTACATGACGAGCGACCGCGGCTACTCGCGCTATTTCGCCTACCTGAACTACTTCGTCTTCTCGATGCTGCTGCTGGTTCTGGCGGCGAACTTCGTGATCCTGATCATCGGGTGGGCGTTCGTCGGCGCGGCCTCGTACCTCCTGATCTCGTTCTGGTACCGGCGCACGACGGCAGTCGAGGCCGGCATCAAGGCCTTCGTCATCAATGTGATCGGCGACGTGGGGCTCGTCATCGGGGCATTCCTGATCCTCGACAAGACCGGCTCGCTCGACTTCCTCCAGGTCTTCAGCCAGGTGGACCAGACGTTCACCCGCAACGACGGCACGCTCGTGGCTGCCTGCCTCCTGCTGCTCGTCGGCGCCTTCGCCAAATCCGCCCAGCTGCCGCTCCACACCTGGCTCCCGGACGCCATGGAGGGCCCCACCCCCGTCTCCGCGCTGATCCACGCCGCGACGATGGTCACGGCCGGCGTCTACCTGATCGCGCGCATGTTCCCGCTCTTCGAGCAGGCGCCGGCGGCCGCGGACGTGGGGGCGATCATCGGCTGCGCGACGCTCCTGTTCGCCGGGACGGTCGCGCTGGTCGTGACCGACCTGAAACGGGTGATCGCCTACTCGACGATCTCGCAGATCGGCTACATGGTCATGGGCGTCTCCGCGGCGGCGTATAGCGCCGGGCTCTTCCATCTGATGACGCACGCCTTCTTCAAGGCGCTGCTGTTCATGGGGGCCGGCTCGGTGATCGGGGCGATGGCCGGCATCCAGGACATGGACCGGATGGGCGGCTTCAGGCGGGCGATGCCGTTCACGTTCGTCACGTTCACGATCGGCGCGCTCGCGCTCGCGGGCTTCCCGTTCACCTCGGGCTGGTTCTCGAAGGACGAGATCATCGGCTCCCTCCTGAACCGAGGCGGCCTCTATGCGGTGCTGGGCGTGCTCGGCTACGTGGGAGCGTTCATGACGGCCGTCTACGCGTTCCGGATGGTCTTCCGGGTCTTCCAGGGCGAGCAGGCGCCCGAGGCGCGCGAGCTCGAGGGCGGGCACATGGCCCACGGCGACCCGGTGAACCCGATGACCGGGGAGCCGGAGGACACGGACGTGGGCTTCCCCGGCCCGGAGCACCACATCGCCGAGCGCGACTGGCCGATGAAGGCCGCGATGGGACCGCTCGCGCTGCTCGCGATTGTCGGCGGCTACATCGCGATCCCGGGCGTGGACAACGTGCTCGAGAAGTTCCTCGAGCCGACGTTCGCGGACTCGCGCTTCGCCGACACCCATCCGAGCACCGGCGCCGAGTGGATCGGACTCGTGATCGGCGGGGTGATCTCGATCACCGGCATCGGACTCGCGTGGTGGGTCTACATCCGCGAGCCGGGCACCGCGGCGCGCCTGCGTGAGCGCTTCCCGCGCGCGCACAACTTCCTCTCGCACAAGTGGTACTTCGACGAGCTCTACGACGCGGTCTTCGTGCGCCCGGCCACGACCATCGGCGCCTTCTGCCGGCGAGTCGTCGAGGCCGACTTCGTGCAGGGGACGATCGTCGGCGGGGCCACCGGGATCGTCCGCGTGGGCACCTCCTTCGCGCGCAGCATCCAGACCGGCTACCTGCGCGCCTACGCGCTCCTGCTGCTGCTCGGCGTGGCGGGACTCACCCTCTACTTCCTGCTGAACAGCTCGTGACGATCCACCTGTCGATAGTCCTCTTCCTGCCGCTCGCGACCGGCTTCAGCGGTGCGCTGATGCCGCGTGGGACCGGACGCTGGGCCGTTCTGGCGGGCACGTTGGCCGTGCTCGCCTACGTGGTCGTCATCCTGGTCGACTTCGAGCCCGGCGGCGGCCTCCAGTACGTCACGAACGACGACTGGATCCCGGAGCTCGGCATCCACTACGCGCTGGGCGTGAACGGGCTCAGCCTGTTCATGATCGCCCTGACCGCGATCGGCTGGGTGGCCTGCACCTTCGTCGCCGCGTTCAGCGAGCTGGAGCGCCCGCGGCTCTTCTTCTTCCACCTCGCCCTGGCCGAGACCGCGGTGCTCGGCGCCTTCATGGCGCAGGACCTCGCCCTCTTCATCGTCTTCTTCGACCTGATGCTCGTGCCGTTCTACTTCCTGATCGGCGGCTGGGGCAGCGGCGACCGCGTGCGTGCCACGACCAAGTTCGTGATCTACACGCTCTCCGGCTCGCTTCTGATGATGGCCGCGGCGATCGCGCTCGGCGTGCTGGCGACGCCCGACGGCGGCAACATCTCGTTCCTCCTGTCCGACCTCCGCGAGCGGTCGGTGCCGCTGGGCTCGCAGGAGTGGATCGTCCTGCTGTTCGCGCTCGCGTTCTTCGTGAAGGCGCCCCTGTTCCCGCTGCACGGCTGGGTGCCGGACACCTACCGCGCCACGTCGATCCCCGTGCTGGCGCTGCTCTCCGGAGTGCTGTCGAAGGTCGGCGTCTACGCCTTCCTGCAGATCGTGCTGCCGATCATGCCCGACGGCTCCCAGCACTGGCAGGAGCTGTTCATCGTCCTTGCGGTTTTTTCGATCCTGTACGGGTCGGTCCTCGCGTTCTCGCAGGACAACATCCGGCTGGTCCTGGCGTACTCGTCGATCGCGCAGCTCGGCTTCATCGTGCTGGGGATCTTCGCGCTCGAGGAGAAGGGCGCACAGGGCGCGCTGTTTCAGATGCTGAACCACGGCCTCGTGACCGTGGCGCTGTTCCTTATCGTCGGCGTCATCGCCGCGCGCGCGGCGGGCAGCGAGTCGCTCGCGGAGCTGGGCGGGATGGCGTTCCGCGCGCCCGTGCTGGCGGCCCTCTTCCTCATCACCGCGCTTGCGACGCTCGCGATGCCGGGCTCGGGCAACTTCATCGGCGAGATCCTGATCCTGTTCGGGACCTTCGAGAACCAGCTCGTGTACGGGCTCGTGGCCGCCGTCGGCGTGGTGTTGGCCGCCGTCTACATGATCAGGGTCTACCAGGGCACGATGCACGGGCCGGTTGGGCCCGCCGTCGAGTCGCGTGACATCGACCGGATGCACCTGAGCGCGCTCGCGCCGCTCGTGGCCCTCGTGATCGCGCTCGGCCTGTATCCGAACTTCGTCGTGCACCGGACCGAGCAGGCCACCACCGGCGCGATCGCGGGGGCGCGCGTGGCGGGCGCGGCGCAGAAGGCGGGAGCGCAGGAGACGGCCGCCGCGACCGGCGCGAGCGCCCCCCGGATCGTCGTCGCCGAGGAGTCCCGATGATCGACCTCCTCGCGGCGGTGAAGGCCCCGGTCATCGACTACAAGGAGCTCTCGCCGCTGTTCGCGCTCGCCGGCGGCTCGGTGATCGTCCTGATGGTCGGTCTCGTGCGCTCGTTCTTCGTCAGGAGCGTCGTCGTGCCGGCCCTCACCGCCGTCGCTCTCCTCACCGCGATCGGGCTCACGATCTGGATCTGGGAGCCGGGTAACCAGCCGCCGATCCTGGAGGGCGCGCTCGGCGTGGACGCGCTCTCACTCGGCATCTCGATGCTGTTCTACGTCGCGGGGCTCGTGACGATCGTGCTGTCGCTCCGCTCCACGGCGACGGGGGAGGCCGGCCACGGCGAGTACTACTCGATGCTGCTCGGCTCGATCGCCGGGATGGTGGTGCTGGCCGAGGCGGAGAGCCTGATGACGCTCTTCATCGGGTTCGAGCTGCTGTCGATCCCGCTCTACGTGCTGTGCGCGAGCAACCTGCACCGGCGGACCTCGCTCGAGGCCGGGCTGAAGTACCTGGTCGTTGGCTCGGTCGGCTCCGCCACGCTGCTCTACGGACTGGCGCTCATCTACGGCGCCACCGGTGCGCTGCGCCTCGACGGCATCGCCGCCGCGCTGGCGAGCGACGCCGTGAACACCGCGGACCCGCTCCTCCTGACCGGCATCGCGCTCGCCGCGACGGGCCTTGCGTTCAAGGCCTCGGTGGCGCCCTTCCACCAGTGGACTCCGGACGTCTACCAGGGCGCGCCCACGCCGATCACGACCTTCATGGCCGTGGCCACCAAGGCGGCGGCGTTCGCGGTCCTGATCCGGCTGTTCGACTTCGCCCTCGGGCTGTCGCAGCTCGACTGGGGCCCGGCGCTGGCCGTGCTGGCGGCCACCACGATCGTGATCGGGAACGTCGGGGCGATCGCGCAGCGCTCGCTCAAGCGGATGCTCGCCTGGTCGAGCGTGGCGCAGGCCGGCTACCTGCTGGCGGGCGTCGTGGTCGGCACCCAGCTCGGCGTGAAGGCGACCGCGTTCTACCTCGCCGTGTACCTGGTGATGAACGTGGCCGCGTTCGCGGTCGTGATCGCACGCGAGCGGGTCACCGAGTTCGGCGACGACCTGCGCTCGTTCGAGAACCTCGGGCAGGCGGCCCCGCTGCTCGCCTGGCCGATGACGATCGCGATGCTGTCGCTGGCCGGCTTCCCCGCCACCGGCGGCTTCATCGGCAAGTTCTATTTGATCGACGCGTCCGTCGCGGGCGACTACACGTGGCTCGGCATCGCCATCGTGATCGGCTCCGTGCTGTCGCTCGCGTACTACCTCCGCGTGATCGCCGTGATGTGGATGGGCCGCTACGAGGTCGAGCTGCCGAGCGTGCCGCCGCGCCGAGTCCGCCCAGTGGCCGGGTGGTCCCCCGAGGCGGACGCCCGAGCCCAGCCCGAGGTGCTCGCCGTGGCGCTCCTCGCCGCGGCCGCGACGATCTTCTTCGGCATCTGGCCGGACCCGCTCTTCGACGTCGCCCGCGACGTGGCGAGCTCCCTACCAAGCCTGCACTAAAGGGGGCGCTCAACCTTCGCTGCACTTGACACGAGGGCAGTTCGGGGGTAGTTTCCGCGAAACAGCGTTCGACATTATCGAATCCTAATCGGACGCGAGAGGAGGAGAAGTGGAAGAGCACTCCCTGTCCCAGCGAGTTCTTGCAGAGACCCTGGGCACCGCCATCCTCGTGCTGGTAGGCCCGGGCTCCGTGGTCGCCACACTCGTTCTGGCGGGCGACAAGGTGCCGGCCATCGACGGTTCCGACCTGCTCGGCATCTCGTTCGCCTTCGGGCTTGTCATCACGGCGCTCGTGTACGCGATCGGGAAGGTCTCGGGTTGTCACATCAACCCGGCCGTGACCTTCGCGCTGGCGACCACCAAGCGCTTCCCGTGGAAAGAGGTCCCGCACTACTGGGCCGCGCAGCTCGTGGGTGGCACGCTCGGTGCGCTCGGGATCTGGGCGCTGTTCACTCAGACGGGCATCGACATGGGCCTCGGCGCTGCGTCCTTCAACGAGGACAACTACACCTGGGGCTCGGCGATCTTCGCCGAGTTCATCGGGACCGGCATCCTGATGTTCGCGATCCTCGGGATCGTCGACGCACGCTCCCCCGGCGACTTTGCGGGCATCGTCATCGGCGGCGTGGTCGTGGCGATCATCATGGTCATCGGCCCGATCACCGCGGCGTCGCTGAACCCGGCCCGCGCGTTCGGCCCGGAGCTAGTCCTGGCGATCGGCGGAGGCACGACGCACTGGAACCAGATCATTCCGGTGTACGTCCTGCCCGGCCTCGCCGGAGCTGCAGCCGCGGCGTTCACTTACGACTTCCTGGCAACGCCCAGGAAGCGCGTGCAGCCCATCGAGAGCGCCGTCACACACCCCGATCCCGTCGAAGCCCTCGCGGCCAAGTAGGAGAGGAGCAGGAATGGCTACTGTCGCGACACCGATGAAGAAGCTCCTGAACGACCCCGCCGAGGTGGTGAGGGAGTCCCTGGCCGGCTTGGCCGCGGCGCACGCTGACCTCGTGCGCTACGACACCGAGGAACAGATCCTGGTCCGCGTCGCACCGGCCGACAAGGTCGGCCTGGTCTCCGGCGGCGGATCCGGCCACGAGCCGATGCACGGCGGATTCGTGGGGATCGGAATGCTCGACGCCGCCTGCCCCGGCGAGGTCTTCACCTCGCCGGTGCCCGAGCAGATGCTCGCGGCGACCAAGGCGGTGAACGCCGGCAAGGGCGTCGTGCACATCGTCAAGAATTACACGGGCGACGTGATGAACTTCAAGCTCGCCGCTGAGGACGCGCTTGACGAGGGCATCGACGTCGAATCCGTGCTGATCGACGACGACGTGGCGGTGCAGGACTCCCTCTACACCGCCGGTCGCCGCGGCGTCGGCGCCACCGTGCTTGCGGAGAAGATCGCGGGCGCGGCCGCCGAGCGGGGCGACGACCTCGCCGCCGTTGCCGGGCTCGCTCGGCGCGTGAACGAGAAGGCCCGTTCCTACGGCGTGGCCCTGTCCTCGTGCATCCCGCCGGCGGCGGGCGCGCCGATCTTCGACCTCCCGGACGGCGAGATGGAGGTCGGCATCGGGATCCACGGCGAGCCGGGCCGCGAGCGCCGGCCGCTCGGAAGCGCCGCCGAGATCGCGGAGCTGATGATCGAGGCGGTCGTGAGCGATCTGGCACCCGCCGACGGCGCCGCCGTCCTGCCGTTCGTGAACGGGATGGGCGGCACGCCGCAGCTGGAGCTCTACCTGCTGTACGGAGAGATCGAGAGGCGGCTGCGCGAACGAGGCCTGCGCCCGGAGCGGCGGCTGGTGGGGAGCTACATCACCTCGCTCGAGATGGCGGGCGCCTCGCTCACGCTGCTCGAGCTGGATGACGAGCTCACGACGCTGTGGGATGCTCCGGTCCACACACCCGCGCTCCATTGGGGGGCGTGAGCCGGTGATCGTAGGAGCCGCGGTGCGCACGACCACGATTCACGCCTGGATGACCACGATCGCGGAGTCGGTCAAGGATCAGCGTGACTACCTGACCCAGCTCGACGCCGCGATCGGCGATGGCGACCACGGGGTGAACATGGACCGCGGCTTCGACGCCGTGGCAAAGGCGCTTGCCGCTCAGGACGGAGCCGTCCCACCCGGGAAGCTGCTCACTCTGGCCGGCAAGACGCTCGTATCGACCGTGGGTGGGGCGAGCGGCCCGCTGTGGGGGACTGCATTCCGCCGCGCGGGCCGCGCGCTGGGCGATGCGGACGAGTTCGACGGGCAGGACCTGCTCGCCGCCCTCCGCGCGGCGCTCGAGGGCGTCGTCGACCTCGGCGCGGCCCAACCCGGCGACAAGACCATGGTCGACGCGCTCGGGCCTGCCATCGACTCCCTGGCAGGGTCGCTCGACGCCGGCGAGCCGCTCGACAGGGCGCTCGCAGCCGCCACCGCAGCCGCCGAGGAGGGGGCACGGGCGACCGTGCCGCTGCAGGCCCGAAAGGGCCGGGCGTCCTACCTCGGCGAGCGCTCCATCGGGCATCAGGATCCGGGCGCAACCTCAGCCGCGCTCATCATGGCCGCGCTGCAGCGGGCGGTCGAGCGGGAGAGCTGATGAGCGAGCGGGTCCTGCGCGGCGCCCCCGCGTCGCCCGGGCTCGCGGCCGGGCGCGCGCGGGTTCTCTCTGAACCCTCCGGAGCATCCACGCGTGAGCCCGTCCCCGAGGCCGAGCTCGAGACCGAGGCGGCGCGGGCCCGCGCCGCGCTGGCCGATGCCGGCGCCGAGCTCGAGGCCATCGCCGCCGGCCTGCGCGACAGCGGGCGCGACGAGGAGGCCGAGATCGTCGAGACCGGCGCGCTGATGGCCGCCGATCCGGCTCTCGAGACCGCGGTGAGCGACGGAGTGACCGCGCGGCGGCTCGACGCCTCCACTGCCCTCCTCGCGGCCAGCGACGAGCACGCCAACGCGATCGCAGCGCTGCCCGACCCTGTGCTCGCCGCGCGAGCCGACGATGTGCGCTCGGTCGGCCGCCGCGCCGCGCGCATCGCTTCCGGATCCGACGCCAGCGCGCCCCAGAACGGCTCGACGTTCATCCTCGTGGCGGAGGACCTGGGCCCTGCCGACGTGGCAGAGCACGGCACCCGGGTGTCCGGGATAGCGCTGTCAGGAGGCGCGGCCACGGCCCACGCCGCCATCGTCGCGCGCTCGCTCGGGATCCCGATGGCGGTCCGGGCGGGCGCCCTGCTCCTCTCGGTCGCGGACGGGACCGCGCTCGTGATCGACGGGGGCGAGGGCGAGGTCATCCTCGACCCGTCGCCAGGGCGTCTCGAGCTCGCCGAGTCGGCCTCACGCGCCCGCACGCACGCGCGCGCGAAGGAGAGAGCCGAGAGTGCGCTGCCGGCCGTTACGAAGGACGGCCGCCAGGTGCGGGTGCTCGTGAACGCCGCGACGCCGGCCGAGGTGGCCGCGGGGCTGTCGGCGGGCGCCGAGGGTGCTGGCCTGATCCGGACGGAGCTGGCGTTCCTGGACGCCGGCGGCTGGCCGTCGCGGGCCGAGCACGCGTCCATGCTTGCACCGCTGCTGTCGGGCCTGGGGGGGCTGCCCGCGACAGTAAGGGTGCTCGACTTCGGCGGCGACAAGGTCCCTCCCTTCCTGCGCGGTGAGCCGCGCCGCGGGATGGAGCTGCTCCTGGCCTACCCGGGGGCCCTCCGGGCGCAGCTCGCGGCGATCGCGGAGGTGGCGGACAACGCCGAGCTGCGCGTGCTGCTGCCGCTGGTGCATAGCGTCGAGCATGTTCGACTGACCAGGGCGATCCTCGAGACACTCGGCCGCAGCGGCAGTCTCGGAGCGATGATCGAACTGCCGGAGGCCGCCGAAGCTGCGGACGAGATTGCCACCGAATGCGACTTCCTGAGCGTAGGCACCAACGATCTGACCCACGCCACGCTGGGCACGGACCGGTTCAGCCACGGGGAGGCGCCGGCGCACGACCCACGCGTGCTTCGCCACATCGCCTCAGCGGCACAGGCTGCCCAGCGAGTAGGCATTCCGCTCGAGGTGTGCGGAGAGGCCGCGTCTGACCCGCTCACCGTCCCGCTGCTGGTGGGCCTGGGCGCGGACGAGCTGAGCGTGGGGGCTGCCCGGGTGGGTGCGGTTCGCGCGTGGATCCGCGAGCTCGATTACGCAGACGCGGCGCAGCTGGCGCACCGGGCCTTGGGCGCGACCGACCCGGCCGCCGTGGAGGAGCTGGCGCGCCCGATGGCGCCGGCCGCCGAGCGACAGCACTGAAAGGGGCTTCTTCCTTTGCCCGGAGTCAGGCGAGCGTCGACACGCGGTCGCGCAGCGCTTCCAGCGCCGCGCCGGCGTCGTCGCCCGTCGCGGTGAGTCGCAGCTCGGTTCCGCCCTTCGCGCCGAGTGCGAGCACGGTCAGGAGGCTCTTCGCATCCGCCTCGCGGCCGTTCGCAGCGACCTGGATCGCCGCGCTGAAGCCCATCGCACTCCGCACGAAGTCCGCAGCAGGGCGGGCGTGCAAGTCCACGCCGTCGGGCAGCGACACCAGCACGGTCACGGCGCCTGCCGCCTGCTCAGAGCTTGCCTGCGCCACGCGCTTCCTCCGCGGATCTCACGACATCGTCAAGCGTCATGCTGGCGGAGGCCGTCACCGCCGCGGCGATCGCACCCTCCACGATCGGCGCATCCGCCAGCCGGACGTGGCCGTTGCCGTGGCGCTCCAGCACGTGGCGGACGGTCAAGATCGCGCTCCCCAGGTCTCCAAGGATCACAACGCCGGACCCCTGGTCTGCGGCGCGGATGGCGGCGCGGACCCGGTCCTCGTCGGTGCCGAGGGTGCCGTCGGGCAACCCGCCCGCGGGCTCGATGCGCACGTCGGGGCCGGCCATCTGAGAGGCGAGAGCGGCCAGACCCGCCGCAAGATCCGCGCTGTGCGATACGACTACGATCCCGACCACGGCTCTCTCCTCCTTCGTCCGTCGCTGGGTTAATCTACACTATCGAAGTGGATTCGACAATATCGAATCGTAAGAGAGCGCCCAAGCGAGGCACGATCCAGTCGGTGGACCGCGCCGCGCGCATCCTCAAGGCACTCGCCGCGGGTCCGCGGCGCCTGGGAGTCAGCGAGCTCGCCGACCGCTTGCAGCTCTCGCGACCCACGGTCCACGGCCTGCTCCAGACGCTCCTCGCTCACGGGTTCGTGGAGCAGGATCGCGACTCCGACAAGTATCAGCTCGGCGCCGGGCTCCTGCAGCTCGGCAACTCATACCTCGACCTGAACGAGCTGCGCGGGCGTTCGATCGTTCACGCGGAGCGTCTGGCGGAGCGCACGGACGCGGCGGTGCGCGTCGGCGTGATGCACGGCGCAACCGTCGTCGTCGTCCACCACGTCTTCCGGCCCGACACCACGTTGCAGATCCTCGAGGTGGGCGCCGAGCTTCCGGTGCACGCCAGCGCACTCGGCAAGGCAATCCTGGCATTCGCCCCAGGCGAGGTGCTGGAGGACCTGCTCGAGGAGCCGCCGCCCAAGCTCACGAGCCGCACGCTGGCTGCCGGCGCGCTTCGCAAGGAGCTCGTCGCGGCGCGTGACACCGGCATCGCACGCGAGCGCGACGAGGCGGTGCTCGGCGAGTCCAGCGTCGCGGGCGCGATCTTCGACCACTCCGGCCACGCGGTGGGCAGCATCGGCGTGGTGGGAGACACCGAGCGGATACTCCCGCGCGGGCCCGCGCGCGGCATCGCGGGCGCGGTGGCCGAGGCGGCGCGCGGCGTGTCGCGCGAGCTGGGCGCACGCCGCTGGCCGGCCCCGCCGATCGCGTAACCCTCGACCACCCTCAGAAAGGGGTCAGACCCCTTAGGCTTTGCCCAGCGACTGAGGGAGTTGGCATGAGCGAGAACCTGGCACGCGTCCTCACCGACACCGTCGAGAGGCACGGCGACAAGACCGCCTTCAAGCTGGACGACATCGAGCTGAGCTACTCGATGCTCGACGAGGGCAGCGCGCGTGTCGCTGGGCTCCTCGAGTCGAAGGGGCTCGAGCCGGGCGACCGGGTGGGCCTGATGATGCCGAACGTCCCCTACTTCCCCGCGATCTACTTCGGCATCCTGCGCGCGGGCGGGATCGTGGTGCCGATGAACGTGCTCCTCAAGAAGCGCGAGGTCGGCTTCTACCTCGAGGATCCGGGCGCGAAGCTGGTGTTCGCGTGGGCGGACTTCGCCGAGGCGGCCGAGGCCGGCGCAGCGGATGCGGGAGCCGAGGCGATCCTCGTGAAGCCGGGCGACTTCGAGAAGCTGCTCGCCGAGCAGGAGCCCGTCCGGGACGTGGCCGAGAAGAGCGGCGACGACACCGCGGTGATCCTCTACACGTCCGGCACCACCGGCAAGCCGAAGGGCGCGGAGCTCACGCATACGAACCTGTACAAGAACTCGAAGGGCGTGTCGGAGAAGCTCGGCGAGATGAGCACGGACGACGTGCTCCTCGGCGCCCTCCCTCTGTTCCACTCGTTCGGGCAGACCTGCACGATGAACAGCGCGATCAGCGTCGGGGCGACGGTGACCATGCTGCCGCGCTTCGATCCCGACAAGGCGCTCCAGATCATCCAGCGCGACCGGGTCACGCTCTTCCAGGGCGTCCCGACGATGTACAACGCGATGCTCCACTCGGACTCGTGCGAGAGCGCCGACTGCTCCACGCTCCGCATCTGCATGTCCGGAGGCGCCGCGATGCCGGCTGAGCTGATGCGCGCCTTCGAGGAGAAGTTCGGGTGCATCATCCTCGAGGGCTACGGGCTCTCGGAGACCTCCCCGGTCGCATCGTTCAACCACCCCGACAGGGAGCGCAAGCCGGGCTCGATCGGCACGCCGATCGAGGGCGTGGAGATGCAGGTCTGGGACGACGACGGGAACGAGCTCCCGCAGGGCGAGGTCGGGGAGATCGTCATCCGCGGCCACAACATC
>Ga0207675_100005148_pt1 | contig 12590 bp, 12 predicted proteins | sample KBSSwiS42_FD_184305 | JGI IMG/M metagenome (GOLD analysis project Ga0207675, IMG submission 184305) | Switchgrass rhizosphere microbial communities from Kellogg Biological Station, Michigan, USA - KBS Switchgrass S4-2 (SPAdes) (version 2) | ecosystem: Host-associated > Plants > Roots >... | reverse complement strand
ACTGGGGAACAATGCAGTTGTTTGAAGGTTATAAAAATCAAAACCACCTCTTGCAATAAATTTTGTTATACTTCTGTTGCTCCTTTGCAATGTTGCATCCAGGTTCAAACCGGTTACAAACCTGTTTACCGATTCATTGTTTGTCATCAAAGCAATTGTTTGTAATGGATTTGATGCAGAGAATGGATTAGCCGGGTAGTTGCCCGATGCATCCGGATGCAATTGTGCAAAGCTGGGTGTTGAAGATAAAGCGATACCAATTGATGTACCGGAATTGTCATTACCAGATAATCCCCTGTCGGCAGAAGAATTGATATAGTTTGTACTGAGGCCGAGTTTAATATTATCACTGATACGGTGGTCAACATTCAATCGTAAACTTGTGTTTCTATATCCTGTATTTTTTACAATCCCACCTTCATCTTTCTGTGAAGCGGAAAAAAAGAAATTTGTTTTTTCGCCACCGCCACTCACACTGGCAACTGTATTTCTTGCAAACGCTTTGTTACCATAAACTTCTTTTTCATAATCATATATTTCATGAGCGGCTTCTGCATCTAAAAACTGTTGTTTTAATGCTTCGCTTCTTGCAGGATTGCTTGAAAGACTTGCTGCCCTGTCCGCATTAAACTGGCGAACTCCTAATAATTTCCTGGCTGAAATAACACCGAGGTCCTGGGAAATATTAATATTCGTTTTACCCTGTTTCCCTCTTTTTGTAGTAATAACAATAACACCCGCTGATGCTTTGGAACCATATATAGCAGCAGCAGAAGCGCCCTTAAGAATTTCTATGTTCTCAATATCTTCTGCACGTATATCTGAAATACGGCTGGATGGATTATCCTGGTTGCCGGTAGGGCTTCCACCAGGAGTAGCAGCTGTTATTGCATTCAATCCACCGGATGTAGCTGTATTATCCATAAATACGCCATCCACTACATATAATGGCTGTGTATTTCCATATACAGAAGTAACACCGCGCAGTTTTACCGAAGTACCGCCACCGGGTGCACCTGTATTTGCATTAATATATGCGCCTGGTATTTTACCATTTATAGCGGCATCAAAAGTTTGCCCGGGTGCAACACCATTTAATTGTTTTGCAGAAACAGTTGCAACAGCATTGGCCAAATTTCTTCTTTTTACAGAAGTTGCAAGACCTGTTACTACTACTTCATCGAGTTTGGCAAAATCTTCCTCCAGCTTTACCTGTACGTCAGTTTGTGCAGCATCCAGATTAATAACCTGTGATTTAAACCCGGTGGAACTGATAAGCAACCGGGCATTAGCGGGTGCAGCAATTGTAAATCGTCCATCTGCATCCGTAACAGCTCCTTTATTCGTTTGTGCAACTATAATGTTTACACCGGGTACAGGTCTTGCATTTGCATCCGTTATTCTTCCGGATATGGTTCTGTCCTGCGCATGTATAACACAAGGCAGCAGGGCAGAAATAAATAGTGTTAAAGTAACGATCAACTTTCTCATAGCAATTGTTTGTTTTGGAAATAAAAAATTTGGTTGGTAAAATCCGATCTGTTTCATAAGGTAGTTTTATCAGTAGCTGTTGGTTGTTGTGCAGAGTAAACGTGGCTTCCGTATCCTTTTTCCGCTACCTGTTTTGCACGAAGCGGGTAAGAATCCATGTCCGTTGGTGTATTGGTCGCAAGTCCATCCACATAGCGGTTAAACATGCAGAATGCCGCAGCAATTAAAACTGTATCATGAATATCCTTGTCTGTTGCCCCGTAATCGCGGGCGTTGTCGATGTCTTCTTTTGTTACGGCTTTACCACTTTGCTGAACTTTACCGGCGATACGCAACAGGCCTTTTAGTTTATCAGAAATATCAGCAGTGGTATAATCATTCCGTACCTGGTTCACCAGTTCACGATTTCCACCGAGATAGATGCAGGCGATTTCCCCATGTGAATTATGACAATAAAAACAGTCATTCAGATAGGAAACATAAGTGGCGATTAACTCCCTTTCTGCAGGTGATAAGCCATCATTGCTTCTTAATAGTATTTCTGCCAATACACCCAGGGGTTCTGCTGTGCGTGGACTATACGCAAGGGCACTTCTGATACCGGGAAAGTCATTTTTAAAATCAATATGGGGCATGTCTGAAGTTTTAATGTTTTAACCTATTTTCTTTTCTGCAAGTGCAGTACCCTTTATGCGTGACCTTATTCTTTCGAATGCGGTATCCCGTGAGGTTGAAACATCATCTGCAAACGGAGAAAAACCGCAATCATCTGTTGTACCAAATTGCTCAACAGGAATTACTTCGAGCGCTTCCAGTATTGTATCGCGTACTTCTTCCGGTGATTCTATTTTTGGATTGAGTACATCGATAACGCCGAGAAAAACTTTTTGCGATGGTTTTACGTTTTCTTTTATAGATGTAAGAACAGATTTTTTATCTCTTTCTCCCGCATACTCCAGGTAAAAATTGCCTGCATTTAACTCAAATAATAAAGGCAGCAGGTCAGAATAACTGATATCAGCACTATGTGTAGAATCATGATCTCCGCCAGGGCATGAATGCACACCGATTCTTTTTCTTTCATCGTCCGTAAACCGCGAAAGGACTTTATTGTTCAGATCAATAAATGTTTTTAGCAGACCTGCTGAGGGATCCAGTTTTAAAGCCAGCCTGGCTTCAGTAAAATCAATCTGCACATTGTATGCGCCGCTGTATAAACTCCTTCTGATATCGGCTTCGGCTTCATTTAAAAGATCACTGATAAATTGCTCTTGTGAATAGCCAGGAATACCGTCCGCCGGATACAATAAACTTATTGCCGATACTGAAATGACGGCCTGCTTTACAGGTAACTTCGTAAGTTGTTTGGCTTTTTCAAGATAAGTGTTGGCATACGTTTGGTAATGAAAAGGCCCTGCCGTGATTTTGGGTAATTGTCTCGTATGCCCATCCGCGAACGGTATGACAACGCCACCCGGCGCGAGTGTTTTTAACCCACTGATCGGGTATGTTGCGAAGCTGGGTTTTGTTTGTTCACCATCTGTAATAACCGGTGAACCTGTCTCTTCAAATCTTTTAACTGTATCTTTTAATGCGTCATCAAATAGTTTTGACAATTCTGTTTCACTAATTTGCTGTTGGCTAAATGCAGCTAATGCATCTACCAGGTATTTTGGTCTTGGCACACTGCCAATCGGCTCAGTTAAAATTTTCATACATTCTTTTTTTGTGGTTAACTAATAACAGGAAAAATCATTCCGCCGGTTGTTGCGGCATTGTATATCCTTTTGCCATCCGCTCCCCCATCGCTTTATATTCTTCCGGATCTGTTGGTGTAAAACTTGCCAGGCCATCCACATACCGGTTAAACATGCTGAATGTCGCGGCGATTAAAACGGTATCATGAATTTCCCGGTCGTTGGCGCCTAATGATCTTGCAGCTTCTATATCTTCAAGTTTTACTTCTTTCCCCAATATTTGTACTTTGCCCGCTATATAAAGCAATGATTTCATTTTTTCACTTACACCTGACTGTTGCATGTCTTTCAATACTTCGTCAACTATACCGGCATCGTTTCCATACAGGCATCTTGCTGCGGCGGCATGGCTGCTCATGCAAAACATACATTCATTTCTGAATGATACATAAGCGGAAATCAATTCTCTTTCTGCTTCTGTCAACGGAGATTCACCACGGAGCAAAATCTGCACAAGGGCATATAATGATTTACCGGTTTCGGGCCTGAACATAACCAGGCTTCTTATGCCAGGAACTCCTTCCGGAACTTGTATATGAGCCATTTTTGAAAAATTTATTTTGTAATTCTTTTTGATGCAAATAGTATACTTTGCCGGGCAACCGTTGCATTTCCTTACACCTTGTTCGCCATTTAATTCTTTACAGACATTAAATACTGACTGAATAATTTTTTTTGTCTTGTGAAATCCATGTCGCGATAAACCCTAAAATAAATATGAAGGAGAACGTGAAGACTGCATTGCCATAACCACCCAATAAGCTGACCAGCGCACCAATAAAAAACACAACAGTACCTGTAAAAAGCCTTCCCACATTAAAACAGAAACCAGTCGCGGAAGCACAAATACTTACCGGGAATAGTGATGGAATATAAACTGCCAAAGCCCCCTGGCTGATGCCAAAGAAAAAAGCCAGTATTGTCATTTCAATAAATGTTGCTATAGATACTGCCGTATTCAATTTAAATACAACAAAAGTCATAATGAAACAGACAGCAAAACACAATAACATTGTTCTCCGTATACCTATTGAGTTCACAATCCATCCAGACAAAAAACTTCCGGCTATGCCGCCCCCTGCAAGGATCATCATGGTTATACCCCGCTGTTGTTGTACGTCAGCATCTTTTGATATACTCTGTACCCATGTAGGCGCCCATGAAAAAATGGCCCACAAACCAATCAGCATTGTGCCAAAAACAACGGAACCGATTAAAAGATTCTTTCCATAACCGGAATTAAAAAGCTGTTTGTTGCTATTGTTGGCTTTTAATGATGATTTTTCCGACTTCCACTTTTCAGATTCAGGTAGAGTGAAAAAAGCAATAATGGCCAATGCTAAAGGTGCAAGCCCAATCCAGAATGCAGTGCGCCAGTGATCAGTAAAATTATTAATAGCGCCTGCGGTAAAAAAACCAACAGGCATGGCTACTGAAACAATGCCCAACACGACTGCTTTCCTTTTTTCCGACCATAGTTCAGCCACAAGTACAGTAGTAGTAACCAATACACCACCTATACCGAAGCCAGATAGAAAACGGCAGATAAGAACAAGCATCCATGATGACGCTAAACCGGTAAGAATAGCAAATAAACCAAAGCATCCAATGGATAATGCAACAGAGGCTGAACGGCCGATCTTATCACAGATGAGCCCCCACACAATGCCGCCAAACATCCAGCCGAAAATAAAAATGCAATTGATCCACGCACTTACATCATTCATCTTTTCTTCGGATACATTGCCCAACAGGTCTTTTACTGCAACAGGCAGGTATACGGACATCAGCATACCAATAATACCACTGAACAGTGTACCGAAGAAACAAACTAAAAAAACAAGCGTAAGCCTTTTTGGTTGTTTTGCTTCTTCATACAATTTGTGTGCAACACCATTACTTTCTTTTATATTGATTCCGACAGTTGCCATTCTATTTTGTCTTTTCTTTTTTTAAATGATCATAACCCTGTGGCAGGCGATTATACCCGACTGTAGTAAGCCGCTGAGCGAGCGAATCATAATAGCCGCTGTCGCCTGGCAAAGCTGTTGCTAAACCATCCACATACCGGTTATATAAACAGAACAAAGCTGCGATCAATACTGTATCATGAATTTCAACATCAGTTGCTCCTTCCTCCTTCGCTTTCTGAATAGCTTCTGATGTCACACTCTTACCGCTTTCTCTTACCATAGATGCGATCACCAGCAATGCTTTCATTTTTGATGATAATGCTGCTGAGCTTATATCCTTTTTTATTTGTGCAGTTGTTTCCTTTTCACCCAACAATAAATCGGCCGCTGCTGTATGAGCGGTTGTACAAAATGTGCATTCATTGCCGTTAGATACTACAGTGGCAATCAACTCCCTTTCTCCTTCCGAAAGAGTATTCGGTCCACGCAATAAGAATTGTGTCAATTCACGAATTGGCTGGGCAGAGTCTTTACGATATTCCAGTAACCCTGTAATACCGGGTAAATGATCCTCCAGAGGTATGTAGGGCATAAACAGATTTATTAATTGAATAAGGATGCAATAAGTTGCCGGGGTTATATAAAAACTACCATGCAATTTCAGGTAAATAAAACTGCGGGCAACTAATAAAAGAAGATTATATCAGCAGGTAATATGCTTCGGTGGTTCACCGGCAAAAGGAATAAACGTGTCAGTTGTACTCTGACTTGAAAGATTTTTTTGCGAGTCCAGGTTTTTACTGAAAAGTGAAAAGACAAACTGTATAGAACGTATCTGCCCACCTTCCAGAAGTATTCCTTTTTTGACTGCAGGAGCTTTGTTCTCTTTCTCAGCAGGGAGATCATTCGCTTTTACAGCATAATCATTTTTTACTTTATAGAGTTCAGTCTTTACTTCATTGGGAAGACACAATAAATAAAGTGTGTCCTGGGAGATTTTTCGCTTTACATAATTATAGTGAATACCATTCACCTCCATTTCGCCATCATATCGTTCATATGCTGACCAGTCGGTAAGATAAGGGAGGTTTAATTTAATTTTTATCTCTGTAAGATTTGACTCAGCGTATTGGTTGGCATCTACTTTTGCAGTAAGACGTTGATCAGACTGATTAATATAATAATTGAAGAGAAAACTATACCCGGCAAGATTGAACAGGCATACAGCGAGCATTAGTATGGCAAACAATTTTCTCAAGTATCCGTTATTCTGTTTTGGTATCCAGGTTATGAAAGTATGAATATTTTTTTATTTCCATGATTGAAAAAATTAATGAATGAGTTGCAGCATATAATAACTTCTATTTTAGGCTATCAAAAATTAAAGGTTAATAAACACGACATCAATACATTTATGATCAATAAAAAACACAAAAAAAGGCATTAGTTTATGAAAAAGGTCAGCCTTACCCAGCAATACCGTATGCAATAAATTACCGGCTTTTAACAAAAAAAAAGTTAAAAGCACCTCAAAATACATTCTCATATATTATTGATAATCAATTTATTAAATTGATTTAAAATATTTTTTTAATGTTTTTTAAAACTCTTTCAGTTATCCATCAAAATCCCTAATTTTGGTTACACCTATAAAAAACCCTCTCACACTACCCCATATCTCATCCATTAGATTCGAAGAACAATTACCCATTATTCTTAAGAAGAAGAAGATTGCTTGTGACAGGATTTATAATAACCACTCAAAAGCGGAGGATATATGTATTCGTATAGTTTATTGGAAACAGGATGCTATTACCTGATCCAGGAAAAAGAGAACTCACCAATTGCACTGATCAAACCAAGTGTAGAGTCTGATCATTGCGTATTTATTACACGGTATGATGAACCCATGGTAACTGAGTGGAGACGAAAAAATGATACCATTCATGATATTATTGAATGCCTCACCGACGAAAGTGTAAAATCATGGGAAAAGAATTACAATAGTGAGGACGCTTTATATGGTGATGATGACGATGATTAATTGTTCTTAACCATTTATAAAAATTCTCCGGGGTGGTGATTGAAAAAAGCTATTTTAGTCTATTCAATCACCACTTTTATGTTTACAGCAGTCTTCCATAAAACTTTCTCTTTAGCTTTATTTCTTTTCTTATTTTCTTTAGGTTCTTTCGCTCAGGATGATCGTCCTTCAGATTATCTTTCAAAGGAGTTTCATGCAGGTCGCCGGGCTGCGCTCCGGGAATTAATGCCCGATAATTCCGTGATGGTTGTCTTCGCCTATCCTACACGAACCTTCTCAAACGATGTCGATTACTTTTATCATCAGAACCCCGATATGTATTACTTCAGCGGGTACAAGGAACCACATTCCGTTCTTTTAATGTTTAAAGCCAAACAAACAGACGCGGCCGGAAATGCGTATGATGAAATTTTATTTGTACAAAAAAGAAATGCAAAGGCTGAGCAATGGACAGGCCGACGGTTGGGTGATGAGGGTGCAAAAAGTAAGTTAGGATTTAAAGCGGTATTTAATGGGGAGGAGTTTCAGAAATTCAACATTGACTTTGCAAAATTTGATAAAATTATATTCGATCGTTTCCCAGTTGATATTCCTGTCAGCAAAAATGACAGCGCTGATCTGTATCACCTGGTACAGCAATTCAGAGAAAAAGCTGCGATACCAGACGATTATTCAAAAGATACGCGGCTGGATACAAAACTTTATCGTGAACTGACAGGCAGGCTTCGGGAAATAAAAACCGGCGAAGAAATGGACCTGATCCGTAAAGCAGTTGAGATATCCTGCCAGGGACAAAATGAAGTAATGAAAACATTAAGACCGGGTATGTCGGAACTGGAAATTCAGGGATTACATGAATATGTACATAAAAAATATGGCGCTGAAGAAGTTGGCTATGGTTCTATCGTAGGTGCCGGCGATGATGGCTGCATTCTCCATTACATGGAAAATACAAAGACAAAAATCGGTAATGAAATGCTATTGATGGATGTAGGCGCAGAATACCATGGCTATACTGCTGATGTAACAAGGACTGTTCCTGCTTCCGGAAAGTTTTCAACCGAAGACAAACAAATTTATCAATTGGTATATGATGCACAGGAAGCTGCGTTTAAAATATTAAAAGACGGCGCTCAATGGAGCGACGCGGGTGCAGCGGCTAAAGAAGTAATTGCTGAAGGATTATTGAAGCTCGGAATTATAAAAGATAAAAAGGATGTAGGAAAATATTACCCGCATGGTTTATCTCATCATATCGGCCTCGATGTTCATGACCGTGTTTACTCATCAACCTTAAAAAAAGGAATGGTTATTACCATTGAGCCGGGTATATATATTCCATCCGGCAGTGACTGTGATAAAAAATGGTGGGGCATTGGTGTTCGTATAGAAGACGATGCGCTAATACGGGAAAACGGCTATGAATTGCTATCCTCATTCGCCCCGCGGAAACCAGAAGATATAGAAAAGATGATGGCGCAAAACTCAGTGATCGATAATTTCAAATTACCTCCATTGCAATCTGCCGAAAAGAAAAAGGCATTTTAAAAATGCCTTTAAAATCTTTTTTATCTTTTAAAAAACTGTTTTACAAAACCTGGTATTTAATAAGGTCATCCGTTTGCTGAAGTGCGCCTGTCGGATCATAGTATTCAGTTCTTATCAACCCTATATTACGTGAATAATAAGTAATAGTATACCCGGTAAAAGCCGAGTAATCAGTCCAGCCCGCTCCGCTCAGATTAACCTCGAACGTATTTTTTACTGCTATGGTGTTTGGATAAACTGTACCATTTACCGTTACCGATTCATCTTTCTTTGTGATCAGGAATTTTGCCCGTATGCTGACAGGAACACCACCCACAGTTCCTGCAAAGGCGTCCGAAGTCCAGTTTGTACCGGATGTAACATTATCTTTCAAGAAAGTAAAATCACCGGATAATGGATTATCCAGCAATAACGCACCAACGTCAACAAGACTGTGATATTCATTTCCTGATTTCCTGAAGATTCCTGCAGTATCTGTTGTATTGCCATCCGTTTGGTAAAATACATTATACACATTTCCACCAAAGCTTGCAGTTTCCGTAGAAACATAATGACGGACAGTGTCGTTTACATCTCCATCAATGGCATATGTCCAGTTACTGTTTACAGTAGTAGGAAAATAATTAAAAGTGGATGGGTCTTCCACAGGCACAGAAAACGTACAGGACGAGTTGCCGGCTGATACGGAAACCACAGAAGTTTCTGCATTTGATGGTGTGCCTGTTCCCGTCAGTGTTATCACCTGTGAACCCGTTGCTGTTAATACGCCGATACCCGTAAATGTCATGCCGTTTACAGCAGTAGTAGTAATGGAGTAAGTGCCAATTGCTGTTACATCCACTTTAATGTTTACCTTATTATCGGCTGTTAATGCCACGCCCGGTGCATAGGTACCGTTTACTACTGCATCCATACAACTGCTGCCTGAACCTTGCAAAGTAAATACCGCTTGCCCTGTGCCTGCAGGTAAAACAGTAACCGGTACATAACAAAATGTAGAATCGAATGTGATCAGGAAATTATTGGTACCGGCAGCTACAGGAGTCCCGGCTGCAGTTAACTTAATAGTATTTGTGCCTGCGGAAAAATTTCCCGTGCCCCGGAAATAGTAGCCGTTGAGCGTGTCGGTGGAAATAAAATAAGAGCCGCCAGTTATTACGCTTACCTGCAACTCTATATAATTGGTGCTGTTTACCGCTTCTGCGGCGATAAAATTTCCATACACATTTTTGGGCAGGCAGGTTCCGTCAATATCACTTTGTAAAGAGCCCCGTGCTGCCGTTTTATCCAGCTCATAACTTTTTTCCTTTGTACAGGAAAACACCGCAATTAAAACAGAAGATAAAAGAATACAGATTTTATTGAATCTCATACATCAGATTAAAGCCTAAAACTACGAATTTTAAGGTTAGCGCCTGATAATCAAAAACTACAGTGGATATTTTCAGGATATTGAGTTTTCTCGACCAATATCTGCCCCGTGACTATGTATAACAACTCTTAATTTGTACATTTATTGCACCGCAAGGAATTTATGAGAAACCCTGGGAAAACTTTATCATTTTATATTGCCGCATCCCTTTTTATTGCAGGGCTGTCATCATGCAAAATAACGGCATCACTTTCCGACAGGCAAATCAATAAACATTTTAAGGAAAAAGGATCAAAACCACTCCGCAAATATATCAGCTACAAAGAGTATTACATACATCATGTGATACTGGGCGACAGCGCTAAACCATTGCTGCTTTTTATACATGGCGCGCCAGGGGCCTGGTATAGCTACCTGCCTTTTTTAAACGACCCGGAATTACAAGCTAATTATCATATGATTTCGGTGGACAGGATTGGTTTTGATAAATCCAATTCAGGCCTTGCTGTTACATCAATTGACGAACATGTAAACTACCTGCAAAAAATAGTTGCTGAATATAATTCAACCGGAAAGAAGATATCAATTCTTGGCGCTTCCTATGGAGCTCCTATTGCGGCAGCTTTTGCTATGAAAAACCCGGAACTTGTCGAAGAACTTTTTTTGGTTTCGCCGGTTATCGATCCTTCAAAAGAACGAATATTCTGGTTTTCTTATGCGTGCAAATTATCCTTTGTGAACATGTGGCTGGAACGATCTTTAAATGTTGCAACGGAAGAAAAGTTTGATCATCGCAGTGAATTGAAAAAATTAAAACCATTCTGGAAGAATATAACCAGTAAAACCTATGTGATAATGGGTAAAAAGGATTGGATTGCAGATATCAAAAACTTTGACTTTGCACAGAAAATGCTGGTAAACGTTAATGAAGCCGAGTTCTATATGATCGAAGATGCAGGCCACGCTATCCTAAATCAAAAACCGGATTTGGTAAAAAATCTTTTACTTCACCGAAAAGTTTACCCTTAATTAATCTTTAAAAATTGTAAAGTGAAATATATACGCTTGTTCTTAGCTGAATTTGTAGTATGCATTTTACAGAAAACCATAATTAATAAAAAAACTCTGTTTGAAAAATAAACACACCCTCAGGCTCTTACCAATACTGTTCTTTTTAGGCTTTATACACGCAGATGCTCAAAAGAAATACCCTGAACTTGAAATTCTTACCTCGGGAACCAACACAAGTATAAGGGGCCTGAGCGTTGTAAACGACAATGTGATATGGGTAAGTGGAAGCAACGGAACGGTGGGAAGATCAAATAATGGCGGTAAAAGCTGGAAATGGATCACCGTTACCGGCTTTGAAAAAAGTGATTTCCGTGATATCGAAGCATTTGATGCAAGCACCGCCGTCATTATGAGTATTGCTGCTCCGGCTTATATCTTAAAAACAACTGATGGTGGAAGCTCATGGAAAGTGGTGTTTGAAAATAAAACAAAGGGGATGTTTCTTGACGCCATGGAATTCTGGAATGATCAATCAGGAATTGTTGTTGGCGACCCGGTTGATGGCCGTTTTTTTATGGCACGAACTACTGACAACGGCTCCACATGGCAGGAAACTCCTTTTGACAAGCGGCCACTTTCAGACACTGGTGAAGGATGTTTCGCATCCAGCGGCACAAATATCCGTTCATTAAACAAGCAGGAAGCGGTGTTTGTCAGCGGCGGTTTGCGTTCCCGGATGTATATACCCTCACGCAATAAGATAATTGACTTGCCATTTAACAAAGGAAAAGAAACAGCAGGTGCCAATTCAATCAGTGTTTTTGATTACTATAAAAATAATGGGGGCAAAAGAATTGTCGTAACGGGTGGTGATTTCAACAATGATTCATCTGTATCCGCGAATTGCTTTTTAAGCAATGACGGAGGGCAAACCTGGAAACAACCTGACGAACCGCCACATGGGTACCGGAGTTGCGTGGAATACCTTGATAAAAAAGAGATAATTGCCTGCGGCCTCAACGGCGTTGATTATACCCTGGACAATGGTAAAAACTGGAAATGGATCAGTAAAGAAAGTTTTCATGTATGCAGGATATCAAAATTTGGCTCGGCTGTTTATCTTGCAGGAAGAAATGGTAAAATTGCAAAACTATTGTGGGAGCCAAAATAAAATTCAGACGACAAAATTGAAATCATGAAATCCTTTTTTAAGATCTTAATAATTATAGTAACGATCGCAGCCATAGTTGCTATTCTTACAAAACCAACCTCAAAAGCCTGCTACGATAAAGTAAAAACTGCACTTGAAAATGCCAATCACCAGGTTGCTATATATATTTCACATGAAAAAGGAAGCGAAGGAAAACCAGTAAGCTCTATAACTATCAAAGACAGGATACTTTACAAAGACATCTATTTTTATGAGCTGGGAGCAAATAAAAAAGTTGCCAGGG
>Ga0207675_100005144_pt1 | contig 12594 bp, 5 predicted proteins | sample KBSSwiS42_FD_184305 | JGI IMG/M metagenome (GOLD analysis project Ga0207675, IMG submission 184305) | Switchgrass rhizosphere microbial communities from Kellogg Biological Station, Michigan, USA - KBS Switchgrass S4-2 (SPAdes) (version 2) | ecosystem: Host-associated > Plants > Roots >... | reverse complement strand
CTCAAGCTGCGGTAGGTAGCCTCGCTGTCGATGAGCTCCAGCGAATTCTGCACACTCAACGCGACCATTCGTCGCAATCGTCACAAGAATGCGGGCACGGTTGGGTATACTCTCCGCTTTCTTTTGACGGAGCGACATGGCCGCACTGCGCGTCTCGATTCCAACCGCCGATCTGATCAGACGTCTGAAAGAGCGCCTGCGGGGTGATCCGCCGAACGCGTCGACCCGTGTCGTGTGGCAACGCGACGGCGACAGCGTGCTGGTCAATACCGATTCGCTGACCGCGCGGCTGCTCGACGGCTGGCTGGTGTGCAGTCTCGACCTGCAGACCGATCAGACAGGGCGGCAGACGCTGCAGTTCATCTTCTTCCTCGGCAAGGAAGGCGAGGGCGACAGCCTGCAGGCAGCCAGCACCATCAATGCGCCGACGCCGGGCGCGGCGCAGCTCGCGGCGGCCTGGGGGCCCGACCTCCAGCGCGTCTTGTGGGACGCGGTGCTCGACGCCATCGAACTGATGGTCTATCACGCCGAGTCGCTCAAAAGAGGATCGCCCATCATCGTCGGCGGCTTTCATTGCACACCCGAAGCGATCGTCGTGGACGTGCTGGCTGGAAGCCGCTGATGCCGAAGTTTGAAGTCGCACTCCTGTCCTTCGGCAAGCTGATCGGGTTCATGGACACCGACGGGGTGTTCAACTTCACCTGGTTCGGCGATCCCAAGGGCAACAGTTTCAAGGGCATTGCCGCCAACCGCGAACAGATCGGCCAGATCCTGCGTGCGCTGCTCGATCGCGATGCTTCCGATTCCCCGAGTTTCGATGCGGCGGCGGGACTGCGCTGGGAGGCGCTCAGCCCGTTCTCCGGCGCCGACGTCGGCTTCATCTGGAACGAGGACACCGCCGATCCGCTGCAGATCGGCCTCGGCGCCCGTACCGAGATTCCGATCTCCGACAAAGAGCTCGCCCTCTCGGTGCTCGCGCGCCTGCTGAAGATCACCTCGCTCGGCGACGTGTCCGCCGAGCTCGGCAAGATCCGCTTCGCGGGATCGTTTCCGGTTCCGGACTTCCTGCAGTCGGCGTCGCTCGCCGGCGAGTACGACGATGGCCTCACGTTCACGCTGACGGCGGCCGACTCGAACGGCAACCGGGTCTTGTCGCTGGCAACCCCGCTCACCGCTCCGGCAACCGCCGCGCTGCCCTGGGACGCCGCGCGCCTGGCGACCTTCGTCCTCCGCGCGTGGCTGCGGCAGCAGGCCGCAGAATCGCCGGTCGGGCCGCCGAAGAACTTCTTCCGCCGTGTCGACGATCACTTCTTCCCGATGCTCGGCGACCCACCGTCGGTCATCCACCCGTTCCCGCTGCTTGCCGACCCGATGGGCACGGTGCCGAGCTTCGACGACTGGCAAGGCTCGATCCTGACCACCGATGCGAACGCCGGGGGTGCGCTGACGTTCCTCTGGCATCTGCGCGCGCTGGTCACCGGCAACACGAGCCCGAACGTGCTTCCCGGCTCGAGGTGGCTCGCGCTCGTCGCGGGACCAGAGCAGCCGGCCGGGACGCCGCCGCCGCCGGGGTTTCAAGTCACCGGGACGTATCCGCCGGCGCCGCCGGCCGTCGGGGCGTGGCTGGGCGTGCGCGAGTCACCCACCGTCCCCGGCGCCACCGAACTGGTGATCGATCTGCGCAACGGGCTGGACGGTGCGCAGGGCGTGCAGACGATCGTCCTGCTGCGCCGTTCCGGAACGACGTTCACACTGCCCGGCATGCCCGATGCCTCGGCGTTCGGCGACCTCTCGACGTTCGTCCAGAACATGACGCCGCTCGCGGTCGGTCCCCAGCAGATCACGTTCGACCAGCCGAGTGGACGGCTGAAGCTGGTCAGTGAAACGGTGAGCGGCTCCGGGGTCGGCGTCCTCGACGGCGAGTACTCGATCGAACTGGTGCTGCGGGCCGGCACCGCCGTCTCGTATCGCTTCAACACCCCGCTCCTCGGCATGGAGCTGCCGCCGAATGCCATCGACGATCCGAAGGTGCTCGTCAGCCAGTTGATCGAGTGGGTGATCGACTTCGTCACCGCGCAGGAGGCCGGACCGTTCGCGCAGGTGGCCGAGAATATCGGCACGCTGATCACGGACGCGATCAAGACCGGCACGGTCACACCGGCAGCGGTCTTCGGTGCCGTGGCCGCGGTGATATCGCAAGGGCAGACGCTCGAGTTCGGCCCGCTGTCGATCGGCATCAACGGCGGCGAGCTCACCCCGGCCGTGGAGTTCGGACCGATCGGGCCCGACCAGATGCCCGGCGAGGACCCGCCCTGGTCGATCGGCAAGATCAAGGTCGAAGCGACGCTGAACGTGCTGCCCCCGGTGGCGCAGCCGTTCCAGGGCTTCGCGATCGCGATCATCGACGTCCGTCTCGGCACCGGCGGCGGCGGGGCCACCGGCCTGGTGGCGGGCTTGATCCCTGACATGCGCGACATGCCGGGGTTCATGCTCAAGGTCGGCTTCGAAGCGCCCGACCACGTCATCGTCGAAGGCGGCGGCAAGATTCCGATCCAGAAGACGATCGGCCCGCTCGACGTCGTGGCGCTGATGATCGAGCTGCGCGAGGACTCGCTCGGCATCGGCATCGACCTGTCCTTCCAGCTCTCGGTGATCAAGGTCACCGTCTACGAGCTCGGGCTGCGCTTCCACTTCAAGCCGCCCGAAGGCACCCTGCCCGTCGAGGTGTTCCTGCACGGCCTCGGTCTCAGCTTCGACGGCGGCGGCATCAAGCTCGCCGGCATGTTCGCGGAGGTGGCCAAAGCGAATGGTCCGCCCGATTACGTCGGCGGGGCGGTCGTCTCGATCGTCAACCTGTTCCAGTTGTCGGCGATTGGCGCCTACACCGAGGTCGACGGCGAGGCGTCGCTGTTCCTGTTCGCGTCGCTCGTCGCGCCGCTCGGCGGTCCCCCTTACTGCTTCATCACCGGCATCGCCGGCGGCTTCGGCTTCAACCGGTCGCTGCCGCCTCCGGGGCTCCTCACCGATCACCCGTTCATCAAGGTGATGCGCGGCGAGATCCCGATGGGAAGCGGCGATGCGGCCTCGCTGGCGACGATCAGCGGGCTGTTCGCCGCGCAGAAGGGGACCTACTGGATTGCCGGCGGGATCCAATTCACCTCGTTCGGCCTGATCCAGGGCAAGGTGATCGTCGCCGTCCAGTTCGGCAACAAGTTCTCCTTCAACCTGCTCGGTCTCGCCGCATTCGGCATCAGCCCGGTCGCCTACTTCGAGCTCGGCATCGAGATCACGGCCGACGAAGAGAAGTTCCTGCTCAAGGCCGGTCTCTCGAAGAACAGCTACATCATTCACCCGGACATCTTCAGCCTGCAGGGGGATTTCGGCCTCGGCATCTGGTACGCGTCGCCGCACAAGGGCGATTTCATCCTCTCGATCGGCGGCTATCACCCGTATTTCGCGGTGCCGTCGCACTATCCGGAGCTCTCGCGCGTCGGCGTCAAGTGCACGATCTTCGGGTTCGTGCGGTTGTCGGTGGAAGCGTTCTTCGCGCTGACGCCGCAGGCGCTGATGGCCGGCGTGGCGGTGTCGCTCTCGGCCGAATTCGCTGGCATCGGCGCCGGGCTCGACGTCTACATCGACGTCTTCATCACCTGGGATCCGTTCTACCTGATCGCCAGGATGGGGGTCATCGTCTGGTTCGAGTTCATGGGCCGCCACGAGATCGGCGTCGAGTTGCGAATCTGGACGCCCGACTTCGGCGGCCACGCCACCATCGACCTGATGCTCGTCAGCTTCGAGGTGGACTTCGGCGCGGGCGAAGCGGCGCCGCCGCCGCCGCGGCTCGACGAATTCATCACGAAGCAGCTTGGCGCGCCGGCCGAGCAGGGCGCCTACAACGAGGCGACGACGCACTCGAAGGCGGTCCTCAAGCGCTTCAACACCAGCGACGATGATGCCGGGCTGTTCAAGATCGATGTCCACCTGGGGCGTACCACCAAGAAGCAGTCCACCTCGTCGAAGCAGGAAGGGATCGACGCGCCGATTCCGGTGAACGCGGAGTTCGGCTTCGTGCTGCGGACCAAGATGCCGGTGCGCGAAACCGACGCGCCCGTGCCGATCGTGCTGCCGCTCGAGGGAGAAGTCGACCTGCCGCTCTGCTCGGTCATGGATCTGGGCTCGAAACTCGGCCTGGCCACCACCGGCTTCAGCGTCAGCCAGGCGGGGAAGGAACGCACCGGCGACTTCTATCCGACGGCGAACTTCGGCGAGCCGCTCGACAACGCTCAAGCCGACGACCTTGGCGCGCGCGGCGCCGTGGCCAAAGCCAGCGACAAGGCGCCGGCGATCGCGTTGACCGACGGCGTGGTGTTCAACTGCGAAGCCGCGCCAACGGCCGTGCCGCCGGCTCTCGTCGGGCTGGGCGAAGAGGACTCGCTCGCAGACGAGGAGTATCCGCTGCCGCTCGGCACGGAACAGCCGTTGCCGGTGTTCCGGCAGCCGAAGAGCCAGGCGCTCTTCAAGAACGCGCTCCCCGCGGCGAACTTCACGGCCAAGCAGGTGCACCAGAGCAGCAAGGCGATGGCGGTCGCCGCCATCGAGGCTCGCACGTGGGGGCCGTTGTTCGTGTTCCAGCTCGCGGCCGCCGTGCAGCGCTTTCAGGTCGGGGCGGCAATCAAGGGACTGAAGTACACGATTCCGGTGACGGTGGTCACGCCGATCACGCCCATCACGCCGTTGACTGGCCGCCCGCCGACGCCGATCGGGCCGGCCGTGCCCATCACCCCATCGAGGCCTGAGCGGCAAGCGACGGTGCCGGGCGCCGCGCTGCCGCCACAGCCGATCGCCGTACCTTCGTCGCCGCGCCGCCGCGCTGAGCTGTTCGGGATTACGCTGCGCATGGTCGCGCCGCGTTCGGCCATCACGATGGAGCGCGGGCGGCTCGAGAATCACACGGCGGCGAAGAACTTCAGCCGGCGCGCGTTGACGGGGGCGAGGGGCACGCGCGCCGCGTTCACCGCCACCGCCGCGGTGGCCGTTGGCAGGGCGGTGACGCTGGAGCTGCAGGGCGGCCGGCCGCGGAAGACCCAGCTGACATTGGCCGGATCGCAGTCGGTACGAGTCATCTTCCAGGGCAGCGCACAGGATCTCATCTCCGATCAATACATCACCGGCAATATCGTCCTGGCCGTGCCGCCCCGCGCCCGGCGCGTGACGCTGGTCGGCGAGGGCATGCACCCGCCCATCAGCGGCTCGCCGCTGGCGGGCGTCCCGGCGCCGGCGATCAAGGAAGCGCTCGGCGTCGAGCACGACACGACACTGCTGGCGCTCGGCCGTCGCGTGTTCGCCGGACACGGCTGCGTGCTGGTGGCGGACGCGGCGCTGCCGTTTGCGGCCAAGCCGATGGACAGCGTTCCGGGCTTCAAGGTGTTGCGCGCCGCCACCCGGTGCCGCGTGCACTGGCCGTCCGTGCCCAAGGGCTGCCTGGCGCTCATCGTCGAACCGATCGGCGGCGAGCCGACGCCGGCGCTCGACGAAATTCGCTGGTACAGCATGGGCGCAGAGCTGCGCGGCCTCTCGACGGTCGCCGGCCCGTCGGCGACCGCGCTGCTGATGGACCTCGCGGCGCCGAAGCAGTGGTGGCTCGAGCTCGACCTCGGGATGAAGTGGCGGCTGTCCGCCGTCACGGTCGTGCAGAAGAGCGCGCGCGACATGACCAATGCGCTGCGTGCACGGGACGTGTGGGACGTGGTGGACGACCGGCTGCAGCTCGCCGCCGATCAACCGGCCACGACGGCGACCTTGCAGGTGACCCAATGAGTGACTATCAGATTTTCAGCGACTATGTCCCGCTCGCGGACGCGGGCTCGACCCTGACGTTGACGCCGAGCCAGACCCTCGACGATGGCACGACGAACCTGCTGCAGCTGGAGGGCGCCTCGGCGGTCACGCTGAAGGTGGAAGGGCCGCAGTTGCAGCTCACGCCGGCCGACATCGCCGGTGTGTATCCGGCGGCCGGCAGCGAGGAGTCGCCCGACGAGTTCCTGCCGCACATCGCGCTCGAGCGGCGGACGCTGCCGTGGGAGCGGGTGGGCATCAACGGCCAGAAGCCATGGCTGGCGCTGATGTTGTTCAAGGAGTCCGAGTTGCGCGACGAGGCCGCGCGCAAGACGTCGCCGGCCGCCACGCTGCAGTCGGTGCTTCTCAGCCAGGTGAACGCTCGAGACGCCGCCGGCTACACCACGCTGCGGACCACGCTGGGCCTGGCCGACAACACGCCGCTGAACGTGCTGTTTGTGAAAAACAGTGTACTGGTCAGCCGTCGTCCTCACGCTGCCGACCTCAAATACACGTCGCATATGAGGCGCGATCTGAAGAGCGGCAAGGACCGCGCGATCGTCGTCTCGTATCGCCTGCCCGACGCCGGACCGGAGGGCAGCGAACCCGAGATCCACACCGCGTTTCTCGTCTCGCTCGAGAAGCGCGACGACCTCTACGCCTCGGCGCGGGGGCTTGCAGCCAACGCCAGCAAGGAGGCCGTGCTCGTGGTCCTGCATCACTGGTCGTTCACGCCGAGCCAGGGCGGCGATTTCGAGCAGGTGATTCGCTCGATCGCGATCCGTCCCAACGGCGGGGTGCTGCGCTTCGGCAACCTGCCGAAAGACGCCGGCGCGGATCAGCCGGCGCCGCTCTCGGGGAACTTCCAGGGTCTGCTGCGGGCCGACGGCTACTTTCTCGAGGCGCTGCCGCACGAGCAGCCGGGCAACGTGACCTGGCGCGGCATGCTGCGGCCGTTCGCGCCACCGCCGCGCAGCCAGGGCTTCGCGGTGCGGGCCGCGCCGGAGGAATTCGAGAACCCGCAGCCGGACGATCCGCTCGACTACTCGCATGCCTCGGCGTTCGAGCTCGGCCGCCTGCTGGCGCTGGCGCGGCCGGAGATCCTCGAAGATCTGCGCGCGATCCACATCGCCTTCCCGCCGATCGAGCCGCAGGTCGCGGTCAACAAACTGCCGCAGGCGCTGCAGAAGCCGGACTGGGTCAGCAACCCGGCGTGGACCGAGGAGCCGTGGTCGATGGACATCAACGGCCAGAACCAGTCGATCGTCAAGGACGAGAACCAGTTCCTCGGCAAGGGCATCGCCGACGTCGGCGGCATCGGCGAGCAGGTCGGCGGCTGGATCGACAGCGTGGTCGTCGATCTCGGTGGCATGGCGGCGCCGGTGGCCGCACCGGTCGCCCAGATCGACATCGGCACGGTGACGCCGCAAGGTCTCGGCAACATGTTCCCCGAAGTCCAGACCGCAGGAATGTCGTAGGAGCGGCGATGTACGATTCACTCGGAAAAGTCTCCGGCATCGAAGCCGTCCACCAATACCTCGCGAACTATCAGGTCGAGTCCGGGCCCGACGGCCTCTCGCTGGTCACGGGTGATGGCGGCAATTACGGCGCCGACGTCGCGATGCCCGAGCGGCTGCGCGACTTTCTGATCGATCTGCGCCTGCTGCGTCACCTGCCGCTGGCCTACCTCGTGCCGGATGCGGCGCTGCTGCCGCCGGAGTCGATCCGCTTCTTCCATGTCGACCCGACCTGGGTCGATCGCGTCATCGACGGCGTGTTCGCCGCGGCCAACACCGGCACCGTCGACTTCGTCTTCAGCTACAGCATGCTGCAGATGGCGCGCGCCGGCATCGACCAGGAGCTGACCAACCTGGCGGCCGCGCAGGTGCCGGCCACCGCGTGGACCGGCGACAAGCCGATGACCGGCATGCTGATTCGCTCGGAGCTGGCGCGGCGGTGGCCGGACATGATCGTCCGCGCCTACACCAGCGCGGTCGTCGCCGATCCGACGGTACCGTCGGTGCCGGTGCTGCGCGCGGAGCCGATCTCGAAGGACATCTACATCGCCCTCTTTGCCGGCCAGCCGCAGATGGTGCACGTGCGCGAGCCGAACGTCGGGACACGCTACGGCGTGGAGGCGCAAGACCAGCCGACCGCCACCCACCCGTACAAGGTCGACAGCCGCCCAACCAACGGCGACACGCCGGAGAACGCGACGCCCATCGTCTTGTCGTTCCGCGGCGCGTCGAGCCTGCGCATGCTCAACCTGAGCGCGCTGGCGGCGGATGCGAATTCGGCCGAGAACTCACCGCGCCAGGTGGCGCTCAACCTCGAGCAGCTGCCCTACGTGCAGGAGTTCAAGCACACGCCGGCGCATCAGGAATCGCGCGGATCGAAGGATCCCGCGACGCTGCCGAACGTCATGTCCTTCCGCAGGAACCGATCGATGACGCTCGACAAGCTCAAGGCGCGCCAGGCGGAACTCGACGAGATGGAGAGCTGACGTGTCCCGATCGCTGCTCAACCCGCTCACGGTCTCGGCCAAGGTCGTTCGTGCCGAGACCAAAGTGCCGTCGCTCGGCGGCGCGGTGTTCAACCGCGACGCCGTGCTCGAGAAGGGCATCCACGTGCACTGGTCGTTGCCGGACTGGCTGACGCGCGCCACGCTGATGCCGACGGGCGGTCAGCACAGCGCGAGATTTCCTGCCGTGCCGGACGTGTGGCTGGTGATCCGCTTCAACCCCGGACCGCCGATCGAACAGGTCAACGCCAAGCGCACATGGCGGGCCTGGGTGGTCGACTCGGTGGAGGCCAAGGCGGTGCCGTTGAGCGCATGGGTCCCGCCGGCGCGGGATCCGAAGGTCATACACACCGTCGCCGGCGTGTTGCCGAGCGGGGCCGGCGCCCGTCATCCGGGCTTCGGATTGTGGCCCAAGACAAAAACGGCGTTCGATCCCGCGCTTGCCGCCTACTACCCGGAAGCGCGCACGCGATTCGGCTTTTACGACAACGTCTCCGATCTGCCCGCGACCGGGAACGTCAGCTACGTGATCGTCGGCTGGTTCGCCGATCGCCATCACGACCCGCTCTACATGGCCAAGGACAAGCTCGGGCTGTTGAACGACTGGAAGCTGTCGCACCATCTCCGCGCCGGCGTGTACGCCGAAGCCAACACGCTGACGCCCCAGGCCGGCACCACGGCAACCGCCCCCAGCTTTGCCGCGAGCTCGATCGCGGTCAAGGATCTGGCGCTGGCGCCGGGCAAGGAGATCGATTTCGCCCGGGCGATGGCGAGGGGCGGCACGGCGAACGCGCAATCGAAGCAGACCGAGGTGATGAAATCGAGCTTTCCGGTCGCGCAGACCGCCAGTTCATCGAGCGTCCACGGGGTGGCCGGCTTCAACGGTCCGGGCGATCTCGTCCTACACGGCTCGTGCGTGGAGGTGCCGCTCTCCGGCTCGACCACGGTCGGCGCGCCGATCAAGACCGACGACATCCGCCTGTTTCCCTCGGTCCGCCGCGCGATGGCTGAAGTCGCCGCGGCCAACACCGCATCCGCCGACCAGGTCGACGCCGTCGAGATGATGCTCGACGATGTGGAATCGATGAAGAGCTCGCTCGGCGGCGTGCTCGACATGCCCGGGGCCGCGCATGCCGCGACGTTCCAGAACGTGCCCGGCAAGAGCCAATGGTACGCGCGGCTCGAAGTCCAGCCGAAGAGCTCGCCGTGGCAGTCGCTGATCGCGTTCGACACGCAGGCGATGGCGATCAGCCCGGGGCTCCAGGCGACCGGGCACTGGCCGCAGATGACGATGCGGTCGGCGTCGAACAAGCAGGAGTGGATGCGGAAGACGTACGCGCCGGCGGTGACCAGCGAGCCCCCGGTGGTCGCGCCCCCGCAGCTGACCGAGGAGAACGACTACGCGCCGTGGCGCGCCTCGGTCGCGCAAGCGCTGGCCGACACCATCAATGCGCCGCAGACCCCAGCCAAGGCCATCCATCCGACGGTGATCCAGGTCATGGATCGGCGCAAAGACGCTCAGCCGACGCTCATCGGGAAGACCGCCGGACGCGGCGGCAGCGACGGCGCCGCGTGGTGGATTGACATCACCGACGTCGCGGCGATGAACGAGCTGCTGCTCGCGGTCCAGGGCGCCAAGGTGATCCTGCCGAACGTCGACAACCTCGTCGAAGTGCCCGGACAGCGCTGGAACCGGCCGTGGTCGCCGCACGTGGTCCTCTACGGCACCGGACGTTCGTTCAAGGCCGGTTTCGACGGACGGTTCCGGCAGGACGGGTATCTCAAGACCAGGCAGAGCGGCGAGACGGTCATCGGCCTGTCGGTCGGCTCGTATGCCCGCGTCCACGGCAAGGACATCATCGACAAGCCGAACGAACTGTTCTCGATACCCGGTCTCCCGGCTGACGTGCGCGCCCTGGTTCACGAGTCGGTGCTGCTCGACACCGAAAGCACGAGCGTGATGGCGCAGCTTTCCCTCGGCCGCACCGCGACCAAGGAAACGCTGGCCACCGCGCAGCAGCGCATGAAGAGCGCGGTGCGCGCGCTGTGGCTGGCGCGCGACCAGAAAACGGTGGCGGCGCGAAAGCCCAAGCTCAGCGCGGTCGCCACCTCCGGCACCTACCCCAGCGACGTGGCGATGAGCCCGTGGCAGGATCCGCGCGACCCGCTGTTTGTCGACGCCAACTACTCGCATCCGTTCTCGTCGCTGGCCACCGATTGGGTGCTCGATCAGGATCGCGTCGAGATGCGCGCGGCCGGAGCGGCGGCGACCAATCCGGCGCCGGGCGCACCGCCGGCCGGCCAGGTCGAAGTGATCGAGGAGCGCACGCGCGTCACAGCGACGGTGGCGAATGTGCTGGAAAGCACCCTGGTCACGAAGAAGAGCGCCGATGTCACGGGCGCCCTGGTGACGGCGCAGAAGCCGCCGAAGGGCGTCACCGCGGACACCTTCAAGCAGATGGACATGATCTCCGCGCCGCTGACCGCGCTCGACAGCACGCTGCTCGCGCGGGGTCGTCGCGAGCGCACCGGTGCGCTGCGGCTCAACCGGCTTCAGCTCGTCGACATGTTCGGCATCGCCCGCGAGTGGAAGTCCGGCACGGATCCGGTGAGCGCGGACGGCAACGCGGCGCTCACGTATTGGACCGAGCTGGCGCCGCGCCTGCCGTATTGGGCGCGTTTGCTCGTCCGGCTGCAACGGGCCGACGATCCGGATCAGGAAGCCAACCCGGTGGCGCATCCGGTGTGCGGCATCCTGGTGCCCGACTTCATCGAGCACGCGCTCGAAGTGTTCGACGGCCATGGCCAGGCGATCGGTCAGCTGACCACCGATCGTCCCCGCTTCGGCGGTGGGCTGGACACGCCCGGCGCGTCGCTGCAGGTGTCCTTCACGCTGCACCCGTGGGTCGCCGCCGGGCTGAACCAGCCGCCCGGCGCGAATCCGATCGACGCGGTGCAGAACGGGATCCTCAGATCGCTTCTGGCGTCGCTTCTGGCGCAAGGCGCCGAGATGCCCGCCAACGCCCTGACGACCGATTGGTACGAGACCGGCATGTCGGCGATGCTGCGATCGATCGACACCGTCCGTGCGACCCTCGATCCGACGCAGAAGACCGACGACAAGCGCATCAAGCTGCTCGGCGAGCCGATTCTCGTGCTCGCTGCCCGTCTCACGTATCAGGCGACGTCTTCGACGAACCCGTCGCAGCTCGCGCAGGATCCTCCGCTCCTCACCGGTTCGCCGGCGCTGCCAGTGCTCCAGGTCCGCATCGGCGACGCAACGCGTCCCGACGACGGGACGCTCGGCTGCTTCAAGACCGGCGCGACGCCGGCAGACGGACGGTTCGCGCCGGTCACGAAAGAGGCGGCGGAGAAGGCGATCGTCAACGGTCTGGCGATGGGCGTGCCCTACTTCGCCCACAGCGGACTCGCGGTGACACATCCGTTCGTCAAGGATCAGGAATCGCTCTTCCACGTCGAGGCGGATCACCACACCGACATCGTCATCCTCGCCGACCCGCGCGGCGGGCTCTACGCGACGTGCGGCGCCTTGCCGCGCAAGAAGATCACGATGCCCAGGGAATTCATCCAGGCGTCGCTCGCGCATCTCGAGCCGACCTTTCGCGTCGGCCCGGTCTTCACCACCAAGGCGATGGGCGCCCTCAAGGCCCTCGCCCCGCCGCCGCAGATCGACGGGTTCGAGGCCGAGTTCGTCTATCGCAGCGCCGGCAGCGGTGGCGACCCGGACACGTTCCCGGAGGCGGCCGTGCCGCCGGTCCCGCCGGTCGGCGAATTGCCGCGCGACCGCGCGGTGCTGAGCGACGGCTGGATGCGCGTCTTCAAGCCGGAGGAAACATAACGCCACGCTCCACGTCGATGGAGCGCGAGCCTTTCAGGCGAGCGGGCGACGCTCGGCTAGCCTTCGCGCTACCGCTGTCGCTGTAAGGCTGGAAGGCCGAAGGGCGGAAAGGCCGGAAGGCCTTCCGACCTTCTCAGTCAGACGCGTGCGGCCGCCAGTCGTTTCACGGCTTCGGCAGCTGGTCGAAAGCATATCGGCGTCCCGGATCCCACGAGACGCCGTGCTCGACACTTTCGTTGCGCCCACTGCTCGACATTGCCCACACTCGTCGTCGCGCAACCCGAACGCGGGCCGTAGGCTCGCATCGCGATGCTGCGTCCTCATGACGGCGACACGCTCGACTTCGACGCCGGATAGGTCCGACACCTCGAATACCACC
>Ga0207675_100005141_pt1 | contig 12596 bp, 9 predicted proteins | sample KBSSwiS42_FD_184305 | JGI IMG/M metagenome (GOLD analysis project Ga0207675, IMG submission 184305) | Switchgrass rhizosphere microbial communities from Kellogg Biological Station, Michigan, USA - KBS Switchgrass S4-2 (SPAdes) (version 2) | ecosystem: Host-associated > Plants > Roots >... | reverse complement strand
GATCGCGATCGGCGGCGCCGCGAGCTTGGCCGTTGCCGCGGTCCTCGTGCGGCTCATTGCGAGCCTTCTGCCCGCCGGCCTCGCGATCGGGCTCGCGCCGCAGTTGAGCACCACGGCGATGTTGTTCGCCGCGGCCGCGTCGCTCGTGACGGTGGTCGTGTTCGGTCTCGTGCCCGCGTTGCGCGTCAGTGACGCCAATCCGGCGCTGGCCATGAAGGCGGGCGCGGCGCGGTCCGGCGGCGGCCGCGCAGCCATCCGTTTTCGCGGCGCGCTGACGATGGCGCAGATCGCGTTCTCGATGCTGTTGCTCGTGCTCGCAGGACTGTTCACGAGGAGCCTGATGAACGTCGCGGCACAGAACCTCGGGATGGAGTTCGAGTCGGTCGTGAGCTTCAGCGTCACGCCGCGCATGAATGCGTACAGCCCCGAGCGATTGGCCGATTATTACGATCGCCTCGAGGAAGCGTTGAAGGTGCAACCCGGTGTGGTCGCCGTCGGCAGCTCCGGCGTTCCGCTGCTCGGCAATTTCGCGCTGCGCCAGCCGGTCGGAGTCCAGGGCTTCGAGGCGGCGCCCGGAGTCGACACGACGGCCGCGTACGCGATGGTGGGCATCGATTTCTTCGCCGCTCTCGGCATTCCGCTGCGGGCCGGGCGCACGTTCACGGAGCGCGACGACGCGAGCTCGCCGATGGTCGTCATCGTCAACGAGAGCTTCGCGCGCAAATTCGACCTCGGCATGGAGGTCGGAAAGCGCGTCGGGGGCGGCGTGACGCCGACGAGTTTTCCGTTCGAGATCGTCGGCATCGTCGCGGACGCGAAATTCGCCTCGGTCAAAGGCGCGATCGAGCCGGTGATCTACGTGTCGCGCTACCAAACCGCGGGCGGCATCCAAGCGATGTTCTACAACCTTCGTGCAAGCGGCGACCCGAGAGGATTGCTGACCATGGTCCCGCGCGTCGCCGCGGAGGTCGATCCCGACGTGCCAGTGACGAACCTCGCGACGATGACGACGGCGGTGAACGCGAACGTCTACGTCGATCGGCTGCTGTCGATGCTCTCCGCCGGTTTCGCCGCGCTCGCGACCTTGCTCGCCGGCATCGGCCTGTACGGCGTGCTCGCGTACAACGTCACGCAGCGCACGCGCGAGCTCGGGTTGCGGCTCGCGCTCGGCGCCGCGCCCGCGGGTGTCCGCATGCTGATCTTGAAGCAGGTCGGCGTCATGGCACTGATCGGCGCGGGCGTGGGGCTTGCCGGTGCGTTCGGCCTCGGCAGGGCCGCGGAGTCGCTGCTGTACGGCATGTCCGGGCGCGATCCCGTCGTGTTCGGTTCCGCGGTTGCCGTGTTGGCGGCCGTGGTGTTCGCGGCGAGCTGGGTGCCGGCATGGCGGGCGTCGCGCATCGCGCCGACGCAGGCGCTGCGCTACGAGTAGCAGAGCTCCGTGTAACCAAAACCGCGTGTCGCACATCTCTTACACGTACGGCACGGGGTGACGCGGCGCCCCTTTGCCGCCGATCGGAGGGCCAGCGTCCCTAGGGGGAGTCGTGAATCAGCTCAGACTCGCGTTGCGGCAGCTCAGGCTGCGTCCCACCTTGTCGTTGGTCGTCATCGTCATGCTGGCCCTCGGGATCGGCGCGACGACGGCGATGTACTCCATCTACCTGCAGATACTCGTCCGGCCGTTGCCCACGCCAGACCCCGAACGGCTCGTGAACCTCGGGGCGCCGGGGCCCGGGAAGTTCGGCGGAACCTATGGGGACTTGGGGATCGGCGATCGCGACGCCCAGTTCACCTACGCGATGTTTCGTGAGCTCGAGGCTCGGCACCCGGGCTTCACGGGGCTCGCGGCCCACACCGATTTCGTATCGAACCTGAGCTATCGCGAGCAGCCGAGTTACAGCCGCGGCGGCATGCTGGTCTCCGGCGGCTACTTTGGCGTGCTCGGCCTCAAGGCGGCGCTAGGTCGGCTCATCGTGCCCGAGGACGAGCCGAAGGTTGGCGAGTCGGCCGTCGTCGTTCTCGGTTACGACTACTGGCAGCGTCGATTCGCCGGCGATTCGAACGTGCTCGGCGAGCGGCTCACCGTCAATGGCACGGAGCTCGAGATCGTCGGCGTCGCGCCACAGGGCTTCACGGGCACGATCCTCGGCGTGCGCGCGGACGTATTCGTGCCGCTGTCGATGCGTTGGGCGATGGTGCCGACGCTTGGGGCATATAACGAGAGCAACCCGTTTCGATTCTTCAGCTACTGGGCGTATGTCTTCGGGCGGCTCGAGCCCGGCGTCACGCTCGAGCAGGCGAACAAGCAGCTGAATGGCCTCTACAGCGGCATCCTGAACGACGTCGAAGCGCCGCTGCTGCCGGCACAACTGCCGCAGGAAATGAAAGACCAGTTTCGGCAGCGGCAGATCTCGTTCGCGCCAGGCGCGCTCGGGTGGGGGCCGCTGCGCGCGCGCGCGGAGCGCCCGCTCGAGCTGCTGGTTGGCGTGACGGCCCTCGTGCTGCTGATCGTGTGCGTGAACATCGCCAACTTGCTGCTCACGCGCGGCGCATCGCGGACCGGCGAGATCGCCGTTCGCGCGTCGCTCGGCGCAGGGCGCTTTCGGCTCGCCAACCAATTGCTCGCCGAGTCGTTCGTGCTGATCGCGATCGGCGGGCTCGCGAGTCTGCTCGTCGCGGCGCTGATCGTGCGCCTCATCTCCGGCATGTTGCCGTCCAACCTCGCGCTCGGTCTCACGGGGCTGAGCTCCGCAGCGCTCTTGTTCGCCGCGGGCGCGTCGCTCGTGACCGTGCTCGTGTTCGGCCTGGTGCCCGCCTGGCGCGTCAGCGGCGCGAGCCCGGGCCAAATCATGAACGCGCAAGGCACTCGCGCGGTGAGCGGCCGCGGCTCGGCGCGTTTTCGCGCGGTGCTGACCACGGCACAGATCGCGTTCTCGATGGTATTGCTCGTGCTCGCCGGGCTGTTCACGCGCAGCCTCTCGAACATCACGCACGAGGATCTCGGCATCGACGTCGACTCGCTTGTGAACTTCGGCATCACGGCGCAGTTGAGCTCATACGACCAGCAGGAGCTGCTGGTTCTCTACGATCGCATCGAGCAGACGCTGGCTGCACAGCCGGGCGTGCGCGGAGTCGGTACCACGGCGATTCCGTTGTTCTACGACTTCTCGTTGGGCGGAAACACCGCGATCGAAGGTATCGATCCCGGCCCCAACGCCGACACGTACTCGGCTCGGACCGCGGTGGGCACGGGCTACTTCGACGCGCTGGACATTCCGTTGCTGAAAGGTCGTCTGTTCACGGACAACGACACGGCCGAGACGCCGATCGTCGCGATCGTCAACCAAGCGTTTGCGCGAAAATTCAACCTCGGCGACGATGTGGTCGGCAGGCGGCTCGGCAACGGTCAACCGCAGAATGCCATCGAGATCGTCGGTCTCGTCGCCGACGCGAAGCACGCTTCGGTCAAAGGCGACGTTCCGCCTCTCGTCTATCTGCCGCGCCGCCAGAACGCCGGCTGGTTCCAGTCGTTGTGGGTCTACGTGCGCGGCAACGTCGCGGCGGACACGTTGAAGGGCATGATCCCGCGCGTGATGAACGAGATCGCGCCCGACGTGCCACTCGTCATCGTGCAGACGATGCGCGAGCGATTGAACGACAACGTCTACATCGATCGCTTGCTCACGACGCTGTCGACGGGGTTCGCTGCGCTGGCGACGCTGCTCGCGGGCATCGGCCTGTACGGCGTGCTCGCTTACAACGTGCAGCAGCGCACGCGCGAGCTGGGCTTGAGACAAGCGCTCGGTGCCGAGCCGAAGCAGCTGCGAAGGCTCGTCTTGAAGCAGGTCGGAGTGATGGCGGCGATCGGTTTGGGTGTGGGCCTGGCTGCAGCGCTCGCGTTGGGCACTGTCGCCCAAGCGGTGCTGTTCGGGCTGTCGGGCCGAGATCCGGTCGTCATCGTCGCTGCGGCCGTCATGCTTGCGGCCGTGATTCTGGCGGCGAGCTGGCTGCCGGCTTGGCGTGCGTCGCGGATCCCGCCGATCGAGGCGTTGCGGTACGAATAGCGGGCGCCGCTAGAGCGAGACCGCGAGCGTGGCGTGCGTCCACGTGCTCGACGCTATGCTCGATCTAGACGATCATGCTCGCTCATGAGTATCCGTCTAGCGTCGCTCGTGCTCGTCTGTCTAGGCAGCGCCGCGCACGCGCAAAAGGCGAGCGACGCCGAGCGCGCCGCGGCGCTCGAGATCTACCGCAAGGTCGTTTCGTTCGACACGTCGGTCGAAGGCGTGCAGACGCCGGCGATGGCGGCGTATCTTGCGGACAGATTTCGAGCGGCGGGGTTCGCCGAGCAGGACGTGCTCGTCCTCCCGTTCGCGAGAACGGCCTCGCTCGCCGTACGCTATCGCGGCGACGGCACGGGCGGGGCGGCGCTGCTTCTGCTTGCGCACATGGACGTCGTGCCTGCGCGGCGCGAAGAGTGGGATCGCGATCCGTTCACGTTGATCGAGGACGACGGCTTCTTCTTCGGCCGCGGCTCGAGCGACAACAAAGCCGGCGTGGCGCTGATCACCGCAACCTTTCTGCGGCTGCGCGCCGCGGGTTTCCGGCCGACACGCGACCTCGTGCTTTGGTTCTCGGGCGACGAGGAGACGACCGGCGAGACGACGATGGATTTCCTCGCGAACCATCGCGATTGGCTCGGCGACGTCGAGCTCGCGTTGAACTCCGATGCCGGCGGCGGCGCGCTCGCGCCCGACGGCCGGCCGACGGGTTACACGCTGCAGACGGCCGAGAAAACGTACGCGGATTTCACGCTGACGGCGCGCAATCCCGGCGGGCACTCGTCGATGCCGCGCGCCGACAATGCGATTTTCGATCTCGTGGACGCGATCGAGCGGATTCGCGGCTTCGAATTTCCCGTCATGTGGAACGACACGACGATCGCGAGCTTCCGTAGCACGGGGAAGGACGTCGGCGGCGACGATGGCGCGGCGCTGCTGCGTTTCGCGCAAAACCCCGGAGACGAGGCCGCCGCCGCCACACTGTCCCGCAATCCCGTGTACGTCGGGCAGCTGCGCACGACGTGCGTCCCTACGATGCTCGCGGGTGGCCATGCGCCGAACGCGTTGCCGCAGACCGCGACAGCGACGGTCAATTGCCGCATCTTTCCCGGCGTCGCTCCGGCCGCCGTGCAGGCCGAGCTACAGCGGCTCGCCGGCCAAGCGATCGCGGTCGAGCCGCTCGGCGACGTGCACTTCAGCGACTCCTCGCCATTGCGCGCCGACGTCGTCGCCGCGGTTACCGCTGCCGTGCATGCTCGCTATCCCGGCGTACCGATTACGCCCGCGATGGAGTCCGGCGCAACGGACGGCGTGTTTTTCCGCGCCGCCGGTATCCCGTCATACGGCGTCAGCGAGCTCTTCATACGGGACGAGGATCTGTTCATGCATGGCTTGAACGAACGCAACCCGACGCTCAGCTTCTACGCGGGGTTGACGCACTGGCGCATGCTGATCGAAGCGCTCGCCGGGTCGAAGCGCGCTTCGCGATAACCAGGGCCTCCGTTGCACCGGGCGGGCGTGCGGCGGCAAGATTGGGCGCACGACCCATGCGATAGGGGAGCAGCATGCGGATACTCGAACGGTCTTGGTTGCCGGCGCTGGCCGCGGCCGGTTTGGTCTTTGCGGTCCAGCCGCAGGAATCATCCGATTCCGGAACGGCGGGCTCGTACAAGATCCCGCGAACGTCGTGGGGCGATCCCGACCTCTCGGGCATCTGGCCAGGCACCGCGATGGTCGGAGTGCCGATGCAGCGCGACGAGAAGCTTGGGCTGCGCAACTGGCTGACCGAAGAAGAGTTCACCGCGCGCGAAGCGCAGTTCGCGCGGCAAGAAGAGCAGGACAACGCCGACTTCTCCCTCGAGACCGCGGCATCGACCCCGGGCGGCGACGTCGGCGGCCCCGTCTCGCCGCCGCCGCATTGGCTCGAGCGCGGCGACCCGCAGCGGCAAGCGTCGCTGATCATCGATCCGCCGAACGGCCGCATGCCGCCGTTGACGGAAGCAGGGCAGGCGCACCAAGCCGCAGTGCGCGACGCGCGGCAGGGACGCGGCCCCGCGGACTCGTACACGGACCGCAGCCTCTACGACCGCTGCATCACGCGCGGCATGGTCGGCTCGTTGACGCCGGCGATCTACAACGCCGGTAACGAGATCGTGCAATCGCCGGGCTACGTCGTGATCCGCAACGAGATGATCCACGAGGCGCGCGTCATCCCGCTCGACGGGCGGCCCCCATTGGGACCGGCCTTCAAGCAGTGGGTCGGCGATTCGCGAGGTCACTGGGACGGCGACACGCTCGTCGTCGAGACGACGAACTTCACGGACCGCACGAACGTCGGCCAAGCGCGCCACAGCGAGAAATTGAAGATCACGGAGCGCTACACGCGCGTCGACGAAGACACGCTCGTGCTGCGCTTGACGGTCGAAGACCCCGATACGTGGACCGCGCCGTGGACGCTCGAGCTGCCGCTAAAGCGAGACGACGGCTACGGCATGTTCGAGTACGCGTGCCACGAGGGGAACCTCGCGATGTTCAACATCCTGAGCGGCGCCCGCGCCGACGAGCGCGCGGCGGCCGGGAAGCGTTGAGCAGCGCGTTTATCTCGCGAGTCTAGCGGGGCGTCGCGCGCCGACGCGGGCAATGGCCTCGCGCGGCACGTCGTAGAACTTCAGGGCGTGACGCGAGTCGCGTAGACCGCACGCTTCGCGTTGAACCACGAACGCTTCGACGCGTTCGGCGAGGTCCCAGAGCAGCCGCTCGCGTTTCGCGTCCGCCTCGGCCCGCCCTTCGACCGCAGCGTGGTTACGGAAACGCTCGATCGCGCGTTCGAGTAACCGAGCGCAACGGCCCAAAGCGCCAGCCTTTTCTTCGGCGAGCTCGTACTTGAGGACGTCGACGAATTTTTCGCTCATGACGCAAAGATTATTCTAGCGGTTTGCTCCGCCCCGGGCCGTGCGTCTTCTCCCAGTTCTTCCCGTCGGTTTGCCTGAATGTCATGTGCTCCACGGTCCCTTCGTCGAGGCAGCGCGCGTTGACGCTGTAGCCCTCTGGATGCGAGCGCGGCACGTAGAAGGCCTTGATGCCGCAGACCGAGCAGAACAAGTGCTTCGCCGTTTTCGTGTTGAACTCGTAGGTGGTCAGGGCGTCCGCTCCGGAAAGGAGCTTGAACCGAGACTTCGGGACGATCAGATGAAGGTAACCGGACTTGCTGCAGATCGAGCAGTTGCAATCGCCGACTTCGATTCGCGCAGGTGCGATGACCTCGAACCGCACGCGCCCGCAATGACAACCGCCCCTGTGCGTGATCACACCTCGCCTCCGTAGTTGCTCAGGGCTTCCAGTCCACGGCGTGCTCTTCGACGTAAGTGTCCACCGAGCTGCCCACGGTTGGAAAGAAGCTCGCCGCTCCGATGGAGTCGAACAGCCCGAAGCGCTTGAGCTTGTCCTTCACCGGATCCTTCATCTCCGCGAAGCGCACTTCGATGCCGGACTCCGTCAGCTCGCGATGGAGCTCGGCGAGCACGTCGGCCGAGGTCACGTCGATGCTCGTGACGGGCTCGGCCGCGATGATGAGTCGTCTGACCGCGGTCGGCGACTCCGCCACGGCCTCGAGCACGCGCTGGTGGAAGAGCTCGGCGTTCGCGAAGAAGAGCGGCGCGTCCCAGCGGAACAACACGAGGCCCGGCACGCGGCGCGCGTCGGGATAGCGCTTCAAGTCGTGGTAGCCCTTCATACCCTTGACTCGTCCGAGCACGGCGTAGTGCGGCCGCCAGCCGTCCCAGAGGAACTCGAGCACCGCGATGACGATTGCGATGCCGATGCCCGGGATCACGCCGAACGTCGCAACGCCGACGAAGCAGACGATTGCGAGCCAGAACTCCCAGTTGTTGATGCGGAAGATGCGGGCCAAGTCCGCGAACTCGAACAAGCCGATGGCGGCCGCGATGACGACGGCGGCGAGCGCGCTGCTCGGAAGATACTGCAGCAGGTTCGGCGCGAGCACGAGCAGCAGCGCGACCGCGAGGGCGCCCACGACTCCAGTGAGCTGCGTCTGCGCGCCGGCCGCTTCGGCGACGGGCGTGCGCGAAGAGCTGCTGCTGATCGGGAATCCCTGGAACAGCCCGCCGGCGAGGTTGGCCGCGCCGAGGCCGATCATCTCCTGGTTCGGATCGACGTGTGTGCGCGTCTTCGCGGCGTACGTTCGCGACAAGACGCTCGTGTCCGCGAAAGCGACCATCGCGACTGCGAAGCCGCCGACGACGACGTCGCGGATGTGCTCGGGGCTGATCAGGGGCAAAGCAAGCGCCGGCAAGCCTTGCGGCAGCGGGCCGAGCACGCTGACGCCGGCCGTGGTGTCGAGGCTCAGCACGCCGACCGCGATCGTCGCGCCCACGACCGCGATCAAGAGGCCCGGGATGCGCTTGTACGGCTTGAGCAAGAGGATCGCGACGAGCGTGGCTCCGCCGACTGCGGCTGCGGTCCAAACTGCCTCGCCGCCGAAAACCCCTTGGCCGATGTGGAAGAGGTCGCGCATCGGGCCGCCGTCATCGTCGATCGAGAAGCCGAAGAGCTTCGGCAGCTGACTGATCAGCACCGTGAGCGCGATGCCGTTCATGTAGCCGTAGCGGATCGGCTTCGAGAGCAGTTCCGTGACGAAGCCGACGCGCAGCAGGCCGATCGCGAGGCACACGAGACCCGAGACGACGGCCATCGCGCTCGCGAGCGCCACCGCGATCGTCGGATCGCCGGCCGCGAGCGGGGCGACGACGGCGAGGATCACCGCCGCGAGCGACGAGTCCGGCCCGAGCACGAGGATGCGGCTCGGACCGAAGAGGGCGTAGGCGAGCAGGGGCACGATCGTCGCGTACAGCCCGTAGATGCCTGGAACGCCGGAAGCGGTGGCGTACGCAATGCCGACCGGCACGAGCATCGTCGTCAGCACGAGGCCGGCCATCACGTCGCGAGGAAGCCATGCAGCCTGGTACTCGCGGAGCACCTTCAGCCCCGGCACCCATCGCGCGAAGCCGCTCGGCGCGGCGTGTTTCTTGTCCGAGTTATTCGTCATTCGCGAGCGATCCGGCGGCCAGCGGTGCGGGGTCCCATTCTGACCAGCAGGCACCGAATGTTCAGTAAGCCGAAGGCACTATCCGGCGCTACAGCCTATCGGTGACGAGAACTCGACCCTTGGCGCCGACAGCCGTCTTGCCGTCTTGGCCCTTGATGCGGCCGCGCAGCTCGACGATGTCGCCGCGCAATTTCTCGTTCGGCGTGACCTTCACGACGAGCCACTCCAAACGAATCGTTTCGTCGGCGTAGACCGCGCGCCGGAATCGCACCCAGAACTCGAGGCCGAGCATCGCGCCTTTCTGCGAGAAGTGTGAGGCCGTCAGCGCGAGGAGTAGGGCAGTCGTGTGCGGGCCGCTGGCCGTCGGCTTGTGGAACCGCGTGGTCGCAGCGAATTCGGCGTCGTGGTGGATCGGATTGTTGTCGCCCGCCGCGTTCGCGAACTCCGTCACCGTCTGCGGCGTCAGCGTGACCTCGGACGAGAAGCGTTCCCTCGGAAAGGCTCTCATGACTTTCTCCTTCGCGCGGTGAGGTCTCGCAGCGTCGCGTCGATGCCCCGCAAGTCTAACCTGCGGGCCCAGCGGCAGCCTGGTGTGCGACAGCGGCTGGACCGTTCGAGTATTCAGCGACAATGGCGGCCCATACGGTCTCGATCTCCGTCAGCGCCCCTACGAACGCTCCGCGCTCCGCCTTCGCTCGCGCTTCTTCAATGGCATCGCGGGTGTTCCAGTAACCCGAGCGTTGCTCCTCCGTCGCCGTGGCCTCTGCGACGCCATAGACGAAGCCCGTTCGGACGTCGAGGAAGACGGCAGCACACGTAGCCGTGACGTGGGCCTTCTTGTTCGGGAAGAACCCCATGCTCACCGTCTGGAGCGGTCCGATCCGCGTCGTATCTGTCCGGAAGGAGGTATCGAACGTGTACAGGAGAATGACATCGGCTCGCAACTGAGCTGCGCTCGTCCGGAGCTCGCGGGTCGTATTGAGCTCTGCCGGTAGCAAGACGCGACTCAACGGGCCGACGGATGCGACACCAGGCATCGCGCTGATTCGACGGAAATCTTCTTCCGTTTCCAAGTCGCGTGCGGTCAGCACGGTATAGCTACCGTGCCCGTAGCCGCGGTTTGAATACGACTCGTAGCCGCGTCCTTGGACGCGAGCAACGATGAGTCGTGCCGGAAACGATGCAGCCGGCTCTCGGCCTAGCGCTTCGCCGATGTCCGTTTCCGTGATTTCGGGAAGCGAGACGGCCTCGCCCGGTGTTACGTAACTAGCGCATCCGCCGAGACCCACCCCGCCGATGAAGATCAAGAGAACGTTGAGTGCCTTCATGCGTCATCCTCGTCACTGAGACAGCTCCTTGCTGCCAGTGAGTTAAGCGCGCGAAGGCATCGAAAGGTTCAGCTCAAACGCCGCTTATGTTGTTCAAGCGAGGGCGCTATTGACCGGCGGGTGGTTGCCACAACTCGACCTTGTTTCCCTCGGGGTCGAGGACCCAGGCGAACTTGCCGTACTCGGAGTCTTCGATCTTGTCGAGGACGGCGCAGCCTTCCGCTCTGAGCGCCGCGACCAATGCGTGAAGGTCTTAAGATGCCGCCGATGCCAGTGACTCGCTTCATGGGAGTCTCCGCCATGCGCGCGCGAGTAACCCGAGGGCGAGGATTCCGATCAGCCACAGAACACTCAACACGACCACCGATCTCGGTCGACCCAACTCCTCGCACCGCCAATCAGCTCGTAGAAATCGGCGATGCAAGTGAGCCGCGCACTTAGTGAGCTCCATGAGCTGCGCGGCGCGCAATCAGTAGCAGACTCCGAGCTGCTGAGTGCCGTAGTTGAACACCGCGTTCTCGTGCCGCGACATCACTGCCACGTGGCGGTCCATGACATCAAGCTCGTCGTAGATGGTTGTCACCATGTAGGTGCCATTCGGTAGGAAGCCCATGAAGTGAATCCGCGAGCCCACCGTCATGATCTGTACCTCTGCCGCACCGGTCGGCGAGCCGACCGCGCCGGCGGTCCCCGTCAGTCGAGCCTTTCCGGCGGCGGTCCCGAGCAAGTCGTAGACCATCAACGAGCCTTGCCATTGCGAGCCTGAAAATACGCTCAACGAATCGCCGACGCGCGCACCGGTGACGTTGCCCGCTCCCCAGTCGCAGGTAATACGTGCTGCTTCCAGTAGGTTCGTGGCGGGACGCGAGCCCTTGTCGTCGTTTGCGCGGCGGTTCGGGATATCGGTGAACACGGGGCGAGAGTCCTTCGGCGGCGACCAGACCACGGTCAGAGGCGCCGGCTCCGTCGGCGCCGAGTCGGTGGACACGGGCAAGGGCGCCGGCGCGGTGACTATCTCGGTGGGTGCCGGCGCCGCGGCAAGGTGCTCGGGATCATCTGGCTGCTCCGCGTCGGCCCCCGCCTCGGAACGCGCCGCGGGCGCGCTGGCGTTCGCAGCGCGCGGCCCGGCCGAGGTTTCCACTCCCGGGCCGCTCGAATGCCGCTGAGTGCCCTCACCCCACCAGTAGATCGCGACCCATGCGAGCAGGGCGCCCGCTCCGGCCCAGAGCAGGTTCCGAATCATGTACCGCATTCCCCCGCTCATGTGGCGTGGTGCTCCAGTCGAAGGGGTGAAATCGGCGATTTGTTCGGGGCTTCCGACATCTGAGAAGGCGGCAATCAGATTACTAACGGGAACCCGTGAGACATTAGCAAAAGATGGCTGAGGTACAAGTGACCGGCTGCTGTGGGTCGAAAGGGCGCATCGATTCGGCCGCGACACTGGCGATCCGCGCAGTTCGACTCGCGTCGAGCGGCCGAGCATTTTGGACAGCAACCAGCGCCTTGCTCCAATAGTGCATTGTCGCTGACTCTCGCGAACCTCGAGTACCTAAGTGCCTGCGTGCGCCGACAAATAGTTGCGCAGAAGTATCAAGCGATCGTTTCCCCAGAACACTTGCCCGTCCACTACGAAACTCGGTACGCCAAAGACACGCGCCAGTAGAGCACGCTCCAATGTTGCCTGAAGACTCTCAGCAGTCGGAGCACTCGAAAGCTCGGTGCGAAAGATCTCTGGATTGATGCCGCACCCCTGGGCGCGTCGCGCGCATTCCGATTCATCGAATTCAGTTACGGCTTCGACAAACATTCCCGCGAAAAGCGCCCGACTACACGCGACCACGTGATTGAGTCGCTTGGCGGCGGTAGCAGCTAATGCCAGTAGCCGCGGGTCAAAGTGGACACGCCCACGTGGCTCACGGAACGGAACCCCATACAGAGAGGCCCAGCGCATGGCGTCTAGCTCGCGGTACCCCCATTCGTATTGCCCCGATATCGGCGATCCCATGAACGGATTCACGCCACGGTGTTCCAGGAGAGCAGTGCTGTCTATTGGCAGCCAATCGAAATGGCACCCCATTTCCTGCTCCAGCGATTCCAGCTGGGTCGACGCCAGATAGGAGTAGCGACTCCCGATGGCGAAAAAGA
>Ga0207675_100005136_pt1 | contig 12603 bp, 13 predicted proteins | sample KBSSwiS42_FD_184305 | JGI IMG/M metagenome (GOLD analysis project Ga0207675, IMG submission 184305) | Switchgrass rhizosphere microbial communities from Kellogg Biological Station, Michigan, USA - KBS Switchgrass S4-2 (SPAdes) (version 2) | ecosystem: Host-associated > Plants > Roots >... | reverse complement strand
TTCGGGGGCGCCGATCTTGTTGCCCTGGCGGCCCTCGATGGTGCGCACGAAGTTGCAGGCGTCGTTCATGGACTCGAATGTCCCGGTGTCCAGCCAGGCTGTGCCACGCGGCAGGACACCCACCTGGAGCTTTCCGGCCTCGAGGTAGTGACGGTTCACGTCGGTGATCTCGTACTCGCCGCGCGCCGACGGCCGGAGCTGGCTGGCGACCTCAATGACGTCGTTGTCGTAGAAGTAGAGGCCCGGAACGGCGTAGTTGGACCTCGGATGAGCAGGTTTCTCTTCCAACGAGATGGCCCGACCCTCGGCATCGAATTCGACAACGCCGTACGCGCTCGGCTCCGCCACCCAATAGGCGAAGACAGCTCCACCTTCGACGTCTGCGAAACGGCGCAGCTGAGTGCCCAAACCGGGGCCGTAGAAGATGTTGTCGCCGAGCACCAGCGCCACCTTCTCAGAACCGATGAAGTCGGCGCCGATGACGAAAGCTTGGGCAAGTCCGTCAGGCGAAGGTTGCTCGGCGTAGCTGATCGAGATCCCGAACTGTGAGCCATTTCCCAACAGTCGTTGGAAGGCGCCCCGGTCGTGTGGCGTGGTGATCACCAAAACGTCGCGGATCCCGGCAAAAATCAGAGTTGACAGGGGATAGTAGATCATCGGCTTGTCGTACACCGGGACCAACTGCTTGCTTATCCCGAGCGTCACAGGCTGCAGCCTGGTGCCGGATCCGCCGGCCAGAATGATGCCTTTCATGCGGCACAGTCTCGCAGAATGAGGCGACTGGCCATCGCGACGCTGGCCCCGCACTTCGTCCTTAGGATGACTCGCATGACGAATTTCCTGGTGACTGGCGGGGCAGGATTCATCGGATCCAACTTCGTCCGCTACGTGCTCGACAACACCGATGCTTCGGTGACGGTATTGGACAAGCTGACGTACGCCGGCAATCGTGCGTCGCTACGGGGCTTGCCCAAGGATCGCTTCGCATTCGTTCAGGGCGACATCTGCAATGCAAGCCTGGTTCATGAGTTGGTGCGTGACCATGACCTGGTGGTGCATTTTGCGGCCGAGTCCCACAACGACAACTCGCTGCGCGACCCATCGGCGTTCGTTACCACGAACCTGATCGGCACCGCCACGCTGCTGGAGGCCGTACGTCGCTACGGCACGCGCTACCACCACATCTCCACTGACGAGGTTTACGGCGACCTTCGCCTCGACGATCCGGACAGGTTCACCGAGGCCAGTCCCTACAATCCGTCCAGCCCGTACTCCGCGACAAAGGCCGGCTCGGATCACCTGGTCCGCGCCTGGGTACGTTCATTCGACGTACAGGCCACGCTCAGCAACTGTTCCAACAACTACGGTCCTTATCAGCATGTCGAGAAGTTCATTCCTCGTCAGATCACCAATGTCTTGAACGGTGGCCAGCCGAAGCTTTACGGCGCAGGCCTGAATGTTCGGGACTGGATTCATGTCGATGATCACAGCGCCGCCGTGCTGTTGATCACGGCCGAGGGGAAGATCGGCGAGACGTATCTGGTCGGCGCCGATGGCGAGCGAAGCAACAAGCAGGTCGTGGAAACGATCTTGGAACTGATGGGGCGGTCGCGAACCGACTACGATCACGTCACCGATCGGGCCGGCCACGACCTGCGCTATGCCATTGATTCGTCCAAGCTCAGGATGGAGCTGGGCTGGCAGCCGCTCTTCTCAGACTTCGAGGCAGGCCTGGCTGCCACGATTGCGTGGTACCAAGCCAACGAAGCATGGTGGCGCCCACAGAAGGCGGAGATAGAGAACAAGTACGCCCGCCAGGGCAAGTAGGCGATGGCCGAGCTGGCTGTCAGCCAGACTCCTATCCCTGGTCTGCTCGTAGTCTCCTTGGACCTACGCCGCGACAGCCGTGGCTGGTTCAAGGAGAACTGGCAGCGCGAAAAGATGATGGCTCTCGGTCTGCCTGACTTCGCGCCGGTGCAGAGCAACATCTCGTACAACTCCTCGCTCGGCGCGACCCGAGGTATTCACGCCGAGCCGTGGGACAAGCTGGTCTCGTTGGCAACTGGACGAATCTTCGGTGCTTGGGTCGATTTGCGCGCGGGCGCCGGCTTCGGCCGCTGCTTCACACTCGAGATGGGTCCTGAGACGGCGGTGTTCGTGCCGCGCGGGGTCGGCAACGCCTTTCAGACTCTGGCCGATCAGACGGCGTACTCATATCTGGTCAATGATCATTGGACGCCGGCGGCCAAGGACTCCTACACCTTCGTCAATCTTGCGGACGAGACATTGGCGATCGACTGGCCGATTCCGCTCGAGCAGTCGGAGTTGTCGGAGGCGGACAGGTCTCATCCACGACTCGCCGACGTGACACCGGTAGAGCCGAAGAAGATCTTGATCATCGGCGCGGCTGGTCAGCTGGGACGAGCGTTGCGCACCATGATTCCGGCCGCGGCGCCGACCACCCGCGCCACCTTGGACCTCGGCAGCCCGGAGTCGATCAAGAACTTCGACTTCGCACCGTATTCCGCGGTGATTAATGCCGGGGCGTACACAAGAGTCGATGCCGCTGAGACCGCAGCCGGACGGCGGGAGGCCTGGGCCGTCAACGTCGTCGGCGTTGCTGCCCTCGTGGAAGCAGCTCGGAAGCACCGCTTGACCCTGGTGCACATCTCCTCGGACTACGTCTTCGATGGCTCGGTAGAGCTGCACACCGAAACCGAGCCCTTCTCCCCGCTCGGTGTTTACGGTCAGACCAAAGCAGCCGGTGACGCGCTGGTCGGATCACTGCCGGCGCACTACCTGCTGAGAACCAGCTGGGTTATCGGCGACGGCCACAATTTCGTACGCACGATGGCATCGCTGGCCGACCGCGGGGTCAGTCCCGAGGTGGTAGATGATCAATTTGGCCGCCTCACATTCACGACGGAGATCAGCGGCGCCATCCAACACCTGCTCGAGAGGGACGCGCCGTACGGCACCTACAACCTCACCAATGCCGGCGATCGCATGACATGGGCCAGCATCGCTCGCGCGGTGTTTCAGGCGCGCGGCCGAGATGCAGGCTCAGTCAGTGGCGTGACGACCACCGAGTACGGTGCCGGAAGATCGCTCGCGCCCCGGCCGCGCAACAGCATGCTCAGTCTTGACAAGATCATCGGCTCCGGGTTCCAACCTGCGGATGCGAGGACTGAGCTGGCGGCGTACTTGGCAACTGTCCACTGAGCTCCGTCACGGGTAGATCCACGGTTGGCGAGGCCGCATTCGAACGCGGGCCACGAACCAAGAGTGCGCTGATGGTGAGAAGCAGCCCCACCACAACAACGGCAACGAATCCCGCAGCTGCTCCCGAGCTGTCGATTACGTGGCCAACGACGGCGGCGCCGGCTGCCACACCAGCGGCCATGCCGGTCGAGATCCATGCCAATGCCTCGGTTAGCCGTGTCTGGTCCACTGAAGATTGGGTGACCGCAACGGAAGCGATCAGGGTTGGCGCGATGGCCATTCCACTGAGCATCAGCAGCAGCGCAAGAGCCACCGGATGGTGACCGACGAATGGTAGGGGCAGCAGCGACACCGCGAGAAGAGACGCGCCTACCCTGAAGCGTTTGGCAGCCGAAGCGCGCCAGGTGATCGCCCCAGCTATGGCACCAGCTACCAACGATCCGAATGCCCATGACATCAAGATCACGCCGGCATACCGAACGACACCAGCCTCTTTTGCAAAGGCGACGACATTGACCTCCATGCCCCCAAACACCATGCCGAGGGCAGCACACGCGATGGCGACGGGGACCAGGACACGCCACGGCAGCCCGGATGATCCCGCACGGCCATCGCGCGGCGTCGCTTGGATCTGCGGCTGGGTACTTCGCTGGACGGCGAGCGCAACGGCACCGATGAAGCCGATGACCGCGCTGACACTGATCCCGAGTGCCGGATGGAACGCCGTGGCAAGAAAGGTGACCAGGACCGGACCGATGATGAATACCACCTCGTCCAACATGGCCTCGAGAGCGAAGGCTGTGTTCAGCAAAGGGGAGCCGTTCAGCCGGAGTGTCCAACGCGCGCGTACGGCCGATCCGGCCATGCTGAAACCGACGCCGACGCCGATAGCCGCTACCACGCTCACAGCCAGCGGCCAGGCAAGCTCGATCGCTGTCACCAGCACGGCCACGCTGAGCACATTGATCACGGCAGCGGCGAGCAAGACACGAGCTTGGCCCACGCGGTCAATCGCGCGGCCCCAGAGCGGTGCAACGACAGCACCAGTCAGCGTGCCAGCGGCAGTAAGCAAACCGGCCAGGCCGAAGGAACCCGTGGTCAGCGATACCAGCAGCACGATGCCGATGCCGGTCATGGACAACGGCAATCTGGCCACGAACCCGGCCAAGCTGAACGCCACCGCTCGACGATCGGAAAGCACTTCCTGGTACGGGCGAATATTTAGCAAGGACGGCGACCCCTCTGAACTCCCGCGGGTGCACAGAGCCGACTTGCCCGGCCGTCACGCTTCGGTCCCGCGGCCACGACTGTCCTCCTCGTAGGCAAAGATCTCGTGTGTGGATGATCGCTCTGCAACTTCTCATCACGCATCAGGCGGCCAGCTAAGTAACGCGCTATCGCCCTATGAGGCAGTCCTGCTGGTGTCCTTCGGGGGCCCCGAGCGCCCGGAGGATGTGATGCCGTTCCTCGAAAACGTCACCCGTGGCCGTGGCATTCCCACCGAAAGACTCGTCGAGGTCAGTGAGCACTATCAGCTGTTCGGCGGTAAGAGCCCGATCAACGACCAGTGTCGCAGTCTGCTCGCGGCGTTGGCGAACGAATTGCGCAGTCGCGGGATTGAGGTGCCGCTGTATTGGGGTAACCGAAACTGGGACCCGTACCTGACCGATGAGCTGCGTGCCATTGACCGCGACGGTCGTCGTCGGGTCCTGGCCGTGGTGACGAGTGCGTATCCGTCGTACTCCTCATGCCGGCAATATCGCGAGAACCTGTTCGATGCGGCGCACGACACTCAGGTGCAGATCGACCGAATCCGGCACTATGCCAATCACCCGGGGTTCGTTGAGGTAGCTGTGGATGCGACGCTCAAAGCACTGGGGACATTGGGTGAGACTGCGGACGAGGCCCGCCTGGTGTTCGTCACTCATTCCATTCCGATGTCCATGGCGGAGACTGCCGGGCCAGTGCCGCGCAGCCCGAGCGGCGCGTACGTGGATTGGCACGCAGTCGTCGCGGCAGCAGTAACCGATCGGGTCAGCGAACATCGAGGTCGGCGTTATGAGAGCGACCTGGTCTATTGCTCACGGTCCGGTCCCCCCAACCAGCCGTGGCTGGAGCCGGACATCAATGATCACCTGCGCCAGCTCGCGGCTTCCGGCGTGCCCGCGGTCGTCGCAGTGCCGATCGGCTTCGTGTCAGACCACATCGAAGTGGTCTTCGACCTTGATACCGAGGCAGCAGCGACAGCAACCGAGTGCGGGCTGGCCTTCGCTCGCGCAGCCAGCGCTGGGGACCATCCTGTGTTCGTCAGCGGACTCGTTGATCTCATGCTGGAGCGGGCCGCCGCCGCCCGCGGGGAGCAGCCGGATCGGACCGTCGTCGGATCCGGAACCGTCGGCTGGTACGAGTGCTGGACCGATTGCTGCCCGAACCTGCGCGATCCCGGCCGACCAGCGCTGTGCCAAGTGCGCAGCTGAAGCGGTTTTTGGCCCGAATTTCGGGGTATTTCCTCACGGCAGACCGGCCGCATATGAATGGGTCAGGATCCTTAAGTGGAGCGGGAATTTTAGACACGCGAGGGCGTTATAGCGGGCGCGAGCTCCCATAGCACGCATATCGGTTGATTCGTGTGGTAAGACTGCGCACGAGTCAGATGATGATCTGGGCTTTCGGGCCCGGGAAGGCAAAGATGGCGACCGATTACGACGCCCCTCGCAAGACCGATGAAGAACTCAGCGAAGACAGCATTGAAGAACTCAAAACTCGCCGCAACGATAAGAACTCCGGGAAGGTTGACGAAGACGAGGCCGAGGCGGCGGAAGCCTTTGAGCTTCCTGGCGCGGACCTCTCCCATGAAGAGTTGACGGTTCGGGTGCTGCCACGGCAGTCCGATGAGTTCACCTGCGCTAGCTGTTTCTTGGTACGGCATCGCAGCCAGATCGCCGAAGAAGGTCCCAACGGAGAGGCCTACTGCTTCGATTGCGCCGGCTGAGCGGAACGATATCTAGCTGTCGGCTGCATGATCACTTAGGCTTGAGTCACTTAAGACGCGTATGCAGCAGCATGAGTCGGTTCAGCGTCCGGCTGTTGCGTGATCCCGGGGGCGCGGTACGAGGTGCACACGGTGTACCGGGCTGATTGGGGGCAGTCAGTCCGGACAGAACACCACCTTGCGCCCCCGAACGGGGCGCGGGGTGGTGCTTCTCGCCTCAGATGTTGAACTTGATCTTTCCTGAATCAGGCGTTTCATTGCCGATCTCTTTTCCCCAGTGCCGGGCGGCCATCCGCTGGGTGAGTAGCTGGGTGACGCCTACGCCGATGCCGCTCGCCAGCGCCCAGCTCGCCGCTTCCAGCACCGGAGTCTCAGGATCGGTCGGTGATGGTGGTTCATTGCCCGTCACGAGCTTCCAGGCCGCCTTGACCAGCCGCTGGGCCACCACGGTGGTGACCGCGCCGATCACTCCGACGTAGAGCTTCCAGAGCAGTTTTTGCGTCGGTCCCATCGGATCAACCTTCCATGTTGGGCCATCCGGAGTGCGGATTCCCGGTTGCGTGTTCGCATCTTAGTGCGCCATGCGGAGATCAACGCCGCCGCCGCTGAGTTCGCATCAAGGCGCGTAAGTTACCTCCATGCTGTTCCGAGAGCGGCTCACTGTTCCCATCATGTGGTGGGTGCTTGCGAGCCTCTTCGCACTGTCGGTGCTGCTCGCCGTTGGCGCTTACCTTGGGCCGGTATGGGGCATCGGAACCGCGCTTGCCACCGTCATGGTGGCCGCCGCGATCTTCATCTCGGCTGCGGTAGTGATCAGCATCGACGCGCGGGAAATCCGGATAGGCCGGGCCAGCATCGAGCATGCCTATATCGCCTCCAGCCAAGCGCTGGCTGCTGAGGAAGCACGTCAGCGCGCCGGCGTGGGAGCCGATGCCAGGGCTCACTTGGTGCTGAGGCCCTACGTGAGGACTGCGGTCGAGATCACCCTCGACGACCCTGACGATCCGGTGCCGTATTGGCTGGTCTCCACGCGCCGTCCGCAACAACTGGCAGAAGCACTAAGGGAAGCTGCCTCGTCTACGCTGACCGGGTGAGTGAGTCATGACCGCCGTCGAGGTGCTGCTTCTCCAGCTCGATCCTGGACTGGAATTGCCGTCCTACGCGCACTCCGGCGACGCTGGTGCGGATCTGCGCAGCAGCGAAGGCTTCGAGCTCCGGCCGGGCGAGCGACGGTTGGTGGGAACTGGTGTCGCTATCTCGTTGCCGGCTGGCTATGCGGCCTTCGTGCACCCGCGTTCCGGGCTGGCCGCACGGCACGGCATCACCATCGTGAATGCTCCGGGCACCGTAGATGCCGGTTATCGCGGCGAGATCAAGGTCTGCCTGATCAATACCGACCGAACTCAGCCGGTGAACATTGCCCGCGGCGACCGGATCGCTCAGCTGGTGATCCAGCCGGTCAATACAGCGGTTTTCGTGCCGGTGACCGCTCTGCCCAGTTCGGCACGCGGAATTGGCGGGTACGGGTCAACCGGAGGAATACTGGGCGGTGCCAACGAGCCAGCGGCCACCCAGCGAGGAGACGAAAGCATGAGTGTGCCAAGGGAACGCGGATGATCTTCAAGAGGGGCAGGAAGCGCGGCAGCGAGTCCACAGTCGAGGAATCCACCGAGGAATCAACCGACGAAGCGAGCCTCGACGGGCTGGACGATGAGGTTACCGACGCGGAGAGCGAAACCTCGACCGACGAGCTGGGAGGCGAGGATTCGGACAGCCCCGATCTTGAAGGCACGGATCTGGAGGGCGCGGAGCTGGCAGCGTTGGACGAGCTCGACTGGCGGACGTCAGGACCGTACGACATCGCCGAGGTCGACGACCTCGAGAGCACTGAGGAGAACCCCAGGATCGACCTCGGCAGCTTGATCCTTACGGCGGTATCCGGCTCCGAGCTCAGACTTCAGGTAGCCGAAGAGACCGGCGAGATTGCTTCGGCGATGCTCGTGATCGAAACGATCGTGGAACCACCCGCCAGTGCAAACCAGAAACCCCAGGCCTATTCGTCGGCATTGGAGCTGGGCGCGTACGCGGCTCCTCGCAGTGGAGGCCTTTGGGCTGAGCTACGCGATGAGATTGCCCGGAACGCGACGGAGGCGGGCGGCACGGCTTCACTCGGCGAGGGGCCGTTCGGGATCGAGCTGCGGCGGCTCATTCCGGTGACGACGCCCGACGGCGAGGAGGGTTATCAACCCTCCCGAATGTGGGTCGCAGAAGGTCCACGTTGGCTGCTGCGCGGCATCGTGTACGGCCAGGCGGCCATCGAAGACGACGCAGACTCACCGATTGTGGCTGATGTGCTCTCCGCCTTTCGTCAGGTCATTGTGCGGCGCGGCGATGAGGCGATGGCGCCCGGCGACCTACTACCGCTGACGATGCCGACCAATGTCACCCCGGAGTCCGAGGATCCGGAGACATAGGCCCTGAGCAGCAGCGCACGCTCGGGCGCGAGCGGATACCAGAATTTCGTCCGCGAGCGTCGGGTCGAGCGGATACCAAAAGATTGACGGGGGTGGGATGCTTGAGGGGCGGAGGTGACACGCGATGGCTAAAGAAAACATGCTGCAGCGGGCACTACGTCGGTTCGCCTCATCGAATGCCGAGCTCGAGTCCGAGGATCTGCAACGCAAGGTCCGTGAAGAGGGCGCCGTACCCATTCAGAACTGTGAGGACCGTCAGCGCGTCCAGCTCACAGGCACGGTGTCAACAGTGACTATCACTCCTCGAGCGGGGCACCCCGCGCTGGAGGTCGAGCTGCGTGACGGCTCAGGGGCTGTGACCCTGGTTTGGCTTGGCCGGCGACAGATCCCTGGAATCGATCCGGGTCGGACCCTCAAAGTCTGGGGCCGGATCAGCTGCCACGAGGGCAAGCGGCTGATCTATAACCCGGGCTATGAACTGATGGAGGCGCCGGCCGCGTGATCGAGGTCGGCGCAGTGCCTTTTACATGAGTGAGCTGCCAACGGAACCGAAGGCAGTGCCGCAGGACGTACGACCAACTGCGGAGGCAGAGACGCCGCAGTTCCGCTACGTAGAAGAGTTCGTGCGCTACCAGCTGAGCAAGTCACTCGGTGGCGCCCGCGGCATGATCGAGTCGGCTCTGCCGTTCATCGCCTTCACCATCGCCTGGGTCGTAGCCCGGCAGCTGTACCCAGCCATCGCCGCTGCCGTGGGTACGGCGATTCTGCTGGCGGTCATCCGCCTAGCTCAGCGTCAGTCGATCAAGTACGTGGTCCAGGCCGTCATTCCGACGGCGATCGCGGTGCTGATCGCCACGCGTACTGGCCGGGCCCAGGACGTGTTCTTGCCGGGCATCCTCTACAACGGTGTCCTCGCCGTGATCTCTTTGCTGACCGTCGCTATCCGCAAGCCCCTCGTAGGTTTCATCATCGGCGCCGCGGTCGGTGACCCCGTAGGTTGGACGAGGGATCGCGGACTCGTGAAGATGACCTCGAAGCTGACTCTGGTGCTCGCCGTGCCCTACGTTGCCCGTTTCGTCATCCAGCTGCCACTCTTCTTGGCCGGACAGGTCGTGTTGCTCGGCATAGCCAAGGTCGTTCTGGGTTGGCCGATGCTGATCGGCGCCCTGACCGTGATCGGGCTCATGCTCTCCAAGGGCAAAACCCCGATGGAGGATTCTGCTTTCGCGGGTTCACTCGCACCCGAGAGTCGTCCGCAAAGTGCCTCGTAGTCGCCTGAGTCCTAGGAAATCGCCTGTACGCGCGGCGTAGGTGTCTTGGAGATGTTGATCGAGCCGTTGCGCGGGGCCAGCATTTCGGCAAGCTCCTTCTCGAAATCCTGTGCTGTCACGAACAGCAATTCGTCGCCCGCCTCTAGCGAGCCGTCGCTGTCCGGGGGTCGGGCATGCCCATCGCGGATGATCGCGACCAAGACGACGTCGCCAGGCCAATGCAGGTCGCCAATCCGCACGCCGACGCATGGGCTGCTGGACGGCAACGTCATCTCGACCAGGTTCGTGGCGCCCTCATGGAAGGTCAGTAATCGGACAAGATCACCCACCGTGACTGCCTCTTCAACCAGTGCTGACATCAGCCGGGGTGTCGACACCGAGACGTCAACTCCCCAGACTTCGTTGAACAGCCACTCATTCTTCGGGTGATTGACCCGGCCGACCGTACGCGGCACGCCGAATTCTGTCTTGGCCAGCAGCGACATCACCAGGTTCACTTTGTCGTCGCCGGTGGCGGCGATGGCCACATCGCAGGTATCGAGCCCCGCTTCCTCCAGTGAGGACAGTTCGCAGGCGTCCGCCAGGAGCCACTCGGCCTCCGTCAGTGTCTCCGCCTTAATGGCATGCGGATCCTTGTCAATCAGCAGCACCTCGTGACCATTCTCGATCAGCTCCTGCGCAATGGACCGGCCCACATTTCCGGCGCCCGCAATCGCTACTCGCATCGTCATACTCCTCTCGGCGGCGAACCGAGTATCGCCTCGACCGCCGCGAGCTTGGCGTCGACGACGGCCGCGTACAACAGATCGCCGTCTTGAAAGATGCTGGTGCGCTTGGGCACGATTCCCGATCCCATCCGGAAGACGAACGGAATGCGCGCCCCGGTAGCCTCCTCCATCTGCTCGATGGTCCGACCCACCCAAGCGCGGTCGACGTGTACTTCCATCAGACGCACCGATCCCGAGGGGTCCCGCCACTGCGGTTCGGATCCGCTAGGCAACAGCCGCCGTAACACCTGATCAGATGTCCACCGCACCGTCGCTACCGTGGGTATTCCCAGCCGCTCATACACTTCGGCGCGACCTGGGTCATAGATCCGGGCCACCACGTTGTCAACGCCGAAGGTCTCCCGCACGACGCGGGCGGACAAGATGTTGGAATTGTCGCCGCTAGACACTGCGGCAAACCCCTCGGCGTCCTCGATGCCGGCCTCCAAGAGCACCTCGCGATCAAAACCAACGCCCCGGACTGTCTTGCCGGCGAAGTCAGGGCCGAGTCGACGAAAGGCCTCCGAGTCGAGATCGATCACCGCGACCGTGTGCCCCCGCTTCTCCAGACTTCTCGCCAGCCTGGACCCCACTCGGCCGCAGCCCATGATCACGATGTGCACACCTTGAGTCTAGTGAACTCGGGGCAAAATTCTGTGACGCCGGTCACCGACAGCCGCGTTCGACCGGTGGCTGATCGTGCTTGCTCTACTAGGGTTTGCAGTGTGGTGAATGTGGGCGACATCGGCAAGCGACTGCTGTTGGGCCGTAAGCTCCGCAGCACGCAGCTTTCCGAGACGCTGCTCCCGAAGCGCATTGCTCTGCCGGTCTTCGCGTCGGATGCTTTGTCCTCGGTCGCCTACGCACCCGATGAGATCTTCTTGACATTGTCGCTCGCGGGGCTGGTGGCCTATTCCTACTCATGGAAGATCGCCATTCTGGTCGCCATCGTGATGCTGGTGGTCGTCGCGTCCTACCGGCAGAACGTGCATGCCTATCCCTCAGGCGGCGGCGACTACGAGGTGGCCACCGTGAACTTAGGCTCTAATGCCGGCCTGACGGTTGCCTCGGCGCTCCTGGTTGACTATGTCCTGACGGTCGCAGTTTCGATATCCTCCGGGGTCCAGAACGCCAAGTCGGCATTTCCGATCATCGACGGGCATGAGCCATGGGTAGCTGCCACTGTTGCCGTGCTGCTCATGGCGCTCAACCTGCGGGGCGCACGGGAGTCCGGGACCTTGTTCTCCATTCCGACCTACTGCTTCATGTTCGCCATCTTGAGCATGGTGATCTTCGGCCTGTTTCGGATCCTGGTCCTCGGCGAGCAGATTCAAGTAGACAGCGCCCAGTACGGTATCGAGCCGGATCCGAGTTACGCCGCCTTTGCCGGCTTCGCGATGATCGCCTTGCTGGCCCGTACCTTCTCCTCTGGATGCGCTGCGCTGACCGGCGTGGAGGCGATCTCCAACGGAGTCCCGGCATTTCGTAAGCCGAAGAGCAAGAACGCCGCAACCACCCTGCTGCTGCTCGGCGTCATCGCGGTGTCCATGCTGATCGGTGTCGTCGTGCTGGCCAACCTGACAGGACTGAAGCTGATCGACCCGGGCTTGTCGCACTACACGCTGAACGGTCAGCGCGTCGAGGTCGTCGAGCAGACCGCCATCGGCCAGTTGTCCCAGGCGATCTTCGCCGACTTCAAGCCGGCGTTCTACTTCACCGTAGCCGCCACGATGCTGATCTTGTTCCTGGCTGCGAACACCGCTTTCAACGGTTTTCCAGTGCTGGGATCGATCTTGGCCCGGGACGGCTTCCTGCCTCGCCAGTTGCACACCCGCGGCGACCGCTTGGCCTACAGCAACGGCATCGTCGTGTTGGCT
>Ga0207675_100005135_pt1 | contig 12603 bp, 10 predicted proteins | sample KBSSwiS42_FD_184305 | JGI IMG/M metagenome (GOLD analysis project Ga0207675, IMG submission 184305) | Switchgrass rhizosphere microbial communities from Kellogg Biological Station, Michigan, USA - KBS Switchgrass S4-2 (SPAdes) (version 2) | ecosystem: Host-associated > Plants > Roots >... | reverse complement strand
CAGGACCTCGCGGACAAGGGAGTAGTGAAGGCATGAACGAATCTGCCCCTACCCAAGTCAAGCACGTCACGGAAGGCACGGTGACGATGGACGCCGGCGAGATGCGCTGCGACGCAGCCTCGTCCTCGTCGACGACACCCGATCCTTCTTGCAACGTCCGAGCGCCGATCGGCCTGCTTCCACCAGATAGAATCCGACGTGAACCGCCCGCTCCTCCGATCGATGCAGCGAGGCGGTCTCCGCCAGCTGGATCGCCCCGCGAGCGACGTCGAGGTAGCTCGCAGTGATCCAGAAGTGGTCGCCCGTGATGCCGGTGGCGAGCACTTCATGTGTGCTGAACGTGCGCCCGGATGTGTCGACCGGAGCCGGCGCCGACAATTCATCCCAAATCGGCACATGGAGCGGCGCGCTGGTACTGGAGCTGCTCGCCGTCGTCCCGTTCCTGGCGGCGGTGCCGACGCTGTTCCATGAACTTGCCAACAGCACGCTGCTCCACGCGAAGGCGCCCGGCGCCGTCGACGTTTCGCTTGGCGCTTCCGAACTGCTGCCGATGGTGGCGATCCTTCCCTTCATGCTGTACCAGCTCGCCGGCTTCGGCACGCTGCACTATGTCGTGCCGCGGGCCGTGAACTGGATCATCAACATCGCCATCCTCGGCCTGATCGTGGCCAGCTATGTCGCCAACCGGGAAGCGTCGTACCACTTGGAGCGGGCACTGACGGGCGTACTGGTCATCGGCATGGGGATCACGTTCGCGTACGGCGTGCTCAAATTGAAGCAGATGCAGGCCGCGTACGACGCGCACGTGCCGCCGAAGCCGCCGAAGTAGCGGCCCGGTCGGGCCTCGAGGGAGTCGAATCGGGACAGCGGATGGTGGCGATCCAACGGCCCGTAACGCACCTGTTCACCGACCTCGAGGGAAGCACGCGGCTGTGGGAGTGCGAACCGCTGCGCATGCAGGACGCGCTGGATCGCCACGATTCACTCGCGCGACGAGTCATCTCGAGGTGCGGAGGCCAGGTCGTCAAGACAACCGGCGACGGCGTCCACGCGGTGTTCGACGATCCGGTTGACGCGGTCGCTGCAAGCGGGCAATTCATGCTGGAACTGGCGACGCTCGCGCACGAGGTTGCACTGCCGTTGCGCGCGCGCTGCGGCATCCATGTCGGAGGCGCGCAGGCACGCGACGGCGACTACTATGGCGGCGCCGTCAACCGCGCCGCAAGAATCATGAGCGCCGCGCACGGCGGCCAAGTCCTGCTCTCGGAGGCCGTCGCCGTGCTGGTCCGGGGGCGGCTGCCCGCGGACGTCCACCTGCGCGAATTGGGACGGGTGCGCTTGCGCGATCTTGCGCAGCCCGAAGGTGTCTATCAGCTGCTGAACCCGCGGCTGCAGGAACAATTTCCTCCGCTGCGCTCCCTCGATTCGACACCGAACAATCTTCCGCAGCAGGCGAGTTCGTTCGTCGGCAGGCGTGCGGCAATCGCCGAGCTGCGCGAACTGCTGCATCGGCATAGATTGCTGACGCTAGCCGGACCGGGTGGCATCGGCAAAACTCGTCTCGCGCTGCAGCTCGCCGCCGATGTGCTCGACGATTACCCGGACGGCGTGTGGTTCGTCGAACTGGCATCGCTATCCGCGGGTCCACTCGTCGCCCGGAGCGTGGCACAGGTGCTCGGCGTGGCCGAGCGGGACGGCGTTTCCACCGTGGCCGCGATCGTGGAGTTCGTTGCCGAGCGCCGCGCATTGCTGATCCTTGACAACTGCGAACAAATCGCCGATGCCTGCGCGTCGCTGGCGGACGCGCTGCTGCGCGGCGCGGCCGGGCTGCGGATCCTCGCCACCAGCCGCGAAGTGCTCCGCATTGCCGGCGAGTGCCTGTACCAGCTCCAGCCCCTGCCCGTTCCCCCAGACGACGAACGCGGCCTCGACGCCGTGCATCACTATCCGGGCGTTGCGCTCTTCCTCGATCGCGCGCGCGAACAGCAACCGTCGTTCGAGCTCAACGCGCGCAATCTGGCCAGTGTCGTCACGATATGCCGCGAGCTGGACGGAATCCCGTTGGCGCTGGAACTCGCCGCCGCACGCGTCCGCTCGTTGTCCATTGAGCACATCGCGCAACGCCTGAGCGACCGCTTCCGGCTCCTTGGCAGCGGAACTCGCACAGCCATGCCGCGGCACCAGACGTTGGCGGCCATGGTGGACTGGTCGCACCAACTGCTGAACGACGGCGAGCGGACATTGTTCGAGTGTCTGGCCATTTTCACCGGCGGCTTCGATCTCGACGGCGCGCAAGGGGTTTGCGGCCCGGCGTTGGCCGAAGGCGACGACGTCGTCAGCACGCTGATGGGCCTGGTCGACAAGTCGCTGGTGATGTCCATTGCCGATTCCGATCGGGCCGCAGCCGGCAGCAATGGAAGCCCCATCGCTGCGACCGGCGAAGCCATGGCACTGCCCGGCCGCTATCGCATGCTCGAGACCATCCGGGCGTTCGCGCTCGGCAAGCTGGACAATTCAGGCCTCGCTACGGAAACCGCACGCCGCCACGCCGCCTATTTTCTCGGCCTCGCCGAGCGCGCCGACGAGGAGATTCGCGGGCTCAGGAAGCCCTATTGGTGCGCGCGCCTGACCGCGGAGCACGACAACCTGCGCGCGGCGATGGCGTGGCTGAACGGTCAGGGAGGCGACACCGACGCGGCCCTGCGCATTGGCGTCAAGCTGGCGGCGTTCTGGCGCTTTCAGGGCCATGCCACCGAAGGCCGCGCCTACCTGCGTGAGGCACTGGCACACCCGGACGCGGCCCGCTTTCCTCGCGCCCATGCCGGCGCCACGCTGGAGGCCGGCATCCTCGCGAGTTTCCAGGGCGACAACGACGAAGCACGCGCCATGGGCGAAGCGAGTCTTGCGCTGTATCGATCGCTGGGCCGCGTGAGCGAGGAATCGTCGGTCCTGATCATGCTGGGCGTGGTGCTGCAATCGAGCGGTGCCTTTGCCGAGGCCCGCGTCTGCCACGAACAAGCGCTGGCCATCAGCCGTACCCTGGGCGCCAAGGCGCCGCAGGCGATCTGCCTCGTCAATCTCGCCAACGTCGACATGTTGCGAGGCGACGCCGCCGCGGCACGTTCCGGTCTGCTCGCCGCGCTGGACGTCCTGGCCGAGAGCGGCGAGGGAACGGCGAGCGTCTACGCCCACGAAATGCTGGGGCAACTCGACTTGCGCGAGGGTGCGCTGGCCACCGCGCGGGAACGCTTCGTGTCCGCGCACGCACTGGCGTTGCGCACCGGTGACGTGATGCAGCAGGCCAAGATCACGATGCTGCTGGGGCGAACCGATATCGCTGTCACGGACGGAGACACGGGGTGGACGTGCCTGGCGCAAGGCCTCGAACGGTTGCAGCGGCTGGCGCAAAAGGAGGAAACGCTGCTCGCGCTGGACATGGCTGCCGAGGCGCTGCAGATGCGGGGCGACGCCGCGGCGGCAACGCGGGTGCGTGCCGCCTGCAATGCGGCGCGTCTCAGGTTCAAGTTCCACTGGCCGCCTATGGATCGCGCGGTGCACGAGCGGGATGAAAGCGCTGCCGCCGCCTTGCTCGGCGACGCGGCGACTGCCGACGCTCATCAGCAGGGGTCCTCGTGGACGCTACAGCAGACCGTCGACTTCGCGCTCGAACGTATCGCCCACGCCACGGCCACCGCGGGAAGTCGCCCTAGCTCGGAGGACCCTGTTCAACGCGCGCCAGATGCATCGCCGCCTTCACCAGCAAGTGCGCGGAGATCGGCGCAGTGAGGAACATGAACACCGCGATCAGGATCTCGTGCACGGAAAGGCCGGGGCCGCGCACGCTGAAATACACCGTCGAGGCGATCAGCACGCCGCCAACGCCCAATGTCGTCGCCTTGGTCGGGCCGTGCAGGCGCTTGTAGAAGTCGGAGAACTTGACCAGGGCGAACGAGCCCGTCAACGCAGTGAAGGCGCTCACCAGCAGCATCGCCGCGATCAACGCATCGGCCCACAACGGCATATTGTCGAGCGTGGTCATCCGATGATGTCGCCGCGAGTCACGTACTTGGACAGCGCCACGGTAGCGATGAAACCCAGGAGCGCCAGGACCAGCGCCGCCTCGAACAGCACCTGCGTGTCGTACCTGATGCCAAAGAGAACCACCAGCGCAAGCGTGTTCACGTACAGCGTATCCAGGGCGAGGATGCGATCGGGAAGCGACGGCCCGCGCAGCAGGCGATACGCGCTGCACAGCAGCGCAAGCGCGAACGCGACTTCGATCCAGGGCAGGATGGCAACGGTCATTCGAAGATCTCCTTGATCGGCGTTTCGTAGCGCGTCTTGATCGCGGCAATGATCGCCGCGGCGTCGTCGACGTGAAGGGCGTGAACCAGCAGATAGGAGCGGTCCAGCGCGACGTCGGCGGTCAGCGTGCCCGGGGTCAGCGTGACGATGCCGGCCAGCGCTGTGATCGCCCACTCGTCCTTGAGATCGATCGGAACGCGCACGAACCCGGGCCGGATGGCCGACTCCGGGCCAAAGACACGCCGCGTGACTTCGGCACTCGACACCACGATGTCCACAAGGATGCGCAACCCGAGCCTGAGCGCGACTAGGAAGCGATGCGACCGCAGACGCGGCCATGTGCCGTCCGTCAGGTGCAGGCCGGTCAACGGCAGTACCCAGGCCAGCATCGCGCCAAGCAGAATATGCGCGGGCGCGATGGAGTTGTTGAGCGCAAGCCAACCGAACCACAACGCCGACGACAACAGCGGATGCGGCAATAGTCGCTTCATGGCGCCCCCCGCGCCGCATGCGGCGGCACCGGCACGTGTCGCAGCACGGCGTCGGCATACAAGCCCGGCTGCGCCAATTGCTGCGCTGTCGCGGCGGTGAATCGCGTGGCGCCCCCGGCGTCCACCATCCAGATGGCGCCCGCGACCGCAAGCAGCGTGAGCGCGACCCTTTCGCCTAGAGGCATCGGCAACCCGACGACGTCACCGCGCGATTTCCAGAACATGCTGCCGCCCGCGCGTGCAAGGGCGAACGTGGCGATCAGCCCGCTGCCGAGAATTGAGGCCCAGAACCACGCCGCGAGGGGCGCATTGACGGACCCTTGCAGCATGAGCACCTTGCCGATGAAACCCGACAATGGCGGCAGTCCGGACGCGGCGACGGCGGCGACGAGAAATGCGATGCCCAGCAACGTCGGCTGAAGCAGCTGCGGCCCATAGCCGAAGCGGTCGCCACGCAGCCCGCGCTGGCCCGCGATCGCGTGGGCGACGAGGAACAGTGCTGCCACCGCCAGTGTCGTGTGCACCAGGTAGTACAGCGCGCCGCCCAGCGCTTCCCCGCCCAGCGTGCACGCGGCGATCAGCGTGCCGGAGGAGATCAGCACGAGGTACGCCACCAACGCGATCAGGCGGCGCGTGGCCAGTGCGCCCAGCGCGCCGAAGACGATGGTCGCCACGCCCAGCGCGAACAGCGCTGGCTCGCCCCAGCCGGCCATCCATCCATCGCCTCCGAACACGGTAAAGGAGACGCGAACGATGGCGTAAATGCCGACCTTGGTCATGATCGCGAACAGAGCCGCGATCGGACCCGGAGCCACGGCGTACGTTTCCGGCAGCCAGAAACCCAGCGGAAGGACGGCGGCCTTCACGCCGAACACGGCCAGCAGCAACAGCGCGGCGGCGCGCGCCAGCCCCGCGTCCCATTCCGGCAGCGCCGGCAACTTGACGGCAAGGTCGGCGAAATTCAGCGTGCCGGCCACGCCATAGAGCAGGCTGGCAGCAACCAGGAACAGCGACGCGCCGATGAGATTGATCACGACGTAGTGCAGGCCGGAGCGCAGCGCGCGGCCACCCGCGCCGTGCAGCAGCAGCGCATAGGAAGCGATCAACAGGACCTCGAAGAACACGAACAGGTTGAACACGTCGCCCGTCAGGAATGCGCCATTCAACCCGGCCAGCTGCAACTGGAAGAAGACATGGAAGTGCGCGCCCCGCTCCGCAAGCCGTAACGAGGCGGCCAGGCTCGCAAGCGCAATGACCGCCGTCAACGCCAGCATCATGGCCGCGAGCCGGTCGAGCACCAGGACAATGCCGAAGGGCGCCTGCCAGTTGCCGAGCAGGTACACGCCGATCTGGTCAGCGTCCGCGAATGCCACCAGCCGGAGCGACAGCACGGCCAGGGCCAACGTAGCCACCAGCGACAAGGGCGCCTGCCATGCGGGCCGGAGGCGTTCGACTACCAGCAACAGCGCGGCCATCACCAGCGGCAGCACGACCGGCACGACGAGCCAGTGATCGGGGGCGTACATCACTGTAGCGACTCCTCGATCGCCACGTCATCGTCGGCATCGCATGTATCGCTGCCGTTGACGAAGCGCCCCTTGAGTGCGAGGGTGAGCACCAGCGCGGTCATCGCGAAAGCGATCACGATCGCGGTGAGTACCAGCGCCTGCGGCAGGGGATCGGCATACCACGCGAGCGCGGCCGGGACACCCTGCTCCACGAAGGCCGGCGCGCGAAAGGTCAGGCGGCCCATCGCGAAGATGAACATGTTGATCGCGTAGGAGAACAGCGTCAGGCCCAGCACCACGTCGAATGTCCGCGCGCGCAGCACCAGCCAGATGCCGCACGCGGTGAATACGCCGATGGCGGAGGCGAACAGCCATTCCGTCATGTTTCGGGCTCCCCATCGAATTGCTCCGGCAATACGCCGGGCGAAATCGTCGCCAGCATGGTGGCGGCGACCACGGTAATGAACACACCCAGGTCGAAGAATGCCGCGCTGGCGATGGGGATCTCGCCCACGACGGGCAGCACCGGATGCAGAAAGGCGCTGGTCAGGAACGGATACCCCAGCAACATGCTGCCCACGCCGGTCATCGCGGCAATCAACAGACCTGCGGCGATCCAGGGCTGATACGGCAGGTGCGCGGGGTCGAGAATCGGCCTGCCGCCTCCGCCGATACGAAGGACCAGGATCGCGCACGCCAGCACCAGCCCCGCGATGAAGCCGCCGCCGGGAAGGTTGTGGCCGCGCAGGAGCAGGAACGCGGCGACGAGCGCGGCCAGCGGCAGCACGAGCCGGGTCGCCGTGCGCACCAGTAGCGGGTTCCAGTCGTCCATGATGTCGGCGGCGCGATGATTGCGGCGGACGTGAAACGCGGCGAGCAACGCATACACCAGCAGCGCCGCCGCGCCGAGCACAGTGATTTCGCCCAGTGTGTCGAACCCGCGAAAGTCGACCAGAATCACATTGACGACGTTGGTTCCGCCGCCCTCGGGCAACGCCTTCTCCAAGTAGAACGGCGAGATCGACGCGAAGGGTCGCGTGAGAACCGCGAGCGCGACGCAGGCGATGCCGGCGCCCGCGACGCCGGCCAGGCCCGCGTCGCGCCATTGCCGGCCCCTGCCGGGTTCCGCGGGCGACTGCTGCGGAAGGAAGTGCAGCACGATCATCATCAGCGCAATGGTCGCGACCTCGATCAGCAGTTGCGTCAGCGCCAAATCCGGCGCCGAGAATGTCACGAACAGGAGGCTCACCGCGAGCCCGGTCGCGCCCAACAGCACCAGCGCGGTCAGTCGGCGTCGATAGTTGAAGGTCGCAGCGAATGCTCCCACCACCCCCAGCAGCCACAACAGTCCTCCGATCACCGAATACGTTCCGCTGCCGGCGGACGTCAACGCCGGCGCCTGTCCGAACCCGAAGTGCGACAGCGGCCACGCCATGGCGGCAACCGACGCAGCCACGATCCACACCAGGTGGCCGCGCAGACTTGTCGACGGCAGCCACGTCACTATGCGGCGTGCCAACGTCTCGAGTGCCCCGACGGCCGCATCGAAAACATGCTTGCCGGAGACCGGCAGGCGCGTCACCGAATGCAGGTTGATGTAACGCTGCAACCCGAAGTACACCGTCACGCCCGCACACAGCGCAATGGCGCTCATCAGCAGAGGCGCATTGAATCCGTGCCAGAGCGCCAGGCTGTATTCCGGCTGCATTCCCAATGTGCCGTTCACCATCGCCGCCAGCACGGGCCCGATGGTCCAGTTGGGAGCAACACCCACGGCGACGCAGATGACCACCAGGACCTCCACAGGAACGCGCAGCCAGCGCGGCGGCTCGTGCGGTGTCCGCGTGAGCCCGACCGGCGGTCCGTTGAAGTACACGTCATGGATGAAACGCATGCTGTACGCCACCGCCAGCGCCGCGGCGATCGTCGCCACCGCCGGCACCAGCCATTCGATTAGGTGCGACGCATCGAGGTCGATCGTCTCGGCGAAGAACATTTCCTTGGACAGGAAGCCGTTGAGCAGCGGCACGCCGGCCATCGCACCCGCTGCCACCATCGCCAACGTTCCGGTGATCGGCATGAACTGCCAGAGCCCGTTCAACTGCCGCATGTCGCGCGACCCGGTCTCGTGGTCGATGATGCCCGCGGCCATGAACAGCGATGCCTTGAAAGTGGCATGGTTGAGGATGTGGAACAGGCCCGCCACAACGGCCAGTGGCGAGTTCAATCCGAACAGCAGCGTGATGAGGCCCAGGTGGCTGATCGTCGAATACGCGAGAAGTCCCTTGAGGTCCTGCTGGAAGATCGCTACGGCCGCGCCGAATATCATGGTGAGCAGCCCGGTGCCGCCGACCGCATAGAACCAGAGATCGCTCCCGCCCAACGTCGGGTAGAAGCGCGCCAGCAGGAATACGCCGGCCTTCACCATCGTCGCGGAATGCAGATAGGCGGAGACAGGCGTGGGCGCTGCCATTGCGTGCGGCAGCCAGAAGTGAAACGGGAATTGCGCCGACTTGGTGAACGCGCCCAGCAGGATCAACACCAGCGCGAGCGGATATCGCGGGTCGGCGCGGACCTGCTCGCCGGCGCTCAGGACGGCGTCTAGCGAATAGCTGCCGACCATATGGCCGAGCAGGATGACGCCACCGAGCAGGCACAAGCCGCCCATGCCGGTCACGGTCAGCGCCATGCGCGCGCCCTGTCGCGCGTCGGCGCGCCGGTTCCAGAATCCGATCAGCAGGAACGACGACACGCTCGTCAGTTCCCAGAACACGACCATCAGGATCAGGTTGTCGGCCAGCACGATGCCGAGCATGGCTCCCATGAAAGCGAGCAGGAATGCGTAGAAACGCGAGGGAGGATCCTCGGCCGACAGGTAGTAGCGCGCGTACAGCACGACCAGTGCGCCGATCCCGAAGATCACCAGCGCGAACGCCCACGCGAGACCATCCATGCGAAAGCCGAACGTCACATCGGCGAACCACGGCAGCGATACGCGCAGGATCTCGCCACCGAACACGGCCGGCGCGGCAACGCCGAGCAGCGCGCAGCCAACCAGCGCGGTCAGCCCGGCCAGCCAGGCCGTGGCATTGCGCGCGGTATTGGGCAATGCCGCTACGCCGATGGCGGCAATGCAGGGCAGCAGGACCAGCGCAACAGGGATCATCGCAGCGCACCCGGCGCGGAACGCCGTGTTTCAGCCAAGCAGCAGCAAATGCACGCGAAACGGGCCATGCGCGCCAAGCACAATGGTCTGCTCGATGTCTCCGGTGCGCGACGGCCCGGAGATCATGTTCATCGCACGCGGCATGCCGCCGCTTGCCGAGCGGACCAGCGCAAACGCCTCTTCCATCCCCGAGACCACGCGGTCCGCGCGAACCACGGCGATGTGCGTATCCGGCAGCAGCGCCGATGCCGTCGGCGTGTCCGCGCTAGTGGTGAGTACCAGCGTGCCGGTTTCGGCGATGGCGCAGAACGCTCCCGTGATGGCCAGGCGATCATGTCCCGATGTGGGACGCGACTCGATGGCAAGCCCCGCCGAATGCCAGTCGAGGTCTGCGAATTCGGGCCAGCACACACCGGCATGCGACTTCTGGATAGCCAGTTCCGGCGGCAGATCCAGCGCGTCCACGTATCGCGCCACGGCAGCGGGGATGGCCGCCCGCGACTCGACGCGTTCGACCGTGCTGGCCATGTCGGTCGCGCGCTGCATGAATCGGGCGACGAGGTCGGCGGGCATCGCGGGCCGCGGGCCGTGCGCGTGTGCGGCGAGGTAGGCGTCCGCCTGCGCGCGCTGCGCTGTGTCCGCCCCGGTTTTGCCCAGCGCCTTGCGCACGCGGCCGAGGATAGCGTCGCGCGCGGCGCGATTGCCGGCCAGCGACGTCGTCATTGCTTTCCGCCCCTGCGCACGAAGTCGGCCAATCGCGATATGCCGCTTTCGATTGCCGCGTTGGATGCTGCATAAGAAAACCGAATGTGCTGACCGTCGCCCGGCACCCGTCGCCCGAAGTGAATGTCGGCCAGCACGGCGATGCCCGCGTCGTGCAGCAGGCGCTTGCGAAACGCCTCCGAATCCGCGCAGCCGGTCAGCTTGCAGGCCTCGGTCACGTTGGGCCACGCGTAAAAAGCCCCGCCGGGGGTGGCGCAGGCAATGCCCGGCACCTCGTTCAGCAGCCGCACGATCAGGTCGCGGCGCTCGAGAAAGCGCGCGCGCATTTCATTGGCGGCGTCCTGCGGGCCGGTGATCGCGGCGACCGCCGCCCATTGCGAGATCTGCGACGCGCACGACTCGGTGTTGGTGATCCAGCGTGTGAACACCGGCGCCAGAGCGCGGTTGGCGACGTAACCGATGCGCCAGCCGGTCATCGCCCACGTCTTGGACGCGCCGTCGCTGATGATCGTGCGCTCGAGCATGTCGGGGCGCGTGGCGAGCGAATCGAAGCGCCCGTCATACACCAGGCGGGAATAGATTTCGTCGGCAAAGACCCAAACCTGTGGGTGCCGGGCGAGGATCTCGGCGATGGCGTCGAGATTCTCGCGATCGAGGATGCCGCCAGTGGGATTCTGCGGCGTATTGAGAATCAGCAGCCGCGTATTCGGCGTGATCTTCGCCTCGAGCTCGGCAGGGTCGAAGGCAAACCCGCGCGATTCGCGCAGATAAATGGGAACCGGCACGGCGCCGTTGGCGTGGATCTGCGATTCGTAGATGGGAAATCCGGGTACCGGGTAGATCACTTCGTCGCCGACGCCATAGTCGGTCACCGAGGCGATCGTGTAGGCGATGAAGGGCTTGGCGCCGGCGCCCACGACGACGTCGTCGGGGCGGATGTCGAGGCCGCGTCTTTGCCCCAGGTCGTGCGCCGCGGCAGCGCGCAGTTCATCGATGCCGGCGCTCGGCGTGTAGCCGTGCTTGCCGCCGCGAATCGCCGCAATGGCCGCCTCCTGCACGTTGTCCGGCGTCGGGAAGTCGGGCTGGCCGATACAGAATGAGACGATGTCCTTGCCCTGGCGGATCAACGCATTGACTTCGGCGAGGACGACGAATGCGTTCTCGGTGCCAAGCGACTCCGCGCGGCGTGAAAGTCGCGGCAGCGCCAACGAAGCGTGATGGGGCGCGCTTGACGCGTTGGCATGGGGCGGGCTCATCGTGCCGCTCCTTTCTCGCGTTGCCGGTATAAGGAGCGGAACGTGCGGCCTGCGGGCGCCGGCATGTCGCGCCCGTCGGTCCAACCGCCTGCGAAGGGCAGCTTGCGGATCATGCCATCGGCACCAGCCATGCCGCGCAACAGCCTGACCCCGAATCCGGAAAGCGCGCCGTAGAGCGCCGGGTGCAGTGCGACCCAGCTCCAGAGCTTGAGCGCCGCGTTCTCAGTCCACGGTCGCATATTGCCCTTGAACTCCATTTCGCGCAGTTTGCGCTGCAGGTCGGGCAGCGGTATCCGCACCGGGCAAACGACGCCGCACTGGTTGCACAACGTCGACGCGTGGGGCAGTTCAAGCGCGTTCTCGAGGCCGACATACATTGGCGTGAGGATCTGCCCGATCGGGCCCGGATAGACCCAGCCATAGGAATGGCCGCCGATGTTCTGGTAGACCGGACAGTGATTCATGCACGCACCACAGCGGATGCAACGCAGCGCCTCGCTCACGTCGCTCCCCAGCACCGCGGAGCGCCCACTGTCGACAATGATGAAATACATGTGTTCTGCGCCGTGGAATTCGCCGCTCCCCTTGGTCCCAGTCAGCACATCCACGTAATTTGAAATCGACTGCCCCGTCGCCGAGCGCGGCAGCAGGCGCATCAGCGTCGCGACGTCTTCCAGCGTCGGGACGATCTTCTCGATGCCGGAGATGGCGACGTGGACCTTCGGCAATGTCGTGGTCAGCGTGGCGTTGCCTTCGTTGGTCACCAGCACCACCGAGCCCGTCTCGGCGACGAAGAAGTTGCCGCCGGAAATGCCCATGTCCGCCGTCAGGTAGTGACCGCGCAGCACGCCCCGCGCTTCCAGGCAGAGTTCATCGATGCCGGACTTCAATGGCGTGCCGTGCTTCTTGTGGAAAAGTTGGGCGACCTCCTCCTTGCTCTTGTGCAGCGCCGGACCGATCAGATGCGACGGCGGCTCGTAGTCGTTGATCTGGAGTATGTACTCGCCGAGATCGGTCTCGACGACCGTCAGGCCGGCCGCTTCGATGGCGTGATCCAGGCCGGACTCCTCGGAGACCATCGACTTGGACTTGATGATCTTCTTAACCGAATGCCTGGCCGAGATTTCGAGTAGAAGCGCATTGACGTCTGCCGG
>Ga0207675_100005132_pt1 | contig 12607 bp, 7 predicted proteins | sample KBSSwiS42_FD_184305 | JGI IMG/M metagenome (GOLD analysis project Ga0207675, IMG submission 184305) | Switchgrass rhizosphere microbial communities from Kellogg Biological Station, Michigan, USA - KBS Switchgrass S4-2 (SPAdes) (version 2) | ecosystem: Host-associated > Plants > Roots >... | reverse complement strand
TGGGGCCCCTTGAGCAAGATGCCCTGCCCCGTCAATGCCAGCGCCTGCTCGAGCGCGCCGAAGCGATCGGCCTCCACCACCGCCGCCGTCACACCGAGCAGGCGCCCGAGCTCGCCGGGGTGCGGCGTGAGCAAGCACTGCCCCGCTGCCGCCTGCAGCTCTTTTCCTCTACCTGCAAAGGCGCTGATGGCGTCCGCGTCGACCAGCTTCGGCCCTGACCACTTCAGCACGATATGATCGACCAGCGCGCGCGCCGCAGCCGAAACACCGAGCCCCGGCCCCACGACGACGGCGGCCACGCCCTCCAACGCTCGCTCCAGCGTCGCCAGCGGCCGCTCGGGATCGAGCGCCTCCGTCATCACCTCCACCACCTTCTGATCGAGGCTGCGCGCCGCATCGGCGAAGGTGCAGATCGTCACCAGACCGGCGCCCGTGCGCAGCGCCGCCTGGCTCGACAGCAATGCCGCCCCCGTCTTGCCGGGCGAGCCCGCCACGACCAGCACGCGCCCCGAGCTGCCCTTGTGCGCGGAAGGGGTTCTCGACCCGAGCCAGCCCGCGGCATCGCTCGCTTCCAGCCAGCGCGCGCGCGGCTCGAGCGCCGGTCCGCGCTCGCGCGGCACGCCCAGATCCGCCAGCACGACCTCCCCCGCCGCGTCCGCGCCGAGGCTCGTGAGCAGCCCCGACTTGGGATGGCCAAAGGTGATGCTGACGTCCGCGCGTACGACCACACCGAGCGCGACCCCCGTGTCGGCGTTCAGTCCCGACGGCACATCGAGCGCAAACACCGGCCGCCCCGCGGCGTTGATGCTCTCCAGCGCCGCGCGAAAGCGCCCGCTCACTTCGCGGCTCAGGCCGGTGCCGAACACGGCGTCCACGATCGCGTCCGTGTTCGCACACAGCTCGTCCACACGGGCGCGCGCGCCGCTCTCCGCATCCAGCTCGACCAGGTTGCCGCCGAGGCCGCGCCAGGCCTCCAGGTTTACGCGCGCGTCGCCGCTCAGCTGGTCCGCGCGGCTGAGCAATAGCACGCTCGGCGTGTGGCCAAGCCCGAGCAGGTGCCGGGCCACCACCAAGCCGTCCCCGCCGTTATTTCCGACCCCGCACACACACAGCACACGCCACCCTATGCCGAGCGGCCCTGCCCCGAGCGGCCCTGCCCCGAGCGGCCCTGCCCCCACTGCCCCCGGTAACCGTGCCCCTCGGGCTGCGGGGTGTCCCCGCACAGCCAACCGCTGGTGCACGATCCAGGCGGCGCCGCGCCCGGCGTTCTCCATCAAGAGCAGGCTCGGGACCGCGCAGCGCTCGCTCAGAAAGCGATCGAAGGCGCGGGCCTGAGCCGAGCTCAAGATGGGTATCAATTGTCGTCCTCGAACTCCCAGTCCGCGGCGAAGGCGTCCCGCTTCGGCGTGGTCAGGGCTTCTCCGTTGGGGCCATCGCGGCGCACGACCAGCGTCTGCGCCGTGGCCGTATCCTCGCTCTCGCGCGCCACCACGGTGATGATGTTCACGCCGGGCTGCAGATCCGCGTCGAACGAGAACTGCAGCCGGTGCGGCTCGCTCGCTTTGCGGTTGGACATGTAGAACACCTTGCGCGAGCCCACGAACACGTAGGCATCCCGCACCTGGTTGGAGTCGGAGGCCACGCCCGACACCTTGACGCGATCCGAGCGCGTCGCCAGCGTGCCCGGCGTCACCTCCAGCGCCGGCGGCGAGCGCGTCAAGAGCGGCTCGAAGCCGATGCTCTCGGCGTCCTTGGTGCTGCCCACGTCGTCGCTGTCGACGTAGCCCACGCGCCCTTCGGCGAGCACCAGGCGGCTGTACGACTTGAACATGCCCGAGCGCTTCAGCTTCGAGCCCGCGCGCAGCGTCCCGACGATGGGAGCCGACTCGAGCGGCTGCGCGCGCACCGCCGTGTCTTTCTCGACAGCCACGCGATCGTTGCGCTCTTCGATGATCAGGTCGGCGCTCGCCAGCGGGATGCTGAGCTTCTCGTTCGAGACCACGCGCAGATCCTGATCGACCACCGACACCTCGACCTTGGCCAGGTTGTCCTTCAGCACGTCCAGCACATCGAAGGTGAACACCACCTCCTTGTGCTCACCCGGCTTCATGTTGGACACGTCGAAGCGACCGTTGCGCAAGAGCAGGCCGTCGCCGGTGAGGTTGCGCAGCAAGGCCTGCGTCTCGTGCGCGGCACCCTTGCCGGTGTTCTTGATGTCCAGGTAGATCGAGACGCCCTCGCCGCGGCTGATCTGGCCGTCGCTGTTGCCGGGGCGGTTGTCCAGCACCTGGTAGCTATAGGCAAAGTTGGGCTGGTCGAGCTGTTGCACCGTCGGGCGGATCTCCGCGTCGGCGGGCGGCTCGCCACCCTCGGCGCTGAAGCGCACCTTGACGACATCCTGCCGCGTCACCGAGTCGAGCGGCAGCTTGCACTCGCGCGGCGCGGGCGCCTCCTTGTGCTCCCCATCGCGATCAGGCACCACGCACAGGCCGAGCGGGCTCTTGGCGGTCTTGGTCTGTCCGGGGTCGATGCGCCCGAAGATCAGCTCGCGCTCGTCGAAGTTCGGGTTGTCGCTCTTGGTGATGGCGCGCAGGCGATAGATCGGAGCGCGCCCGCGATTGGTCACCTCCACCTCGAGCGCCATCGGCTGGCCCGCTTCGACGCGGCTATCCGGACGGTTCGTGCCCACCTTGATGGCGTAGTCCTCGGGGTTCGGACCCTTGGCGTTCTCCGGCGCCGCCGCCCAGTCGATACCCAGCTGGCGCAGATCGGCGCTGATCTTCTCGATCTCGGTCTGCTGCGTCTTCTCGATGAAGGCCTGGGCGCTGGTCAGCTGATCCTGGCGCAGCGCCCGCGGCAGCTGCGCCACCAGGTCGCGCGCGAACTTCACCGGGAAGTCGAGCTTGAAGTCGTCCTGCTCGCTGCCCAGCTCGCGCAGCTCCTCGCGCTCGCTCTCGGGCAGGTTGAAGCGCAACGTCACCCAGGGTCGTTCGTCGCGGCGCACGGCGCCGTTCGACAGGCTCTTCGACAGATCGCGCTCGCTCAGGTGATTCTCGGCGCGATACAGGTCCATCTCCAGGGGATCGACCGTCATCGGGTCGAGCTCCACGTCCGGGGTCACGCCCACGCCCTGGATCGAGATGCCGCCCGGCGTCAGGTACTGCGCGATCGTGAGCTTGAGCGCCGCGCCGCCCGCAATGCGTGAGAACACGAGCTGCACGCTGCCCTTGCCGAACGTGGTCTGCCCGACCAGCACGGCGCGGTTGTGGTTCTTGAGCGCGCCCGCGACGATCTCGCTGGCGCTGGCGGAAGAGCCATTGACCAAGAGCACGACCGGATAGTTGGGCTCCGTGCCGAGGCGCTTGGCGCGCTTCTCCTCGCGCCCTTCACTACCGCCGACGGTGGTGACGATGGCCCCGCGTTGCAGAAAGTGGTCCGCCACCTGCGCGGCCTGATCGAGCAAGCCGCCCGGGTTGCCGCGCAGATCGAGCACCACGCCCTTGGCCGGGCCGTCCTTGCGCAGCTCCGCCAGCGCCTGATCCAGCTCGTCGCTGGTGGTCGACTGGAACTGCTTGATCTGGATGTAGCCGATGCCCGGCGCGAGCGGCCGGAAGTCCACCGAGCGGATCGCGATCTCTTCGCGCTCGAGCTCGAACGCGCGCGAGCCCTTCCAACCGTCCTTGCCCTCGCGGTGCACCCAGATCGTGACCTTGGAGCCGGGCTTGCCGCGCAGACGCTTCACCGCGTCATCGAGCGGCATGTTGATGGTGGACTCGTTGTTGATCTTGGTGATGCGATCGAGCCGCTTGAGGCCGCTGCGCCCCGCCGGGGTATCGGGCATGGGACGGATGATCGTGAGCATCTGGTCGCGCACCGAGATCACGATGCCGAGGCCGCCGAAGTGGCCCGAGGTGGAGAGATTCATCTCCGCATAGGCGTCGGGGCTCAAGAACACGCTGTGCGGGTCGAGCGTGTGCAGCATGCCGTTGCAGGCCGCGTACTCGACGTTGCGCAGGTCCACGTCGGTGTCCTTCAGGTTGTCCTGCAGAAAGCCGAACACCTCGCGCAGGCGCGCCGACACGTCCCAGGGCCCCACCACGGTGTCGACCCGGAACTCTTTCTCCTCCGTCTCGACGCGTACTTTCACGCGCGGTGACTTCTCGTCGTGCAGCACGATCACCGGTGCCACCTCGCGTTGCACCTGATTGAGCGCGCTCAGAAACATCTGGCGGGGGTCGACGCGCGACGGGTCGACGTACTTGCTGCGGATCTTCTTCAGCGTCTCGTTGACGGCAGTGAGCTGCGTCAGGTCATAGTCGCCCTTCGGCGACGCCGACGCGGCGACCGCGTGGGCGGCTCCCAGCCCTTGCCACAGACCTCCGGTGCCAAACCGGGTCGCAAAAAATTGTGCCAGAACGGCGAACCCGGCCACGACCGCAATGCGGGCGGCACGCTCGTACAAGTGCATCGACCTCAGTATAGGCGACCCCAGCGGCGCACGGCAGGCCTCGAGCGTGCACTTCTCCTCGAGTTTCAGTCACAGGCCAAGTCTCGCATCACCCACCCGCCCATCGGCCGATAGAGACCTGTCAGGCGCTTCCGAAGGCAAAACTCGGTCTTCAGACAAGGGTTCTTCAGGCAAAAGGCAGGCCGGGCCAGGGTCACGGGGTACCTCCGTGCCCCGCCTTCAGAGAGCCGCTCGGCTCGCGGAGCGATTCGTTCGCCTTCGCCGGGCTCCGGGAGATGGGCAAGCGGGCGCTATACGTCCCCCAGCGTCGCGTAGCTCCGCACACGGCCGGCGACACTCCAGGCCCTCACCTTGGGGACACGGGCCGTGCCTGGACGCGTAGCGCGAAAGACGCCAGGGTGTGCCGGACGACGGCGAGCTCAGGATCGTCGTGCCGCTTTCACCCTACTCGCTCTTCGAGAACGAATTGGCATTCGGATGCACGCGCGTCTCCGGGGAGCTGATCGACTCGAATGACGAGACCGCGTTCCTGCAATGGTTCGCCCCTCATGAGATCCGGCGGCTTTTCTCGCCTGGGAGCGTCAGCAATCGGAGCGGCACGTGTATTTTCGTGGCGACGTCTTCGCCATGGCCGGTGGCTCGCCGCGGCACAGCCGCCTCGCGTCCCGCATCATTGCTCGGCTCGACGCCGCGCTCGGCGGAGGCGCCTGCGACGTTCACACTTTGGACCTGAGACTGGGCCTCGACGCCGAACACTTCGTGTATGCCGACGTGGTCGTTGCCTGCCGGCCGCTCGCGCTGCGCCCTGGGGCCGTCGATGTCGTCACCAATCCGAGAGTCATCGTCGAGGTTCTTTCGAAGAGCACCGAGCGCTATGACCGTGGCCCGAAGCAGGCAGGCTATCTGGCGCTCCCTTCGCTGGAGCATTTCGTGCTCGTGTCGCAGCGTGAGCCTCGCGTGGAAGTATACACGCGTGAGGGCGACGGTTTTCGCTTCCGCGTTCATGAGGCAGGCGGGCAGGTGCGTCTCGAGCGCATCGCCGTGACCCTCGCGGTCGACGAGCTCTATGCGGGCGTCTTCGAGCTGCCCGGGGACGCGGACGGTTCGGCGGCCTAGCCCCGCAGTGAGGCCTCCGGCAGGGCTCAGGCTGCCGGCATCGACCTCAGTGAGCTCCCGGAACGTCTTCGATCGCTCTGTGACGCTGCCAGCTGCCAGCTGCCCGCGGAGCCGCGCGTCAGCGCGACACTCGGCCTGCGATGCGCAGGCCGCGACCCGACTGAGACTCGTCGGGGTCGACGGGCTCGACCTCGATCAACTGAAAGCAGTCCAGCAAGGCGAGCGCATCCGAATAGACCCGGGCCACACGCCGAAAGCTCTTCCACTCGGGCAGCGCGCCCATGGAGATCTCCACGTTGCGGGTGCCGTACACTTTCAGAGCGACCAACGGCCCTTCGGTCGCCAACGGGCTCTTGAAGACGACCGTCATGGTCCCACCGCGGACGTCGTTGTCGAGGTCGACGTTCGCGAGCTTGGATACATACGCCGAGATCGCCGAGAACATGCGCTCATGATCGGACATGCGCGTAGACTCTCACGCGCTGCCGTTCCTGGCAACGCTACACTCTGCCCCCGGCACGCCTCCCCGCAGAATTTGGGCTGCAGTTTGCCGGTCTGATCGCACTCCGAGCCGTCTCGCAGCGCGATCGTCGGCAAATCGCGTCGGCGCGCTCGTCGCTCGAACGAAAGCGCGCGAATCAGTAGACGCTGGCGGCCGTCGCGGCCGCATTTCGGCTCAGTAGCGGCGGGGAGCCGACGGACGATCGTTGGCTTCGTTAACGCGCAGGTTGCGCCCGTCGAGCATGAAGCCGTCCATCTGCTGGATGGTGGCTTTCATCTGCGTGGCATCGCTCAGGGTGACGAAGCCGAAACCGCGCGAACGGCCCGTCTCGCGATCCGAGATGACCGTGGCTTCCTCGACCTTGCAGAATCCTTCGAATGCATTGCGCAGATCGTCGCTGCTCGTGCCCCAGCTCAGCCCACCGACAAATAGCTTGTTACTCATTTTTGTTTTCTCTTCCCGTGGTCGTCACGACCACTCTTGGTTTGCAGGGTGGGCAATGCCCCCCAACAGTCACTGGTTCGACAGCGATGGGCTCGAACGCCATCGCTCATGTTGCGGTGCTTGCAGGCAGCGAAGTCGAACGAAATGTAGACGCCGATGAAGCGGCGAAACGGCTCACCACCCATGCCTCGCGCGCCCCGTGGGCGGACACGGTCTCACAGAGCGCGGCCACGAAAATACCGCCTTCGGCAGGCGGCCTTCGCGTACCCTCTGGGATGACAGCTCCGGATGACACGGTCCGGATGACAGATCCGGGATGGCAGAGCCGAGATGACGGGGTCCGGATCTTCGCCCGGATTGGGCCCGGTAACTCGATATCGCGCTATTCCTGTTCTCTTCCAGCTCGAATTAGGGTCCGTGGGACCGCTTGAACCGAGCTGGGAAACGTAGGAGGCGACACCGCACACCATTCCCGGAGTTGTTCAAGCCGGTCCAACATACATGACTTTCGCAGGAAAGCAAGCGCTTGGCCCGGTCTTCTCCGAGCCTGACGCTAGCCGGAGCGAGCTCGCCGACTCAGCGCTGAGCTGCTTTGGAGCTCTTGTTGCCGGACGCGGCGGCGGCCTCAGTCTTGCCGCTCGAGGCCTTGGCCGTCGAGCCCTTGGCACTCGACTTGTCCGTGCGTGCGAGCGAGTTGGCCGCCTCTTTTTCGGGCGGCGCCGGATCCACGACCTGCACCACCGGGGAGCCATCGTCTCGCTGGATCGAATAGCGAACCAGCGCGCGCAGGGCCTGGTTGCGCTGCACGTTGCCGAGCAGCAGCTTCAAGTCCTCGTACACGGAAGGGTCCACCAAGAGCGCGCCGAGCGTACCCTTACCCTGACGTAGATCACTCAGCATGCCGCGCAAGTCCGAGCTCATGTTGGAGAGATCGCCCGCCAGCTGATCACCGAGCACGCTGTCTCCTCCCTCGGGGCTCGGCCCGAACAAGATGCCGTGCGCGAGCCCGTTGCCGGAGCGCACGCCGGCGAGCAACTTGCCGAGCTCGTCCGCCGCGTTGCCCACCTGGGCGATCGCGCGACCGCCCGACTCGCCGTACACGAGCTCGTGAGCGAGGCCGGGGCCCTGGTTGACGCGCTCGACCGCTTCGTCCACGCTGGCCAGCACGCCATCGAGCCGTGCGCTCATGCGCTCCAGATTGGCGAGCGTGTTGGAGAGCCGATTCGCCTCGCTGGCGTCGTGCATGAGCCGAGCGGCGTAGCCCGGACCTGAGTCGAGCGAGACCAGAATGTGGCTCAGCGCAGCCACGCCGCGCCGCAGGTCGTCGCGTACCTCCTCATCCGCGAGCGTACCTGTCGCTGCATCCAGGTTCGCGAGCACACTCTTCGCGCTGCTGGCAATCTGGTCGATCTTGCCGAGCGCTTGCGTGAAGTCTTGCGCGGGCTCGCTCGCGATCTCCCCGCCTGCCGCGATCGGCGGCCGGTCGGGAGGTCCAGCGACGATCGAGACCATCTTGTCACCCAGCAGGCCCTTGGCGGCAATGCTCGCCTTGCTGCCCTCGCGAATGCGCCCGGCCTCCCGCTTGACCACGCTGATCTCCACGTCGATCAACGTCTGGCCGGGATCCGCGGGGTACTGCACACGGGAGACGGTGCCGATGTCCACGCCGCCCATGCGCACGGTCGAGCCGGGCTTGACGCCCTGCACGTCATCAAACTGGGTCCGGAAGGGGACCTTGCTATCGAACAGGCTGCGATTGTCGCCGATCAGGAAAATGATCCCCCCGGCGCCCAGCAGGCCCGCGAGCACGAATGCCCCGACCTTCATTTCCCGAGAAATGGTCATCTCTCTGAGAAACCTAGCGCCTCGGAGGGGCCCTGTCCCGACCTTTTGCTGAGTCAACCCGGGGGGTCCGAGCCATGAAGCAGACCCCGGACCCGCCGGGTGTGCTCTTTCGTCGGAACGGATCCGGACGGGGCCCCAGCAGCCCCAGCCCCGCCTGGAAAAAGTTGCTGGGTGTCGACGGGCTGACCGCTGGTCGCCCGCGCCCCTCGGCCCTACGCCTTCAGCAAGGTCTCGACGTCCTCGTTGATGGGAGCCCGGCCCTCGATGAAGTCCGCGATGCGCGGGTCACTGGCGGAGCGGAAGTCCCGCGTGTTGCCCTGATAGATGACGCGGCCGCCGTGCACCATGGCGATGCGGTCGCTGATCAGGAAGGCGCTCTTCATGTCGTGCGTCACCACGATGCTGGTGATCGAGAGGCGCCGCTGCAGCCCCATGATCAGATGATTGACGCGCGCGGTGTTGATCGGATCGAGCCCGGTCGTCGGCTCGTCGTACAGCACCACTTCGGGCTGCACCGCGATCGAGCGCGCCAGCGCGACGCGCTTGCGCATGCCGCCGGAGAGGTCGGCAGGGTCCATGTCCTGAATGCCGGGCAGACCTACCAGCTCGAGTGCCCACTGCACGCGATCGCGCCGGTCGCTCACGCTCATGGTTTCGCGGTAGTGCTCCTCCAGACCGTAGGCGACGTTCTCCCCCACCGTCATCGAGTCGAAGAGCGCGCCTGCTTGAAACAGCATCGCGATGCGCTGGCGCAGCTGGCTGAGCTGCCTCTCGCTCATCTCCGTGACCTCCTCGCCGTCAAAGCGCACCGAGCCCGCATCCGGTCGCAGCAAGCCGATGAGCATCTTCAGCATCACACTTTTGCCCACGCCGGAGCCACCCACGACCGTGAGCGCAGCGCCACGTTCCACCGTCAGATCCAGCCCCGAGTAGACCACCTTCTGTCCGAACGCCTTGCGCACGCTACGAAAGTGAATGAACGATTCCTTCGCCATCGCTGCCTAGAGTCCTGTCTCGGAAATGACAAGCGCCGGAGAGCGACAGCAGCACGCGCCCCGTCTCTGACCCGGGTCGGAGACAGGACACGTCGGTGCCGAAGGCGCCGCCCACTCTACACGCACGGGCTGCGCGATAGCTGCAGCCGTGAAACGCCTCGCGAGCGCGTTTATTGAAGTTTGTACGCTGCATGCTCGGCGCGCAGCGGGGGGATCATTTGGGAATCTGTTGCCCATTTGTAACCTCGGCAGAAGACAGCGTAGAGTGTCGCCCAGCAATTTGTCCACGAACGCAGCTGAGCGTCATCCAGCGAGTCACCCGAGGCGGCCGAGCTCGGGTGGCAAGGTCTTCAGCTTCCTCTTACACGGGTAGGTTATGCGTCTCCATTCTCATGTCCTCAGATTACGCCACGCCGGAATGAGCGCAGCGTTCGCGACCGCGCTGGCAGCGTCGGGCGTGCGCGCGCAAGGGCTAGAGGCCAATGCGAGCGTCCAGGCGACGCCGACGGCCGTCACGACCAGTGCCGCGACCGGCGGCGACGCTGACGACAGCCTCGCGCCGCGCGGCAACCTGTGGGAGCTCGGGATCTTCGGCGGGCTCTTGTTCGTGTCCGATCGGAACGCACTTCACGACCCAACCAAGCCCTTTGCCCAGTTCAAACAGCCCGCGCCCGAAGTGGGCGTGCGGCTCGCGTACCTGCCGCTGTCATTCCTGGGCCTCGAGATCGAGGGCATGGGCGCCGCGGGTGAGCTGCGCAACGGCAGCGATCAAGGCGCGGTGGTGTGGGCGGCACGCGGACATCTGCTCTTGCAGCTGCCGACGACGTATGTGAGTCCCTTTGTGCTGGTCGGCGGGGGCCGCATGGGCATCGTCAGCGACGACAATGCGTCCGGCAAGGACGACGATCCGGCAGTGCACTTCGGCGGCGGCATCAAGATCAACCTGCACCGCCGCGTGGCGCTGCGCCTCGAAGGGCGCGACACCATCACCAAGCAACGCTCCGAGCAGGACACCGCTCATCACGTCGAGGCCCTGCTCGGCATCTCGCTGGTGTTCGGACGCCCCGCGCCCAAGCCCAAGGATAGCGACGGGGACGGTGTGGTCGATCTGCAAGATCAATGTCCGCTCGAGGCGGGCCTGTTGCCCGATGGCTGTCCCATCCGCGACGCCGACGGGGACGGCTTCCCAGATGCGAAGGATCAGTGTCCGCAGGAGGCGGGGATTGCGCCCACGGGCTGCCCGATCCGCGACGCCGACGGAGACGGCGTGCTCGACAACGTCGACGAGTGCAAGGATGTGCCGGGCGTCGCCCCCACGGGCTGCCCCGACGGCGACCAGGACGGCGTGCTCGATCGCGACGACAAGTGCCTCGACGTGCCCGGCGTCGCGCCTGACGGCTGCCCCGCCGACAGCGACGGCGACGGCTTCATCGACTCGAAGGACAAGTGCCCGAACGAGCCGGAGACCAAGAACGGCTTCGAAGACGACGACGGTTGCCCCGATGAGATCCCCGCCGCGGTCAAGAGATTCAATGGCGTGATCAAGGGCATCGAGTTCGACAACGGCAAGGCCACCATCCGCAGCATCTCGCGCGCCACCCTCGATGAATCCGCCGGCATCTTGAACCAGTACCCCTCGCTCAAGGTCATGATCATCGGTCACACCGACAACGTCGGAAAGCGCGAGTTCAACATCAACCTGTCGGCAAAGCGCGCTGAATCCGTGAAGGCATACCTGGTCGAGCGCGGCGTGGCTCCGGACCGCATCCTGACCCGCGGTGAGGGCCCCGACTCGCCCGTGGCCGATAACAAGACGCGCTCCGGTCGCCAGGCGAACCGCCGCATCGAGTTCACGATCATCAAGTGAGCGCAAGCCGGTAGCTCGTAGCGGGTCCCCAGCGGGGCCCGCTGTGAGCCTTTGCAGTTTGGGGCCGGGCCTCAGCTCCACGACCTCTCGCGACCCCTCGGGACCCTGTGCGCCGTACGCAGCCGGTCGCTCGGTTCCGGGCGCTGTCGCAAGCAGATCGGCAAAACGACGGGACACGCGACACGACGCAACTAGACTCTGCGCATGCGCAGTCTATCGCCCGCCGCCGGCCTCTCGTGCCTGGCTTCGTTCGTTGCCCTGGCTTGCGGCATCGCCGACTCCCCTGCCAAAGAACAGTTGGCTACGCGCGCGGCGGATCTCGCCGTGCGACACCTTCAGAGCGCTTCACCTCATCACCGGCAGCGGCCCTGGCAGCCGCGTCGTTTTGCACACCCGCACGAGCCAGCAAGTGAGCCTGCCGACGCCGGCGCCCCGAGCCCGGCAGACGCAGGAGCAGAGCTGCCAAACGGCGAGCTGGCGGATGCCGGGCCGCCCGAGACGCCCCCCGCCGACGCCTCGGCTCCGCCGGACACGACTCCCCCGCCGCTGCCGCGCGACATCGTGGCGCAGTCGGCCCTGCCGCTGCACGGGCTGGCCGCGGGCAACGTGCTCTCCGAGGTCGAGCTCTGGGAGCGGTTGGCGCAGGCCCCCGCGGTCTGCCTGGGCGAGACCCACGACATCCCCTCCGACCACTACGCCGAGACGCGCGCCATCACCGAGCTCGCGGCGCGCGCCCAGACCGCGGGCGCTCCACTGGCCGTCGGCTTCGAGATGTTCCAGCGCCAGTTCCAGACCACGCTCTCGGCGTTCGTCGCGGGGCAGCTGGACGAAGCGGCGTTGCTCGCGGGCACGGAGTACCCGACGCGCTGGGGCTATGACTTCTCGCTGTATCGCCCGATGCTGGAAGCTGTGCGCGATCTGGGGCTGCCTGCGCTGGCGTTGAACATGCGCAGCGAGATCACGCGCAAGATCGCGCGCACCGGCCTCGACTCGCTCGAGCCGAGCGAGCGCGCCGAGCTGCCAGAGCTGATTCTCGACGACGCGGAGCACCGCGAATTCATCTTCGGACTGTTCGGCGTGCTCCCCGAGCATGCGGCGGAGTATGGCCTCGAGGACGTGTACATCGCGCAGACGGTGTGGGACGAAACCATGGCCGACAGCGCCGCGCGCTGGCTCGCCGCCACGGGCGCCGGCGCCCGAATCCTGATCCTGGCTGGCGACGCGCACTGTCACGAGTCCGCGATCCCGCGCCGCCTCACACGCCGCACCGGCCTCGCGACAACCAGCGTCAGCATCGTCCTGCAGTCCGAGCTCGCCGCGCCAGACTTCAGCGCGGACGGCTACGATCTGCTGCTGGTGCTCGACGACTC
>Ga0207675_100005131_pt1 | contig 12609 bp, 14 predicted proteins | sample KBSSwiS42_FD_184305 | JGI IMG/M metagenome (GOLD analysis project Ga0207675, IMG submission 184305) | Switchgrass rhizosphere microbial communities from Kellogg Biological Station, Michigan, USA - KBS Switchgrass S4-2 (SPAdes) (version 2) | ecosystem: Host-associated > Plants > Roots >... | reverse complement strand
GCCTCGTAGACCATCTCCTCGTCGAGCTCGCCGACGCGGCGGCCGTCCGGGAGGTGCACGCCGAAGAGGCCGCGGTCGGGTATCGTGCCGGCGTTCGTGACCGCGAGCTGGAGCGCCCCCCTCCGGGCGCGGATCGTGTCCCCGACGCGATCCCAGACGATGCGCGGCCGCAGCTCCGCGAACTCCTCCGAGGGATAGCGGCCGTCGAGCATGTCGAGCACGCTGTCGAGCAGCTCGCGCGAGAGCTCGCTGAACGGGTAGGCGCGCCGGACCGTCTCGTGAAGGGCAGGGACCTTGAGCTCGTCGCCCGTCGCGGTCATCGCGACGATCTGCTGTGCCAGCACGTCGAGCGGGTTGCGCGGCACGACGGTCGGCTCGATGTCGCCGTCGCGCATGCGGCGCGCGACCACCGCGCACTCGAGCAGGTCGGCGCGGAACTTGGGGAAGATGCGTCCGCGCGAGACCTCGCCCACGCCGTGTCCGGCGCGGCCGATCCGCTGGAGCCCGGCGGTGACGGACTTGGGCGACTCGACCTGGATCACGAGATCGACCGCACCCATGTCGATGCCGAGCTCGAGCGACGAGGTGGCGACGAGGCAGGGGAGCTCGCCCGACTTCAGGAGGTCCTCGACCACGAGCCGCTCCTCGCGAGCCAGGGAGCCGTGGTGCGCGCGGGCGATGTAGGTCGGCGACCCCCCGTTCTGCTCGGTTTCCTCGGCTGCCAGATCGTTCAGGCGGACCGCGAGGCGCTCCGCGCCGCGGCGGCTGTTCACGAAGACGATCGTCGAGCGGTGCTCGCGGATCAGGCGGAGCAGCTCGGGGTAGATCGCCGGCCAGATCGAGCGGGACGTGGCGGTCTCGGACGAGGTGCTGAGGCCGGGGCCGACGAGATCGCCGCCGCCGCCGGCGGTTCCCATCCCGCCGTAGGCCGGGTCGGTCACGTCGTGCGCGTCGGGCTCGCGCATGCTCTCCACCGGCACGTGGATCTTCAGGTCGAGCGGCTTGCGCAGACCAGCGTCGATCAACGTGCACTCGCGGCCGGAGCCGACCAGGAAGCGGCCGACCTCCTCGAGCGGCCGCTGGGTCGCCGACAGGCCGATCCGCTGAAGCGGCCGCCCCGCGGCCTCCTCGAGCCGCTCGAGGGTCAGGGCGAGGTGGGCGCCGCGCTTGGTGCGGGCCACGGCGTGGATCTCGTCGACGATCACGGCCTCCGCGTCCACGAGGAACTCGCGAGCGCGCGAGGTGAGCATCAGGTAGAGCGACTCCGGCGTCGTGATCAGCACGTCCGGAGGCGTCCGGAGCATGGCCTGCCGCTCGCGCTGAGGCGTGTCGCCGGTCCGGATGCCCACCGAGATGTCGCCGCCGATGCCCTTGAGCGGAGCGCGCAGGTTCTTCTCGACGTCATAGGAGAGCGCCTTCAGCGGCGAGACATAGACCAGCCGCGTCCTGCGCTCACCCTCGGGAGCCGGCCCGGACACCAGGCGGTCGAGCGCCCACAGGAAGGCGGCGAGCGTCTTGCCCGAGCCAGTCGGTGCGGACACGAGCACGTTCTCACCGCGCGCAATCGCAGGCCAGGCCTGGGCTTGCGCCTCGGTGGGGCGCTCGAACGAGCGCGTGAACCAATCCCGTACCCGTGGGTTGAACGATGCGAGCGACTCGAACTCCATGCAACCCACGAGCGTACCGCGTTGATGGGTTGCCCCAGTGCCTCGGGGATAGGCTCAGACGCGTGATCAGCTCGCGCAAGCTCGCCACCGTCGCGCTGGCCGGCGCCCTGTGCGTCCCCATCGCCGCCTGCGGCGAGAGCGACGTCGACAAGGCGCGCAACGACATTCGGGACAAGGCAAACGAGCTCAAGCGCAACCTCGACGACGTCTCGAAGAAGGATCTCCAGAAGAAGCTCGACGACGTCGAGGCCGACGCGAAGAAGGGCAGCGAGGAGACAAAGCAGAAGGCTCGCGAGCTTCGGAACAGGATCAGGCGCGAGCCGGAAAGCCGGAACTAGGGGTCAGACCCCTTGAGTCCCGGCGACTGAAGGGGTCAGACCCCTTGAGTCCCGGCGACTGAAGGGGTCAGACCCCTTGAGTGTGGGCGACTAAAGGGGTCTGACCCCTTGGGTGTCCGCGACGGCTCGGTGCAGGTGCGCGCCGGCGGCTAGGGCGACCGCCGCCAGGAGCGCCAGGACGGCGAGGTCGGGACCGCCCACGACGGCGCACGGGATCACTGCGAGCGCCGCGGCCGCGGCCACGCGCCGGCGTCCGGCGGCGAGGCCCGCGAAGGCGGAGAGCAGGAGCAGCAGCAGCACGGCTAGGGGCATCCTGAGTACCTCACAGTCCCTCGGGGTGGCGACCACGGAAGCCGCTGGCGGAGCGCATCTGCTCGCTCCAGCGGTTGCCCGTCCGGCTGCGGGCGCTCGTGTCGAAACGAAGGCCCGCGACGATCATGTAAGCATGGCTCGGGTTCGTCCTGATGGTCACCCACTGGCCGCGGCCGCGCTCGCCCCAGCTCATGAAGCCGGTGGAGTCGAGCGCGCGGCTCAGCAGGCCCGCGGCATGGAGGACGTAGCTCACCGAGCCGGAGCAGTCATAGCCCGTGTCGTTCCAGCGCGCGTGGCCGCCGCCGTACTTGTAGGGCTTCGTCGCGATCGCGTTGCCCGCCTCGATGATGGCCTTGACCTCGACGGGAGCGGAGTCGGGCGCCACGGCGACGCCGCTCGACGTGAGATAGGCCTTCTCGGTCGGAGCGGTTGGGGTCGTGGGCTCGGGCGGCGTCGAGGCGGTCGCCCGGGCACGCACCGTGCGCTGCTCGGCGCGTGAGGCGCGGCCGTTGACCCGGCGCTCCTCGGAGCGCTCGAACGCCATCACGCTCCGGCGCGTGGCAGGCCCGAAGGCCCCGTCGGCCGTCGTGTCGTAGCCGGCGCGGTCCAGATAGCGCTGCAGCAGCCTGACGTCGGACCCGTTCGAGCCGACCTGCAGGGTGCGGGTCGCGTAGCCGGCCGCAGCCGCGTCGGCGGTGATGGTCAGGCTGAGCACGGCGGCAAGCGCCAGCGGCAGCTTGCGAGGCATTCATTCCCTCTCTTCTCAATGCCTACGGGGTTAGCTGTCGGGCTCGCGCCTGAAGAGTGGCGCTACGCGAAGAGCTGCTCGCGATTCGCCCCGTACTGCCTATGGGTCCCCCGTTTCCTGACCGTCTGGGCGACCAGGAACTCGGCTTTGGGTTCTACTTTCCCCTAACTGCGGGGCACCATAACACTCTCTCCGGCGATCTGAGCCGCGCGGGTGAAGACCGCGTCCAGCATGGGCTCGGTGAGCCTCCCGGTGAACGTGTTCTGCTGGCTTGGGTGGAACGAGCCGAGCAGGACCGGTCCGTCCGGGAGCTGGAATTCGGCCAGGTGGCCGAAGGGCGGGCGGGGCCTCACACCGTGCAGCAGGCAGGCCGCGTCCCAGGCGAACTTGCCCAGGCACACGATCACTCCCGGCCGTATCAGCCGGAGCTCCTCCGCCGCGTAGGGCAGGCAGTTGTCGCGCTCCTCGGGGAGCGGCCTGTTTGCCGGCGGGGCGCAGCGCACCGCCGCGCCGACGAAGGCCCCGCGCAGCTCGAGGCCGTCGTCCGCGCTCACCGATTGCGGCTGGCTCGCGAAGCCGGTGCGGTACATGGACGCGAACAGCCAGTCGCCCGAGCGGTCGCCCGTGAACACCCGGCCGGTGCGGTTCCCGCCGTGTGCCGCCGGCGCCAGCCCGAGCACGTACACGCGCGCGTCCGGGTCGCCGAACCCGGGGACCGGCCGGCCCCAGTATTCCTCGTCCGCGAACGCGGCGCGCTTCTCGCGCGCCACCTTCTCCCGCCACTCCACGAGGCGCGGGCAGCGGCGGCAGCGCGTGACGCGCCGCTCTAGCTCTTCAAGCGCTTGCCGGTGGTGAAGAGGTACTGAGCCCACGCGTAAGCCGGGATTGCGAGCGCTGCGGTCACGGCGAGCGAGAGCAGGATCGAGACGTCGCTCTCGCCCAGGAAGCCGTAGCGAACCGCGTTGACGAGGTAGAAGACCGGGTTGAAGTGGGACAGCTCCTGCCACGGCGACGGCAGCACGTCGACCGAGTAGAAGACGCCGCCCACGAAGGTCAGCGGCAGGATCACGATGTTCTGGATGAAGCTCGTATGGTCCCAGGTCTCGGCGTAGATCCCGACCACGAGCCCCAGCGAGGCGAACAGGACAAGTCCGAGCGTCACCGCCAGCGCCAGCTCGAACGGGTGCGTGATCGGCACGTCGACCAGGATGAGGCTGAGCACGATCAGCGACAGGCCGATGGCGAGCGACCGCACGATCCCCCCGATCGTGAAGCCGAAGGACATCTGCCACGGCCGCATCGGCGCGGACAGGACGTCGTTGACGTAGCGGTCGAAGCGCGCCTGGAAGATGGTGGAGGCGTTGTTCGCGAAGGCGGCCTGGAGCATGCCCATCGTGACCAGGCCCGGCACGATGAACACCTCATAGTCCACGTCGCCCACCTGCCTGATGCGGCCGCCGAGCGAGAGCCCGAAGACGAGGATGAACAGGATCGAGGAGACGACGGGCGCCAGCACCGTCTGCGTCCAGAGCTTCGACACGCGCAGCGTCTCGCGGCGGCAGAGCCAGACGAGCCCGGTCACGAGGCCATCGCCTTGACGTAGACGTCCGTCAATTTCGTCACACCGAAGTGCTCGCGGAGGCCTTCGGCGGAGTTCCGGGCAATGAGGTGCCCGTCTCGAATGAGGGCGATCTCCTCACAGAGCTCTTCGGCTTCCTCCAGGTAGTGCGTCGTGAGCAGGATCGTTGTCCCCTCCGCGTGCAGCTGCCGGATATAGCGCCACAGGTCCATCCGAAGCTCGAAGTCGACGCCGGCGGTCGGCTCGTCGAGGATCACGAGGCGAGGGTTGTGCATGAGCGCACGAGCGAGTAGGAGGCGCCGGCGCTGGCCGCCCGAGAGCTTCGGCGCCCGGACGTCGCGCTTTGCCTGGAGGCCAAAGGCCTCGATGAGCTCGTCCGCTCGAGAGTCGGGATCGGTCATGCCGAAGTAGCCGCCGTGGTAGGCGAGCGTCTCCTTGACCGTGAGGAAGCGGTCCAGGTTGATGTCCTGCTCCGCGAGCCCGACCCACGAGCGCGCCTTCAGCGTGTCGTGCGGCTCGCCGAAGACCAGCACCTCGCCGTCCGTGATCCGCAGCAGGTTGCAGACGGCGCTGATCAGGGTCGTCTTTCCCGCGCCGTTCGGGCCGAGCAGGCCGAAGAACGCCCCCGCCGGGATCTTCAGGTCGAAGTTCTCGAGCGCGAGCGTGCCGTCGTCGTAGCGCTTGGTCAGCCCGCGGAGCTCGAGGGCGGGTGGGTCGTCGCGAAACACCCGACCGAGACTAACGACGGGTTACTGGAGGGCGCGGCCGTACTGCTTCTCGTAGTACTCGCGGTACTCGCCGGAGCGGATCGGCCCCCACCAGGCCTCGTTGTCGCGGTACCAGTCGACCGTGCGGCCCAGGCCGTCGTCGAAGCGCACCTGCGCCTCCCACCCGATCTCCGAGCGCAGCTTGTCCGAGCTCAGCGAGTAGCGGCGGTCGTGGCCGGGACGGTCGGTCACGTGCTCGATCAGGGACTCGTCCCGCCCGGTCAGGTCGAGGATCCCCCGCACCACGTCGATGTTCTCGCACTCGTCGGGGCCGCCGACGTTGTAGGCCTCGCCGGGTCTCCCGCTCTCCAGCACGGCGTGGATGCCCCGGCAGAAGTCCTCGACGAAGAGCCAGTTCCGCACCTGCCGGCCGTCGCCGTAGACCGGCAGCGCGTCCCCGTGGAGGGCGTTCAGGATCGACAGCGGGATCAGCTTCTCGGGGTACTGGCGCGGCCCGTAGTTGTTCGACCCGCGGCAGATCACCGCGTGCGTCCCGTAGGTGTGGTGGTGCGCTGAGACCAGGAGGTCCCCGGCCGCCTTGGTCGCGGAGTAGGGCGAGGAGGGGTCGAGCGGCGACGTCTCCGTGAACGAGCCCTCGGGGATCGAGCCGTAGACCTCGTCGGTCGACACCTGGACGTACCGCGGCACGCCCAGCTCCCGCACCGCGTCGAGCAGCACGCCGGTGCCGATCACGTGCGTGCGGGCGAACACGTCCTGGTCGGCGATGGAACGGTCCACGTGCGACTCAGCGGCGAAGTTGACGATCGCGTCGACCCCACCGGCGACCTGCCTGACCAGCTCGCGGTCCTCGATGCCGCCGACCACGAGCTCGACTCCGTCCGGCACGTTCTCGCGCCGTCCCGCGTAGGTGAGCTTGTCGAGCACGACGATCTCGTGGTCGCCCTGCAAGAGGCGGACATATGTGGAGCCGATGAATCCGGCGCCGCCGGTCACGAGCAGCTTCACGCGCGCACGCCCAGATAGGCCTCGAGGCCGTCCTGCCAGGCGGGCAGCTCCGGCGCCCCCCGCTCGCTCGCGAGCACCGAGTTGGCGGGGCGGCGCGCGGGACGCGGGAAGTCGTCGGTCGAGCAGGGGCTGAGATCGGCGTCAACGCCAGCGCGCTCGAGGATCGCGCGAGCGAACTCGAACCACGAGCAGGAGCCGCCCCCGCTCACGTGCAGCAGGCCGCACTCGTTGCCGCCCGCCAGCGCGACGAGCGCATCCGCGAGATGGCCGGTGAAGGTGGGGGAGCCGACCTGGTCGTCCACGACCCTCAGCTCTGCGCGCTCGCGCCCCACGGTGAGCATGGTGTCGACGAAGTTCCGGCCGCCGGCGCCGAACAGCCACGAGGACCGCACGACGAGGTGGTTCTCGTTCGCCTCCGCGGTGGCTCGCTCGCCCGCGAGCTTCGAGTGGCCGTACTCCTGGAGCGGCGCGGTCGGGTCCGACTCGACGTACGGCTCGGGCTTTGCGCCGTCGAAGACGTAGTCGGTCGAGACGTAGACCACGCGCCGGGCCGCCTCCGCGACGTTCCGTGCCCCGTCGGCATTTACGCCGTGGGCGGCCTCCGACTGTGCCTCGGCGCCGTCGACGTCCGTGAAGGCGGCGCAGTTGATCACCGTCGCCCCCCGCAGGGCATCCAGCACAGCGCCGCGCTCGGTCACGTCCAGCTCGGCGCGGGAGAGGGCCACGGCGCCGTCGCCCGCGGCGCGGACGACGTCCTGCCCGAGCATGCCTCCGGCGCCGACAACGAGGATCGTCACGGCGGAGACTCTAAGCAAAGCGTGACCGGGCGTCGTGGGGCTCGCGCCGGTTCGCCGGTTACCGTGCGCGCAATGCTCGAGGTTCATGAGCTCACCAAGCGCTACGGCGCGGTGCTCGCGGTGGACGGGCTCAGCTTCCGAGCCGAGCCGGGGCGGGTGCTCGGCTTTCTCGGCCCCAACGGCGCCGGGAAGACGACCACGCTGAGGACGCTGCTCGGCCTCACGTTGCCGACGTCGGGGCAGGCGACCGTCAACGGCCAGTCCTACCGAAGCCTCACCGAGCCGATCTCGCAGGTGGGGGCGGTGCTGGAGGGCCCGCAGTTCCATCCCGGCAGGACCGGTCGCAACCACCTGCGCATGCTCGCCATGGCGGCCGGAATCCCGGCCACGCGTGTGGACGAGCTGCTGCGGCTCGTGGACCTCGACAGCGCGGGCGGGAAGCGGGTGAAGGGCTATTCGCTCGGCATGCGCCAGCGGCTGAGCCTCGCCGCCGCGCTGCTCGGCGACCCGCGCGCGCTCGTGCTGGACGAGCCCGCCAACGGGCTCGACCCGCAGGGAATCCGCTGGCTGCGGGACTTCCTGCGCGCCCAGGCGGCGGAGGGCCGAACCGTCCTGATCTCCAGCCACGTCCTCGCGGAGGTCGCGCAGACCGTCGACGAGGTGATCGTCGTGAACCGCGGGCGGCTCGTCGCGCAGGGCTCGCTCGACGAGCTGACACAGGGCGCCGCCGCGCCCGTATGGGTGCGGAGCCCCGACGCCGAGCGGCTGCGCGGCGCGCTGGCGGCGAAGGGCATCGAGGCGGAGCCCGGCGAGGCGGGATCGGATTGGCTGCGCGTACCGGACACGTCGCTCGAGACCGTCGGGACGACGGCGGCCGAGAACGGCATCGCCGTGTTCGAGCTCTACCGCCCGCGCCAGTCGCTCGAGAGCGTCTTCTTCGAGCTCACGTCCGAGCCCGAGGCCGCGGCATGACCCGGCTCGTGGCCGCGGAGCTGTTCAAGCTGCGCACCACGCGCACGTTCGCGGCGATGGTGGGCGCGACCTTCGCGCTGCTGCTCCTGCTCGTTGTGCTCTCGCTCGCCCTCACCGATACCTTCAACACCAAGAACGACGTGCGCTCGCTCCTCTCCTCGGCGAGCCTCAGCGGCCTCTTCATGCTGGTCCTCGGGGTGGTGGCGGGTGCCGGCGAGTACCGCCACGGGACCATCGCGTCGACGCTGCTCGTCACTCCCGACCGGCTGCGGGCGGTCACGGCCCAGACGCTGGGCGTGGCCGCGGCGGGCCTGGTGGTTGGCCTGGCGTGTGCGCTCCTCTGCGCGGCGATCGGCCTCCCGTGGCTGGCGTCGAAGGACGCGGCCACGCTGCCGACGAGCGACCTGGTCGCGCTGTTCCTGGGCTGCGCCGTGTACACGGCGCTGGCGGCCGCGTTCGGGGTGGCGCTCGGGGCGCTCATGCGCAACCAGGTGGCCGCCGTGGTCCTGGTTCTCGTCTTCCTGTTCGTGGTCGACCCTGCGGTCGCGTCGCTCGTCGACTCGTACTCGAAGTTCTCCCTCTCCGGTCTCGCCGCCGCGATCAGCGGCGGCTCGCCGGACGATGCACCCGGCAACGATCTGCTCCCGCAGGGCGTGGCGGCGCTGGTCTGGGCCGGATATACCGCCGCGCTGGCGCTGGCGGCGGCAGTGCTCACCGCTCGTCGCGATATCTAGCCGTCGAGCCGCGCACGAGGAGCTCGGCGGGGAGCACGACCTGCTCGCGCGTCCGCCTTCCTCTCATCTGGCTCTCGAGCAGCTCGAACGACTTTGCGCCGAGCCGGTCGGCGTCGAGGGCCACGGTGGTCAGCGGCGGGTCGAGCACGCGCGCGAAGTCCATGTCGTCGAAGCCGATCACCGACAGGTCGTCGGGGATCCTGAGAGCTCGCTCGCGCGCGGCGAGGTACATGCCGGCCGCGATCACGTCGTCGTCGCAGAAGACCGCGGTCGGCTCCTGCTCGAGTAGCGCGCCGCCGTTGATGCGGGCGTCCTCGATCGAGATCGGTGTGAGCACCCGCGGCTGCGCGTCGGGGTCGAGGCCCGCCTCCCCCAGCACGCGGCGGCGGGCGGCCTCGCGGTGCTCGAACGTGAGCGCGCGGAACGCGGCGGCGAGGTGGCCGATGCGCGGGTGCCCGAGCTCGACCAGGTGCTCGAAGGCGGCCGTGGCGCCGCCCTCGCCGTCGAAGCGCACCGAGGGGCGCCCAGGCGCCTCGGTCTCCATGAGGACGATGTTCTCGTCAGGGCCCAGCGCGTCCGGCGCCGTGACCTCGAACAGCAGATAGCCGTCGACGGGACCGGCCCGGAGCGCCTCGAAGGACTGCGACTCCCAGTGCCGGTCGTTCTGCGTGTCGACGAGGATCACGATGTAGCCGGCCGCAGCGGCCGCCCTCTGCGCGCCGCGCAGGACGCGCGCGAAGAACGGGTTCGTCATGTCGGGCACCAGCAGCGCAACCGCCCTCGACGCGCCGAGCCTCAGGGCCTGAGCGGCGACGTTGGGCCGGTAGCCCAGCTCACGAGCGCAGTCGCGCACCCGTTGCGCGGTGGCGTCCGACACCCGCCCCTGCCCCTTGCCCGAGAAGACGAGCGAGACCGTGGACTGGGAAACGCCCGCGCACCGGGCGACGTCGATGCTGGTGGGGCGCTCGATGTGCGAATGCAACCACGCGAGGCGGCGCGGCGTTGTAGGACTCCGAGGCCAGGCCGCGCCCCCGGGGGCGACCGCCCTCATTGCCCGTCGTTCGCTGGGCGCCATATCGGCCTTGACGATCACGTCATACGTAGTATGCTCATACGTATGACGCTCCTGGGCACACACATCGCGGCAGTCCTTGCAGCCGGTGCCGTCGCGACTGGCGCGGCGTTCGGGGCGGAGGCAGGGGCTCATGACCCGGGCGCGCCGACCGCGCTCGTGATCGACGCTTCGCTCGCCAGCCACGGGCGCGAGCTCGTGGACCCGCGGCTCGAGCACGTGGACGCGGCGGTTCGCCTGCCACGCGACGCAACCGAGGCCCGGACGAACGTGCGCTACTTCGACGAGCTCGACTACCGTGTCTACGTCGCCGGCGCGCACGCCACCGGCGCCGCGGAGGAGACGGGCGTGGACGCGACGCCGGTCGACGGGCTCGACGGCGCCCTCGCCGCGGCGCGCTAGATGATCTGCACGTCGGCGCTGTCGCCGACGACGAAGCGGTAGGCCTTGGGCAGCGACGGGCCCCGCTCGATCGTCACGTCCTTGCCGATCAGGCTTGCCTCGATGCGGTGGTCCACGTGCGCGATGCGTGAGCCGGACATCACGATCGAGTGCTCCAGCTCCGCCTTCTCGATCGTGACGTTCTCGCCGATGGCGGTATACGGGCCGATGTAGGCGTCCACGAGGTGGGAGCCCGCGCCGACCATCGCGGGGCCGCGCACGGTGGTGCGCTCCAGGCGCGCGCCGGCCTCGATGACCACGCGCCCCTCGACGCGCGAAGCTACGAGCTCGCCGTCCACCCGTTCCTCGAGGTCGTCGAGAATCAGCCGGTTCGCCTCCAGCATGTCCTGGACCTGGCCCGTGTCCTTCCACCAGCCATGGACGATGTGGGGGTCCACGCGCAGGCCCCGGTCCACCAGCGTCTGGATCGCGTCCGTGATCTCGAGCTCGTTGCGCCAGCTGGGCTCGATCGAGCGCGCGGCGTCGAAGATCACCGGCGTGAACATGTAGACGCCCACGAGCGCGAGGTCAGTCTTCGGCTCCTTCGGCTTCTCGACGAGCCGCGCAACGGCGCCGCCGCCGTCCAGCTCGGCCACGCCGTAGTTCTCGGGATCGGGCACCGGGGTCAGCAGGATCAGCGCATCGGGCTCCTCGGTGCGGAAGGTCTCCACCAGCGCCACGATCCCGTTGCGCAGGAGGTTGTCGCCCAGGTACATCACGAAGGGCGAGTCGCCCAGGAACTCCTCGGCGGTGAGCAGCGCGTGGGCCAGCCCGAGCGGGGCGTCCTGCTCGATGTACTCGATGCGTATGCCGAACTCCGAGCCGTCGCCGGCCGCCTCGCGGATCTCACCACCCGTCTCGGGGGCGATGATGATCCCGACCTCCTCGATGCCGGCCTCCGCCATCGCCTCGAGCCCGTAGAAGAGCACGGGCTTGTTGGCCACCGGCACGAGCTGCTTCGCGCTCGTGTGCGTGAGCGGGCGCAGGCGCGTGCCCTTGCCGCCGGACAGAATCAATCCCTTCATCAGTAAGCGCCGTGCAGCTTACGGTGGTCCCAACTCACTGTTCGAGTCGGGACGAACGTGAGCACGACGCGCTTCTGCGCCTGCTTCGCGACCATGGCCCGGACATCGTCGCTCAGATCGCCGGCATAACGGGCGAAGAGCTCGAGCCCCACCTGCTCGACCTTAGCGGGATCGCGCTCCAGCAGAACGTCGCATTCGAGCATCACACCGCGCAGCTCGTGGTACTGGACGCCCTCTTCGAAGCCCAGGGTGGCACGCGGGTCCCGTTCCAGATTGCGTGCCTTCTGCGACTTTGCGTACGTCCAGGTCTGGAGCTCGGGATTGGGCGGGACGAACCACATGGCCACCATGTGCGGGAGGCCGCGCGGGCCGTTCGTAGCGCACTGCATGACCATCTTCTCGGCGAGGAAGCCGCGCACCTCCTCGTCCGACATCTCGATCTGGCTACGCCGTGACGGCAAGCTGCTCCGCAGCCTCCAGGACGGCCCTGCGGGCCGCCTCCGGCTCCAGCACGACGGCGTCCCCGGCCTCCTTGAGGATCTCCCGCGCGAGCCACTCATACGAGGCGTAGGTGCGCTCGAAGATCACCGCCCCGTCGGACAGCTCCGTGGCGCCGGGATGGTCCTCGCGCACCCAGCGCGCCCGCTCGGGCGAGACCCAGATCCGCGCGCTCGACCCCGACTCGACCTCACCGGTCGAGAGCCAGCCGTGCACGTCGGGCTCGACGCCCGGGCGCGGCTCGAAGGTCTCGTCCAACACGTTCACCTCGCGGACGCGGTCGAGCCGGTACGAGCGCGGCTTGTCCTTGTCGAGGTCCCAGGAGTGTATGTACCAGCCCTCCTGGCCGTTCACGAGCTTGTACGGCTCGATGGTGCGCTCGGTGAACTCGTCCTCGTTCTCCTTGTAGTACTCGATCCGCAGCTGGCGGCGGGCGATGATGGCCCCGGAAACCACGCGCGCCACGTCCGAGTCGTCGCCCTTCGCGGTCGTGATCTGGAGCCCGTCCTCGGCGGGGTCCTGCCCGAGGGCGTCCACGATCTTCTTGCGCGCCGATGCGAGTGAGCCCTCCGGCAGGTGCTCGCCGATCAGGTCGATCGCCGCCACCAGCGCCTTCGCCTCGAGCGGAAGCAGCCGGGCCGGTTGAGCGAAGTTGTCGCCGTAGGGCTCGGGGTCGACCTCGATCTGGTCGCC
>Ga0207675_100005129_pt1 | contig 12611 bp, 13 predicted proteins | sample KBSSwiS42_FD_184305 | JGI IMG/M metagenome (GOLD analysis project Ga0207675, IMG submission 184305) | Switchgrass rhizosphere microbial communities from Kellogg Biological Station, Michigan, USA - KBS Switchgrass S4-2 (SPAdes) (version 2) | ecosystem: Host-associated > Plants > Roots >... | reverse complement strand
ACCTGATCGTGGTTGCGGATGGAATTGGCTCGAAGATACGGTCGCGTTATGCAGATCATTTCCAACCCAGCATCGATCTGAGACCCAACAAGTTCACCTGGCTCGGCTCGACCAAGCCGCTCGACGCCTTCAAGTACTTCTTCCGCGAGACCGCCGAAGGAACGATCGTCGCGCACTGCTACCAGTACGAGCCCGACCGCTCGACCTGGGTGATCGAGACCGACGAAAAAACGTGGCGCAACTTCGGCTTCGACAAGTTAGGCGAGAGCGAGATGCTGCCGGTGATCGAGCGCGTGTTCGCCGAGGAGCTCGAGGGCCATGCGCTGATTGCCAACCGCTCGCTGTGGCGTAACTTTCCGACCATCACCAACAAGACCTGGGTCAAAGGTAACGCGGTGCTGGTGGGCGACGCCAAGGCCACCGCGCATTTCTCCATCGGCTCGGGCACCAAGCTCGCGATGGAAGACGCCATTGCGCTGTTCGAAGCTTTCAAAAAACACCACGACGTAAAAAGAGCATTGACCCTGTATGACACTGCGCGCCGCGAGGAGGTGGAGAAGACCCAGCACGCCGCCAACGTCTCGCTCGCCTGGTTCGAGCACATGAAACGCTACTGGGGGATGGATCCGGTGCAGTTCGCCTTCGGCGTGATGTCGCGCTCCAAGCAGATCACCTGGGAGAACCTCGAGCTGCGCGACCCCGCGTTCGTCAACCAGATCCACCACTGGTTCGCGGGCAAGGTGAAGGAACAGGGCTTCGACATCGACCTGAAGAACCCGCCGGTGCCGATGTTCACGCCGTTTCGCCTGCGCGACATGGTGGTCGAGAACCGCGTGGTGGTCTCGCCGATGGATCAATACAGCGCGGTGGACGGCGTGCCGGGCGACTGGCACTTCGTGCACCTCGGCAGCCGCGCCGTCGGCGGCGCGGGGCTGGTGTACATCGAGATGACCTGTCCGTCGCCCGAGGCGCGCATCTCGCCGGGAGATACCGGCCTGTGGAACGAGACGCAAAGGGACGCCTTCAAGCGCATCGTCGACTTCTGCCACACGAATTCGAAGGCCAAGCTGTGCATGCAGCTCGGCCATTCCGGGCGCAAGGGCTCGACCCAGCTCGGCTGGGAGCGCATGGACTACCCGCTGGAGAAGGGCAACTGGCCGCTCGTGTCCGCTTCGCCGATTCCCTACTACGACGGTGTGTCGCAGGTGCCGCGCGAGATGACGCGCGCGGATATGGATAAGGTCGTCGCGGACTTTCAGAGAAGTACTGTGTTTGCGAACGAAGCGGGGTTCGACATGCTCGAGCTCCACATGGCGCACGGTTATCTGCTGGCGAGTTTCATTTCGCCTTTGACGAATCAAAGAAAAGATTCCTTTGGGGGAAGCATAGAGAACCGCATGCGCTTCCCGCTCGAAGTCTGGAATGCGTGCCGCAAACTCTGGCCAGAGAAGAAACCGATGTCGGTGCGCATCTCGGCCACCGACTGGGCGCCGGGCGGCTTGTCGGGCGAGGATTTGATGGCGGCGACGCGCATGCTCAAGCGAGCCGGCTGCGACATGATCGACTGCTCCACCGGCCAGACCGTGCCGCACCAGAAGCCGATCTATGGCCGGATGTACCAGGCGTCGTATTCCGACTGGGTGCGCAACGAGGTCGGTATCGCCACCATGACGGTCGGCGCGGTCACCACGCCCGACCAGGTCAACACGCTGCTCGCTTCCGGCAAGGCGGACCTGGTCGCGCTGGCGCGGCCGCACCTCGCCAATCCCTATTTCACCCTGCAGGCCTCGGCCTGGTACCAGCACATGGGGCAGTACTGGCCGCCCCAATACCTGTCGGGACGCGACCAGGCGTTCCGCAACGCGCCGCGCGAGCGCGCCGAGCAGCAGGACCTGCGCATCAAGGCGCGCCCCGCGAGCCATGAAGTGAAGGACAGCGGCGTCAAAAGAGCGGCCTAGTGGGTCAGGCCGGCTTCACGCTGTGGAACCTGGTCGAGCGGCGCGCGCAGGATGTGCCGCAGTCGCCCGCCATCTTCCACGAAAAAAATTGCATTACGAACCGGGAGTTCCGCGACCGCGCGCTGCGCCTTGCGCGAGGGCTTGCGGATCTCGGCGTCGGTCCCGGCGAAATCGTCGCCGTCCAGCTGCCGAATGTCCCGGAATACCTGCTGAGCTACGCCGCGATCTGCGCGCTCGGCGCGACGCTGCAGCCGGTGCATATGCCCTATCGGCGCGCGGAGCTGAGTCACCTGCTCGGCCACTCGGGCGCACAGGTGTTCATCTGCGCCACTCGGCCCGAAGGCGTCGACGGCGTAAAGCACGTCGTTCCGCTCGACGATCGGTTCGGCGCGCTGGCGGCCTCGGCGTCGCTCGAGCGCGCGCACCAGGGCTCGCCTGACGAGCGCTTCCTCCTGCTCTATACGTCGGGAACGACGGACAACCCCAAAGGCGTGCCGCACGCGCAGCGGGGCTTTCTCGGCAACGCACAGGCATCGGTGCCCGAGCTGGAGATTTCCAGCAGGGAAATCATTCTGTCCGCGGCGCCGCTCACCCACCTGTATGGCCTTTTTGCCTATCACCTGGGCCTGTGCTCGGGCGCGGCGATGTCGCTCCTTCTGTCGTTCACCCCGGAAGCGCTTGCCCGGCAAATACAGAACCACGGGGTGAATTGCGTGTTCGCCGGACCCGCGCACTTCAAGCCGATGCTCGACGCGGGCCTGCTCGACAACTACGACTTCTCGTCGATGCGTTTCGCCTGCCTTTCCGGCAGCCCGGTGCCGCCCGAGCTCGCGGCAGCGGTGGAAGCGAGGCTGAAGCGCAAGGGAAAGACGATCCAGCTCTGGGGCATGACCGAGCTGCAGGCGGGATCGTTTTCGCGCCCAGGCGATCCGGCCGACGTGCGCCATGGCACGGCCGGCGCCGCTACGCCGGGAACGGAGTTGCGGGTGGTGGACCATCGGCTGCAGGTGCGGGGACCGTCGTTGTTCAAAGAATATTTCAACAACCCGGTCGCTACGCGCCAGGCGTTTACCAGGGACGGCTGGTTCGAGACCGGCGATACCGCCGAATTGAGCGCCGGCGGTCATCTGCGCTTCACCGGGCGCGTTAAGGAGATCATCAACCGGGGCGGCGTGAAATATTCTCCAGTCGACATCGAGGCGCTGATCGAGCGCATGCCGGGGGTGGCGCGTTGCGCGATCGTGCCTTATCCGGACGCGGTGCTCGGCGAGCGCGCGTGCGTGTTCGTCCAGCCGGCGCCGGGCGCGTCGCGCGCCACGCTGGAGGCGATCACGCGCGAGCTGGATCGTGCCGGCGTGGCCAAGTTCAAGTGGCCGGAGCGCCTGGAGCTGGTGGACGCCATGCCGCTCACGCCCACGCAGAAGGTGATGCGCGGCCGCCTGCGGGAGAGGCTGAAAACATGATCGTTCTCTACGAGCTGGGTGGAAAAAACGAGCGGCGCTACAGCCTGTTCTCCTGGCGCACGCGCATGGCGTTGCGCCACAAGGGCCTGGAGTTCGAGTCGATGCCGGTGTGCATGTCCGACAAGGCGGCGATCGCGTTCTCCGGCGGCAAGACCGTGCCGGTGATCAAGGACGGGGATGCGGTGGTGCGCGACTCCTGGAAAATCGCCGAGCACCTGGAGAGCCGCTACCCGGACGCGCCGTCGCTGTTCGGCGGCCAGATCGGGCATGGCGTCACGCAGGCGTTCAATACCTGGACCGACCGCGTGCTGGTGCCCGCCATGCTGCCGGTCATCGTCGCCGACATCCACGAGCGCGTCGATCCGCGCGACGACGCTTACTTCCGCCAGATGATGGAAAAGATCGTACGCACCACGCTGGAGGAGGCGCGCGCCCAGCGCGAGGCCGCGCTCGGCCGGCTTGGACGCGCGCTGGAGCACCTGCAGGCGACCTTCAAGCGCCAGGCGTTCATGGCGGGCGCAGCGCCGGCCTACGCCGACTACATCCTGTTCTCGGTGTTCCAGTGGGCGCGCGTCATGAGCCCGCACGAATTGCTCGCGCCGGAGGATCCCCTCTGCCAGTGGCGCGAGCGCATGCTCGACCTCCACGGCGGCTTCGCGCGCAACATGCCCACGGCATAATGATCAAGATGAATAAACTTCCTGTTGCCATTGCCGCCGCGCTGCTGTCGCTGCCGGCGCACGCGGCCTACGACGTGAAAGACCTGAAGCTGGGCGCCACCGAGGCCGACGTCAGGCGCGTGCTGCCCAGCGCGCATTGCAAGGCGCTGGAATGGAAGAGCAAGGCCGCCGACCGGCGCTGCGACGACTCGCGCGTGGTGTTCGGCGGCGTCGAGTTGCGCGTCACCCTCTATCTGAGGAAGGACGTGGTCGAGGCCTTCGACGTGCGCTTCGATACCAAGGAGCTCGAGCGCTTCGTCGGCTTCCTCAAGGGCCGTTACGGCAAGCCGGTGTCCGAGAGCCGCGACACCTACGGCGGCTCGGCGGGCAAGGACAAGAAGCCCGGGCGCGAGGTTTACAAGGTGCTGTGGGAAAAGGACGGCGAGCGCGCCACGCTCGCCGCCCAGCTCGAGAAGCGCACCGCGTCGATGCTCGTGTCGCGCGGTGCGTTCGACGAAGAGATCTACCGCGTGCAATGAAAAATGGGGACGTACCCCATTTTCGGTTGCTCAGCATAGTCCGCAGGAAAATGGGGTACGTCCCCATTTTTCCGAATTTCTACAGCTTCGCCTTCTTCAGCGCCGCGATGGCGCGCGCCTGGTCGTCCGCGGTGTCGCACGCGATGTAGCTCACGAACTTCTTGCCGATGGCCGCAGCCGACATGCCGCGGAAGCTCACCCCGGCATCGCCCAGCGCGCGCGCGATCTTCGAGCCGAGGCCGGGCTTGTCGCCGCCCTCGATGCGCACCGAGTGGATGTTCTCGGGCTTGCCCATGCCGGCTTCCTGCGCCGCCTTCATCGCCTTGGCGCCTTTCAGCGGCGTGACGAACATGACGCCCTTGCCCGGCTGGTCGGTGCGGCGCGCGAGCACCATCTCCAGGTTCGCGCCGCCCTTCGCCAGCCCTTCGAGCTTGTCCGCGGCGCCGCCGGCTCGGTCTTCCAGCGTCACCGCCCACACGTCGGCCTTCGTGACTTTGAGTGCCATGGTTTCCTCCTCCGGTTGAGTGCGAGCATAATTTACTCCCATGGACCGCAAGCGAGAGATCGAATCTGCCGTTGCCGACGTGCGCGCCATCGAGAAGCGCGAAGGCGTCACCCGCCAGAGCCTTGAGAAGATCAAGCAGCGCCTGATCCGCCTGGCGCGGCCCGAGCTGTTCCCGGCGTCCGATTTCCCGCCGCCCGCACCCGGCGGCAAGCTCAAGTCCTGCCTCTACCGGGTGGCCGAGGACGAAGACCACCGCTTCGTGCTCTACGTCAATTCGTCGCTCGGCGGGCACAAGACGCCGGCGCACAACCACACCACCTGGGCGGTCATCGTCGGCGTCAGCGGCGAGGAGGAGAACCGCTTCTACGACCGCGTCGACGGCAAGCCGGTCGAGAAGGGCCAGACCCTGGTGAAGCAGGGCACCGGCGTGTGCTTCCTGCCCGAAGACCTGCATTCGATCCACATCCAGGCGCCGCTCATCAACTTCCACATGTACGGCCTGGGCCTCGACCACCTGCACAAGCGCGAGTTCTACAAGGCCGACGAAGGCGTGTGGCGCGTGTTCCCGGCGCATGCGGATATCCGCGAGGCGCGTTAGCGAGCGCCTCGCCGGCACGGACGAGCTCGCGCTGCTCGACGTGCGCGAGCAGGGCGTCCACTACCGCGGCCATCCCTTCTTCGCCTGCGCCGCGCCGCTCTCGCGGCTCGAGATGGTCATCGCCGACCTGGTGCCGCGCAAGAGCGCGCCGGTGGTGGTGCTCGACGGCGGCGATAGTGAGGATCAAAAGCAGGATCTGGCGGAAAAAGCCGCCAAGAAGCTGTCGGAGCTGGGGTACTGGGATGTCTCGGTTCTCGACGGCGGCTGCGCCGCTTGGAAAGCCGAGGGCTTCGAGCTGTTCAGCGGCGTCAACGTGCCCTCCAAGGCGTTCGGCGAGTTCGTCGAGCACCACTACGCCACGCCGCGCATTACTCCTGCAGAGCTGAAGCAGCTCCAGTCGCTGAAGCAAGTGGTGATCGTCGACTCGCGGCCGTTCGAGGAATACCAGCGCATGAACATTCCCGGCGCGATCGACATGCCCGGCGCCGAGCTCGCCTGGCGCATCCACGACCTCGCGCCCAAGCCCGACACGGTCGTGGTGGTGAACTGTGCCGGCCGCACGCGCAGCATCATCGGCTGCCAGTCGCTGCGCAACGCCGGGATTCCGAACCCGGTGGTGGCGCTGAAGGACGGCACCATGGGCTGGGACCTCGCCGGCCTCGAATGCGAGAAAGGCAGTGCTCGCGCGGCGCCTGCGCCGTCACCCGAAGGACGGAAAAAGGCCCTGGCCGCGGCGCAGCGGGTCGCGAAGCGCTTCGGTGTGAAGTTCTGCAGCACCGAGCAGAAGCGCGCCTGGAAGAACGACCCGAACCGCACGCTTTACATCCTCGACGTGCGCACGCGCGAGGAGTTCGAGCGCGGCCACGTCGCCGGCTCGCGCCACGCGCCGGGCGGCCAGCTGGTGCAGGCGAGCGACGAATACGTCGGCGTGCGCAACGCGCGCGTGGTGCTGGTGGACCCGGACCAGGTGCGCGCGGTGATGACCGCGTCCTGGCTCAACCAGATGAACTGGCCGGAGGTCTACGTGCTCGAGGACCCCGAGCTGGTGGAGAGCGGCCCGCGCCGGCCGCGCATCCCCGGCTCGCCGGCGTGGCCGACGGTTTCATCCATTGCCGAAGGCGCGGCGGTGCTCGACCTCTCGACCAGCCTGCGCTTCCATCACGCGCACATTCCCGGCGCGTGGTGGGGCGTGCGCTCGCGGCTCCAGGAAGCGAAGGAAAAGATTCCTTCGTTTTCCAAACTTGTCCTCACCTCTGAAGATTCAATTCTTGCCCATCTGACCGCGCCGGAAGCCGCGACGCTCTGGCCCGAAGCCGAGATTCGTGTGCTCGAAGGCGGCAATGCCGCCTGGAAAGGCCCGACCGAATCCGGCGTCGAGCGCGCCACCACCACGCGCGACGACGTCTGGTACAAGCCGTACGACCACGCTTCGGACTACAAGAAGCACGCACGCGACTATCTCGACTGGGAGGTCGCGCTGGTCGAGCAGATCAAGCGCGACCCGACGATCCGCTTCCGCGCCTTCACCTAGAGGTGGTCGTACACCTCATCGACGGAACCTACGAGCTGTTCCGTCACTTCTACGGCCAGCGACGGTTCAACAAAGGGGAGGACAAGCCGTTCGGCGCCGTGGTCGGCGTGCTGCACACCGTGCTGCAGATGGTCGAGAAGGACGCGACGCATATCGGCGTCGCCACCGATCACGTGATCGAGTCGTTCCGCAACGCGCTGTGGCCCGGCTACAAGACCGGCGAGGGCATCGAGCCCGCGCTGTGGGCGCAGTTCCATCCGCTCGAGCGCGCGCTCGCGGCGATGGGCGTGGCGGTGTGGCCGATGGTCGAGCTCGAGGCGGACGACGCGCTTGCCTCCGCCGCGCATCTCGCGATTGCGGACGCGCGCGTGCAGCAGGTCTGCATCTGGACGCCGGACAAGGACCTGGCGCAATGCGTGCAGGATCGCGTGGTCCAGGTTCATCGAAAATCGAATGCAATCCTGGACGCTGCCGCCGTCCGGCAGAAATACGGCGTCGACCCGGCACGTATCCCGGATTTTCTCGCGCTGGTCGGCGATACCGCGGACGGCTATCCCGGCATCGACGGCATCGGCAAGACCGGCGCGGCGCGCCTGGTCAACCGCTACGGCCCGCTCGAGGACTTTCCGCCCGAGGTGCTCGGCGAGCACCGTGACGAGGCGCTGCTGTTCAAGAAGCTGGCGACGCTGAAGACCGATGCCAAGCTGTTCGCCGACGTGGAGGAGCTTCGCTGGCAAGGTCCGACCGGGTCATTCAATGCAATGGCCGCACAGTTCGGCGACGAACGGCTGCTCGCTCGTGCACTAAAAATTCGGGGACGGAGCACTAATTAGATAGTGCTCCGTCCCCGAATTGATCAGCGCAGCATGCAACCGTCAGTGATGTCGACCACCGCGCCGTTGATGATCACCGGCGCGTCGGTGGCGAGCCAGCGGATCGCCTCGGCGACTTCTTCCGGCTTGCCTTTGCGGCGCGTGTAGACGACGTTCATGAGCTGCGCCACGCGCTCGGGCTGCGCGCGGTCGAGTAGCGGTGTGTCGATCGGGCCGGGGGCGACCGCATTCACCTGGATGCCCTTCGGGCCGAGCAGCGCGGCGAAGCTGCGCGTGAAGCTGACCACGCCGGCCTTGGTGACGCCGTACCAGAGGTCGGTGTGCGCGGTGTAGGCGGCGACCGAGGCGACGTTGACGATGCGGCCGCTGCCGCGCGCCACCATCTGCTTCGACACCGTCTTGATGAGCTCGACTGGCGCTTCGAGATTCACCCGGAGGATGCGTTTGCGCTGCTCCTCCGAATAGTTTTCTATTGAAACTGCATTTTGAACGCCGGCGTTGTTGACCAGCACGTCGATCTGGCCCAGACGCTCAACCAGGGCGGGAATACCGGCGAGATCGGTGAGGTCGTACGGAACTTCGCCCTGCAGGTCCAGCCGCAGGACCTTCAAGCCCGCCTTCTGCAGCGCATCGGCGGCGGCGCGGCCAATGCCGCGCGCGGCGCCGGTGACCAGCGCTGTCTTCAATCAGCCAATCCGGGCATGGTGAAGCCCGCGGTTTTCAGATCCTTGATCAGTTCCTGTTCCTGGCTGGAGGTGAGCTCGACCAGCGGCGGCCGGCAGGTCTTCCACTGCGGATCGTTGCCGAAGTGCGCCACCGCTGTTTTCAGCGCCGGGATCATCGGCTGCTTCTGCACGATCTTGCGCGTGGCGGTGATACCCGCCTGCAGCTGGTCCGCGTCGTTCGAGCGCCAGTTCTTGTAGACGTTGGCGATCGGGCCGGGGTTGATGTTGCCGGTGGCGGTGATGCAGCCCTTGCCGCCGTTGCGCATGTTGTCGAGCAGGAATACCTCGCTGCCGGCGAACACGTCGAAGCCGCCCTTGGCGAAGGCGTCGAGCATCGCCTTGGTGTTGGACCAGTCGCCGGAAGAGTCTTTCACTCCCGCCACGATGCCCGGGTATTTCGCCAGCAATCTTTCGATCAGACCCAGCGTGATCGCGACCTGGGCCACCGGCGGGATGTGGTACAGGTAGAGCGACAGCCGCTCGTCGCCCACGCGCTCGATCACCTCGGCGAAATTCCGGAACAGGCCTTCGTCCGACACGCCCTTGTAGTAGAAGGGCGGCAGCATCAGCACGCCGCCGCAGCCGAGCTCGACCGCGGCGCGCGTCATCTCGATCGAGTCGCTGAGCGCGCAGTGGCCCGTGCCGGGCATCAGCGCCGACGCCGGCACGCCGCCGCTCACGAGTTTTTCCAATAAATGCCGTTTTTCAGAAACGGAAAGCGAATTGGCTTCGCTGTTGGTGCCGAACACCGCGAGCCCGGCGCAGCCGGACTTGAGCAGCCACTTGCAGTGGCGCACGAAGCGCTCGGCATCGGGCGAGTAGTCCTTCTTGAACGGCGTGATCACGGGCGAGAGCACGCCCTCGATGCGCTTCACCTTGGCGACGGCTTTGTTCATGGCTAGTCGACCTTTGCTCCGGAGGCTTTGACGATCGGTCCCCAGCGCTTGAGCTCCACCTGGATCGCGTTGGTCATGTCTTCGGGCGTGCCGGGAATGATGTTGTAGCCGAGATCGGTCATGCGCTTGATGAACTCGGGCGCCTTGGTGGCCTGCACCGCGGCGGCGTTGAGCTTCATCACGATGTCGCGCGGCGTGCCGGCCGGAACCATCAGGCCAAACCAGACGCCCGATTCGTAGCCGGGAATGCCGGCCTCGGCGAGCGTCGGCAGGTCGGGCAGCGCGGGGTCGCGCTTCGCGCCGGTGGTGGCGAGCGCGCGCAGCTTGCCGGACTTGATGTGCGGCAGCGAGGACGGGATGTTGTCGAACATCATGGCCACCTGGCCGCCGAGCAGGTCGGTGACCGCCGGGCCGCTGCCCTTGTACGGGATGTGCAGGATGTCGGTCTTGGTCATCTGCGTGAACATCGCGCCCGACATATGGATGCTGGTGCCGTTGCCGCTCGACGCGTAGGTCCACTTGCCCGGGTCTTTCTTCGCCAGCTCGATCACTTCCTTCACGGTCTTGGCCGGCACCGACGGGTGCACTACCAGCACGTTATTGAGCGACACCAGCGGCGCGACCGCGATCAGGTCCTTGTTCGGGTCGAACGGCATCTTGGCGTAGAGCGCCGGGTTGATCGCCTGGATGCCGCTGGTGCTCATGAACAGCGTGTAGCCGTCGGGCGCGGAGCGCGCGGCTTCCGCGCCGCCGAGATTGCCGCCGGCGCCGGGCTTGTTCTCGACCGCGACCGGATGGCCGAGGATCTTGCTCAGCTCGTTGGCGGTGGCGCGCGAAGCGATGTCGACCGCGCCCGCCGGCGGGAACGGGCAGATCAGGCGCAGCGGCTTGGTCGGGAAGTTCTGCGCCGCGGCGGGCAGCGCGAATAGCAGAGCAACGGCAAGAGCGAACAGGCGTGGCACGGGGGTGGCTTTCGAAGGTAGAGTCGAGCCGCAATTATGCACTTGGGGGACGCGGTCAACATCGAGGACCTGCGCCGGGCGGCGAAACGCCGCCTGCCGCGCGCCATCTTCGACTTCTTCGACGGCGGCGCCGAGGACGAGACCACGCTGCGCGAGAACCGCGCCGCCTTCGAGCGCGTGCGCCTGCTGCCGAAAGTCCTGGTCAACGTGGCCCAGGTCGATACCGGCACCGAGATCTTCGGCCGGAAGTCGAGCCTGCCGCTCGCCATCGCGCCCACCGGCGGCATCAGCGCCGGGCGCTGGGGCGCGGAGCTGATCCTCGCGCGCGCCGCCAAGGCCTGGGGCGTGCCCTTCACCATGGCGACACCCTCGGCGTTCAGCATCGAGCGCGTCGCGCAGGAGGTGGGCGGGCGGCTCTGGTTCCAGCTCTATTGCGTGCGCAACATCGAGTTCCGCAACAAGCTGGTGGCGCGCGCGAAGGACGCCGGCTTCGAGGCGATCCTGGTCACCGTCGACCTGCCGGTCTCCGGCAAGCGCGAGCGCGACCCGCGCAACGGCTTCCACACGCCCTACAGCCCGAACTGGCGCAACTCGCGCGACGTGATCTTCAAGCCGGCATGGGCGCTCGACATGCTGCGCAACGGCCTGCCGGGCATGGCCAACCTCGAGGGCTACCCCTTCAGCACGCCGAGCGGCACCGACATCGTCACCGCGGTGGGGCGCGAGATGGACGCCGGCCTCGACTGGGAGTACATCAAGCGCCTGCGCGAGCTGTGGCCGGGCAAGCTGCTGCTGAAAGGCGTAGAGCGCCCCGACGACGCCGAGCGCGCGGTCGCGGTCGGCTGCGACGGCATCGTGGTGTCGAACCATGGCGGACGCCAGCTCGATGGCGCCGCGCCGACGCTGGAAGCATTACCGGCGATTTCTTCCGCGGTTGGAAAAAAACTTACGGTAATGCTCGACGGCGGCGTGCGCCGCGGCGTCGACATTCTCAAGGCGCGCGCGCTCGGCGCGCAGGCGGTGCTGACCGGCCGCGCTACCCTCTTTGGCGCGATGGCAGGCGGCGAGCCGGGCGCGAATCGCGCGCTCGAGATCCTTTCAACCGAGCTGGTGCGCGCGATGCAGCTGAGCGGCGTGCGCTCCCCGGCCGAGATTACCGCCGACCTGCTTCAGTAGCAGGCCTCATCGCCGGCGCTAGCTCAGGGCTGGTCGGACATCTCGACGCCGGAAAGGAAGATGTCCGCCTGGCAGAGGCCGCCGTGGCTCTCGATGATCGGCGTCATCTGCGAGCCCGCCGGCATGATGAAGTTGTACTGGCCCGACATGGCGTACGTCGCCCTGCCGAGGCCATCGGTATAGGCGAATTGCATCGGCAGGAAGATTCCCACGTTCGCAAAGACCTGCACCAGGGCGCCTTGTCCGCTCGGGCACGCCACGCGGGCGGAGATCGTGGTGATGATGCGGCGCTTGCCGGCGGGCACGACCGAGCCGGGCGCGCCGGGCACGCCGCCGCTGCCGTTGATGGAAACGCCCAGCACCTCCTGGTAGAGCGTGCCGCCGCCCGGCAGGTTGGCGACATTGACCGTGGGGGTGTTGACGACGTTGACCGATTGGACCGGCGGCGCCGCGTTCGCGGATGCAGAGGCGAGCAGGGCTGCCGCTAGTGAAGACGTGACGATTCGCATGGCTTGTTTCTCCCCTTGTGAGAACAGCGCTGCGAGCCTATCGCCTGGGGAAAGCGATCGTCTACGTCAGGAAGTCACCGCCGAGCTGTGCGCTGCTTCCTGAATTTGCGCACATAGTCGGGCGCGCTGAAGATCCACTCGAGCGCGTCGTAGTAGCGCTCGGGCGAACGCCCGCGGTACATGTCGTTGCGCACCTCGCGCTCCAGGCCGTCGGGCACGTGGAAGATCATGCCGACCAGCTGGTTGGCCGAGATCTG
>Ga0207675_100005127_pt1 | contig 12612 bp, 9 predicted proteins | sample KBSSwiS42_FD_184305 | JGI IMG/M metagenome (GOLD analysis project Ga0207675, IMG submission 184305) | Switchgrass rhizosphere microbial communities from Kellogg Biological Station, Michigan, USA - KBS Switchgrass S4-2 (SPAdes) (version 2) | ecosystem: Host-associated > Plants > Roots >... | reverse complement strand
TAGGGGCGTGATCTGCAAAGTCAAGAATCAGAGCTGAAACAATGCGCTCCAGCACTCCCCCTGTCAGGAATCAACAGGATATGCGACTCACCCGGCTTTAGCAGCGTGCGTGGCGTCGATCCATTCGATGGCACGCGCCAGCCGCTTCAGCGTGTCGCCCCGGCCGAGTACTTCCAAGGTGATGTCGATCGGCGGCGAGACGCCCGTGCCGGACACTGCGACGCGTAGTGGCTGTGCGATCTTGCCCAACGCCAGGCCTGAATCGGTGGACTGCTGCTGGAGGACTGCATGGAGCGACTCCTTGTCCCAGCTCGCCAGTGCCTGAAGATTGGAATGCAGCGCCTGCAATACGCCGCGGGCATCGGCGGTGAGATTCTTCTGCGCCGCCTTGGCATCGTAGGTTTCGACGTCGCGGAAAAAGAAGGCGGAGTTCTGCGCCATCTCCTTCAGCGTCTTCGCCCTCTCCTGCTGGGCACGCGCGACAGCGATGAGCTTCGCTTCGTCATCGGTGTCGATGCCCAGCGCTGCCAGCTGCGGCTTCAGGTATTTCACCAGCCGCTGCGGAGTCGCACGCATGATGTGCTGCTGGTTGATCCACAGCAGTTTGTCGGCGTTGAACGCGGACGCCGACTTGTTGACGTCGCGGATATCGAAGAACTGGGTCATCTCTTCGATGGAAAAGATTTCCTGGTCGCCGTGCGACCAGCCCAGTCGCACCAGGTAATTGAGCAGGCCTTCGGGAAGGTAGCCATCTTCCCGATACTGCAGCACGCTCACCGCGCCATGCCGCTTCGACAGCTTCGCACCGTCGGCGCCTAGAATCATGGGCACGTGCGCATAGACAGGCAGCGTCGCGCCCATCGCCGCCAGCATGTTGATCTGGCGGGGCGTGTTGTTGAGATGATCGTCGCCACGAATGACGTGAGTCACCTGCATGTCGTTGTCGTCGACGACGACGCAGAAGTTGTACGTCGGCGTTCCGTCCGAGCGCGCGATGATGAGGTCGTCCAGTTCGGTGTTCTCGAACAGCACGTTGCCGTGAATCGCGTCCTCGACCAGCACCGCGCCATCGATTGGGTTCTTGAAACGCACGACCGGATTGACACCTTCACGCGGTGCGCGGCCGTGCCGGCAGGTTCCGTCGTAGCGAGGCTTCTGCTTCGCGGCCTGCTGCCGCGTGCGCATCGCTTCGAGTTCTTCCTTCGTGCAGTAGCAGTGATAGGCGCGATCGGTGCGCAGGAATTCCTGGATGACTTCGCGATACCGGTCCATGCGCCGCGTCTGGTAGAACGGACCTTCATCGGCCTCGAGCCCCAGCCACTCCATGCCGTCGAGGATGACCTGCGTCGCTTGGTCGGTGGACCGTTCCCGGTCCGTGTCTTCCACTCGCAGAATGAACGTCCCATTGTGCCGCCGTGCATAGAGCCACGAGAACAGCGCAGTGCGCACACCGCCAATGTGGAGCAATCCAGTGGGACTGGGAGCGAATCGTGTGCGAATGGACATGCTTTCCCGGCCCGGGCCAAAGTGTGGGCGAGAAAATGGTGGGCGGTACAGGGATTGAACCTGTGACCCCTGCCGTGTGAAAGCAGTGCTCTACCGCTGAGCTAACCGCCCCTGTGTGGGATGCCCGAACCCCGGGGGACGCGTAGTTTAGGGATGCGCGGCAGGAGGGTCAAACCCCGCCCATCGAAATCGGCTCGGGCGTGGCCAGTCGGGAATGGCCAGCCCGGAAAGTCAGGCGGCGTGCTGCGGCGGCGGCCGATTGAGCAGGACCCAGTACAACCCCAGGCTGCTGACCGCGTCGACGAAGGCGCCGAACTCCACCGGCTTGCGGACATAGCTGTTGGCGCCAAGGTTGTAGCTGGCGACCACGTCAGCGTCCTGGCTCGACGAGGTGAGGACGACGACCGGCAGTGTCCGCGTGCGCTCATCGGCACGCAGCCGCTTGAGGACGCCGAGACCATCGAGCTTGGGGAGTTTCAGATCGAGCAGGACGATGGTGGGAGCGCGTGAAATATCGCGGCCGGCGTACTGGCCGCTGGCGAACAGAAAATCGATGGCCTCGACTCCATCCCGGACCACGATGATGTCGTGGCCGAGATTGTTCTTGCGCAGGCTCAGAAGCGTGAGTTCCTCGTCGTCGGGATTATCCTCGACCAGCAGGATATAGCGCTCCGGCATCTCGACACCTTATGAGGTCAGGACCTGATGAGATCAGAACGATCGCTTGAAGCTGCATCCTGTCTCAACGCCGCGCCAGCAGCAAGCCGGTAAAGCCCTCTTATCGACTGGCAAAGCCCTCTTATCGGCTATGGGGAAGCCCGGTGCCGTTTCGTCCTGTATTGGCTACGCTTTGCCCGTAGCCGGGCCGATGTGGACGCATGCATGCAATGCATCGAGATAAGCAGCGGGCCCGCGCCCCGCGCGTTGCAAACGCTTTCAGTGCGTATCGGCAATTGAGCAGAGGTTCAGTGAGCGATCTCGCCACCGATCAGCGCCAGCAGTTCCTCGGTTTTCTGCCGCATCAGCGGCTCGTCGGCGCGGCTCTCCACGTTCAGGCGGATCAGCGGCTCGGTGTTGGAAGAACGCAGATTGAAACGCCAGGTGTCGAACTCGATCGACAGGCCGTCCGTGAAATCGACGGCGCGAGCCTGGGGGCTGTAGAGCGCCTGCGCTTTCTTGATCGTCGCGGGCGCGTCCTGGACGCGGCGATTGATTTCCCCGCTCGCGGGATACAGCCGAATGCGCTCGGACACCAGCGACGACAGCGAGCGTCCCGATTCGCACAGGATCTGGGTAGCCAGCAACCAGGGAATCTGGCCGCTGTCGCAGTAGCCGAACCTGCGGAAATAATGGTGCGCGCTCATTTCGCCGCCGTAGGCTGCGTCCGATTGGCGCATCACATCCTTCATGAAGGCATGCCCGGAGCGTGACATGACGGCCTTGCCGCCTTGCGATGCCACCATGTCCACGGTTGCCCAGGTCAAGCGCGGATCGTGAACGATGCGGGTGCCGGGCTCGCGTTTCAGGAACACGGACGCGAGCAAGCCGACGATGTAGTAACCCTCGATGAAGGCACCGGTCTCATCGAACAGGAAGCAGCGATCGAAATCCCCATCCCATGCGACGCCGAGATCGGCGCCATGACGGCGGATCGCCTCGATGGTCGCGACACGATTCTCTTCGATCATGGGATTGGGCACGCCGTTGGGAAACGTGCCGTCGGGCTGGTGATTCAGCTTGATGAACTCGAACGGCAGGTGCGGCTCGAGCCTGTCCACCACTGCGCCGGCGCCGCCGTTACCGGCGTTGACGACGATCTTCAACTTGCGCAGCACGGGGCGGTCGAGATACGACAGCAGGTGCTCGATGTATTTCCCGTCGATATCCAGGTCGTGGCGCTGGCCCTTGCGTGCCGGCGCAGTGAATTGCTCCGCTTCGGCCAGCCGCTGGATTTCCTTCAAACCGTTGTCGCCGCTGATGGGGCGCGACTGCTCCCGCACGAATTTCATGCCGTTGTAGTCCGGCGGATTGTGGCTGGCGGTCACCATGATGCCGCCGTCCATGCCTTCGCTGAAGGTGGCGAAATAGACGCCCTCGGTACCGCACAGGCCGATATCGTAGACATCGACGCCGGAATCGAGCAGGCCTTGCGTGAGCGCTGCGCATAGTTCGCCGCTCGACAGCCGGATGTCGCGTCCGACCACGACACGCATTCGATCGGGCGTTGGATTGGATTTAGGCTTCAGGAATGCCGCATAGGCGCGCCCGATGCGATAGGCGACGCCGGCATTGAACTCGCCCGGAATCCGCGCGCGATAGTCGTAGGCCTTGAAACCGATGATGGGTGTCATGGAAAAAATCCGCGAACGGTGCGGGAGACGCCTCGAGATAGACTACTTGGTTTCGCCCTGGCGACCGTAGCGATCTTCGAACCGTACGATGTCGTCTTCGCCGAGATAGGTTCCCGACTGCACTTCGATGATGTGCAGCGGAATCTTGCCCGGATTCTCGATGCGATGGCGCGTGCCGAGAGGAATGTAGGTCGACTGGTTTTCCTCGAGCAGGAACGTTTCCTCGCCGCGTGTGATGCGGGCGGTTCCAGCAACGACGATCCAGTGCTCGGCGCGATGGTGATGCAACTGCAGCGACATCGAAGCGCCCGGTTTCACGCTGAGCCGCTTGACCTGGAAGCGTTCGCCCGAATCGATGCTGTCGTAGCTGCCCCAGGGCCGGAACACCTCGCGATGCAACGAGGTCTCGTAGCGCCCCTGCTTCTTGAGCTGCGCCACCAGCTGTTTCACATCCTGTACCTTGTTTTTGGGAGCGACCAACACGGCGTCCTTGGTTTCGACCACCACGTGGTCTTTCAAGCCGACGGCGGCGACCAGCCGGCTGGTCGACTGCAGGTAGCAGCCGCTGGAATTCTCGACCAGCACGTCGCCCAGCAGCACGTTGTCGTTCTTGTCGGAGGGCACCGCTTCGTAGAGCGCCGACCACGATCCGACATCGCTCCAGCCCGCATCGAGTGGCACGACCACGGCGTTGCGAGTCTTCTCCATGACCGCGTAGTCGAACGAATCGCTCGGCGAAGCGCCGAATTCCTTCTCCGGCAACCGCGTGAAATCGAGGTCCTTCCGCGCGCTCGTGAACGCCTGCGTGCAGGCCTCATAGATCGCAGGAGCCAAGCCTCGCAGCTCTTCGAGCACCTTGGACGCCTTGAACATGAACATGCCGCTGTTCCAGAAGTACTCGCCCGAGTCGACATACATCTGCGCCGTCGCCAGATCCGGCTTCTCGACGAATTTCTCGATGGCGTATGCCGGCCCGGTGCCCGGTGCCCGGCGAATGTAGCCGTAGCCGGTCTCAGCCTTGGTCGGAACCACGCCGAAGGTCACCAGTTTGCCGGCGACGGCGGCAGCGCGCCCCACGCCTATGGCTTTCTGGAACGCTTCGACATCGCTGATGACGTGATCGGCGGGCAGGACGAGCAGCACGGGATCGCTTACCGAGCGGTCGCCTGCCGGTGCGCTCGAGATGGCAGCCATCGCAGCGACGGTGACGGCGGGCGCAGTGTTGCGCCCCATTGGCTCGAGCAGGATGGCTTGTGCAGCCACTCCGGTCTCGCGCAGCTGCTCGGCGACCAGGAAACGGTGATTTTCATTGCTGACGACGATCGCGGGGCCGATGTCCTCGACCCCGTCCAGGCGCGCCAACGTTTCCTGCAACATCGTGCCCTTGCTCACCAGGGGCAGCAGCTGCTTGGGAAACATTTCCCGCGACAGCGGCCACAGGCGCGTACCCGAGCCTCCCGACAGAATTACCGGTATCAAAGTCATTCGCTGTGCATTCCGCTTCAGGATCAACGGTCGCTCGCGCGACGGCGGCGTTCCACTGGCCGCGCAGCCACGCTGTCGCCTCGTCCGATGGCGTAATAGCTCAGCCCGAACTGCTTGACGAAGGCCGGATCGTACAGGTTGCGGCCGTCGAAAATCACCGGCTCGCGCAAGGTCGCCTTGATCTGTTCGAAATCGGGACTGCGGAATTCCTGCCACTCGGTCACGATGGCCAGCGCATCGGCGCCGGTGAGTGCGTCGAGCGCATGCTCGACCAGCACGAAGTCCTTGCGCTCGCCATAGATTCGCCCGGTTTCGTGTGCAGCCACGGGATCGTAGGCACGCACGCTCGCCCCTGCCGCCCACAGACTCTCCATCAGCTCGCGGCTGGGCGCTTCACGCATGTCGTCGGTATTGGGTTTGAACGCCAAGCCCCACAAAGCAATGGTCTTACCGGCCAGCTTGCCGTCGAAATGCTTGTTGATCTTGTCGAACAGCACGTGCTTCTGGCGATTGTTGACGCTCTCCACGGCCTTGAGCACTTCGGCATTGAAGGAATAGTCGCTGGCGCTGCGCGCGAGCGCCTGCACATCCTTCGGGAAACACGAGCCGCCATAGCCGCAGCCCGGGTAAATGAAGTGGTAGCCGATGCGAGGGTCCGAACCGATGCCCAGGCGCACGTTCTCGATGTCGGCGCCGACGCGCTCGGCCAGGTTGGCCAGCTCGTTCATGAAGCTGATCTTGGTCGCCAGCATCGCATTGGCTGCGTACTTGGTGAGTTCCGACGAACGCACGTCCATCAGGATCATGCGGCCGTGGTTGCGCGTGAAGGGATCGTAGAGCGCCTTCAGCAGTTCACCGGTGCGCGGGTTGTCCGTGCCCACCACGATACGGTCGGGCTTCATGAAGTCGCCGATGGCGGCGCCTTCCTTGAGGAATTCGGGATTGGAGACCACGTCGAACTCGAAACGGGTGCCTCGCGTGCTCAAGGTCGCTTCGATCTTGGCCCGGACCTTGTCCGCCGTGCCCACCGGCACCGTGGACTTGGTGACGACGATCCGGTACTCCTGCATTTCCTTGCCGATCGATTCCGCCACGGCCAGCACATATTTGAGGTCGGCGGAGCCGTCCTCATCGGGCGGCGTACCGACGGCGATGAACTGGAACAGGCCGTGCTTGACGCCGGCAGCTGCATCGGTGGTGAAACTGATGCGCTTGGCCGCGAGGTTCTTCTGCAGCAGCGCTTCCAGGCCCGGCTCGAAAATCGGCGACTTGCCGCTGTTGAGCATGTCGACTTTGCGCTGGTCGATGTCCACGCAGAGCACGTTGTTGCCCGCCTCGGCAAAACAGGCCCCTGTCACCAGTCCGACATATCCTGAACCAAAAATGGTAAGACGCATTCGTAACCTTTGGAAACAGAAAGAAAAAGACCTGGCCGAAGCTTAAGCCACCGCGCCTGCAAGGTAAAGAAAGCCGGCGGGGAAAATCGCGCTGGACCAGCCGAAAGGGTGGGAGCATAGGCGAAACCCCGGCGGAAATGTCATGGGATAGTTCGCATAGCATGACGAAGAAAGTCCGTGGAGCGGGAGGCCGGCGCGACCTTGCACCACCCTCTCTCGCGCGCTCCCCTGTCCTGCCTCCGCCACCGGCCTTTTGACATTGCGAAAAATTATTTCTCACGAGCGTGACAGAACACACTGGCTGCGGACTCGAGATAAAAAAATTTCTCACGCAGCGAGGGTTCACTCGTGCGCGAATCCGTTGCGTGCACGCATCGCTGCGCTTCGCATCGACGACATAACGACGACGACAGTTGACGTAAGCAACAGATTTGCACCAACACGCTGCGCTGCGTGAGGTGAATGCATCGCTTGAAGGCACAAGCAGTGATCTTGCTCGCAGTCCAGTGCCTGCGTTTCGCGACAGTTGTCACGGCCGACACAATTACAAACAATGGCTGCGGGAAACGACGAGAGCTTTTGGGCGTGAAACCTAAACAGCGACAGCGTCGAAAAGCTGAGGCCAGACCAGTGAAGGTGATCGGCGTCGCAGTTTGTTTTTGCCAACAGCGTGTACTCTTCTCATTCACCAGCGGATCTCTGTCGCTTTTATGTTGAACGAAATCGAAGCGCGACGAGTGTCGGATTTGCTGTACGCACACAACAGGCGTCAGTCCGTCCGCAACGAAGCACACTTCACCTCGACCAGCCGCATCCGGCTCGGCACGCTCGCATCGGCGAAGCTCGTGCTGCTGCAGAGCGTGCTCTATCCGATCACCATCGTGGTGTCGCTCCTGCTCTGCGAGCTGGTGCATGGCGCGACCGTGTCCTCGCAATATGTGGCTCTCGCGGTCATCGCTTTCATTCTCGCGCCGCGCGTCATCAGCAAACCGGATCTCGCGACGTCGGCGAGAGTGGCGCCCATGCTGTCGAAACTGGTGTTCGAGTGGAGCCTGCTCATCGGCGTCCTGCTGTTCCTCGCATTCGCATTGAAAGCATCCGAGTCGTATTCACGCAGCGTGATTCTCACTTGGTTCGTCGCCACGCCGGTGCTGCTGCTCGGTTCCGGACAGCTCGCCAGGCATCTGGTGAAGCGCATGCGCAAGGAAGAAACGCGCACCCGTACATACGCAATCATTGGCGCCAATGAAGTCGGCCAGGAACTCGCTCGACGCCTCGCTGCCGGCGAAGAAGCGACCGGCTTTGCAGGGTATTTCGACGATCGTTCGCTCGATCGCCTGCCGGGCATCACGGCCTCGCAGCTCGTCGGCAAGCTCGCCGATGTCTATGCCTTCGCCAAGCAGAATCCGATCCAGGCGGTGTATATCGCCCTGCCCGTCTGGGGTTCGCCGCGAATGATCCAGCTGGTATCGCAGCTGCGCGACACCACCGCATCGATCTACATCGTTCCAGACCTCTCTGCGTTCGAACTGATCCAGACGCGCTTCGTCGACATCGACGGCATTCCAGCCGTGTCGATCTGCGATACACCGATCCAGGGCAAGTGTGCCGTCATCAAGCGCACCACCGACCTGGCGCTCGCATCGATCGCTCTCGCGCTGGTGAGCCCGCTGATGCTGGGTATCGCTGCTGCGATCAAGCTCACTTCGCGTGGACCGGTGCTGTTCAAGCAGCGCCGCTACGGCCTCGATGGCGAGGAAATCCTCATCTACAAGTTCCGCAGCATGAAGGTGTTGGAAGATGGCCCGCACGTGATGCAGGCAACTCGCGGCGATTTCCGCCTCACCAAGATCGGCGGCTTCCTGCGCCGTACTTCGCTCGACGAACTGCCGCAGCTGCTGAATGTCCTGCAGGGAACCATGAGCCTGGTGGGTCCGCGTCCGCATGCCGTCGCTCACAACGAGCAGTATCGCAAGCTCATCGACGGCTACATGATTCGCCACAAGATCAAACCCGGCATCACCGGCTGGGCGCAGGTGAACGGCTTGCGTGGCGAGACCGAAAGCATAGACAAGATGCAGAAGCGCGTCGAGTTCGATCTCGACTACCTGCGCCAGTGGTCGATCTGGCTCGATTTCAAGATCCTGATCCGCACCGCTCTCGCCGTGGTCCGCGATCCGAACGCGTATTGAATCGAGCAATCGAACTGAGCTTCGAGCCGCTGTCGTTGCGGCAGCCTTGACGATGTCGCAACGGCACCGCCTTCGCGGCCGCGCCGGTGTCGGCGCTACACGACGCCGATTCGACTGAAACCACTATTTTTATAGCGTTTTTCTGCGATTCACGTGAGGGGATCCAGCAGCTGGCGTCGCTCTATCCAGTGGGGACATAAGAACGCCATGGAACGGCATTCGTCTTGTCTCAAGGGAAGGAGCAGGTCGTGCAGGGAGGCACGCCGATGACCCCAGTCGCAGGGACGCCGACGTGGATCGACGGTCACTGGAAGTGAGCCTGCTACCTTCGATTCGCTATCCGATTTACGTGTCCACGTTCGCTGCGAACGCAATTGGTACGCGCACACCGCACCCTCGCAGTATGATTGCCGCCTGACAACAACACGCAGCAGGCAGAGCGCGGGTGACAATCAACGATGCACTGATGAAAGATATCGTGGGATGGGATGTCCGCACCTGGTCGAAGGCGTTCCGATTCTGGGAAAGCACAGTGGGCAATCCCCGCGAGGTGCTCGACTGCCTGGAACTCGGCGCCGGCCCGGGTGGCCCGTCGTTATGGCTGGCTCTGCAGGGACATCACGTCATCTGCTCGAACAACTCCGCAACGAAACAGCATGCGCTCCCGCTGCACAGCAAGTATTCGATGCACACACGCATCGATTATCAGGACATCGATGCCCAGAACATTCCATACGAAAATCGTTTCGACCTGATCGTGTTCAAGTCGGTGCTCGGTGGCATCGGCCCGGACGGCAAAGCGACGCTGCAGACACAGCACGTGGCGATGCGCCAGATCCTCAAGGCATTGAAGCCGGGCGGACGGTTGCTGTTCGCAGAAAATATACGCGGTAGCGTATTGCATCGGCTGGCGCGAGCCGTGGCGTACAAAATGCGCCGCGCCTGCTGGCGCTTCATGACCCTTGCCGAGACCAGGGAGTTCCTGTCCGGCTTTCGCAGCTATGAATTGCACACCACCGGCGTCCTGGCCATGCTCGGCGTGAACGAATCGCAGAGGAACGCCCTCGGCGCGGTGGACGACCTGGCCCTGAACCGAATCACTCCCGCCTCCTGGCAGTACCTGGTTTACGGAGTCGCCACCAAGTAGCCAGCTCGTGTCGTCGATGACCCTGGCGTCATGGATAGCCAGTGCACGCCGATCGCCGACGATACGAGCGTTACGAAGACTTCGACGGTGCGCCGGCCAGATTCGCCATGCTGATTACCACAGTTCGCAGCGTCGCAAGGACGATCTGCAGATCGCCGACCAGGCTCAGATGGTCGACGTACTTGCGATATGCATGAATCTTCCGCGGCAGCAGCACATCGAGATAGAACTTCTCGATGTCGGGCTGGCCTTGCAGCAACTGTTCCTCCGCATACAGCTCCAGGCTCATCGGATCGGTCAGGCCCGGCCGTAGGGCGAAAATCGTCGCCTTGTCTGCCGCCGAATATCCCTGCGACACATACTTTTCCACTTCCGGTCTCGGTCCCACGAGCGACATGTCACCGCGAACGATGTTCCAGAGTTGTGGAAGTTCGTCGAGCTTGGTCCGCCGCAATATGCGCCCGACGCGCGTGATCCTCGGATCCGCCGCCGCTGTGATCAGCGTTTGCGCCGACGTCGGCGTGGGCCGCATCGTACGAAATTTGAGGATCTGGAACGGCCGCAAGTGACGTCCGATGCGCGCCTGCCGAAACAGCACCGGTCCCCGCGACTCGAGTCTGACTGCCAGTGCAATCAGCACCAGCAGCGGACAACTCACGATCAGGCAGGTAACCGCCAGGACCAGGTCGGCCGGCCGTTTTGCAAACCGGCGATAGAACGCCGCCATCAGGCCAGGATGTCGGCGAGCGTCCCGGCAACGTAGGCGATCTGCGAGTCCTTCAGGCTGGGATAGAAGGGCAACGACACGCAGCGCTGGAAATAAGCGCTGGCGACGGGAAAATCCTCATCGCGCATGTCGTAGCGATTTTTCCAGTAGGACATCTGGTGCAACGGCCGGTAGTGAACCGAGGTCGAAATACCAGCATCGCTCATCTGCGCTATCAAGCGGTCGCGCGATATTCCCGATGAGGTCTTCAGTACCTCGATGACGTAGAGATGCCAGCCATGAATCGCTTCAGGATTGCGGGGCGCCAGTTTCAAAGGTAGAGCCGCGAGTTGCTGATCGTAAGCAGCAGCAATCTCAGCACGCCGGTCGCGTAGTGCATCGGCCTTCTTGAGCTGTTCGCGTCCGATGGCCGCAGCGAGGTCCGGAAGATTGTATTTATACCCGGGGCGAACGATATCGTAGTCCCACGAGCGGCGCGCAGCGTACGGCAGGTTCGTCGAAGAATGCGTCAGGCCATGCAGCCGCATCACGCGACACCGCTCCGCGAGGACGCGATCGTGCGTGACGATCATTCCGCCCTCGCCCGTCGTGATGGACTTGTTCGCGTAAAAGCTGAACACCGTCGCAGCACTGCGGAAGCTGCCGATCGGACGGGCACGCCACACGGCCGGAAAACAATGGGCGGCATCTTCGATGACTGCAACGCCGCGGGCGGTACACACTTCCAGGATCTTATCTACTTCGCACGGCAAGCCCGCGAAGTGAACGATGATGACGGCTTTGGTCTTCGGCCCGATGGCAGCAGCCACGATATCCGCAGTGACATTGAGACTGTAAGGGTCGATATCCACGAACTTCACATCGGCGCCTACGCGATGTACGACTTCCGCCGAAGCGGCAAACGTCAGCGTAGGCACGATAACCTCGTCGCCCGCGCCGATGCCAAGGCCTTCCAGAGCAAGGTGCAGACCGGCGGTCGCTGAGTTGACGCCCACTGCTTTGACGTCCGGACCGATCGTTGCGGCGAATTCCTGTTCGAACGTGGCGCAGATGGCCCCGGTGGTCAGCCAGCCGGACTGCAGGCAGTTGGCTACCGCGGCGATTTCCCTGTCATCCAGTGATGGAACGAACAGAGGAATGGGCCCCAATTGACCGCCGCGAGTCAGTTTTTCTTCTATTGCCAGTTGCCGACGAGGGCCCAGATCGATCATTTTTTCGTTTCCCGAGAGTCCTTCCCTGTATAAGCGCGCCTTTTACAATCCGTAACATTGCGGAGAGTACATATGTGCCGGCCCGAAATACAGCCGTAACCCACTAGCCCATTGAACAGGTGCGAAAAAAACCGCTTATGTCACGGGGCCAGCCTCGATGCGGTGCGGTGGGATCGTAGCGCAACCGTTGATGTTGCAATCGACGCAAATGCGGTTGAATACCACGTATCAGCAGCGATCTTGGCAGCTACGTCATGCCCTGGCCCGCCTCGCAGGACAACCTTACGGAACGACAGCTGCCGAATTACTTGTACTGGCGACAGTCGTCGATGACGTCCTACCAGTCTATCAGGCGGAACACGATTGAGAGTCGGCAGGGAGACTCGGCGGTCGCAGTCGAACCGATGCCAAGCTACCGACAACTCGTCCAATATCTCGGACCCCCAGCATCTAGGGAGGCACATGTTCGATGGTGCGCATGACCATCGGATGCGCGATGTCGGTCAAGCTGCCGTCTGCCGATCAACAACCCTTCGAACCACTGCGAGGACCGTCGGGGGTCATCAGGCGGGCAATCATGCGTGAGTAGTATCCGA
>Ga0207675_100005124_pt1 | contig 12616 bp, 4 predicted proteins | sample KBSSwiS42_FD_184305 | JGI IMG/M metagenome (GOLD analysis project Ga0207675, IMG submission 184305) | Switchgrass rhizosphere microbial communities from Kellogg Biological Station, Michigan, USA - KBS Switchgrass S4-2 (SPAdes) (version 2) | ecosystem: Host-associated > Plants > Roots >... | reverse complement strand
ACGAAGCAGGATGCTGGATGTCGGTCACTGCGAGGACGAAGGACGAAGCAGGATGCTGGATGTCGGTCACTGCGAGGACGAAGGACGAAGCAGGATACTGGATGTCGGTCACTGCGAAGACGAAGGACGAAGCAGGATACTGGATGTCGGTCACTGCGAGGACGAAGGACGAAGCAGGATGCTGGATGCGAAATACGGTATTATAAAGTTATATAAAACGTTATGATTAAAAATTATTTCAAAATTGCCTGGAGAAATCTTTTTCGGAATAAGGCTTTTTCATTAACCAACCTGGTTGGCTTAGTGATAGGCATGACCTGTACTACCCTGATCTTTTTGTGGGTGAGAGATGAACGGACCTACGACAAGTTTCATGCTAATTACAATAATATTTATAAAATCCTGGCTCATCGTGATTTTAATAACCAGGTTTTTACGGATCATAATATGGTGTTGCCGCTGGCGAAAACTTTGCAGGAAGAGCTTCCGCAGGTTAAGAATGCAGTGGCTATGACCTACCCGCAGACACATACACTTACTTACAAAGAAACAAAATTGAGGAAGCAGGGTTACACCGTCAGCGAACATTTTTTCGACATGTTCTCGTGGAAGTTCATCGACGGAAATGCAGCCTCAGCTCTTCCGGATGCATATGCAATTGTGTTGACTCAATCTGCCGCAAAGGCCTTGTTTGGTAAAGAAGATCCCATAAACAAAATTATACGGGTGGATGATGATTATGATGCAAAAATTACAGCCATTGTAGCCGATGTGCCTGGTAATTCCACTTTCCAATTTGATTTTATCAATGCATTTAATTATTCATCGGACTACCTGCGCCGGAATATGACCAACTGGCAAAATTCGTCCTGGCACGTGTATGTGCAGGTGAACCCGGGAACGAATATGGAGCAACTGGAAAAAAATATCAGGGAAATAAAATACTCGCATGATTCGACGGACAGGAAGATAAGCACCTATTTCGCATTTCCAATGAGTAAATGGCGGCTCTTCAGCGATTTCAAAAATGGGAAGAATACCGGCGGCCTCATAGAGTATGTAAGATTGTTCACCATTATTGCATTAATTATACTGCTGATCGCCTGTGTCAATTTCATGAACCTGTCCACTGCCAGGTCAGAGAAAAGAGCGAAGGAGGTGGGAATTAGAAAAACCCTTGGGTCCGATAAGAAACAACTTGTGATGCAGTTCTTCTTCGAATCAATGATACTGGCCTTAATTGCCTTTATTATTTCCATCGGTGTGGTTGTTCTCGTGTTGCCTTCATTTAACACACTTGTGAGTAAGCAATTATTCCTGGACCTCGCAGACCCTTTCTTCTGGATAGGGGCGGTGCTTGTCATTGCAATTACGGGCATCGTAGCAGGAAGCTACCCGGCGTTATACCTGTCGTCATTTAATCCGGTGAAAGTTTTAAAGGGCACCTTTCTGGCAGGAAAGGCCGCCATTATACCGCGCAGGATTTTAGTTGTGGCGCAGTTCGTTATTTCCATATTGCTGATCTCCGCTACCATAATTATATATCAGCAAATACAGCATGTGAAAAACCGCGAGAAAGGATATAACGCAGATAATTTAATCATGATAACGTCTTCGCCTGACATTAACAAGAATTTCGGGGTGATTAAGCAGGAGTTGCGGCAAACGGGCTTCATTCATTCGGCAACAAGGAGCCTTTCGCCGATTACTGATATATGGTGGAGGTCCCCGGCACCTGACTGGAACGGAAAGCCGGAAAATTCAAATATCATTTTCGCCGGTGAATCTGCCGACGTTGATTTTTCGAAGACAATGGGAATAAAAATTCTGGAGGGAAGAGATTTTTCCGGCACGCCTGCTGATTCTACCAGCATGCTGTTGAATAAAGCCGCGGTGGATGTAATGGGAGTAAAAAATCCGGTCGGCATGCAAATGAGGTACCAACGAACTTTTACTGTTATCGGGGTGATGGATAATGTGATAATGGGATCGCCGTTTGAACCCGTAGATCCAATGATGGTGATGTATGATCCCTATGGCGCCAATTCAGTAAGTATACGGTTGGAGTCAACTGCACCGTTACAAAAAGCGGTCAAGTCGATCGAAACAGTCTTTAAGAAATACAATCCCACAGTGCCTTTCGAATACAAGTTTGTGGATGAAGAATTCGGCAGAAAATTTATTGCGGAAGAACTTATCAGTAAGGTTACCAATCTATTCGCAGCACTGGCAATTTTTATTTGCTGCCTGGGTCTTGCGGGTCTCGCCTCCTTTACAATCCAAAAGCGTTTCCGCGAGATAGGTATCCGGAAAGTACTGGGTGCGACGGTTCAACAAGTATTGATGCTTATATCAAAAGAATTTCTCAAACTCGTTCTTGTTGCGTTTGTTATCGCCGTTCCGCTGACCTGGTGGTTTATGGATAACTGGCTTGACAAATACACCTATCATATTGAAATAAGCGCCTGGTGGTTTATCATAGTTGGACTGGTGATACTTCTATTGACACTGGTAGTGGTAGGATTAAATACGATCAGAGCAGCTGTTTCTAATCCTGTGAAGTCGCTGAGAACGGAGTAGGGTTGGATGTTGGATGTTGGAAGTTGGATATTGGGTACTAGATATTGGATATTGGATATTGGATGTTGGAAGTTGGAGGTTGATGGTTCTTGTTTCTTGTGCCTTGTACCTTGTACCTTTTTTTGGATCTCTTATAAGAATAGCTATGATTAAAAATTATTTCAAAACAGCTTTCCGCAATTTATGGCGCAATAAGATTTTTTCTGTCATAAAAATAATGGGGTTAAGTATTGGACTTGCCGTTTGCATGCTCATTTTTCTTTATACTAAGGATGAAATTACTTACGACAGGTTTCATGAAAACAAGGGACAGCTATACAGGGTTATCCAGTCGTGGCAGATGGGAAAAGACCCGGCGCAAACGATTGGCATTACAAATGGGATCATCGGAGAAACGTTTGTAAAGGAAATTCCGGAAGTGCAACAGTATGTTCGTATTAATGGTGTTCCCGTCACAACCAGGAAAAATAACGTGGTGTTCACTGAAAATCCTTTGTTTGTGGATGATAATTTCCTTTCGGTATTTACATTTCCGTTGCTTGAAGGGAGCAGGAGAACAGCCCTGCAGGACCCGCATTCCATTATTGTTTCAAAGGATATTGCAAAAAAATATTTTGGAACGACCGATGTTGTAGATAAGGTAATGGAGGTAAAACTTGATACGGCGTTTGAGAATTTTACTATAACTGCAGTGGTTGAAAATTCTCCTCAAAATTCAACTATCAAAGCAGATATGCTAATGCCCTATAAATTCTATGAGAAGTATAATAGTAATAAAGGTTGGGTAGGGGGAAGCCTGAACACTTTCCTATTAGTGTCCGAAACGGCAAATATCGGAGCGCTTGAAAGCAAGATGCAGAACCTTTTTGACAAGAATACAAAAGATGAGATTGCAAAGGCAGAACAGCAGGACGGTGTTACCATCAAAATCAAACTGGGTCTTCAACCCTTAACTGATATTCATCTCAGCAGGAAGGCAGGCCCTGACAATGGAATGATCGATGGAAGCAATCCCGCATATGGTTATATTCTTACCAGCATTGCTGTTTTTATTTTAATCATTGCGTGCATCAATTTTATTAATCTTGCTGTTGCCCAATCATTAAAGCGAAGCAAGGAGATTGGGATAAGGAAAGTCATTGGCAGCACCAGGAAACAGCTGGTAAAGCAATTTTTGGTGGAATCTTTTGTCGTATCTGCGATTGCATTTGCCCTTGCATTATTGCTGACTGTTGCAGTGCTCCCATTTTTTAATGAGCTTGCTAATAAGAAGCTAAGTCTTTCTTATTTGTCCGATGGGTACTTGTATGTCGGTTATTTCATCCTGCTCATGGTTACGTCATTTGTTGCAGGCTTTTATCCATCTATGATGTTGTCCTCTCTTCAACCTGTCAAGGTTTTGTACAGCCGGGAAAAGCTGATGGGGCGGAATTATTTTACAAAGGGTTTAATCGTGCTGCAATTTGCCCTGGCTATTTTTTTAATCATTGGTACCATTGCTATTAATGCCCAGCTTAATTTTCTTTTTCATGCTGATCTGGGATACGATACCAAAGACATTGTGCGGATCGATATTCCAGTCAATAAATCCAGTGATAAACTTCCCGCACTTTTTAAAAGTGAGTTGCTTGGTAAGACTGGGATAGTTCGTGTTGCGGCAAGGAATGGCGGACGAAACATTTCGGGAGTCAAGGTTGACGGAAAACAGATTATAATAGAGTACAATAAAATTGATGACCAATATTTACCCACATTCAAAATCCCGGTTATTTCCGGCCGAAATTTTTTGCCTGATTATCCTTCCGATTCACTTGGATCCGTTATCGTAAACGAAAGTTTTGTAAAGGAAGCAGGATGGGAAGTTAATAATGCAATTGGTAAATCCATTTCTTTTGGAGAATCGCGTGGTAAAAGGGTGGCGAATGTAGTCGGGGTTGTAAAGGATTACCATTTCCTGACGCTGAAAGAAAAAATTTCCCCCGCAGTTTTCTCAATGGATCCGGATTTTAATTTTGGGCAGGTATGGGTTAAGATTCACCCGGCCAATACGGCCCAAACGCTTTCACTTCTGCAAAACACATTCCGGAAATTATTACCGTATTACCCATACTCTTATCAATTCATGGATGAGATCAATGCAAAAAACTATGAGACCGAGACAAAATGGAAGCAGATCATCGGCTTTGCCTCTTCATTATTCATGTTCATTTCATGTATTGGCCTGTTGGGACTTGTTATTCTGGCTATTGAACAACGTACAAAAGAAATAGGTATTCGGAAGGTTTTGGGTGCGGCTGTATCAAGAATCATGCTTTTGATCTCCAGGGAATTTATCCTCCTGATTGCAATTGCATTTATAGTGGCGGTCCCGGTTGGCTACTATTTTATTAATAAATGGTTGCAGGAGTTTGCATATCGGGTCGATATAACCTGGTGGATGTTTGCACTGGCCGGAGTCCTCACGATTTTAGTAGCAATAGTTACGATGAGTTTCAGGACGATGAAAGCGGCTCTTGCTAACCCTGTGAAATCATTGCGAACGGAGTGAAACAAAAAAGTTTAAGAACCGAATAAATCTATAGCCATGTTAAGAAATTATATTAAGACGGCTTTCAGGAACCTTGGGCGACGGAAAAACTACACGATCATCAATATTGCAGGACTGGCGGCAGGTATTGCGATTTGCCTCGTTTTGTTTATTGTCATCCGTTATGAAGTGAGCTTCGACGATTATCACGAAAAAAAAGATCGTATTTACCGGGTATTGACCGAATATCACCATGCAGACGCTCCTGATATCTTTTACGGACGGGGTATTCCCTATCCAATGCCTGAAGGATTAAAAGCCAATTTTCCCCAGGTAGAAACCTTGGCACCGGTTTATGCAGATAATAATGATCAGTTATTGATAACTGATGAAAACGGGTCGATTATTAAGAAATTCAAAGAAGAAAACGGGGTGTTTTTTACAACACCTTCTTTTTTCAACATTTTCGATTTCCCCCTTCTTTCCGGCTCTTATGCCACATTAAAAGAACCCAACAATGTGCTGATCGCAAAAGAGACGGCAGAAAAATATTTTGGCGACTGGAAAACGGCAATGGGTAAAACCATAAGATTGAAATCATCGTATGGTGATGATGTGTTAAAGGTTTCGGGCATACTTGCTACGATTCCCGCAAATACTGACTTCCAGTTTAAACTTGCAGTTGCCTACGGCACCGGGTTTACAGGTAATTATATCGCAAAATCCACCAACTGGGATGGAACCGGGTCGGCATTCGGCTGTTATCTTTTATTACGGCACAATACTTCGGTCGGCAATTTTAATCAGCAGTTGAGGGCATATTCAAAAAAAGTAAAATCTCCTGAAAATAAAGACAGCCACATTATCCAGCCGCTCAAAGCTGTACATTATGATACGCAGGCTGGTAATAATAGCAATAACACAATCAGTCGTGAATTGCTCAACGCTTTGTGGCTGATAGGAGCTTTTATTCTTCTAATTGCCTGTGTAAACTTCATTAATCTCTCCACGGCACAGGCTGTGAATCGTTCCAAAGAAGTTGGCATCAGGAAGGTATTAGGCAGTAACAGGCAAAGCCTGAAAATTCAGTTTTTAACAGAAACGTTTTTGATCGTTGTGATTTCTGTGCTGGCGGCTGTGGGCATCGCAATAATTACCGTTCCTCTTGTCGGGAAGATGCTCGACATGTCGATTTCGTTTAATGTTTTTGTAAACCCAATGATAGTCTTATTCCTTTTGATCCTGACAGTCGTTGTGACAATCCTGGCCGGTTTTTATCCATCAATAGTATTGGCGAAGTTCAATCCTGTTACTGCGTTAAAGAACAAAATGACGGAACGCAGCCTGAAAGGTATTTCCTTACGCAGAGGATTAGTGGTTTTCCAGTTTGTAATTGCACAGGCGCTCATTATCGGAACGCTGATCATTATTAAACAAATGAATTATTTTACCAGTCAGCCCCTTGGGTTTGAAAAGGAAGCGATCATCAATGTTCCTTTCCCATCTGATAGCGCTAATATCAGTAAACTCGATTACCTGCGAAGCGAGCTATCGGTTATCAAAGGTGTTCAGCAGGTAAGTTTCAGTTCTAATACCCCTGTAGAAGATAACAATGACAGTTGGACCACATTCCGCTTTGACCATGCAGCGAAGGAAACGGATTTTTATGCGATAAATAAGTCCACCGACTATGAATATGTACCAACTTACAGGTTACCGTTAGTTGCCGGCAGAAATCTACAGCCATCCGATACCGTGAGGGAATTTTTAGTAAATGAAACGCTGGTGAAAAGTTTGGGAATCACCGATCCACAATTGGTATTGAATAAGGAAATAGATCTCTGGAACGGTCAATTTAAAGGGGTTGTTGTAGGAATATTAAAGGATTTTCATGACAGGTCATTCCGAACCGGTATTGCGCCCCTTATGATGACCACTTATAAAGGCTGGTACAATTCAGCTGGAATTAAACTATCATCAGAGCATGCGTTAGCAACAGTTGAAGCAATTGAAAAAACCTGGAACCGGATATTTCCTGATTTTGTTTTTGAGTATAAATTTCTTGATGATAAAATTGAAAGCTTTTACAAAGAAGAAAACCGGTTATCCTATCTCTACAGAATTTTTGCTGCAATCGCCATATTTCTAAGTTGCCTGGGGCTGTATGGTTTGGCATCTTTTATGGCCGTGCAAAGAATTAAAGAAGTAGGTATCCGGAAAGTGTTGGGAGCTTCAGTAAGCAACGTGATCTATCTTTTTTCAAAAGAATTTATTATCCTCATTGCAATAGCATTTGTGATTGCTTCGCCCATTGCCTGGTATTTCATGGATGATTGGTTACGGGATTATCCATATCGTATCAACCTAAGCTGGTGGATCTTCCTGGCAGGAGGGATCGGGGCAATAATCATTGCATTGATAACTGTAAGTTTCCAGGCAATAAAGGCGGCCATTGCCAACCCTGTGAAATCCTTGCGGACAGAGTGATAGGTCACTGCGATCCCGCCAGAGGCGGGAGAAGCGGGTCATTGCGAGCCGCCAACGGCGGGAAGCAAAAGGCGGCCATTGCCAACCCTGTGAGATCATTGAGGACAGAATAGTTGGAAATTGAATGCTGGATACAAGATACTGGATGCTGGATGTCGTCACTGCGAGGGCAGAGCCCGAAGCAGGATGTTGAATGTCCTTGTTTCTTGTGCCTTGAACCTTGTACCTTTTTTTGGCTCTTGTTACTGAATTCTATAAACAAAGATTATGATAAAAAATTATCTCAAAATCGCATGGAGAAACATTGTTAAAAGCAAAACATTCTCCTTCATAAACATTGCCGGGCTTGCGATCGGGCTTGCCTGTTTTATACTCATAGCAATGTTTGTGGTGGATGAATTGAGCTATGACAGGTACAATGAAAAAGCCGATCGTATTTACCGGGTCAACTCTGATATTCGCTTTGGGGGAACAGACCTTAAACTGGCGGTGTCCAGCGACCCTATGGGGGCTACCTTAAAGAAGGACTATCCGCAGGTAGAGCAATTTACGAGGTTCTACAACTCGAGAGGTTCAAAGCTTATTAAGAAAGGAGACCAATTCATTAATGAAGACAGGGTGGCTCATGCAGACTCCACTTTGTTTGACGTATTTACGTTGCCGGCAATAAGCGGCGACACCAGGACCGCATTGAATGAACCGAACACTGTTGTAATCACAGAATCAGCGGCAAAAAAATATTTCGGCTCTACCGACGCTATTGGAAAGACTTTGGAGACAAACGACAATAAAAGCACGTTATATAAAGTAACGGCCGTTATTAAAGATATTCCCGAAAATTCTCACTTCCATTTCGACTTTCTTTTTTCGATGGATAACGTGGAGTACCAATTTGGGAATTTCCTCAGCCAGAATTTTCAAACTTACATTGTTTTAAAACCGGGCACAGATTATAAGGCCTTCGAAAAAAACTTCATCCAGGTAATTGACAAATATATCTTACCGCAGGCAAAGCAGTTTATGCAGATTAACTCCATGGAGGATTTTGTAAAAAGCGGTAATAAAATGGAATATTCGTTAATGCCGGTGACTGATATTCATCTTCGCTCAGACCGTTTCCCGGAATTAGACATCAACAGCAATATCCAGTATGTTTATATTTTTTCAGCAGTTGCCATTTTCATTTTATTGTTGGCTTGTGTCAACTTCATGAATCTTTCCACGGCCCGTTCAGCCAACAGGGCAAAAGAAGTGGGCATCCGTAAAGTCCTTGGTACAGAGAAGAAGTCATTAGTAGGCCAATTTCTTACCGAGTCAACTTTGATGGTATTTATCGGGTTACTGCTGGCCATTGCGCTTGTATGGATATTCATCGGTTATTTTAACAGTATCTCAGGCAAAAATTTAAATATCTCAACCCTTTTCCAGCCGGGTTACCTGGCGTTCCTCGTAGCACTGCCACTTATCGTTGGGGCGATGGCCGGTATTTATCCCGCATTCTTTTTGTCATCGTTTAAACCAATAACTGTATTAAAAGGAAAGATTAACCAGGGATTCAAAAAAAATTATTTCAGGAGTTCGCTGGTAGTGTTTCAATTCTTTACCTCTATTGTCTTAATTATTGCAACGATCGTTGTATTTCGGCAACTAAACTTTATCCAAAACAAGAAAATCGGCTTCAACAAAGATCAGCTCCTGGTGATCAATGGCACGGGCGCTTTGGGGAGTAACGTTGACGCCTTCAGAAATGAGGTCGTTAAAATGTCTGGGGTTAAAGGTTCTTCTTTTGGAGGGTTTCTGCCGGTAAGCAACTCCTCAAGGAATGACAATACGTTTTCTACCGAATCGGTGATGAACGAAAAGAATGGATTTAATATGCAGGTATGGAATATTGATTACGATTACATACCAACGCTGGGAATGGAAATGTTAAAAGGCCGGAATTTTTCGAAGGACTTTGGCGGCGATTCTGCAGGAATTATTATCAATGAAGCTACGGCCAAAGTGATTGGCTATGACGATCCAATAGGCAAAAAGCTGTATACATCTGACGGAAATGCCGGGGCAAGTATTCCCTTAACCATAGTGGGTGTAGTGAAGAATTTCAATTTCGAATCACTGCGTCAGAATATTGCACCGCTCGGCTTTCGGCTTGGGTATAATAAATGGGTGACGGCATTTAAAGTATCGGCCGCTGATGTGCATGGGCTTCTCGGCAACATTGAAAGGAAATGGAAATCGATGGCTCCCGGTATGCCTTTCAGCTACCAGTTCCTCGATGATGCATTTGATAATATGTACCGTGCAGAGCAGAAAATTGGAAAATTGGGTTTATCATTTGCCATCCTTGCCATACTCATTGCCTGCCTTGGGTTATTTGGTTTAGCAACCTATATGTCAGAACAGCGAACCAAGGAAATTGGTGTTCGCAAGGTGCTGGGTGCTTCAGTTTCTGATATTGTTTCCATGTTGTCAAAAGACTTCGCAAAGCTGGTTTTGATCGGAGCCGTCGTCGCGTTTCCGATAGCGTGGTTTGCCATGAACAAATGGCTGCAGGATTTTGCCTACAGGATCAATATAGGATGGTGGATATTTTTGGTTGCTGCCGCCATTACACTTTTTATCGCACTGGGTACCGTAACATTCCAGGCAATCAAGGCAGCTTTGGCAAATCCGGTTCAGTCATTACGAACGGAGTGAAGCAAAGTCGTTGAGGATGGAGTAGTTTGAAGTTTGATGTTTGAGGTTTGATGTTTGAGGTTCTAATTTTTTTGGTTCTTGATATTTGATTCTTGGTTCTTAAACTTAAAATATGATAAAAAGCTATCTAAAAATCGCCTGGCGAAGTTTGAGAAAGAACAAGACGTTCTCCTTTATCAATATTACAGGGATTGCAACAGGAATCACTTGTTGCCTGCTGATGGTCTTGTATATACAGCATGAACTCAGCTATGATAAATTCCAAAAGAATGGTGATCGCATTGTTCGTGTAATCATGGAATACAAATTTGCGGGTGGAGAAATGACAAAGGGAAATTTTACGAGTACCAAAGTGTTTCCCGCGTTTAAAAGAAATTTTCCTGAGGTCACGGATGGCGTGCGCATATCTGATCCCGACAGGCTGGTAAAATTTGAAGAAAAACTTTTTGATGAAAAACGTTTTTTGTATGCTGACTCAACCTTTTTCGATGTATTTAAGTCTTTTAAATTACTCAAAGGCAGCCCGCAGCAGGTGTTGAAGAATCCCAATAATGTTGTTCTTTCAGCATCGACCGCCATAAAATATTTTGGAAACATTTCCAATGCAACCGGAAAGATAATTCTTGTTGGAAGCAAACAAGAAAATTATCTCGTGACGGGTGTTGCGGAAGATTGTCCTGCGAATTCCCAGATAAAATTTGATTTTCTTGCCTCTTTTTCGTCACTCGGTCCCGCACAGGAGGAAACATACTGGGACGCTAATTATACTACTTACCTGTTGTTGAAAGACAAAGATGCAATTAGCACACTCCAGGGGAAGATTGGTCCCTTTATGAAGAAGGAAATGGCGAATGAAGGGGCTTATGTAAACTTTGAGCTTGAACCGTATACCCGCGTGCATCTTTATTCGCCTTATGACGGGCTGGAACCCAACAGTAGCATTTCTTATGTCTATATTATTTCTGCAGTCGCCTTATTAATATTGGTTATCGCATGTTTTACCTATATTAACCTGAGCACCGCGCGTTCGATGGAAAGGGCGAGAGAGGTTGGCATTCGAAAGGTAGCCGGCGCGTTTAGAAGCCAGGTGTTCTGGCAATTCGTCGGTGAGTCCCTAATGGTATCTGTCCTGTCATTATTGCTCAGTTTTATACTGGCTGCCTTGTTGCTGCCCGCTTTTAATAAACTTGCTGAAAGAGATTTGCCGGTATCAGGCCTGTCCCAGCCACTTGTCGTGACGGCCGGTCTTTCTATTGTGTTGATAATATCATTGCTTGCAGGTAGCTACCCTGCATTCATTCTTTCCAAATTTCAACCGATCAAAGTATTGAAGGGATCATTTAAAAATTCCGGGTCGGGGATATGGCTAAGAAAATCACTGATTGTTTTCCAATTCATGATTTCGGTATTTCTCATCGTTGCCACTTTGGTAATCCGCGGTCAATTGCAATTTATCCAAAATAAGAAAATGGGTTATGAACGGGAGCATGTGCTGGTTATGAATATTGATCAGAAAGTCATCGAAAAGATTGATTTGGTAAAAACGGAATTGAAGCGTAATCCCGATATTCTTGCCGTATCCAAGGCACATAGTACCCCCGTGAACATTGTAGGTGGTTATTCGATGTCCCGGGCCGACAAAAATTCAGAGCCCATGAACGTAAAAGGGTCTCCAATTGACGATGAATACGTGAAGGCCAACAGACTTGAAATCATAGCAGGTAATGACCTTAGTCACCAGGATATACTCGACGCAAGTCATGAAGACTATACAAAAAATTATTTCCACTTTATTTTGAATGAGTCCGCCGTAAGGGCATTGGGTTGGAAACCCGAAGAAGCAGTCGGGCAAAAAATCCTTTTTTTTGATCAAAGACCAGGTGAGATTAAAGCGGTAGTGAGGGACTTTCATTTTGCATCACTGCACACGCCTGTTCAACCATTGATATTGTTTCCCGGCGGCTGGGGGAATACGCTGATCATAAAAACTTCAGGTCGAAATCTGCGGGGAACGATTGCTTTCCTTGAAGAGAAATGGAAGACACTTGCGCCCCACCGTCCGTTTGAATACCGCTTTATGGATGAAGATTTCCAAAAACTTTACATTTCAGAGACCCGCACAGGAAAGGTCTTTAGCATTTTTGCTGCTATCGCCATTCTGCTCGCTTGCCTGGGTTTATTTGGACTGTCTGCCTATGCTGCGCAGCAACGTATTAAGGAAATCGGAGTGAGAAAAGTGTTGGGGGCTTCGTCAGCTGCTATTGTTGCATTGCTATCGCGGGATTTTTTGAAACTGGTGGTGCTGGCCGTTTTACTTGCAGC
>Ga0207675_100005123_pt1 | contig 12618 bp, 10 predicted proteins | sample KBSSwiS42_FD_184305 | JGI IMG/M metagenome (GOLD analysis project Ga0207675, IMG submission 184305) | Switchgrass rhizosphere microbial communities from Kellogg Biological Station, Michigan, USA - KBS Switchgrass S4-2 (SPAdes) (version 2) | ecosystem: Host-associated > Plants > Roots >... | reverse complement strand
GTCGAGCACCGGATGGAGCTGCTCTACCAGGGTGTCGTGAAGGGCGAGATCTCGCTCGAGCGGTGGGTCGAGACGTGCAGCACCACGCCGGCGCGCATGTTCGGCATGTACCCGAAGAAGGGTGTCATCGCGCCGGGCAGCGATGCGGACATCCTCGTGTGGGATCCGACGAAGCAGACGAAGATCGGCATCAACGACAAGCACCACATGAACATGGACCACTCGTCGTGGGAGGGGTACGTCATCGACGGCAAGGTCGACACCGTGCTGTCCCGCGGCACCGTCGTCATCGAGAACGACACGTACGTCGGCCGTACCGGCCACGGCCAGTTCGTCAAGCGCGGCCTGTCCCAGTACCTGGTCTGAGCGGCTCGCCCCGAGCAAGCCCATCGAAACGTCACGAACGTGCAAGGAGCACACATGAATCGCATCAGCCATTGGATCGACGGCAAGGTCGTCGAGGGCACCTCCGATCGTTCCGGCATCGTGTGGAACCCGGCAACCGGCGAGCAGCAGGCATCGGTGGACTTCGCGTCCGCCGCCGAACTGGACCACGCCGTCGCCGTCGCGAAGGCAGCGTTCCCGACGTGGCGCTCGACGAACCTCTCGCGCCGCGCCGAGGTGATGTTCCACATGCGGGAGCTGGTGAGCGCGAACCGCAAGGAGATCGCGTCGCTGCTCTCCGCGGAGCACGGCAAGGTGCTCTCGGACGCCCTCGGCGAGGTGGCCCGCGGTCTCGAGAACATCGAGTTCGCGTGTGGCATCCCGAACCTGCTGAAGGGTGGCTACAGCGAGCAGGCGTCGACGGGCGTCGATGTGTACTCGATCAAGCAGCCGCTCGGCGTCGTCGCCGGCATCACGCCGTTCAACTTCCCGGCGATGGTGCCGATGTGGATGTTCGCCAACGCCATCGCCTGCGGCAACACCTTCGTGTTGAAGCCGAGCGAGAAGGATCCGTCGGCGTCGATGTTCATCGCCGACCTGCTGAAGCAGGCGGGCCTGCCCGACGGCGTGTTCAACGTCGTCAACGGCGACAAGGTCGCGGTCGATCGCATCCTCGAGCACCCGGACATCGCTGCCATCAGCTTCGTCGGCTCCACGCCGATCGCGAAGTACATCTACGAGACCGGCACCCGCAACGGCAAGCGGGTGCAGGCGCTCGGCGGAGCCAAGAACCACATGCTCGTGCTCGCCGACGCCGATCTCGACATGGCCGCCGACGCCGCGGTCAGCGCGGCGTACGGCTCCGCCGGCGAGCGGTGCATGGCCATCAGCGTCGTGCTCGCGCAGGACGCCATCGCGGACCAGCTCGTCGCGAAGATCCAGCAGCGGATCCCCAACATCAAGGTCGGTCCGGCCAGCGAGCCCGACAACGAGATGGGCCCGCTCATCACGGGCGAGCACCGCGACAAGGTGGCGGGCTACGTCGGTGGCGCGGCCGCCGAGGGCGCCACGCTCGTCGTCGACGGTCGCGAGGGCGCGCCCGACGGTGGCGGCTTCTTCCTCAAGCCGAGCCTCATCGACCACGCGAAGCCGGGGATGAAGGTCTACGACGACGAGATCTTCGGACCGGTGCTCACCGTCACGCGCATCGACAGCTACGCCGAGGGCCTCGACCTCATCAACAAGAACCTGTACGGCAACGGCACCGCGATCTTCACTCGCGACGGCGGCGCCGCGCGGCAGTTCGAGTTCGACGTGCAGGTCGGCATGGTCGGGGTCAACGTGCCGATTCCCGTACCGGTCAGCTACTACAGCTTCGGCGGGTGGAAGGCGAGCCTGTTCGGCGACCAGCACATGTACGGTCCCGACGGCATCAACTTCTTCACGCGCTCGAAGGTGGTCACCAGCCGGTGGCCCGATCCGTCCACCTCGACGATCGACCTCGGCTTCCCCCAGAACCGCTAGCCGCGCAAGACGAACAGATAGGACATCCCATGGAGTTCGGCGTCGTTCTGCAGACCACGCCGCCATCGGCGAGGGTGATCGACCTCGCCAAGCGGGCGGAGACCTACGGGTTCACACACGTGTGGACCTTCGACAGCCACATCCTCTGGCAGGAGCCGTACGTCATCTACAGCAAGATCCTCGACGAGACGCGCAACGTCGTCGTCGGGCCGATGGTGACGAATCCGGCCACTCGCGACTGGACCGTCACCGCGAGCGTCTACGCGACGCTCAACGAGATGTACGGCAACCGCACCGTGTGTGGCATCGGCCGCGGCGACTCCGCGGTGCGGGTCACGAACGGCGCGCCCACCACGCTGGCGACGTTGCGCGAGAGCGTCCACGTCATCCGCGAGCTCGCCAACGGTCGCTCCGTCGCGTACAAGGGCAGCGACCTGCGCCTGCCGTGGGCCACCAAGAGCGAGCTCGAGGTGTGGGTCGCCGCGTACGGCCCGAAGGCGCTCGCGCTCACGGGTGAGGTGGCGGACGGCTACATCCTGCAGCTCGCCGACCTCTCGATCGCCGAGTGGACGATCGGCGCGGTGCGCAAGGCAGCCGCCGACGCGGGGCGCGACCCGGAGTCGATCACCATCTGCGTCGCCGCACCGGCGTACGTCACGGATGGCAGCGAGGCCGGGCTCGCCCACGGCCGCGAGCAATGCCGCTGGTTCGGCGGCATGGTCGGCAACCACGTCGCCGACATCGTCGCCCGCTACGGCGACAGCGGCGCGGTGCCACAGGCGCTCACGGACTACATCAAGGGCCGTCAGGGCTACGACTACAACGAGCACGGGCAGGCGGGCAACACGCACACGACGTTCGTGCCGGACGAGATCGTCGACCGCTTCTGCATCGTCGGCCCCGTCGACGCCCACATCGAGCGCATGCAACAGCTGAAGTCGCTCGGCGTGGACCAGTTCGCGATCTACCTGCAGCACGACGACAAGGACCGCACCCTGGCGGCCTACGGCGAGCGGGTGCTGCCCGCCGTGGCCGACTTCGTGCGAGCCAAGTCGTGACGCGGGCGGGCCGCGCGATCATCGAACCCGTCCGAAACGTGATGTTCTCGTTCGCCCTTCGTGCTCGACGCGACCGCGGCCTACCGTTGCGCCGATTCCGATGAGCAGCCAACCGCGCACCACCGCACGCACGCCGGGCTCGATGTCTCGCGCCGCCGGACGCGTCCGTCGGGCCGTGATGTTCGTCGTCGCCCTCGTGCTCGTCGCGCTGGCGTGGGAGGGCTACAAGGCCGTCGGTCCGGAGGCTGGCGGCGACGTGCTCGGCGCCGGCATCCTGCCGCGCACGAACGACCGGGTGATGCCGCACGTCTGGACGATGATCTCGCGACTCACCGATCCCGTGCAGCGCGGTCGCGACGAAACGGTGCTGCGGGTGGTGCTCGAGGCGGTCTGGTACTCGTTCCGCGTCGCGCTCGTCGGGTTCACGATCGGCGTGCTCGTCGGGATGGCGCTCGCGATCGTCATGCTCCGGTTCAAGGTGCTGGAGCGGGCGATCCTTCCGTACCTCGTCATCTCGCAGACGGTTCCCCTCATCGCGCTGGCACCGCTCGTCGCCGGTTGGGGCGGCAATCTGCAGTGGGGGTCGTTCGTGTGGCCGAAGTGGATGTCCGTCGCCGTCCTCGGCGCGTTCCTCGCGTTCTTCCCGGTCGCGCTCGGCACGCTGCGCGGGCTCAAGGCCCCGAGCGCCGCGTCGCTGGAGCTGATGGACAGCCTCGCCGCGCCGTGGCGGCGCACGTTGTGGAAGCTGCGGTTCCCGTCAGCGGTGCCGTACATCGTGCCAGCGCTCAAGCTGGCGGCATCGCTGTCGGTGATCGGTGTCGTCGTGTCCGAGATCTCGATCGGCCTCCGCGGTGGCATCGGGCGGTTGATCATCGACTACGCCAACCAGGCCACCGGTGATCCGGCCAAGGTGTTCACGAGCATCCTCGGCGCGGCCATCCTCGGTCTCGCGATGGCCGGCCTCGTCGCCATCATCGACTCCATCCTGATGCGCAACCGCCCGAAGGGAGCCGCAGCGTGAGCGCGGTCGAGATCAGCCAGGTCAACAAGATCTTCAGCACCGGCAAGCAGCAGGCCGTCGAGGCACTCGTCGGGATCGACCTCTCCATCGAGCCGGGCGAGTTCGTCTCGCTGATCGGACCATCGGGGTGCGGCAAGAGCACGCTGCTGCGCCTCGTCGCCAACCTGCTCGAGCCGACCTCCGGGTCGGTCCTCGTCAACGGCAAGCCCGCGAAGCAGGCACGCCTCGACCAGGACTACGGCATGGCGTTCCAGCAATCAGGCCTGTTCGAGTGGCGCACCGTCGCCCGCAACATCGAGCTGCCGCTCGAGCTGAAGGGCTGGGACAAGTCGAAGCGTCAGGCGAGAGCGAAGGAGATGCTCGAGCTCGTGAAGCTCGGCGACTTCGCGACCCACATGCCCTGGCAGCTTTCCGGCGGCATGCAGCAGCGCGTCGCCATCGCCCGCGCGCTCGCCGCGCACCCGCCACTGCTGCTGATGGACGAGCCGTTCGGTGCGCTCGACGAGATGACCCGGGAGCACATGCAGGCCGAGCTGCTGTCGATCTGCGCGAAGACCGGCACCACCGTCGTTTTCGTCACGCACAGCATCCCCGAAGCCGTGTATCTGTCGAACCGCGTCGTCGTGATGTCGCCACGGCCCGGGCGGATCACGGACATCATCGACGTCGGACTCGGCTCCCATCGTGACGAGGACACGCGCGAGGACACCTCGTTCTTCAAGTGCATCACCGCCGTGCGCGAGGCGCTGCGGGGCATCGAGGTCACCGACATCGTTCGCGGGATCGAGGACCGATGAACCGGTCGCCAGCCGCAATCGCGAAGGCTGTCGCGCCACCCGTCGTCTTCGGCGCGCTGTTCTTCGGCGGCTGGCAGCTCGCCGTCAACGTCTTCGACATCAAGCCGTACTTCCTCGTCCGCCCGACCGAGATCCTCGACAAGTTCACCGGCAACTGGGACAACGTGTGGAAGGCGATGCGCGTGTCGGGTGGCAACGCGCTCGTCGGCCTCGTCTGCGGCGCGGCCCTCGGTGTTGCGATGTCGTTCGTGCTGCTGCGGTTCCGCGTGCTCGACGAGATCGTCACCCCGCTGTCGATCGCGCTCAACGCGGTGCCGATCTTCGTGCTCGTCGCCGTGTTCAACAACATGTTCTCGATCACGAGCGAGGTGCCCCGACGGCTGATGGTCACGCTCGTCGTCTACTTCGTCGTGCTCGTCAACGTTGCCCGCGGGTTGCGTCAGGTCGACGCCACCCACGTCGAGCTGATGCGCTCGTACGCAGCGTCGGACTGGGAGCTGCTGCGGAAGGTCCGCGTGCCCAACGCGGTGCCGTTCTTCTTCACCGCGCTGAAGATCGCCGCGCCGGGCGCGGTCATCACCGCGTTCGTGTCCGAGTACTTCGGCGGGTCGCAGAACGGCTTGGGCAACAAGATCACGTCGAACATGTCGACGTCGAAGAAGGCGGAAGGACTGGCGTACGTCGTCGGTGCCTGCCTGCTCGGGCTCGCGTTCTACGCGATCTCGATCATCATGGAATCGGTCGCCACACCACGTGGCGCCGGGGAACGGGCCGGGGAGCGCGCGTGAGCCCACGCGAGCACCTGGCGCACCAGACCGCCGCGGCGACCGCCGTGGACGGGGGAGGAGAGAACAGATGAACCGGAGGACCAGAGGGGCGATCATCTCGGTGATGGCACTGTCCCTCGTCGCGGCCGCGTGCGGCAGCGACGACGACGAGGCGGCCACCACCGCCGCGCCGACGACGGCAGCACCCACCGCCACCGAGGCACCGTCGACCGAAGCACCATCGACGGAGGCACCGTCGACGGAGGCCCCATCGACGGAGCCCGCTGGCACGGAGGCTCCGTCGACCGAGGCGCCGTCCAACACGGAAGGCACCGACGAGGAGCCGACCGAGTGCACCGAGCCGACCGAGGTGAAGCTCCAGCTGCAGTGGGTCACCCAAGCGCAGTTCGCCGGCTACTACGCGGCGGTGGACAAGGGCTACTACGAGGCGCAGTGCCTCGACGTCACGATCCTCGAGGGTGCAGTGGACATCGTGCCCCAGGAAGTGCTCGCCAACGGCGACGCCGACTTCGCCATCGCGTGGGTGCCGAAGGCGCTCGCGAGCCGAGAGGCCGGTGCCAACATCGTCGACATCGCCCAGGTGTTCCAGCGGTCCGGCACGCTCCAGGTGTCGTTCAAGGACAAGAACATCACCACGCCCGCCGACTTCAAGGGCAAGACCGTCGGCAACTGGGGCTTCGGCAACGAGTTCGAGGTGTTCGCGGCGATGACGAAGGCCGGCCTCGATCCGGCCACCGACGTCACCAACGTGCAGCAGAACTTCGACATGCTCGGCCTGCTGTCCGGTGACATCGACGCGGCCGAGGCGATGACGTACAACGAGTACGCGCAGGTGCTGGAGGCGATCAACCCCGACACGAACGCGCTGTACACGCCCGACGACTTCAACGTCATCTCGTACGAGGACGAGGGCGTCGGCATGCTCCAGGACGCGATCTGGGCCGACGGCAGCCGTCTGTCCGACCCGGAGTACAACGACACCGCGGTGAGGTTCGTCGCGGCCTCGCTGCAGGGCTGGGCGTACTGCCGGGACAACGTCGAGGAGTGCGCCGGCATCGTCGTCGACAAGGGTGCATCGACGCTCGGCGCGACGCACCAGGTGTGGCAGATGAACGAGATCAACAAGCTCATCTGGCCCGCTCCGGCAGGCGTCGGCTACATCGACGAGGACGCGTGGAACCGCACGGTCGACATCGCCTCGACGACGAAGAACATCGAGGGCGCCACGGTGCTCACCAAGGCACCGGACGCGGAGGCGCACACGAACGAGATCGTGGAGAACGCGTACGACCTCCTCGGCACGCTCGGTGTCGACATCAACGGTGCCGACTACGCGCCGATCGACGTCACCCTCACCGAGGGCGGCGCCTGAGTCGTCGCTCACCTCGGTCCGAGCGCGGGAGCGATCCCGCCTCATCGGATGCGGGAGGGCGGGTCGCTTCGGCGGCCCGCCCTCGTCGCGTTCGCGGGGGTCGTCTGACGGCCGCCGTGCCGGTCCTGTTCGTGCTGATGTGGAGCACGGGGTTCGTCGTCGCCCGCTACGGAACGGAGGACGCCGGCCCGCTCACGTTCCTCGGCGTGCGCACGCTCGTCGCGTCGGTGGTGCTGGGCTCCGTCGCGGTCGCGACGGGTGCCCCTCGCCCCAGCCGAGCCGACGTCGGTTGGACGTCGGTCGCGGCGATGGGACTGCACGTGGTGTACCTCGGCGGCGTGTTCGTCGGCATCAGCCTCGGGCTGCCGAGCGGCCTCAGCGCGCTCATCGCCGGGCTGCACCCGCTGGTCACGTCGCTCGCGTCCGGGCCGGTCCTCGGGGAGCGGCTGCGTCGCGTCCAGTGGGCCGGTGTCGGCCTCGGCCTGCTCGGCGTGGTCGCGGTCGTGGTCGATCGGCTGCAGGCGAAGGCCGTGGGTGTCACCGGCGGTGCGCTGCTCGCCGCCTCGCTGTCGGTCCTCGGGATGTCCGCCGGTTCGCTGGTCCAGCGTCGTCACGGTTCGACCGCGCCGCTGCTGTGGAGCGCGGCCGTCCAGTACGCGGCCGCAACGCCCGTCTTCCTGGTCGGCGCGGTGTTCGTCGAGCACTGGAAGGTCCACGTGACCGGCCGCTTCCTGTTCTCGCTCGCGTGGGCGGTGTTCGTCCTGTCGATCGGCGCGGTGCTGCTGATGCTCCTGCTGCTGCAGCGCCAGGCGGCCTCACAGGTCAGCAGCCTGTTCTTCCTCACCCCCGCGCTGAGCACCATCGAGGGCGCGATCTTGTTCCACGAGCGGCTCGGGATCCTCGCGTTGGGCGGCCTTGCCGTCGCGCTCGTCGGCGTCGCGCTCACGGTGCGCTCGCCCGGGGCCGGAGCGCTCGTGGCCCCGTCCGGGGTCCCTCGGGTGCAGGGAATTCCGCCTGACGAGGTATAGCGTTCGAGGTGACGGTGGTGGGCAAAGGAGCTCCTCAGCGTCAAAGGGGGACTGTGTCATGACCGACACCGAGGAGCGCCCAGCGCCCCACCAGACCGAGTCGATCGGCCGCGTCGTCGTCCGCTTCGCAGGTGATTCCGGCGACGGGATGCAGCTGACGGGCGACCGCTTCACATCCGCAAGCGCCATCTTCGGCAACGACCTGTCGACGATGCCGGACTTCCCGGCCGAGATCCGCGCCCCAGCGGGCACGGTCAACGGCGTTTCCAGCTTCCAGGTGCACATCTCGGATCACGACATCACCACGCCGGGTGACGCGCCGAGCGTGCTGATCGCAATGAACCCGGCAGCCCTGAAGGCGGACCTCGGCCGGCTCGAGCAGAACGGCCTGCTCATCGTCAACAGCGACGCCTTCGCTGAGCGCGATCTCGCGAAGGCCGGCTACACGGTGAACCCGCTGCGCGACGGTTCGCTGAAGGGCTACCGCGTCGTCGAGGTGCCGATGACCTCGCTGACGCAGGGCGCGGCGCTACCGCTCGGGGTGAAGGGCCGCGACGCGGAGCGCTCGAAGAACTTCTTCGCGCTCGGCCTCATCTCGTGGCTCTATTCGCGCCCGATCGAACCGACGCTCCAGTGGATCGACGGCAAGTTCAAGGATCTGGTCCGCGAGAGCAACCTCGCCGCCTTCCACGCCGGCTACCACTTCGGCGAGACGACCGAGCTGTTCGAGCACCGGTACGAGGTGCACCCGGCGAAGCTGCAGCCCGGCGAGTACACCAACATCACCGGGAACCTCGCGCTCGCATGGGGCCTCGTCGCCGCCGGCCAGCTCGCACGGCTGCCCGTGTTCCTCGGCAGCTACCCGATCACGCCGGCGAGCGACATCCTCCACGAGCTGTCCAAGCACAAGCACTTCGGCGTCCGCACCGTGCAGGCCGAGGACGAGATCGCCGCCGCGGGCATGGCGCTCGGCGCCGCGTTCGCCGGCCATCTCGGCATCACCACCACGAGCGGGCCGGGCGTCGCGCTGAAGAGCGAGACGTTGAGCCTCGCGGTGTCGCTCGAGCTGCCGATGTTGCTGATCGACATCCAGCGCGGCGGACCGTCCACCGGCCTGCCGACGAAGACGGAGGCGGCCGACCTCAACATCGCGATGTACGGCCGCCACGCCGAGGCGCCACTGCCGATCGTGGCGGCATACAGCCCATCGCACTGCTTCCACGCGGCCATCGAGGCGGCGCGCATCGCGCTGAAGTACCGAACGCCCGTCATCCTCTTGAGCGACGGGTACCTCGCCAACGGCTCCGAGCCGTGGTGCCTCCCGGACGTCACCACGCTGCCGGACATCTCGGTGCCGTTCCAGACCGAGCTGAACCACGTCGCTGCCGACGGCACCGACGAGTACTGGCCGTACCTGCGCGATCCCGACACGCTCGCCCGTCCGTGGGCCATCCCCGGCACGCCGGGCCTGATGCACCGCGTCGGCGGCCTCGAGAAGGAGGACGGCAGCGGCAACATCGACTACACCCCGGAGAACCACTCGAAGATGGTCCACCTGCGCGCTGCGAAGATCGCCGGCATCGCGAAGGACCTGCCGCCGCTGGAGGTGGTCGGCGACCGCGACGCCGAGGTGTGCGTGCTCGGCTGGGGCTCGACGTGGGGTGCCGTCTCCACCGCAGTGCAACGATTGCGGGCCAAGGGACGCAAGGTCGCGTGGGTGCACCTCATGCACCTCAGCCCACTCCCGGCGGATCTCGGCGAGATCCTGCGGTCGTTCCCGAAGGTGGTCGTGCCCGAGCTGAACCTCGGACAGCTGTGCCGCATCGTGCGCGCCGAGTACCTCGTCGACGCCCAGGCCATCACCAAGGTCGAGGGTCTGCCGTTCACCGCCCAGGAGCTGGAGCGCCGGATCGAGGAGGCATTGACATGACGGACACGGTCGTTCCGCTCACCACCAAGAAGGACTGGATGAGCGACCAGGAGGTGCGGTGGTGCCCGGGCTGCGGGGACTACGGCATCATGCAGGCCGTCCAGCAGATGATGCCGGACCTCGGCATCGCACCGCACAACGTGGTGTTCGTCAGCGGCATCGGCTGCTCCAGCCGGTTCCCGTACTACATGAACACGTATGGCGTGCACTCGATCCACGGGCGTGCACCGACGCTGGCGACCGGCATCGCCGTCGCCCGGCCGGATCTCGACGTGTGGGTCGTCACCGGCGACGGCGACGGGCTGTCGATCGGCGGCAACCACCTCATCCACGCGCTGCGCCGCAACGTCAACCTCACGATCCTGCTGTTCAACAACCAGATCTACGGGTTGACGAAGGGCCAGTACTCGCCGACGTCCGAGATCGGCAAGGTGACGAAGTCCACGCCGTTCGGCTCGGTGGACACGCCGTTCAACCCGCTCGCGGTGGCGCTGGGCGCGGAGGCATCGTTCGTCGCCCGTACGCACGATCTCGATCGCAAGCACATGATCGAGGTGCTCCATGCCGCGCACGCGCATCGTGGCGCGTCGTTCGTCGAGATCTTCCAGAACTGCAACGTGTTCAACGACGGAGCGTTCGACGAGATCACCGCGCGCACGGCGCGTGAGGAGATGATGATCGACCTCAAGCACGGGCAGCCGATCCGGTTCGGCGCCGAGGGCAGACGTGGTGTGGTGATGGGTGCCGACGGCCGGCTGTCGTTCGTCGACGTCGACGAGGTCGGCGAGGCGGCGCTCCTGGTGCACGACATCCACCGCGACGACCCGAGCCTCGCGTTCGCGCTCGCCCGGTTGGCGAGCGACAACCACTCGCCCACGCCGTTCGGCGTGTTCCGCGACGTGGACCGCGCCGACTACGGCTCGCTGGTGCAGGACCAGGTCACCGCGGCCGCAGACAAGAAGGGCCCCGGCGACCTCGCCGCGCTGCTGCGCAGCAACGGCACCTGGTCCGTCGCCTAACCCCACCTCGCGCCGCCCCAGCCTGGACGATTCGCCGTCGCCGTCGCCGTCGCATCCAGCCGCGTTCTACGTGCGCCACCCCGGGTTCTGTGTGAGCACATAGAAGCTCCGCGCCTCTATGTCCTCACACAGAGCTCGGCGGACTCGCGACCGCCCGGGAACCGCCACCCCCGGAACCGCCACCTCCCGGTTCTGTGTGAGCACATAGAAGCTCCGCGTTTCTCTGTGCTCACACAGAACTGGGCGGCACCTACGGTGGCACCGTCTGATCGCCACAACCTTCGCGACGCCCGGCGGGCCCGTCAGTCGGGGGTGCGTTCGACGCCGATGGGGTCGGGGGCCATCTCGCCACGTAGATCCTCGAGCAGCGTGACGAGCCGGGCCATCACATCGTCGGCGGCGGCTCGGATCTGGTCGGCCGACGGCGAGTCCGTCCCGACGAGGGCACGCACGTCGATCGGCTCGCCGACCTTCGTGTGCACGTGCGGCCGCAGCACGAGCGCGCGGATCAGCGCCCGCCCCCGTCGCTTGCGGGCGAGCACGCGATGCGCGCCGACCATCGCGAGCGGCACGATCGGTGCACCCGTCCGCAGCGCGAGGCGCACGGCGCCGGTCTTGGCGCGCTCCGGCCAGAGCTCCGGGTGCCGGGTGAGCCGCCCCTCGGGATACAGGCCGACCGCCTCGCCGTGGGCGAGCGCGTCAGCCGCCTGATCGAGCGCGGCCGACGCGTCGGCGGCACCGCGCCGCACGGCGATGAAGCCGAGCTTGCGCATCGCGCCGCCGAGCAGCGGCACCCTGAAGATGCCCGACGTCGCGAGCAGGCGCAGCGAGCGGCCGAGCCGCCGGCACGCCAGCGCGAGCAGCACACCGTCGGCGTAGCTCGTGTGGTTCGAGATCACGATGATCGCACCGGTCGGCAGCCGCTGGGCGGCCTCGCGCCGGCCGCGCTCGCGCGCGACCTGCAGCCTGCTGAACGCGGCGGTCAGGCCGCCGAGGACGGCGGCGAGCACGGCGTACAGGATCGCTCCGGTGCGACCCGGGTGTCGCCAGGAGGAGGACGAGTCGCTCACACCGCGCACGCTAGGTGATCGTCGCTCCGCTCATCGCGGTGCGCCGCTACCGCTCGCCAGGCCCGCAGCCCCTCGGGGAGCTTGTGGCGACGATGATCGTCATGAGGTGCTCCCGGATCGCAACGGCGGCGGTGGCGGCCCGACCCGGCGTCGTCAGGCGGAGTCGCTCACGCGGTGACGTATGCGTCGGCGACGGCCAGCGCCTCGTCGATGACCGCGAGGCCGTGGCGCACCTCGTCGACCGGCGTGTTGCACGGCGGCACCACGTGGAGCCGGTTGAAGTGCGTGAACGGCCACACGCCCTTGGCCTTGCACGCCGCGGCGAGGTCGCCCATCGGCTTCGCGTCGGCGCCGGCAGCGTTGTACGGCACCAGCGGCTCGCGCGTCTCGCGGTTGCGCACGAGCTCGATCGCCCAGAACGTGCCGAGGCCACGCACCTCGCCGACGCTCGGGTGCTTCGCCTGCAGGTCGGCCAGTGCCGGCCCGATGACATCGGTGCCGAGCATGCGCGAGTGCTCGACGATGCCCTCCTCCTTGAAGATGTTGATGCTCGCGACGACCGATGCGCACGCCAGCGGATGGCCCGAGTACGTGAGCCCGCCGGGGTAGGCCTTGTCGCGGAACGAG